>WNFI01142368.1_pt1 | contig 80413 bp, 90 predicted proteins | sample 5400471 | NCBI WGS metagenome assembly WNFI01 (sample SAMN13153348, study PRJNA577476) | soil metagenome | isolation source: 100 cm saprolite on Douglas fir-dominated hillslope | place: USA:California | collected 2013-09-17 | reverse complement strand
TGTCGGCGAGGACTGTCCGACGCGCACCCGACCGAGAGGTCGGAGGTAGGGGCTGTGCGCAAGTTCCGCAGCCGCCGTCGTGTCTTGGCGAGTCGTGGGGACCGCAAGCGCAAGCGCAGCGGCCGTTCTGCTCCCGGGCGGCGCTTTCCTTGAACGCCTTCCTCGCCGTGTACTGGTTACCCTCTTCCAAGGGAAAGTGAGAACACCCGCTATAATTCGCGCCTGATTTATCGCAAGGACGCAAGGTGTCGACCCCCGATCTTTCGAAGCTCTCCATCGACCGCGAGTCGAAATCGTTCGCACCGCGGCGGCGGCAGCGCTGGATCAACAAGTGGACGATCGGCGCGGCGGTGCTGGTGGTCATCGTCGTCGCGATGGCGATGCGTTCGGCAAGCGCCCCAGCCTCGGTCGAGATGGCCACGGTGACGACCGCGTATCCCACCGCGACGGTCACCCTGCTCAACGCCACCGGGCGAGTCTCCGCATGGCGCAAGGCGTCGGTGTCGACCAAAGCCACGGGCCGGCTCGAATGGCTCGGCGTGCAGGAAGGCACGCGCGTGAAAATGGGAGAAGTCATCGCGCGCCTCGAGAACCTGGACGTCGCGGCCGCGCGCGATTCGTCGCTCGCCAACGCAAACGCCGCGCGCGCCAACCTCGAGCAGGGAGAGGCGGAGATGCGCGATGCCAACGCGCGCCAGGCCGGCGTCTCGGTGGAGCAGACGCTGATCCGCGCGCCCTTCGACGGCATCGTGCTCACCAAGAACGCCAACGTCGGCGACATCATCACGCCGTTCTCCTCGGCGACCGATTCCAAGGGCGCGGTCGTCAACATGGCCGACATGGATACGCTCGAGGTCGAGGCCGATGTCTCGGAAGCCTCCATCTCCAAGATCAAGGAGGGCATGCCGACCGAGATCCAGCTCGACGCCTATCCCGACGTGCGCCTCCTGGGAGAAGTCTCGCGCATCGTGCCCACGGTGGATCGCACCAAGGCGACACTCCTCGTGAAAGTGAAATTCGTGGAGAAGGATCCGCGCGTGCTTCCCGACATGAGCGCCAAGGTCGCGTTCCTGTCGCGCGCGCCGAAGCCCGAGGAGCGCAAGCCCGTGACCGCGGTGCGGCCCGAAGCCATCGTCAAGCGCGGCGACCGGAGCGTGCTCTACCTCGTCGACGACAAGAACGTGGTCAAGGAAGTCGCCGTCGGCTCTCCGCGCAAGCTGGGCGACTTGATGGAGGTCTCGGGCGTGAAGGCGGGCGACAAGGTGGTGCTCAATCCTCCGGAGCGCGTTCGGGACGGAGTCAGCGTAGTCGTGGCGAAGAAATGACCCTCTCCCCCCTGGGGGGCTCCCCGGCAGGGAGAGGGGGGCCGCTCGTCAGCATCTCGCACTTGTCGAAGTCGTATCGCAGAGGCGAGCAGATCGTCCCGGTGCTGCGCGACATCACGCTCGCGATTCCCGAAGGCGACTTCATCGCGCTGATGGGCCCCTCGGGGTCCGGCAAGTCCACGCTGCTCAACCTCATCGCGGGCATCGACAAGCCGGATTCCGGCGAGCTGCTCGTGGGGGGCGAGGACATCACGCGGTTGAGCGAAGCCGACCTCGCCGACTGGAGGGCCTCGAACGTGGGCTTCGTGTTCCAGTTCTACAACCTGATGCCGGTGCTGAACGCCTTCGAGAACGTCGAGCTGCCGCTGCTCCTCACATCGCTTGGCAAGCGCGAGCGCCGCGAGCGGGTCGAGACCGCATTGGCGCTCGTGGGCCTCTCGGATCGCATGGATCATTATCCCAACGAGCTTTCCGGCGGGCAAGAGCAGCGCGTGGCCATCGCACGCGCGCTCATCAGCGACCCCACGCTCATCGTCGCCGATGAGCCCACCGGAGACCTCGACCGCAAGAGCGCCGAGGAGGTGCTGGGGCTGCTGCGGCGCCTCAACACGGAGATGGGAAAAACGATCATCATGGTGTCGCACGACGGCCACGCGGTGCAGAGCGCGCGCCACATCACGCACCTGGAGAAAGGCGAGCTGATCGAGGGCTGATGTACTACCTCAAGCTCATCTACAAGAACATCTTCCGCCACAAGCTGCGCAGCTTGCTGACCATCGCCGGGCTCGTGGTCGCGATCCTCTCCTTCGGCCTGCTGCAGACGGTGGTGCACGCGTGGTACGCCGGTGCCGACATGGCCTCGGCCAACCGCCTCATCACGCGCAACGCCACCTCCCTCGTCTTCTCGCTGCCCGCCTACTACCGCGAGCGCATCAGGGCGCTCGACGGCGTGACCGTACAAGGACCAGTCGTTCAAGAATTTCTTCGCGACTTTCGGCGTCGACCACGACAATTTCTTCGACCTCTACCCCGAGTTCAAGGTGAATCCCGACGAGCTCCTCGCCTTCAAGAAGGACCGCCGGGGCGCGATGGTGGGGCGGCTGATCGCTGACCAGCACGGCTTCAAGGTGGGCGACGTGATCCCAATGACGAGCCCGATCTACGGCGGCGGCACGTGGGAGTTCAACGTGCGCGGCATCTACGAACCCAAGGACGAGACCACCGTCACGCGCCAGCTCTACTTCCACTGGGATTACATCAACGAGCAGATGAAGAAGCGCTTCCCGAAGCGCGCCGAGTTCGCGGGAGTCTTCGTCGTGCAGATCGCCGACGGCGCGCGCGCGGCCGAGATCAGCCAGGCCATCGACAAGGAATTCCGCAACTCTCTCGCCGAGACGCTCACCGAGACCGAGAAGGCGTTCTCGCTCGGCTTCGTCGCCCAGACCGAGGCGATCGTCACCGCGGTGCGCATCGTCTCGTTCGTGGTGATCGTCATCATCTTCGCCGTGGTCGCCAACACCATGGCGATGACCGCGCGCGAGCGGCTTGCCGAGAACGCGACGCTCAAGGCCCTGGGCTTCGGCCCGGGCTTCGTCGCGGGGCTCATCGTCGGCGAGTCGATCATGATCGTCGCCATCGGAGGGGCGCTCGGCATCCTGCTCACCTTTCCCGTCGCGGCGGGCTTCAAGTCCGCGATGGGGTCGATGTTCCCGGTGTTCTACGTGACCGCGCAGACCGTGATGATGCAGGTCGCCTGCGCGGCCGCGGTCGGGTTGCTCGCGGGGCTGCTGCCGTCGGTGCGAGCGGCACGCGTGAAGATCGTGGATGGGTTGAGATACGTCGGGTAACGGCGTGAAAATTCCCTTCTCCTACGTCTTTCGCAATCTCTGGACGCGCAAGATCACGACCCTCCTCACCGCGGGTGGGATGGCGCTCGTGGTGTTCGTGTTCGCGGCGGTGCTGATGCTCGATGCGGGGCTGAAGAAAACACTCGTGGGCACCGGCAGCTTCGACAACGCGATCCTGCTGCGGCAGTCGGCGCAGACCGAGATCCAGAGCGCGGTGTACCGCGACCAGGCCTCGCTCCTCGAGACGATGCCCGAGGTCGCGCGCGGCGTGGACGGCGCCCCGCTCGTGTCGAAGGAAACGCTGGTCCTCACGCAGATTCATAAGCGCGGCAGCGACCGCCCACAGAACGTCGTCGTGCGCGGGCTGCCGCCGATGGGCCTGGCGCTGCGTCCGCAAGTGAAGATCGTCGACGGGCGCATGTTCCGCGCGGGCACCTCCGAGATCATCGTCGGCAAGAGCGTCTCCGAGGGCTTCGAGGGCGTGGGCATCGGCCAGCGGCAGCGCTTCGCGGCGCGCGAGTGGACCGTGGTCGGGACCTTCGACGGCGGCAAGTCGGGATTCGATTCCGAGATGTGGGGCGACGTCGAGCAGATGATGCAGGCCTTCCGGCGCACGGCGTATTCGTCGGTGATCGTGAAGCTGCAGGAGCGCGGCGAGTTCGAGGCGCTCAAGACCCGCATCTCCGGCGACCAGCGGCTCATCCTCGACGTGAAGCAGGAGCCGCTCTTCTACGAGGAGCAGTCGAAGACGCTCTCGCAGTTCATCAGCATCCTCGGCATCACGCTCTCGGTGATCTTCTCGATCGGCGCGATGATCGGCGCCATGATCACGATGTACGCCGCGGTCGCCAGCCGCACGAGCGAGATCGGCACGCTGCGGGCCCTCGGCTTCCGGCGCTCGAGCATCCTCTCCGCTTTCCTGATGGAGTCGATCCTGCTCGCGATGGTCGGCGGCGTGATGGGCCTCGTGCTCGCCTCCTTCCTGCAGGCCTTCACCATCACCACCATGAACTGGCAATCCTTCAGCCAGCTCGCCTTCGGCTTCCACCTCACGCCGCAGATCGCGGTCACGACCATGATCTTCTCAGTGTTCATGGGGCTCATCGGCGGCTTCCTGCCGAGCGTGCGCGCCGCGCGCCTGGAGATCGTCGACTCGCTGAGGGCCGCGTGAACACCCGGGACAGGCCCCAAACCGGGCAACGGCGTGAACCGGGGTCTGTCCCGTCGCGGATTCTGGCAACGTATCGGATTACAGCGTCGGAGTCGGAGAGCCGCGTGCGCGCCGAGGCGCTCGCCGCCGAGCAGAGCGTCGAGATGCCGCCGTCGGCGATCGGAGATGAGCAGGTGCTGAAGGAAGTCGTGGCGACGGTGGAGTCGATCAAGCCGCGCGCGGGCGATTTCGAGGTCGTGCTCGGCATCGCGCCGGCGACCACCGGCAACGAAGCCTCGCAGCTCATGAACATGCTCTTCGGCAACTGCTCGCTGCAGCCCGAGGTGAAGCTGATCGACGTCGCGTTCCCCGCGTCCTACGAGAAAGTGTTCCCCGGGCCGCGCTTCGGCATCGAGGGGATCCGCACCATCACCGGCGTGGAGGGCCGCCCGCTCACCTGCACGGCGTTGAAGCCGCTGGGCTCGAGCGTCGAATACCTCGCGCACCTCGCGCGCACCTTCGCGCTCGCCGGCATCGACGTTATCAAGGACGACCACGGCATCGCCAACCAGTCGTACGCGCCGTTCGCAAGGCGTGTGCCCGCGGTGCAGAAGGCGATCGCCGAGGCGAATCGGGAAACGGGCGGCCGCACGATCTATGCGCCGACATTCTCCGGAGGCGGGAGGTCTATCGCCGAGCAGACGCGCATCGCCAAGGACTGCGCGGTGAAGATCGGGCTCGCGGCGCCGATGCTGATCGGGATTCCAGCGTTCGTCGAGCTGCAGGTCGACTTCGACGTCCCGATCGTGGCGCATCCCGCCTTCGCCGGCGCGGGGCGTATCGCCCCGAGCGTGCTGCTGGGCAAGCTCTTCCGCCTCTTCGGCGCCGACGCGACGATCTTCCCCAACCACGGCGGGCGCTTCAGCTACAGCCGCGAGACGTGCCTGGCGATCGCGACGGCCGCGCGGGAGCCGTGGCACGACGTGCGTCCCGCGCTGCCGGTCCCGGCCGGCGGCATGACCGTCGATCGCATCGGCGAGATGATCGAGACCTACGGTAACGACGTGATGCTTCTCATCGGCGGCGGGCTGCTGTCAGCGAAAGAGAAGCTCCTGGAACGCAATGGACAAGCCGCTCGTGAGGCGGCACGACGGCTCCTTCCGCTGGGAGGGCGTCGACGTGCTGAAGTACAAGCAGGAAGGCAGCGCGCCCTTCAAGGACGTGACGCGCCAGGTGCTCTTCGACAGTGAGGATCCCCCGGCGCAGCTGCGCTACTTCGAGGTGGCGCCCGGCGGCCACACCACCCTCGAGCGCCACGAGCACGTGCACGCGGTGATGGTGATTCGCGGACGCGGCGAGTGTCTCATCGGCAACGAGGCCCACGTGATCCGCCAGAACGACCTGGTGAGCGTGCCGCCGATGACCTGGCACCAGTTCCACGCCGCCGCCGACGAGCCGCTCGGTTTCCTTTGCCTGGTCGCCTCCGACCGCGACCGCCCGCAGCTTCCCGCCGACCACGAGGTCGCGGCGATCACGAGGCCGCTCAAGCGCAAGTCGCCCTGAGACTGGAGCCCCCTGCCAAAGGGCCCACGGCTGTCAACGCGGCGCGACCGCGTACGTTGGGCGGCTTCCTCGACCGCATCGCCGCACTCGATCGGATAGCCCATGAAGCCGCTCACCCTCCTCATCGCGACCGGAGCAATCGTCGCGCTCGGAAATGCAGACACAATGGCCCAGCACTGGCGCGACGGCGCGCATGGTTGGGGTCGCCACTATTACGGGAGTCCGGGCTGGGTGTCCCCGCGCTACTACCCGAGATACGCCTATCCCTACCCGTACTACCTGCCGCCGCTGTACGCGCCCCTCTACTCCTACCCATACCCCTCTTCGACTTCGACAAGGCGGCGCTGCGTAAGCCGCAACCGAAGCTGGACGAGATCGCCGACGTTCTCAAGCGCAATCCGCAAATCGACCGTGTGCAAGTCACCGGCTACACCGACCGCATCGGGACCAACGAGTACAACCTCAAGCTCTCGAGGCGCCGCGCCGACGCGGTCAAGGCCTACCTCGTCAAGAAAGGCGTGCCCGCGGCGCGCCTCGTCGCGATCGGCAAGGGCGAGGCCAACCCCGTCGTAGAATGCCGGGATACCAAGAAGCAGGCCGAGCTCATCAAGTGCCTCGAACCCAACCGCCGCGTCGAAGTCGAGCAGATCACCGTCGAGCGCCGCCGGCCCTAGCCAGGAGGCTTTATGCCGCGCCGTGATCTCCGCAGATTTCCATTCGTCGCCGTCCTTGCCTTGGGCGTCGCGGTCAACGCGTTCGGCCAGGCGCCGCGCGGCAAGCCGCAGCCTCCGGTCCACAAGGCCGGCCTGTCGCTCGAGGATGCCGCCTTCGCCAACAAGGCCGCCGCGGGCGGAATCGCCGCGGTCGAGATGGGCAAGCTCGCGCAGCAGATCTCGAAGACGGCGGAAGTGAAGAAGCTCGCCGAGCGAATCGTCGCCGACCGCGGCAAGGCCAACGAAGAGCTGAAGGCGCTCTCCGCCGCCAAGGGCAACCCGCTGCCGGTGAGCCCGTCGCGGGTGGCGATGATCGAGATGGAGAAGGTGGTCAAGCTCACCGGCGCCAAGTTCGACCAGGAGTACCTCGAGGACGTGGCCGAGGACCACAAGAAGGACGTCAAGGAATTCGAGAAGCAGTCGAAGGCCGGCAAGGACCCCGATCTCACCAAGTGGGCCGCGGAAAGACTGCCCATGCTGCAGGAACACCTGCGCCTCGCCGAGGCCGCGATGGCGAAGGCGAAAGGCGCGAAGAAGAAGTAGGAGGGGCCGGCGCGCCTAGCGCGTGATCACGACGAGCACGCTGCAGGGCGAGTTCTCGATCAGCGACTTCGACATCGAGCCCCTCCACCAGCGCGCCGCCCAGCTGTCGAGGTGCCGGTGGCCGACCACGATCAGGTCCGCGCCGATCTTGGCGGCATGCGCGCTGATCTCGGCGACCGCGTCGCCGACCACGACTTCGCCGCGCACCGACTGGCCCTTTTCCGAGAGCCGCTTCAATCCGTCCGCGAGGATGGCCTTGTATTGCGCCTCCTCTTCCTCTTCGATCTTCGGATCGTAGATCCCCGACTCGCCGCCGATGAAGACCGCGGGCGGCGGGCGCACCGCGATGAGGAAGAGCTCCGACTGGTTCAGGTGCGCCATGTCGCGACAGTCGAGCAACGCCTTCTGGCCGCTGTCGCTGCCGTCGTAGGCCAACAAAATGCGCTTGTACATGAGGCCTCCCTCAAGAGCTACTGCATCACCTGCTGGGCGATCCAGCGATCGATTTTCGCCTCGAGCAACCTGAGCGGCAGGTTGCTGTCGCTCAACACCGCATTATGGAACTCCGCGAGCCGGAACTTCGGCCCCAGCGCGCGCGCGGCGCGTTCGCGCAGCTCCTGGATCTTGAGCGAGCCGATCTTGTAGCCGAGCGCCTGCCCGGGTGAGGCCATGTAGCGCTCGATGTTGGTCTTCGCGGATTCTTCCGTGCTGCCGAGCGCCTCGCGCCAATAGGCGATGGTTTGCTCGCGCGACCATCCCTTGTCATGCAAACCGGTGTCGACGACGAGGCGAGCCGCGCGCACCAGCTCGGCGGCGAGGTGGCCCGCGTACGCGTTTGGATCCTCGTACAGGCCCATCTCCTTGCCGAGCGATTCGGCGTAGAGCGCCCAGCCCTCGCCGTAGGCATTGATGAAGCCGAACTTGCGAAACTTCGGCAGCGTCATCTCCTGCTGCAACCCAGCGTGGAAATGGTGGCCCGGCAGCCCTTCGTGCAGGAAGAGGGTCGTCATGAAGGTCGAGCTGTATTTCGCGGGATCGCGGATCACCGCCCAGAATACGCCCGGGCGCGAGCCGTCCGGGGCGGGGGGTGAGTAGTGATCGGAGGCGCTCGCGCGCGTGAGCTCCGGTTCCGGGCGCACTTCGAGTTGCGCTTTCGGCACGGTGACGAAGAGCTGGGGAAGCTTGCCGATGATCTTCGTGTTGAGCGCGCGATACACGGCGAGGATCTCCTCCTCCGAACGGAAGGGACGAAAGCGATCGTCGTCGCGCATCCACGCGAGCAGCCCGGCCGGCGGCCCCGCGTAGCCCAGCTTGGGACCCACCTTCGCGAATTCAGATTGGATGCGCGCGACCTCCTTCAGGCCGAGGGCGTGAATCGCATCGGGATCGAGATCGGTCGTCGTCTGGTCGCGCACCCAGACGCGGTACCACTTCGCTCCGTAGGGCAACGCGCCCCAGCCCGCGGTGGAGCGGCACGCCGGAAGGTATTCGTTCTCGAGGAAGGCGGCGAGCTTCTTCAGCGATGGCAGGAGCCTTTGCGCGATCGCGTCGCGGTACGCCGCGGTGAGGCGCGCGCGGTCGGCCTCCGGGAAGCCGGCAGGCAGGTTACGAATCGGCGTGTAGAACGTGTTCGCCTCGACGCCGTCGGCCGCCAGCGCCCGGTACTGCGGCAATGCCGTCTCGATGATCGCGCGCGGCTGCACGATGCCCTTGCGCATCCCCTCGCGCATGTTCTCGATCGCCTGGTCGTTCCACAGCGGAAGGCGCGAGATGCGGCGCAGGTAGGCGTCGTATTGCGCGACGGTGGCGAGCGCCTGCGAACCCTGCCCGCCGGCGAGGTTGGCCAGGATCACCGGCATGCCGTCCTGGTGACTGATCGGTTCCGCCGGCGCGATGTTGATGGCGAGCTCGCCGTCGAAGCGATTGTCGCCGCTGAAGGTGGCGCTGACGGGGTCGAAGCGAGCCTTCGCCTCGTAGTACCGCTCGGCCACCGCGGCGAGTCGCGCCGAGGGACGGGACGGCGCATCGGCGGCAAGAGCGGGTGGCAACGGCAGAGCGAGGAATGCGAGGGCGAGCGCGGCAGTCTTGATCGGCATGTTCTTGTAAGTTATCTGTAATCCGGGGATATCAGCGAGACGTGATACTATCCCTCTGCAGGATCGTCAAGCAGTGAAGTTGCAGTCCTCTAAGGCCGCTCCCCGCGGCTCTCGATGTGGCAGTCAATTCCCTTACTTGATCGTCGTGACCGTTCCCGGGCTCGGATTTGCCTGGACATTCGTTTCAAGAAAAGGAAATACACATGGCTACCGGCATCGTAAAGTGGTTCAACGACGCAAAAGGTTTCGGCTTCATCGCTCCTGACGCAGGCGGCGGTGATCTTTTCGCCCATCACACGGCGATCCAGATGGACGGCTACAAGTCCCTGAAAGAAGCCCAGGCGGTGGAATTCGACGTGGTCACGGGCCCGAAGGGTCTCCAGGCCGCGAATATCCGCGCCAAGTCGTAAGCGCTTCACGCTCCACGAAAAGCCCGGGAAACCGGGCTTTTTTCATTGCAGCTGTAGGTGAACATGAGGTGTAACAAGGTGTTATCGGGCCAACCATTCGGCCCCCCGCGCGTTCTAAGGAGTACGAACCGCAAGGAGAGATCCAAATGCTGAAGAAACCCCTGATTATCGCCACCGTCACCGCCGCGCTCGCGATGGGCGCAGTTTCCACGCAAGCCTCCGCCGCTGACCCGCTACTGGGTGCGCTGATCGGAGGGGGTATCGGAGCCGCCATCGGCCACGACGTGAACCGGCACAACGGAGCCGCGGTCGGCGGGGTTCTCGGCGCCATCGTGGGCTCCAGCATCGCCGCGGAGAGCAACGGCTACTACGATCGCGGCTACAACGACCGCGGCTACTACGCACCGGCGCCCGCGCATTACGGGGACGAGTACTACGCCCCGGCGCCCGCGTACTACGGCCCGGCGTACTACCCGGCTCCCGTCGTCGTATACAGCTCTTCGCCACGCTACGGCTACCGGTCGTACGGCCACGACTACCGGTGGTACAACGCAGCGCTTCGGCCAGGGGAGCGAGCTGCGCGCCCGCCATGTCGGCGACCGCCCAATATTCCATGCCCCCGCGCGTCCAGTGCAGGATCGAATAACCTTGGCGTGCGAGCGCGACGGGCTCGACATCGCGCGCGAGCGCCGCCGGCCACACGAAGAGATTCACGACGTGCTGCCGGCTGCGATACGTGAGCGCGGCGACCGCACGCCCGTCGATGTAGTCGAGACGCCCGCCGGTCAAAGCGAAGCCCGCGTTGGCGAGGTCCTGCACCGGGGGTGCGAAGTCGAGCTTTCCGGAAAACCACGGCTTCACGGTGTGCTGGTCGGTCGAGACGACGTCGTTCAGGTGTCCCGCGCCCATGAGCGAGCGCACGTGGGCGGTCACGATTTCCCGCGCGCGCAAATCGTCCGCCGCGGGCTGCGCAGTCATCAGCGCCACGTTCCAGCTCACCAGCGCCACGGTGGCGAAGGCCGCCGCGAATCCGAGCGTTCGCACCAACCGCGGCCCGCGATCGGCACGCGCGGCCTCGGAGAGCGAGGCGCGAAGGCTCTCGCGCAACGCGTCCGGGGCGCGATGAGCGCGACATGACGGTCCCGATCGGCACGCCGGCGATCGCGGCGATCTCCTTGTAGCTCAGGTCCTCCAGCTCGCGCATCACCAGCACCTCGCGGTAGCCGAGGGGCAGCTCCTCGAGCGCCTGGTTCACGAGCTTGCGGTTGGCGCTTTGCAGCAGGATCACCTCCGGGTTGGTTTCCGCGGGCGCGGCGTGTCCCACGGTCTCGGTGTCGGAAGACAGCGGCGCCGCGTCGTCCAGGGCCACCACATCCGCCGGCCGGTTCTTCTCCAGCCACGAGTAGCTCGCATTGCGCACGATCGCGAGGAGCCACGGCCGTGCGTCGCCGCCGCGCATCCCCTCGAAGAAGCGGAATGCCCGCAGGTACGCCTCCTGCACGACGTCCTGCGCATCGTGGTCGTTGCGCATGAGCCACCGTGCCAGGTTGTAGGCGGCATCCAGGTGCGGCAGGACGCTCTTCTCGAAGCGGGCGAGGCGAGTCATGGGTTCACGGGGAAGACCGTCGCGGGGATCGATTTATTCCCACTGTATTCGCATTTTCCCGGGAATATCGCGCCTGCCCGGGCGGTATTGCAGGTGTCACCCCGTTCGTCGCCCCGGCCGCTGCAATCGCAGCGCCGGGCCGGGGCCCAATCACCAAGGAACCCCAATGACCCTCGATCGCAGGCAATTCCTCAAGCTTTCCGCCCTCGGCGGCGGCGCCGTCTTCGTCTCGGGCCTTCCCGGCTGCGCGGCCATGGGCCGCGGCGCGGAAACCGACTTCTACTTCGTCCAGCTCTCCGACACGCATTGGGGGTTCAACGGCCCGGCGGTAAATCCGGACGCGCGCGGAACCCTTCCCAAGGCCATCGCCGCGGTGAACGCGCTCGAGGTCCAACCCGACTTCATCGTCTTCACGGGAGACCTCACGCACACGACCGACGACGGCGCCGAGCGTCGCAAGCGCCTGCGCGAGTTCAAGGAGATCGCCTCGGGGTTGAAGAACCAGAACGTGCGCTTCATGCCGGGCGAGCACGACGCCTCGCTCGACAACGGCGTGGCGTGGAAGGAGTTTTTCGGCGAAACCCACTACACCTTCGACCACAAGGGCGCGCATTTCATCGCGATCGACAATGTGTCCGATCCGGCCGCGCGCATCGGGGACGAGCAGCTCGCGTGGTTGAGGGCCGATCTCGAAAAGCAGCCGAAGGACGCGCGCATCGTGGTCCTCACCCACCGTCCCCTCTTCGATCTCGCCCCGCAATGGGACTGGGCGACGCGCGACGGCGCGCGGGCGATCGAGCTCCTCATGCCGCACCCGAACGTCACGGTGTTCTACGGCCACATTCACCAGGAACATCACCACATGACGGGCCACATCGCGCACCATTCGGCCAAATCGCTCATCTTCCCGCTGCCGGCGCCGATGTCGCAGCCGAAGCGCGAGCCGGTCAAATGGGATCCCGCGCAGCCTTACAAGGGCCTGGGATTTCGCGAGGTCGAGGCCGAAGCCGCGGGCGCGAAATACGACATCACCGAGCTGCCGGTGCAAAAGGCCTGAGCGTGCGCGCAGGCAGACGGCGTCTCATGGTCGCGGGTGCGGCGCTCCTCGCCGCCGCGGGCGCGGGGGTGCTCGCGCAGGGCGGCGAGCGCGTCATCAAGGTGACGGCGCGCAAGTTCGTGTTCACGCCGAACGAGATCCATCTGCGCAAGGGCGAGGCGGTCGTCCTCGAATTCACGACCGAGGACGTGTTCATGGGATTCAACGCGCCGGACTTCAAGGTGCGCATGGACATCGTCCCGGGGAGGGTCATGCGGCTGCCGTTCACGCCCGACAAGGCCGGGACCTTCACGTTCCTCTGCGATGTCTTCTGCGGCGACGGCCACGAAACGATGTCGGGGAATCTCGTCGTGGCTTGAGTTATGCTTTATGCATGGCCGATCACGAACACGATCACGACCATGACCACGGCGGCTCGGAGCTCTCCGAGATGGAGCTGCGCGTTCGCGCGCTCGAGTCGCTGCTGGTGGAAAAGGGCTACGTCGATCCCAGGGCGATCGACGTCCTGATCGAGACCTACGAGACCAAGGTCGGCCCGCGCAACGGAGCGCAGGTCGTGGCGCGGGCGTGGAGCGACGCGAGCTTTCGCAAGTGGTTGCTCGAGGATGCGACGGCAGCCATCTCCTCGATGGGGTTCGAAGGGCGCCAGGGCCAGCACATGGTGGCGCTCGAGAATACCGCGCGCGTGCACAACATGGTGGTCTGCACGCTCTGCTCCTGCTATCCATGGCCGGTGCTGGGACTCCCTCCCGTCTGGTACAAGTCCGCGCCCTATCGCGCGCGCGCCGTGATCGATCCGCGCGGCGTGCTCGCCGATTTCGGCGTGACGATTTCCGATGGCGTCGAGGTGCGCGTTTGGGATTCGACCGCGGAGATTCGCTACCTGGTGCTGCCCGAACGTCCTCCCGGGACCGAAGGCTGGAGCGAGGAGCGGCTCGCCGCGCTGGTGACGCGCGACTCGATGATCGGCACCGGCAAGGCGAAGGCGCCGGAGACCGCGCCCGCATGAACACCGTGCACGACCTGGGTGGGATGCAGAACTTCGGGCCGGTGGTCCCCGAAGCCGACGAGCCGCCCTTTCACCAGGCGTGGGAGCGCCGCGCCTTCGGCATGACGCTCGCGATGGGCGGCACGCGCGTGTGGAACCTCGATCAATCGCGCTTCTCTCGCGAAAGCATTCCGCCCGCGCTGTATCTGTCGAGCAGCTACTACAAGATCTGGGTCGAGGGGCTCTCGCGCCTCATGGTCGAGCGCGGGTTGATCACGGCGCAGGAGCTTGCGGACGGGCGATCGCGCGCGCCGGCCACGACCCTTCCGAGCGTCCTCACCGCCGACAAGGTCTCGCGCTCTCTCGCCTACGGCCACTCCACGCTGCGCGCCGAATCCGGCCCGGCGCGCTTCGCCGTCGGTGATGCGGTGCGTACGACGAACGTCCATCCCCGATCGCACACGCGCCTGCCGAGATACTGCCGCGACAAGCCCGGCACCATCACCACGGTGCACGGCGCGCACGTCTTCCCCGACGCCAACGCGCTGGGCCAGGGCGAAAAGCCGCAATGGCTCTACACCGTGCGCTTCGAAGCCCGCGACCTGTGGGGTCCCGATACCACCGCGTCGGCGGTCTACGTGGACTGCTGGGAACCTTACCTCTCTCCCTCTCCCTTGGAATCCCAACGTGACTCCCTCTCCCCGGGGACCCGCTGGGGCAGGATTGAACGCAGAGGGCCGGGGAGAGGGTAATGAGGCTGCCTCTGGAATTCCACGACCCCGTCTTCAAAGCACCCTGGGAAGCCCAGGCATTCGCGATGACGCTGGCGTTGCACGAGAAAGGCGAATTCACCTGGAAGGAATGGGCGCAGACGCTCGCGGCGGTGATCGCGGAGGTGCCCGAACGCGGCGAGCCGGATACGGGCGAGGACTACTACCGCCATTGGCTGACGGCTCTCGAGCGCATCGCCCAACGCAAGGGCCTCGTCACGCAAGCGCTGCTCGAAGAGCGGCGGCACGCCTGGGAAGAGGCGGCGCATGGCACGCCGCACGGTCAGCCGATCGAGTTTGAAACTCGTCCTTGACACGAGTTTTTTTGGGAGGCTTCATGTCGTCGAATCCGCAGATCGTTCCAGCCATACGGGCGCAGACGCGAGCGTCGCAGCTGATTGCGCCGCTCGGCGCGGCGCTGCTCGGATTGGCGCTCATTTATCTCGCCGGATTCGCACACGCCGATGCGCTGCACGACGGCGCGCACGATACGCGACACTCGACAGCGTTTCCCTGCCACTAACGCAGTGTTCAGGCGCATCGTCCTCGCCGCGGCGTTCGCGGGGTTGATCTCCGGGTTGCTGTTGACGGCCGTCCAGCAATTCCAGGTCGAGCCGCTCATCCGCAAGGCCGAGGTCCTCGAGGCTCATCCGCACGACTCGCCGCCGACGGTGCTCGCCACGGCGGCCGCCAATGTCGTCGTCGCCACCGGATTCGCGCTGCTGCTGGGCGCGGCATTCTCGCTGCGCAGCCGCAGGGGTTGGCGCATCGGGCTGTTGTGGGGCCTGGCCGGCTACGCCGTCTTCTTCATCGCGCCGTCGCTCGGATTGCCGCCGGAACTGCCTGGCAGCGATGCGGGGCCGCTTCTGGACCGCCAGCTCTGGTGGGCCGGAACGGTTGCCGCATCCGCAGCCGGCTTATGGCTCGCGGTCTTTGCGCGCAATCCGCTGCTGCGAATCCTCGGCCCGGTGCTTCTCCTCGCACCTCATTTGATCGGAGCGCCGCATTCCGCCGAAGGCGGCGGTACGGCCCCGTTCCAACTGGCGCGCGAGTTCATCATCGCGACTGGCATCGCGAACGCCATCCTCTGGCTCTCGATCGGCGGGCTCTTCGGTCTCTTCTATCAGGCAAGAGTCGCCTAACTGGGCTATACAGACGCGACTTCTCGCAGGAATCCAGCAGCGTCAAGTTTCGTCGATTTCATCGGCTAGTGCGGCAAGTCCTGCGACACGACGCTACCCAGGACGCGGTGCCGGTCGGCGTTCAACTCCCAGAACATCGCGCCGCGCAGTCCACGCTTCACGATGTAATCGTTCTTCCCGTGGATCGACGCCTCGTCGTCGTAGGTGATGAACTCTCCGGTCGCCGCTTTGTATAGATGCGGGACGCGCGCGGCGCTGTTCCAGTGGCGCGTGAACCCGAGCCCACCGATTGTGTATTTCCCCTGCGCATCCTTCGTAAGGTAGCCCTTCTCGGCGAGCTGCGCGAATTCGAACGCGGCTTCGGGCACGTCGGCGAGACCCGAACACGGTTGGTAGAGACCGTCGCCCTTCGGTCCCGCGGCGCATCCCTTCCAGCCCTTGCCGTAGAAAGGCATGCCCAGCGTGAGCTTGCTCGCCGGAATGCCTTGCTGCAGGTAAAGCGTCACCGTCGCATCGGCGTTGACGGGGGCGGGATCGACGGGATCGCGATAGAGCGGCGCGAGAAGGCCCGCGCTCATCTCCCAGGTGCCGTGATAGTCGTACGTCATCACGTTGATCCAGTCGAGGTTCGCCGCGAGCCGCACCAGCCACGCGCTGCTGCCGACGGGATCGAAGACGAAGCTCTTGTCGGCGCCGGCCGCGATGGTGCTGAGGTAGTGCTTGCCGTCCGCGACACCGACCGCGTCGAGTGCGCTGCGTAACTCCCTCGCGAGCACGACGAAGTTCTCCTTGTCCGCCGCCCGGTCGCAGTTGTTGGGTCCGGGCGCGCAGCGCACGCCGATCGAGGTCGGATACTCCCAGTCGATGTCGATGCCGTCGAAGGCGTGCCAGCGCAGGAACGCGACCACCGATTCGATGAAGTTGCCGCGCGTGATGCCGTTCGCCGCCATGTCGGAGAAGCGGTTCGATCGCGACCAGCCGCCGACCGAGGCGACGAGCTTCAAGGAAGGATTCGCGGCCTTCAGCGCAGGAAGCGCGGCGAGATTGGCACGGTCCGCTTGCGGATTGTCGACCACGACCCAGCCCGGGTAGTAGCCGACGATCTCGTAGCGCGCCGGAGCGGGAGGCAGCGAAGCACAGCCCGCGAAGACGATGAAGACGATCGGAGCGAGCCTTCTCATGGAATCCTCCGGCGGAAAAGCGGCGCCAGCGTGATCAGCGCGATGCCGCCCACGACGAGCGCCGCGGCATAGAACTTCCACGGGGGCAGCGGCTCGCCCAGCAAGAGCGCCGACGATCCCATGCCGAAAACCGGAACCAGCAATGCATAGGGCGAGACCACTGCGGCATCGTAACGCGTGAGGAGCCAGCTCCACGCCGCGAAGCAGAAGACCGTGTTGCCGATCGCCTGCCACGCCATCGCGCCCCAGGCGTCGAGATGCGCCCCCGACAAAGCGTGCACCGTCGTCGCGGCGCCCTCGAACGCGAGCGTCATCAGGAGAAGCGGCGGCACCGCGAAGACGCTCGACCAGACGATGAACCCCAGCATGTCGATCCTGTGTCCGCTCTCCAGGGACGCTTTCTTCACGGTGATGTTTGCGAAACCCCAGCAGAGTGCGGCGCCCAGCACCAGCATCACGCCCCGAGCGGTGACGGTCGCATCGAGATGCCAGCCGATGAGCCCCAGCCCGGCGGCGGCGAGCAGCGCTCCCGCGACCGCGGCAAGGCCGATCTTCTCCCGGAACACGAGCACCGAGAGGGCGATCGTGAACGGAACCTGCGTCTGGATCACGAGCGAGGCGAGCCCCGGCGAGATGTCGGCGCGCATCGCGAAGTAGAGCAGGCCGAACTGTCCGGCGCCCAGCAGCACGCCATAGGCGGCGAGCCACCGCCAGGGAGCGTCGGGGCGGCGCACGAAGAAGACGAACGGCACCGCCGAGAAAGTGAAGCGCAGCAAGGCGAAGAGGAACGGCGGGAAGTCGCGCAGGCCGACCTTGATGACGACGAAATTCGTGCCCCAGATCGCGACGATGAGGAGAGCCAGCGCGAGATGCGCCGGGCGCAGAGCGCTCAACGCAGCGCGGCGCACGCCCGGGCGAGACGCGTCATCGCCTCCGCAAGCTGGGCGTCGGACGCCGCGTAGGAGATGCGGAAATGTCCCGGAAGCTCGAAGGCGCTTCCCGGAACGAGCGCGACACCCGCTTCACTCAGGAAATACAGGGTGAGGTCGTTGTCGGTCGCGATGACCGCGCCCGCGGGAGTGCGCCGGCCGAGGAGCGCGTGGCAGCCGGGAAAAACGTAGAAGGCGCCGTCGGGAACATGGCATTCGATGCCGTCGATGGCGTTCATCGCCTCTACGACCCTGTCGCGCCGGCGCCGGAACGCGGCGACGAACGGCGCGAGGAAATCCATCGGGCCGTCGAGCGCCACGATCGCCGCCGCCTGGCTGATGGAGCTCGTGTGCGACGTCGATTGCGACTGGACCAGGTTCATGGCGCGGATGAGCTCGACCGGTCCCGCGCCGAATCCACAGCGCCATCCGGTCATCGCGTAGGCCTTGGAGACGCCGTTGATGGTGAGCGTGCGCGGCAGGAGCTCCGGGCACACCTCGCCCATCGTCGCGAAGGCGGTGGAACCGTAGCGGATCTTTTCGTAGATGTCATCGCTCATCATCCACACGTGCGGGTGCCGCAGGAGCACTTTCGCGAGCGCCGCGAGCTCTTCGCGCGTGTACTCCGCGCCGCTCGGGTTGCCCGGCGAATTGAGCATGAGCCATTTCGTCCGGGGCGTGATGGCGTGCTCGAGCCGCTCCGGAGTGATCTTGAAGCCCGTCTCCGCACCGCACCGCACGACGATGGGCTCTCCATCCGCAAGCCGCACCATCTCGGTATAGGACACCCACGCCGGCGTGGGCACCACCACCTCGTCGCCCGTACCCACGGTCGCCTGCAGCGCGTTGTAGAGCACCTGCTTGGAACCGCATCCCACCGTGATCTCGTCCGGCGTGAACGAAAGCCTGTGGTCGCGCGCGAACTTGCGCGCCACCGCCTCGCGCAACTCGTGCGTCGAGGGAACATCGGTGTAGCGCGTCTGGCCGCGGTCGATGGCCGCCTTCGCCGCCTCGCGCACGTGCAACGGGGTGTCGAAGTCGGGCTCGCCCTGCGAGAGCGAGATGATGGAGCGCCCGGCGCGCGCGAGGTCGTTGCCGAGGCGGGTCATCTCCTTGGTCGCGGACGGCTTGGCGGATAGTACGCGTTGGCTTAGAAAACTCATGCACCCTCTCCCTGAACCGGGGACAGACCACTTGTTCCGCTCAGCGGGACAAGTGGTCTGTCCCCGGTTTGAAACCGAATAGCCAGCGCGCGACGGCGAGCGGCACGAAGATCGCCGCGAGCAACAGCACGCTGTACGCGCTGGCGAGCGCGAGGCGGCCGCTGTCGACCTGCTGGAAGATCTCGATCGGCATCGTGCTCATGCCGCCGTAGTAGAGCACGATCGTGGCGGAGAGCTCCGAGAGCGACGTGACCCACATGAGGAGTGCCGCGGCCCACACCGCCGGCATGATGAGCGGCAGCACCACCTTGAAGAATGTCTTCAGCGGCGGCACGCCGAGGCTCACCGACGCCTCCTCGATCGAATCGCGCACGTTGTGCAGCGGGCCCACGGCGGCGCGCACGCTGGTGGGGATGCGGCGAAGGAAGTAGGCGAGCGCCATGATGACCCACGTGCCGGTGAGCACCAGCCAGCCGCTGTTGAACGTGTTGACGAGCGCGATACCGAGCACCGTTCCCGCGATCGTAAGCGGCAGCATCACCAGCACGTCGAGGGTCGCGGTGAGGCGCGAGCGGCGCTTCACGATGAGGTAGGCCGCCGCGACCGAATAGAGCACGCCGGCGGCGGTCGCCACGGCGGCGAGGAAGAGCGAGTTGTAGAGTGGCTGCGCCGCCTTCTGCATCGCGCCCAGCAGGTGCTCCGTCGTGAAGCCGCCATAGTTGAGCACCGGCCCCCGCGCCGGTGTGAACGCCGTCACCAGCGCAACGACGACGGGCGCCAGCGAAAGGACGACGACGATGACGACCGCCGCGGCGGCGGCGATCGCCGCCGGCCCGGCGATGCGAACGGGTTGCGGCGCGCGGCCCGCCTCCATCTGGAACTGGCGCCGCTCGACCACCATCTTCTGGACCACGAGCATCGCCACGCCCAGGAGCACGAGGAGGGTCGCCATCACCGTCTGCGTCTGCGGGTTGCCCCCCAGCTCGCTCACGAATTCGTTGTACGCCCTGACCGCGAGCACCGGAATCTTCGCCCCGAGGATCGCCGGGATGCCGAAGCTGCCGATCACGTGCGTGAAGGTGATGAGCGCGCCGCCGAAGATCGAGGGAAGGATCAACGGCAAAGTGACGCCGAGCAGCACGCGCGAGAGCGGCCGCCCCAGGCTCATCGCCGCTTCCTCGAGGTTGCGATCCATGGCCTTCAACCCGACGAAGATCATCACGAACGAATAGACGTAGCTGTTCAACGTCATCACGAAGACGAGGCCCCACCACGAGTAGAGCGTCGGCAGCTCGATGCCCATCGGCTCGAGCCAGAGGTTCACGATGCCCTGCCGGCCGAGGATGAGCGTCCACGCGGCGGCGACCACGACGTCGGGAATCACGAGCGTGACCAGCGGCAAGGCCGCTACCCAACCCGCGAGCGGAAAGCGGCAGCGCGCGACGAGGACTGCGAGCGCACCGCCGACGACCATCGAGGTCGCGGTGACGGCCGCACCGAGGATGAGCGTGTTCCAGAACACTTCGCGATAGGCGCGCGAGGCGAAGAACTTCGCGTATCCGCCGAGCCCGTAGCCGCCGTCGTCTCCATGGAAGCTCCGCGCGAACGTGGTCGCGAGCGGCCAGAGGAGGAAGGCGACCATGATCGCGAGCGCCATCCACGCCACCGCGGTCCACGCCGGATCGCGCCGCCAGCGCACTGCGGTGCTCATGGCGCGCCCTCGACCAGGAGCGCGGTGCGCGGAATGCGCAGGATCACCTCTTCGCCGCGCGCGTGCGCCTTGCCGTGCTGCACGCTCCACACATCGACATGGATGAGGCCCGCGGCGGTGCGCACACGGTAGCCCGTGACGCTGCCGCGGAATTCCACGCCTTCGATGCGGCCATGCAGTTCTCCCTCTCCCCGGGGACCCTCTGGGGCCGGGTTGAACGCAGAGGGCCGCGGAGAAGGTGCGATTTCGATCTCTTCTCTTCGAACGGCAAGCAGGCGCTTGCGCAGCGAGCCTGGATTCCCGCCTCCGCGGGAATGACGAATTACGAGAACCCCGCCCGGCACGCTGAATCGCCGCACGTCCGGATCCTCCGAAGGCAACTCCCCCTCCACCGCGATCAGGTTCGCGCTGCCGAGGAAATCCGCGGCGAAGGCGCTTCGCGGGCCGGCGTAGATCTCGGCGGGAGAACCGATCTGCACGATGCGCCCGCGGTCCATCACCGCGACCACGTCGGAGAGCGCGAGCGCCTCCTCCTGGTCGTGCGTCACGAACACGGTGGTGATGCCGGATTCGAGCTGCAGCTCGCGCACCAGCGCCCGCAGCTCTACGCGCAGCTTCACGTCGAGCGCGGCGAGCGGCTCGTCCAGGAGCAGGAGCTCGGGCTGGATCACGAGCGCGCGCGCCATCGCCACGCGCTGGCGCTGCCCGCCCGAGAGCGTGGCCGGCGAGCGGTCCGCGAACGCGGCGAGGCCGACTCGCTCGAGCAAGCTGCGCGAGCGCTCATGCGCGCTCGCGGCCGCCACGCCGCGCGCCTCGAGCCCGTACATCACGTTGGCGAGCGCGGAGCGGTCGGGAAAGAGCGCGTAGTCCTGGAACACCATCCCGACGCCGCGTTTGTGGACCGGAAGTATGGTCACGTCGCGCTCGCCGAACCAGATGCGCCCGGCCTCGGGTGTCACGAACCCGGCGAGGATGCGCAGCAGTGTCGTCTTGCCGCAGCCCGAGGGGCCCAGCAACGTGAAGAACCTGCCGCTCGGGATCTCGAGGTTCAGGCCCTCGAAGAGCGGCGCGGCCTCATAGCGATGGGTGACGCCTTCGAAGCGAATGCGCATTCCGCGTCACTTCGCCGTGGCGACCATTTCCTTCCACGTGGCGATGAAGCCCGGCTGCGACGCGGTGGCCTTGGCGTCGTCGATGGGCTGCACCTTGATCGCGTTGATCCGCGGCAGCCCCATGCGCGTGGTGTCGATGTCCTCGCGGATCGGCCGCCGGTAGAACTTGTTGGCGAGCAACTCCTGGGTCGACTTCGCGGCGAGGAAATCGAAGAACTTCCTCGCCTCGCCGGGATTCTTCGCGCCCTTCACCAGCGCCATTCCCTCGGGCGCGATGAACGTTCCCTCGGACGGATAGACGATCTGGATATCCTTCTGCCCGCCGGCGACGTACTCCTGCGCCGCGTACTCCATCGTCATGCCCACCGCGAATTCTCCCTTGGCGACGCCTTCGTAGACCTGGGACGCGGTGCTCATCATCGTGGCGTTGCGAGCGATGCCCTTCAGCGGCTCCTTGCCGAGCATCTCGTTGATGCCCCAGAGTGTTGCGTACGACGAGCTCGTCTTTTCCGGATCTCCGATCGCGAGGCGGTCCTTCCACTTCGGATCCGCGAGGTCCGACCAGGTGCGCGGCGCCGCGTCGCCCTTCAACGCGCGCTTGTTCACCATGATCACCATCACGTGCGCGTTGGTGCCGAGCCAGAGGTCCCCGGGCCCGCGGAACCGCTCCGCCACCGCCTCGGTCTCCGGCGACCGGTACGACGTGAAGTACTCGCGGTAGACGCCAAGCAGCGGAAAGCCTCCCGACCAGAAGATGTCGGCGCGCGGGTTCGCCGCCTCCGCCTTGATGCGCTGCATCATCGCCCCGGTGCTGCCGCGCACCGGCGAAATCCTGATGTCCGGATATTTCCTGTTGAACTCGTCCACCACGGTGTTGATGGCTTCGACGCTGTTGGACGAGTAGAGGACGACCTCTCCGGCGCTCGCCGCGGGTGTCACGGCGAGCAGGACGCTCGCCAGCATGAAGGCGAGGAGGCTTATGCGGGTACGCACCATGGGAGGCTCCGTAGGGATATCTGCGGAGCCAATTCTAGAGCACTGGGTCAACCCTCACGCAGCGCTCCGCGTTAAAGTGAGCGCCGCAGCAGATCCAACCGTATTCCGGGAGGCCAGGCCATGCGTAAGCTCGTAATTGCGCTCGCGATGTTGCTGTTTACGTCAACCTCCGCGCTCGCCGCGGTGAACGTGAGCATCGGAATCAACCTGCCGGTGTATCCGCGCCTCGTCCCCGTGCCGGGCTACCCCGTTTACTACGCGCCGGGGATCGCTTCGAACTACTTCTTCTACGACGGCGCCTACTGGGTCTACGAGAACGACAACTGGTACGCGAGCTCCTGGTACAACGGGCCGTGGCGCCTGGTCGATCCGTTCGCCGTTCCCCTCTATGTGCTGCGCGTTCCGGTGCGCTACTACCGCCGCCCGCCGGTGTACTTCGGCGGCTGGCGCGTGAACGATGCCCCGCGCTGGGGCGATCACTGGGGCCAAGACTGGGCGGCGCGCAACCATGGATGGGAACATTGGAACCGCGCCACCGCTCCGCGCGCGGCACCGCTTCCGGCCTACCAGCGCCGCTACGCGGGCGAGCAATATCCCCGCGTCGAGCAACAAGCCGTGCTTCACGGCCGGAGCTACCGCTACCAGCCGAAAGAGGCGGTCGTGCGCGAGCACTACCAGGAGCAGCGGCAGCAGCGCGAGGGGCGCGGAGAAGGCCGCGGCCAGGACCGGCCGCACGGCCAGCAGCGCTAGCGGTGCGTTAGCTCGAAGTTGAGGCGGTCGAGCTTCGCCGCGTAGAGGTCGTGCAGGGTGCGGGTGGAGCTGTTCTCGGTAGCGATCTCGAGGTGCGCCTGCGCGCGCTTGATGTCGCCTAGCCCCAGATACGCGGCGGCGAGCCAGAAGTGGAACTCGTGGTAGTACGCGTCGCGCGCGACTTCCTTGGCGAAGTAATCCCGCGCGGCGCGGTAGTTGCCCGCGCGCATCGCTTCCTGCCCCAGGTTGAAGAAATGGAACGGCGGGTAGGGCTGCAGCTCCTTCAGCAGCTGCGCGAGCACCTTCGATTCCGCCGCGCGGCCCTGGTCCTCGAGAACCATGACCAGGTTCGAGATGACGTCGGTGTTTTCCGGCTCGCGCTCGAGCACATGGCGCAGCACGCGCTCCGCGTCCGCCAGGTTGCCGTGCCTGCGGTAAATCACGCCCAGCGTGTTGAACGAGGCCAGGAACTTGGGATCGCGCTCGATGGCGGCGCGCGCCCACCAGTAGGCGTCGTTCAGCTCGCCGCGAGCCAGCGTTTCGGCGGCGCGGTTGTTGAGGAACATCGCGAGCACCGTTTCCTCCTTCACCGTCCAGGAATGCTGGACCGCACCGGGGCGCGGAGGATAGAAATCGATGGTGAGGACGTTGCGCTCGGCGAAGAGCACGCGCGGGTCGGATACCCTGCGCCCGAGACTGATGTTGATGTGCCCGCTGGCGAAGTAGAGGTCTCCGCTGCGGCTCCATGAGTCCTCGGTGAAGACGCGCTGGTAGCTCACCTGGAGGCCGACCTCCTTGGCGAGTGCGGCGGTCATGATCACCAGCGAGAGGCAGTTGCCCGAGCGCGCTGCGAACGCCTGCGCGGCGTTGCGCGTGAGCGCGGCGTCGTAGTCGAGCTTCAACTGGTTCTTGTCGTAGAGCGCGTCGAAGAGTCCCTTCTGGCGCCCCTTGGCCCCCAGCTGCTCGGCGATCTCGTAGCGCACGTAGTGCCGCATCTCGGGACTCACCGCGAGGACGTCCTCGGCGCTGATGCGCTCCGACGGCGGGCCGAAGAGCTTGTCCTGGAAGAGGTAGTCGGTGCGCTGTTCCACCGGCGCGCTCGCGCAGCCGGCGAGAAGGAGAAGAAGCACGACGCAGCCAGGAATCGAGCGAGCCAACATCGAGATCACTCCCGCGGCCGAACGAGAGTAAATGCTACTCCTTGATGTTCGGCGCCGCCACGCCCTCGATCATCACGTTCACCACCGCGGGCAGCCCCGAGGCCATCGCGCTCTTCATCGCCGGCAGCATCTGGTCGGGTGCGGTCACCTGGACGCCGTGGCCGCCGAGGGCCTCGGCCACGCGGTCATAGCGTGTGGGCAGGAGTGTCGTGCCGATCTCGCGCCCGGGGCCGTACTCGCGCAGCTGGATCTGGAATTCGGCGTTCCAGCGCGCGTCATTGCCGACCACCGCGATGAAAGGCAGCTTGTAGCGCACCGCGGTGTCGATTTCCGCAGGATGGAAACCGAAGGTTCCGTCGCCCATGCACGCGATCACGGGCGCCTCCGGCACCGCGATGCGCGCGGCGAGCGCGAACGGGAGGGCCACGCCGATCGCGCCGGCGACTCCGTTGATCACGCGGTGCGGCGCGGTGAGGCATGCCTGCGCCCATTGGCCGAACTCCCCGCCGTCGGAGATGAAGACCGAGTCGGGATGCGCGTCGAGCAACGCCTGCAAAGGCCGCAGCGCCTGCACCGGGTGCAAGCGGCCAGGCTCCTGCGACGCGGCGTCCGCCCACGAGGGCGGGCGGTAGGAGAGCGCCTCGCGGACTTCGCGCGCCCAATCGCCCTCTTCCGTTCCCTTTCGCTTCGCGCGGCTCGCGAGCACGCGCGACGCCGCGAGCGGCTCGGCACGCCAGGTGGCGAGCAGCCGCTGCCCGACCGATCGCTGCGTGCGGTGGAATTCCTCGGGCTCGCAATCGGCCTGGACGAACTCGCATTTGAGGTCGATCGCCGGGGCGCGCCCGAACTTCAGCGTGAAGTCGAGCCGCTTGCCGAGGAGCAGGATGCAATCGGCCTGGGCGAGCACCCGCGCGAAAGCCCCCAGGCTCGGATCGGCGATGCCGCGCGGGCTCTCCATGCCGATCACGGCAACGCCGGTCGCCGCTTCCAGCGCCGCCGCCGCTTTCCGGCCGCCGCGCGTGAGGAAGGCGGGGCCCGCGAGGATGAGGGCGCGCTTCGCCTTCATGAGCGGCTCGAGCAAATTGTTGGCGTGGCTCGCGACGAGGATTTCCTCCTCGGGCCTGAAGTCCTCGGCGCGCACCAGGCCCGCCTCCGCTTGCGCTTCGAGGTGGTCGACCGGAAAGCTCACGTGCACCGGGCCACGGCGGCCCGATCTCGCCGCGCGAATGGCGCCGACCACGTCGGAGCCGATCTTCTGCACGCCGCGGTTGGTCCACGATTCCTTGGCCACGGGCGCGGCGAGGTCGGCCTGCTCCATTTCCTGGAACGCGCCGCGGTTCTTCTCGGTGCTCGCCGAATGTCCCGAGAGCAGCACCACCGGAGACTCGGCGAGGCGGGCGGTGTAGAGCGCCGACACCGCGTTGGCGTGTCCGGGGCCGCCGGTCACGAGCGCGACGCCGGTCTCCCCGGTGACCCGCGCGTACGCATCCGCCATGTGCACCGCCGCGGCCTCGTGGCGCACATGAACGAGTTCGATTCCCGCGTCGAGCGCCGCATCGAAGACCGGCATGATGTGGTTTCCCGAGAGCGTGAACATGCGCTTGACGCCGCCGCACGCGAGGGCCTCGATGAGCGCGTTCGCGCCGCGATGCTTCGAATCAGCCAACTTCGATTTCCAGGCTCCGGTATCCGACCCGGCAACTTCCCACCTTGACCTTGATCTTGCCGCTGCCCTCGGCCACGAGTGTCACGAACTTCTCGTGCACGTTGCCGCGTGTCCACGGAAAGAAGACGTTGGCGCCGCTGTAGAGGCCGAGCCCCCAGCCGTCCAGATGCCCGATCTCCACCAGCGGCTCGGTCGGCGCGGCGAGCGTGACGCCGCTGAGCTCCGCGGTGAGGCGCAAGGGCTCCGAGTGCGCCAGCTTCTTCGCGGAGGCGAGGCCGTAGGTGCCGAGATAGCCGCGATTGGCGATGCGCAGCTCGATGCGCGTCAGCTTCGGGCCGAGCTTGTCCCGCCGCAGCACGTCCACCGTCACGCGCGGAATGAGTGCCGCCACGCGCAGGAACGCCGCGCTCTGCGACTCGCAGACTTGCGGCAATTTCTCGTAGGGCGGGTTGCTGATGCCCACGCGGGTATCGAGCCCGCCCACCTCGACTTCTCCCAGCTGCGGGTGCTTCGCCCTGCGCCACTGCTTGAAGACGCGCCCCTTGTTGACCTCCTTGTCCCACTTCGCGAGCGTGATGAAGTCCTTGCGGTCGAGCCGCGTGTAGACGTCGACGAACGGCTTCTTCTGCTCGACGCCGATCTGCGTGAAGAGATCCCAGAGCTCGATCACATACGCGAGGCAGCCGCGCTGGTGATAGGCGTAGTCGGTGAGATCGCCCTTCAACGGCGTCTCGGGCTGGTAGAGAAACTCGTGGAATCCGCTCACCGTCGGATAGCCCGTGAATTCCCTGGCCCACGCCTCGACCTGGCGAAACACCGCGAGGTCGCCCTGGTCCATCTTGTGGTCGGGCTTGTCTCCCAGCGGGCGGATCAGCACGCCGCCGAAGGTGTGGAGGTTCAGCCACGTCATGATCTCCGGGTGCTCGGTGACGAAGTTCAGGATCGCGCGCGTCTCGGGCGCGCTGCCCGGATAATCGCCGGCGCCTTCCTGCTCGTGCTCCGGCGCCCACGAATAGGGGAAGTTGCGGTTGAAGTCGTACTGGTTGTCGGAGAGGAAATACGGATCGGGAATGCGGCGGCCGTCGAAGTTGACGATGCGCCCCTCGGGATAGAGCTTGTAGTACGGCGGCGGATCCTCGGGAAGGCGCGGCACCATCACGCCCGGATACTCGGTGAGCTCGATGAGCTCGCCGTCGTCGCTCACCTGGCGCATGAAGCTGATATCGCCGTCGCCGTCGAAGTCGTGCGCCTCCCAGTACGCGTGTCCCTTGTGGCGGCGCTGGTCCATCGGGCTCGAGCGAACGTAGCGCCCGGTCTTCAACACCGCCTCCGCTCCATCAGGCGAGATGCGCGGCACGATGTAGAAGAGCGCGTCCCTGATCGCCTCCTCCATATGCGGCGGCACTCTGCCGTCAACCCGGCCCCGCGCAACTGACGATCCGGGGTGAACTCCGGCCGACTCCAATTTCCCCTCATGAATCGCGATCACATCCTCCGCGATCGCCAGCGCCACGCTCGAGCCGCAGAGCTCCGTGGCGTGCATGTTGCCGTCGACCCAGATCGCGGGGCGCGGCACGTCGGGATCACGCCCGATGGTGAGCAGCGGAATCGCTCGCCCTTCGGCGCTCGCGCCGAGGGAAGTCACCCGCACGTGGCCGGGATACTTGCGGGCCCAGGAATCGATCTGCTGGGTCAGCTCGGCGTAATCGAGGTATTTGTCGCGGAACATCGGCCTCTCCATGCTGCGGAAACGGAATCATACAGGCGCCGGTGCTATCATTCGCACACTTGAAAACCCCGAAGAGACTGCTTCCCCTGATCGAAGACGGCGTGATCGATTCCGTCGTGCGCCAGCTCATGAGCGGCAAGGAAGCGATGGTGTTCGTGGTGCGTTGCGGGGATGACACGCGCTGCGCCAAGGTCTACAAGGAAGCCGACAAGCGCAGCTTCCGCCAGGCGGTCGACTACACCGAGAACCGCAAGACCAAGAACACGCGCCAGGCGCGCGCGATGGCCAAGGGCTCGCGCTTCGGGCGGCAGGCGCAGGAGCGCGCGTGGCAGAACGCCGAGGTCGACGCGCTCTATCGCCTGGCGGCCGCGAACGTGCGCGTGCCCAAGCCCTACAACTTCCACGAAGGCGTCCTCCTCATGGAGCTCGTCGCCAACGCCGAGGGCGACGCCGCGCCGCGCCTGAACGACGTCGAGTTCACGCCCGAGGAAGCGATGGCGCTGCACGGGCGCCTCATCGGCGAAGTGGTGCGCATGCTCTGCGCCGGCGTGATCCACGGCGACTTGAGCGAATACAACATCCTGCTCGGGGCCGACGGTCCCGTGATCATCGACCTGCCGCAGGCGGTCGACGCCGCGGGCAACAACCACGCGGCGGCGATGCTGGAGCGCGACGTGTCGAACCTGCGCACTTTCTTCGGCCGCTATGCCCCTGCGCTCCTCGACACCCACTACGGCCGGGAAATCTGGGCGCTCTTCGAAGCCGGGACGCTGACGCCCGACGCACAGCTCACCGGACGCTTCCATCGCGTCGAGAGGGAAGTCGATCTCGAGGGCGTGGTGCGCGAAATCGACGACGCATTTCTCGAAGAGCAAGCCCGGCTTTTGCGAGCCGCGGAGTAGCATGTCGCCATCCCGGGCGGCCGCGAGGTCGATGGCCCGGGATCCAATTCTCAAACTCGGAGTCACTCCATGCGAATTCCCATCCTGACCCTCGGCGCCTTCCTCGCCTGCGCAGCGCTCGCGCAAACGCCGCCGCTCGAACCCGCGAAGCCGGCCCCGCCGAGAGTCGATGCGAAGAAAGCCGACGCGAAGAAAGTCGATGCGAAGAAAGACGCCAAGAAGGACGAGGCGAAGAAACCCGCCGCGAAGAAGCCTCCGGCGAAGCCCGCCGCCCCGAAGAAACCCGACCCGGCCAGGACCGCGGCCCCGCCCAAGAAGCCGATCGAGATCAAGACCATGAATACCAACAAGCCGCTCGTGTTGCGCGACAAGGACGGCAACGTGATCCCGACCTCGCCCGACGCCTACAACGTCGACTCCGCGATGCCACCCAAGAAGCGCTGAGGCCGGAATGCCCCGGAACATTCTCGACGAAAGCCGCATCCATCCCGCGATTCGCGAGAAGATCGCGACGAACCACGCGGACCTCATCGAGGAAGTGAAGGCCGCGATCGCCGCCAACGACGTCGTGGTGGTGGGCATGTCGCAGAATCCCGCGCCGAGGAAAGCGCGCAAGTATCTCGATGAAGCGGGAATTCCCTACAAGTACCTCACCTACGGCAGCTACTTCGGGCCGTGGCGGCGGCGCAACGCGCTCAAGATGTGGACCGGTTGGCCCACGTTCCCGATGATTTTCGTGAAGGGCGTGCTGGTGGGCGGCGCAAGCGACGTGCGCCGCCTCATCGACAGCGGCGAGCTGAAGCGCTAGAACTTGTAGAGCCGCGCGGGGTTGTCCACGAGGATCTTCTTGCGGACCGCCGCGTTGGGCTCCCACACGACGAGCTGGTTCAGCAATCGGCCGTCGTCGATCTGCAGCAGCGGCGTCACGTCGGTGGGCTTCTTGCCGGGCGGCGTGACGGAATCCGGATGCGGCCAATCCGTGCCCCAGATGATGCGATCGGCGTTCGCCGCGATCAGCGCCTTGGCGAACGGAATCACGTCGGTGTAGTCGGGCGCCAGCTTCGACGCGCGATACGCCCCCGAGATCTTCACGTACGCCTTGCCCGATTTGACGAGCTCGACCAGCTCCGGGAAGCCCGGCTGCTGGACGCCCTTTTCCGTCTGCGCGCCGCCGAAGTGGTCGAAGACGACGGTGACCGGGGCCTGTGCAATCGTGTCCTTGATGAGGGGAATCATCGAGGCATTGGTGTAGACCTGCACGTGCCAGCCGCGATCCTTCACGCGGTCGACGGCGGCCTTGAAGCGCTTGCGCGCCTCGTCGGGATCGTTGGTGCCGCCGGTCGCGAGATTGACGCGCACGCCGCGAATGCCCGCCTTGCCCATCGCGTCGAGCTCGGCGTCGGAATTCTTGGGACCGATCACCGCCACGCCGCGCGCGTCCTTGCCGCGCGCCTTCATGCCGAAGAGCGTGGCCGCGTTGTCCGTACCGTAAACGCTCGGCGTGACGATCACCACGCGCTGGATATGAAGCGCCTTGTGCAGCGCCTTCATTTCCTCGGCGCGCGGGTGAGCGCGCCGGCGGCGAGGGCGCCCAGCAGAATGTCACGTCTCGTTGTCATGGTTCCTCCTACGTGTGGTTTCCTGTTCGCCGCACGACGATACCAAAACTGAACCGGGCGCGCAGGCGGGGGTCTCACCTTCAACGACCCGCCTGGAGGACGAACCATGCGCCGCACGCTCATCGCCATATCGATTCTTTGCTTTTCCACGACTGCCGCGCTGGCCCAGTTGAGCATCAACTTCTCGGGTCACGGCACCAACATCGGGATCAACCTGCCGATCTACCCCGTGCTGCAAAGGGTGCCCGGCTACCCGGTCTACTACGCGCCGGGGCTGGATTCGAATTACTTCTTCTACGACGGGTTGTATTGGGTCTACGACGGCGACAACTGGTATGCGAGCTCCTGGTACAACGGGCCGTGGTACCTGGTCGACCGGTACGACGTGCCCTTCTTCGTGCTGCGCGTTCCGGTGCGCTACTACCTCCATCCTCCGGGGTACTTCCGCAGCTGGCGCGCGTACGACGCGCCGCGCTGGGGCGAGTACTGGGGACGCTCATGGGAAGAGCGCCGCACCGGATGGGATCAGTGGAACCGCAGCGCCGCACCCGCGCCGGCTCCGCTTCCGACCTATCAGCGCCAATACTCGGGTGACCGTTATCCGCAGCCGCAGCAACAGGCTGCGATCCAGACGCAGAGCTACCGCTACCAGCCACGGGATGCCGTAGCGCAGCAGAACTTCCAGCAGCGCAGGGCGCAGGCCCAAGCCGCGCCGCAGCCGCAACCCCAGCAGCAGGTGGCGGCGCCGCAGCAAACGGAGCACCAGAGGCCGCAAGTGCAGCAAGCGCAGCCCATCGAGCGCCAGCGCGCGCAGCCGCAACCGCAGCAGGTTGAGCGTCAACAGCAGCCGCCGCAGAGGGCGCAACAGCAAGTGCAGCAAGGCGAACGGCAGAGGCAGCAGGAAGCGCAGCAGCAAGCCGCGCGCCAGCAGCAGCAGCAACAAGCCGCTCGACAACAGCAGCAGGCGGAACGCCAGCAGCAGCAACAAGCCGCTCGACAACAGCAGCAAGTGGAACGCCAACAGCAGCAAGCCATGCGTCAACCGCAACAACCGGAGCGTCAAGCCGAACGCCCGCAGCTGCAGCGGGAGCGTCCGCAGCAGCAAGCGGCGGCGCCGCGCGAGCAGCAGCCGCAGCCGCAAGCTCAGGAATCCCGGGGCAAGGGGCAGGACCGAGGTCAGGACAAAGGCCGCGCCGAGAAAGACAACAAGGAGAAAGGCCAGGAACGCTAGTTGGGCTTGGGCCCGTAGAAGTAGTACGTCGCCTTGTAGGGCACGCGCGCCTCTTTGCCGGATTGCGCCGGGTCGCAGCCGCTCGCGGGAGCCTTCCCGCCAGAGGTCTCGAGCCGCTGGATACTTTGCGCCTTCGAGAAGACGCCTGCGCCTGAAGTCGACTTGGCGTTCAGCAGCAGCCATGGAATCGCGTTCGCATCGCTACTGTCGCTGCGCGCCTTCACCTCGCCCACGACCTTGCTGCCGTCGTTCGATTCCCACGTCGGGCCGCCGTAGTGCTTGCCGACTTTCACGCCCTTGCCGTCGAAGAGATCCGCTTCCGGCGCCTTGAACGCCCATTCGAATCTGGCCGGATCCGCCTTGCTCGGGCTGCACTCATAGATCTGCACGCCCTTGGCCTTCGCCTCGAGCAACATCCATTGGCTCGACGGCGCCCTCAGGTTCTCGGGGACGACGTCAACCGCTGCGGCACCGAACGCGGCGCCACCCGCAAGAAGCGCTAACAACGACTCTCTCTTCATTCCGGAATTTCCTTTCTAGTCGAGAACCGGGGGTTTCCGCCGGCCCACTTTCGTTTCCTGCTCGAACGCGTGGGCGATCTGCAGGACGCCGAGATCATCGCGGTAACGCCCCACGATTTGCAACCCCACGGGCAGCGGCGGCTTGTCGTCGGTGAATCCGGCGGGGACCGAGATCGCCGGGTGGCTCGTCACCGTGATGTAGTAGCAGGTCTTCATCCAGTCGGTGTAGTTGCCGAGCGAGACGCCGTTGATGGTGTCGACGTAGGGCTGCGTCACGGGAAACGGCGGCACCTGGTTCACCGGCATGCAGAGGAACTCGTAGCTCTGCATGAAGGCGCGCATGCGAGCGTAGATCTCGCTGCGCAGCGCCATCGCGCTTGCGATGCGCGGGCCGTCGAGCTTGAGACCCTCCTCGATGTTCCACACCACCGTGTCCTTGATCAGGCCGCGATGCTTCTTCAGCAGCTCGCCGTAGCGCTGCGCGAAGCTCAACGACCGCAGCACGTGAAAGACCTCGTCCGCGCCGCTCAGGTCCGGCTGCGCCTCCTCGACGATGCACCCGAGGGACTCGAAGACCTTGCGTTGCTTCTCGAGCACCGCGGTCACGCGCCTGTCCACCGGCAGATTGTCGTTGCCGCGCAAACGGGAATCCACCGTGGGCCACCAAGCCACTCGCGTTCTCCTGAAATCCCGGGCAAGCGGCCTTGCGAAGACCGACCCGGGCTCGCTGATACTGATGGGCGTTCGAATGTCGGGCCCCGCCATCGCCGACAGCAGGAACGCCGCATCCTCCACCGTCCTCGCGATCGGCCCCAGCACCGACTGGGTTGCCCACACATCGACGGTTGGAAAGTAAGGTACGCGCCCGGGCGACGTTCGGATGCCGACGACATTGTTGAAGTTGCCGGGGTTGCGCAGGCTCCCTCCCAGGTCGGATCCGTCGGCGAAGGGAAGCATCCCGCACGCCACGGCCACCGCCGCGCCTCCCGAAGACCCTCCGCAGGTCTTGGTGAGATCCCAGGGATTGAGTGTCGCGCCGAACACCTTGTTGAACGTCTGACTGCCCGCGGCGAATTCCGGCGTATTGGTCTTGCCCAGCGTGATCGCGCCCGCGGCTTTCAGCCGCTCGACCAGAGCATGGTCCTCGGCGGGAACGTTGTCCTTGTAGGCGATCGGCAACCCCGCGAGCGCGCCCAGGCCGGCGCCGCCCTTCGCGCGAGCGCGCCGTGCATCGAGCTCCTTCGCCTCCTGCAGCGCTTCGTCGGGAAGAAACGTGACGATCGCGTTGACTTCGGGATTGACCCGCTCGATCTGCGCGATGAACGCCTGCATCACCTCGACAGCGGAAATCTTGCGCGAGCGCAGGAGGCTCGCGAGCTTCTTCGCGTCTCGACCCGCGTCTGCAGCCGCAGCTCGGCCTCGTCCAGGTCGCGCTCGATGCGGCGCACGATCTCGTCGTCGATCGTTCCTGCGCTCCGCAGCCGCAGCAGCTCGGCGCGCTGCGCCTCGGTCGCTTCCATCATCGCCCGCAGCTCGCTCTTGGCGAGATTGCGGCGCTGCCGGTTGCCGCTCGCCGCGCCATGGCGCTGGAACGTCTGCTTGCGCTCGCGAAGCTCGCGCTTGTAGAGCGCGCCGAACGCGGGCGGCACCCTGCCCGCGCGCACCAGCTCCTCGACGCACTTCATGCCGGCATCGAGCGTCTTGATGCGCGCTTCGTACTCGAGATGCGCCTCGTCGTTGCGTTCCTGCTTGCCTTCGCGGTCGAGGCCGAGGGCGCGAATCAGGAACGGCAGGCTCCCGCCCTGGACGACGAGCGTGAACGCGATGACCGCGAAGGTCACGAAGATGATGAGCCGGCGCTCGGGAAACGCAGCGCCGTCGGGCAGGGTCAGCGGGAGTGCCAGCGCCGCGGCGAGCGAGATCGCGCCGCGCATGCCGGTCCAGGAAACCATGAAGACGTGGTTGCGGTGCGGCACGGAAGCTTCGTCGCGGTCGGGCTTCCACAAGAGCGGCGTGTAGACCACGAGATAGACCCAGATGAAGCGCAGCGCGATGACCGCGAGCGAGGCGGCGAGCGCCACGGTCACGTATTCGTGCATCTCGCCGCCCCGAATGTCTCCCAGCACCGTCCGGAACTGCAGCCCCAGCAGGAGGAAGAGGATGCCGTTCAGCCAGAAGTCGATCATTTCCCAGATCGGCCGCGCATGCAGGCGCGTCTCCGCCGAGATCATGAGCGGCCCGCGCGAGTTGACGACGAGTCCCGCCACCGCGGTCGCGAGCACGCCCGTGGCGCCAAAATATTCGGGCCCCAGGTAGGCGACGAAGGGCGTGAGGAGCGAGACCGTGGTTTCCAGCCTCGAGTCGTCGAGATAGCCGCGGATTTTCAACGCCGCCCATCCGACCGCGTAGCCGTAGAGGGCGCCGCCGATCAGCACCTCGAGGAAATAGGCGCCGGCCTGCGCGATCGAAAACGTGCTGGTCGAGACGATCGCGCCCAGCGCGAAGGCGCCCGCCCAAGACAGCCCCGGCGCGATCGTGTGGGCGATGATCGCCACGCCGGTGGTGGTGAAGATCACGAGCCCGATCGCGAGCGAGCCGATGGGACGCAGGTTGGCGCGGAACTGGCGCCACGGAATGTCGACGGCCGTGGCGTAGACGAGCAGCGGCAGGAAGACGTGGAGGATGAGGGCGGGATTCGGCGTGACCACCGGGACCCCGGGCAGGTAGCTCACCGCCGCGCCGATCGGGACGAACAGCAGCGGCTCGGGAAAGGCAACCCGGCGCGCGACAACGGAGCCCGCGATCACCAGGACAAGAAGCCCGAGGACGACCTCGAGGATATCGGCCATGAATATAAGGGTCAGACTCCAATATTCCGAATCGGAGTCTGACCCTTATATCAAAACGGGCCGCGAGGAGCGGCCCGTTTTCTTAGATCGTCCGCAGTGCCCTCAAATGAGGTCGCCCGAACAGGTTGAGCCCGATGCCGGTGCCGAGGCCCCAGGCCGCATTGACGAGCAGCCCGACCGCCATCGCGGACAGCACAAAACCCGCGGCCACCGGCTGATGCTTGAGGGGCGCCACGACGAACCACGCCACCAGCGTGGGCACGATCGCTCCGAAGAGGGTTGCGCTCGCGACGAGCGCCGGTCCATCCCAGCGCCGCAGCGATATCGCGAGAGCGAGCCCCCACACGCCGCCCCAAAAGGCGAGCGACCAGACCTGCGGGATTCCGAGAGGCCCCGTGGCCTGCATCGAGAAGGGAGCGCGCGGGGCGGCGCCCAGCGAATAGAGGATGGCGAGCACCCCCTGGTGGAAGAACAGCACCGCGACCGCGCCGGAGATGAATCCGACGATGAGCCAGCGGGCCGGGTGCGAAATCGGCGGATAACGGCGTAGCGCGGGGGAGGCCATGATCGCTCTCCTGATGACCGATGAGCGATAGACCGCGGCTCGGATTTTCCGGTTCAAGGGCAAGTGAGCGCCATTCGGACCATGGACGAGCGGCCTCGAGCTCGTGGTGCGTGAGCTGCGAGCCCGCCATCACGTCCTGGAAGAGGCGGCCGTTGTGGATGAGGACCTGCGGGCGGCCCTCGACGATCGCCTCGAGCCGCTTGCTGCGAAAGGTCGCGAATCCGATCGTGTAGTTGAGCGCGATGAGCGTGGTGGCCGAGATCAACCCGCCCACCAGCGAGTTGTCGCCGCCATTCATCGAGTTCTGCACCGCGTTGGAGAGGACGAGCAGGAGCACCAGGTCGAACGGCGCCAACTGGCCCACTTGCCTCTTTCCGGTGATGCGCAGGATCACGAGGAGGAACGCGTAAACGGCGAGGGAGCGCACGATGAGCTCCCACCATGGAATCGTCATGTTGAGCATGATTTCTCCTTCATTTGGGAGCCGCTGAGGAAGCGCTCTTTCAACGCGCCTTCGCGCCGTACGCGGCGATGGCGCGCTCCAGGTCGGCAAGTTCTTCGCACGGCAGCAGGCAGATTTCCTTCAGCGCCTGGAGATGCTTGCGCGCGCGCGCCTCATCGCCGACCATCAGGTAAGTCTCGCCGATGTACTCGTGCGCGCCGCGATGGCGTGGATTCAACTGGATGGCGCGCTTGTAGTGCCTGAAGGCGAGGTCGTACTGCTTGAGGTTGCGATGCGAATAGCCGATGTAGTTCTGCAGGTCGGCGTTGTCGGGGTTGCGCACCTCCGCGCGCTTGAAGCTCTCGAGGGCGCGCGCCCAATCCTTCGTCTCCACGGCCTTCTTGCCCGCGGCGTAGTCGGCGTCGCGCTTGGAAACGTCGGGATCGGTCTCCTCGGGGTCGGCGTAAGCGGGCGGCGTCGCGGCCGCAAGGAAGGCAATGGCGATGGCGGCAGCAAGCCTCTTCATTCGCAGCATCTTAATCCTTCCCGATTATGACCAGCTGGTTGATCACCGCCTCGACATCGTCGATTCCCCGCACGAGCTTTTCCAGCTCTACCGACTGTTCCTTGCGCCGCACGCAGCCCTTGAGCCAGACCCAGCGGCGTTGGCCCTCGGCCCAGACGCTGGTTTCGGCGAAGCGGCCGGAGGCGAGGATGGCTTTTTCCACGCGTGGGATGATTTCCTTGTCGTAGAGATATGCGTTCGGCAGCCGGCAGCGTCCCGCCAGGAAACAGCTCGTGCCACGCTCGGCGCGCGCGTGCGCCTGGGCCCTCATCTCGGCCTCGGTGATGAGCGGCCCCGCCGGCACCGGGCAATCCGCGATGCCGCGCGTGACCCGCACGAAGGGATCGTCGAAGTAGTTGGCGGGATCCGCAGCGGCCGCCGTTGCGCCGGCGAGGGCGGTCAACGCAAAGGCCGCCGCCGCGTTGACCGGGTTAAGGCCCCAATTTCCCGCCAGGAGGGCAGATGAAACGCTTCGCACTAGCCGTCCTCTTGCTCGTCGCCTCGGTCTTCCCCGCCGCCGCGCAGACCTACTACGACATCGACGTCGACCTGCCATCGTACCCCGAGATGCAGCCCGTGCCCGACTCCCCGGTGTACTACGCGCCGAACGTCGACTCGAACTACTTCTTCTACGACGGACTTTACTGGGATTACTACAACGACGGCTGGTACTCGAGCGCCTGGTACAACGGTCCGTGGGAGCTGGTGGATCCGGTCTACATCCCAACCTACGTCCTGTGGGTGCCGATCCGCTTCTACCGCCGTCCGCCTCCGTTCTTCCGCACGTGGGCTCCCGGCCGCTCGCCGCGCTGGAGCGAGCACTGGGGCCGCAACTGGCTGGATCGCCACAACGCCGTTTATGGGGGACGCGGTACTCGGGCGCCGGCGCCCGCGCCGCTACCCCAGTACCAGCGCCAATACTCGCGAGATAACTATCCGCGCGGAACGCAGCAGTACGCGCTCCACGGCCAGAATTACGGCTATCAGCCCCGCGAGAACGTGGTCCAGCGGCACTACCAGAGTCGCGGCATCACTGCGCAGCAGCAGCCTTCCTCGCAAAGGGAAGGACGTCGGGACGCAGGGCGTCGAGACGAAGGGCGTCGGGACGAGGGGCCGCGGGAGCAGCGGCGCTGACGTCATCCCGGACGCCGCAGTTGCGGCGATGGTCCGGGATCCAAGCTTGGGCCCCGGGCCATCGCTGCAGTTGCAGCGCCCGGGGCGACGATCGCGATTGCGGCGTCCGGGATGACGACTATCGCTGCAGCGCGAGCTTCACTTTCGCGCTCCCGGAGGAAGCTCGTCGAAAGGGCAACCCGTGGGACATGGGCCCTGCCAACGTTCGCCCTATAATCGCGCAATGACCACTCCCACCGACACCAAGAACATGGCGGTCTTCTGCGACTTCGAGAACGTCGCCCTCGGCGTTCGCGAAGCGAAGTACGCGCAGTTCGACATCAGCAAAGTCCTCGAGCGCCTGCTCCTCAAGGGCAGCATCGTGGTGAAGAAGGCCTACTGCGACTGGGACCGCTACAAGGAATTCAAGGCGCCCATGCACCAGGCTTCGTTCGAGCTGATCGAGATCCCGCACGTGCGCATGTCGGGCAAGAACTCCGCCGACATCCGCATGGTGGTCGACGCGCTCGACCTCTGCTACACCAAGTCGCACGTCGACACCTTCGTGATCGTGAGCGGCGACTCGGATTTCTCGCCGCTCGTGAGCAAGCTGCGCGAGAACGACAAGACCGTGATCGGCATCGGCGTGAAGAAGTCCACCTCCGACCTCTTGATCGCCAACTGCGACGAGTTCATCTACTACGACGACCTGGTGCGCGAGCAGAAGCCGCGCAAACCCCCCGCGGCGCGCCGGAAAGCTCCTGCGAAAAGTTCTCCCTCTCCCCGGGCACCCTCCGGGGCAGAATTAGACGCAGAGGGCCGGGGAGAGGGTCCTGCGCCCGGGACGGACGATAAACAGCAAGAAGCGCTCGACCTCGTCCTCGCAACCGTCGAGGCCCTCGCCGACGAGCGTGGCGAGGACGAGTCCATCTGGGGCTCGATGGTGAAGCAGGCTCTCAAGCGCCGCAAACCCGGCTTCAACGAAAGCTACTACGGCTTCCGCTCCTTCAACCAGCTCCTCGAAGAAGCGCGCTCAAAGAACCTGCTCGACCTCGAGCGCGACGAAAAATCCGGCGGCTACCTCGTCCGCATACCACGCGACTGACGTCGCCTAACGCCTTCCTTCGGGCCCCTTCAACCTGAGGAGCCTCTGCCGATCCGGAATGTCCTCCGGACGATCGGTCTGCTTGGACATGAGCATGCCGTCGATGTCGAGCAGGCGAACCGGCACCCCGTCGATCTCGCGCGTGACGATGCGCGCGCGGTAATCCTCGAACGTCTTCGACGCGGCTACAAACAGAATGTCGATACCGAGTTCTCCCTCGGCGGCCGTGGACAAGCCCGCATCGAGGGTCTTCTTGTCGGGGAGCCGGTCGAGAGCAAAGGTGCCGCTGATCGCCGCGAGCGCCTTCAGCAGCCTGGCGTTGTTACGCGCGCTGCGCGGAAGGATCAGGTCGATGTCCTTGGTCATTCGCGGAAATCCATGGAGCGCCATCGCGGCGCCGCCCAGCAACGCGTAGTCGACGCGATGGCGCCCGAGCTCGGCAAGCACCCGCAGGATGTCAGCGCTTTCGGGGGGACGGCGCTTGGGCGCGTCTCGCAAGGCGCGTCTCCTCCTTTCGCTCCCAGGCGTTCTTTCGCGCGAGCGTCGCGAACGAGCGGGGCTTGCGGCGCCCGCGTCCGACCGCGGAAAGGCGGAGCGCGGAACGCTGCAGGGCATCGAAGCTGCGCAGGCTCGCGGCAAGACGCGCCGGATCCACCTGCGCGGCGATCGCGTCGATGGCCTCCGCCGCCGCGCGGTCTCCCCGATCCAGCAGCGCACGCTTGTGATCGTCGAGCATCCTGAGGATGAGTCGGGTGGCCATCAGCGGCATCGCCCGATGATCGGCGCAGGCCCCGTTCAGCGACCATTTCTCGACCGTGCGCTCGCTCACGCCGAGTTCCGCCGCGAGCCGACGGTACGGCACCCCGAGCTCGCGCCTCGCCCGCCGGAGGAAGGCCTGCTGGTCCATGCCGGCAGTATACCTCCCCACTGGGGAGGTACGCAAAGCGCATCGCCCCGGGCGCCGCGATTGCGGCGTCCGGGATGACGAGCATCTGCTAGGCGGGATGCGGATGCTTCGCCGCCATCTCCTTCATTCCCTGCTGCATCTCTTTCGGGCTCACATCGCGAACGTGCGTTCCGACTGACCAGTGGTGGCCGTACGGGTCTTCGAGCGTCCCGTAGCGATCGCCCCAGAACTGGTCGGTAACCGGCATCGTCACCTTCGCGCCCGCTTTCGTGGCCTTCGCCACGAACGCGTCGGCATCGTCCACGTAGAGGTGAATGGTCACCGGCGAGCCCTTGAGCGCATTGGGTCCAAGCGACTTCCACTCGCGGTTTTCGTCGACCACGAAGATCGGCGCGCCGTTGATCCGAATGCTCGAATGCATGATCTTGCCGTCGGGGCCGGGCAGGCGCGCGTCTTCCACGGCGCCGAACGCTTTCTTGTAGAACTCGATCGCATTGGCGGCGCCCGCGCAAACCAGCTGCGGAGTGACTACGGTCATTCCTTCGGGGATGGGTTTCACTTTCGACACGGCAATCTCCTTCTCCGGGAGCGGAGGGTGAATTCAATCGACCCCGATCCCGTCCGGAAATTCCGCGAAAAAACCTCCCGCGCCCGTGTAGCGTAAGATTGACGCCGCAGTAGTTGTTTTTCCCATTGATGACACGGAAGGAATGAGAGATGGCTTCAGGCACGGTCAAGTGGTTCAACGATGCGAAGGGCTTCGGCTTCATCACCCCCGACGATGGCGGCAAGGATCTCTTCGCCCACCACTCGGAAATCCAGGGCAGCGGCTTCAAATCCCTCAAGGAAGGCCAGAAGGTGGAGTACGAGCCGATCCAGGGTCAAAAGGGCCCGGCTGCGAGCAAAATCCGCCCCCTCTAGTGTCATCCCGGACGCTGCTGTTGAAGCAATGGTCCGGGACCCGATTTCGAAGGGAGAAGGCATGAAAGACGTTCTTCTTCCAACCCTCGCCGCCCTGGCATTCGCCGGCTGCGCCGCGATTTCCCCGGAGCCCTCGTCCCGGGAAATGAAGATCGCTTTTGACGTCACCGACGGCAATCCGCAGGTGCTGCTCAAGAAGCTCGACACGATCGACGTCACGCGCAAGCAGCTCATCGAGAAGGGCATCACCCCGAAAATGGTGATCTCCTTCCGCGGCAATGCGTCGTACTACACGCAGACCAACCTCTCGATGGTGAAGGAAGCCGATCGCGCCGACGCCCTCGCGATCGCCGCCAAGCTGCGCGAGCTGCGCAAAGCGAACGGCGTCGAGTCGCTGGAGCAATGCAACCTCCCGCTCGCCGAGAGAAAACTCAATCCCGCCGACGTGATGCAGGAAATAAAGGTCGTCCCCAACGGCTGGATCGCGCTCGTCGGCTACCAGGAGAAGGGGTACCGCTACATCGTTCCGTAATCCTTGGATCCCGGACCATTGCCGCAACTGCGGCGTCCGGGATGACGGGCTTGCCGGACCATTGCCGCGACTGCGGCGTCCGGGATGACGGGTTGTCGGATCCTTGCGCAAAATGCGCGCGGCGCGGAATCTTCCAGCTCCTTGCGTGGACTAAGAACGGCATCCGTTCTTTCCCACCAAGGAGGTCTCATGAGCCGGAAAATCCCGCGCGCCGAGTGGCAGGTCTATTTCGATCGGCTGGCGAAAATCCTCGAGGCGAAGGAGGCCGAGCTGGAGGTGGCATCGCTCGACCTCGGCGCCCAGATCGCAGCCGAATGGGTGCCCCTCATCGGCATCGTCTATGACCCGAAGGGCGACCTGCTGGAAGTGGCGCTGGAAGACTTCGACCATTTGATCGGCCAGCCGCAGGAGATCTGGGTCGACGAGGACGACCTCCTGCTCGTGGGCCTCGAGGTCATCGACGCCGAGGGCACGCAACATATCCTCAGGCTGCGCACGCCCCTCATGCTGCCCAGCCCCCGCCCAGAGCATTCATCAGGTCCACGGAATATGAGAGGTACGCCTGGCGGTTTCGAATGAAGGCGAGCTGCGCGTCGTTGAGCGTGCGCTGCGCGTCGAGAACTTCGAGGTAGGCCGAGTAGCCGCTTTCGTACCGGCGCTGCGCGAGGCGTAGCGCGCCGCGCGCCTGCTCCACGCGCGAGCGCAGGTCGCCCTCGGAATCCGCCGCGAGCCGCACGTTCGAGAGGGCGTCCGCGACTTCGCGAAACGCCGTCTCCACCGCCTTCTGGTAGCCCGCCTCGGCCTGGCGCGCCCGCGCTTGTGCCTGCTCGGTGCGCGCGGCGTAGCGCCCGGCGTCGATGATGGGTCCCACAAGGCCGAGGCCCAGGGACCACACTTTCGCGCCGCGCGTGAAGAGCGAATCCAGCTCCGCGCTCTGCACGCCGAGCGATCCCGTGAGCGACAGCGCCGGGAATTGCGCCGCCTTCGCCACACCGATGAGCTCGGTGGCGGCGGCGAGCGTGGCCTCGGCCTGGCGCACGTCGGGGCGGCGCTCGAGAAGCTGCGACGGCAATCCTTCCGGAGGAAGGGGCGGAATGGGGAGCGAATCCAGGTTCGCGGCCGGCAGCGTGAGGTCGACGCGGCCGGTGAGCGAGCCCAGCAGGTGGACGATCGCCGCGCGCTGCCGCGCGATGTCCTTCGCCTGCGCGGCCGCTGCGGCTTGCTGCGCGCCGGCCTGGTAGACGTCGAGCCCCGTGGCGACACCGCCTTCGGCGCGCCTGCGCGCGAGCGCCAGCGACTCGTTCGCGGCGCGCAGGATCTCCTCGGAGGCGATGGACTGCGAATCGAGGGAACGCGCGGCGAAGTAGGTGCGAGCGATCGTAGCCGCGAGTGTCAGCGCCACGGTGTCCCTGCCGTAGCGCGAGGCGAGCAACTGGTCGCGCACCGAGTATTCCGCGCGCCGCAGCCGCCCCCACAGGTCGATCTCGAACGAGGTCGATGCGCCGAGAGTGAAGGTGTCCTGCGTGCCGAGCTGGATGGTGCGGCCGCGCGATGCGCCGGCGTTGCCCGTGACCAGCGGGAAGAGCAGTGTCGCGCGCGCCTCGCGAAACGCGGCTTCGGCTTCCTCGACGCGGGCGCCCGCCAGCCGCACATCGGCATTGCGCTCGAGGCCGGCTCGCACCAGCTCGTCGAGCGTCGCATCGCCGTAGAGCGTCCACCAGCGCTGCGGCACTTCGATCGCGGAGCTCGCTACGCCCGGCTCGCCGAACGCGGCGGGAAGCTCGAAGTCGGGACGCCGGTAATCCGGCCCGACCATGAAGCAGCCGGTGAGGATGAGGGGAAGAAAGAGGGGAAGCTTTTTCATTCAGCAGGGGCTTCCTGCACTTGACTCTCGGCCATCTTTTGCCGCCGCGCGAACAGCGTGAAGAAGAGCGGCACGAAGATCGTCGCCACGAAAGTCGCGATCAGCATGCCGCCCACCACGCCGGTGCCCATCGAGCGGCGTGCCGCCGATCCGGCGCCGCTCGCGATCGAAAGCGGCATCACACCGAAGACGAAAGCGAGCGAAGTCATCACGATCGGGCGGAAGCGAAGGCGTGCGGCTTGCAGCGCCGCATCCTTCGCGCTCATGCCGGCGAGCAGGCCCTGCTGCGCGAATTCGACGATCAGGATCGCGTTCTTCGCCGCCAAACCGATCAGCACCACCAGGCCGATCTGGAAGTAGATGTCGTTCTCCATGCCGCGCAGGCCGACGAGGCCGATCGCGCCCAGCACCGCGAAGGGGACCGCGAGCACCACCGCCGAGGGCAGCCGCCAGCGCTCGTAGAGCGCGGCGAGGATGAGGTACACCATCACGATCGCGAGCCCGAAGGCGAAGATCGAGGCGTTGCCGGTGCGCTTCTCCTGGAAAGCCTGCCCGCTCCACGCGAGCGTGTAGCCCGGCGGCAGGTTCTGCGCCGCCACGCGCTCGACCGCCTCGATCGCCTGGCCCGAGCTCACGCCTGCCTTGCCCGAGCCGAGGATGCGTGCGGCGAGGAAGCCGTTGAAGCGATCGATCTGCTCCGGCCCCACGACGTCCTCGACTTTCAGCAGCGCCCTGAGCGGGATCATCTCGCCCGAGGTGGTCGAGCGCACGAACACTTGTCCGATCTGGTCGGGGTTGGCGCGGAACGGACCTTCGGCTTGCACTTGCACGCGATAGGTGCGCCCGGCCATGTTGAAGTCGTTCACGTAGAGCACGCCCAGCGTGCTCTGCAACGCGTCGAATACGTCGCCCACGGGAACGCCGAGCGAGATCGCCTGCTCGCGGTTCACCTCGACGCGAAACTGCGGCACCGTCGGGCGGTAGAAGGTGTTGATCCCCTGCAGGTCGGGATCCTTGGCGAGCGCGCCCGTCATCGCCTGGATCGCATCTCCCAGGCGCTTCGGATCGGACTCGGTGCGCGACTGCACGTAGAACTCGAAGCCGCCGGCGGTGCCGAGGCCGCGGATCGCGGGCGGGTTGAAGACGAAGGCGACGCCGTCGGCGAAGCCCTGCGATTTCCGGGTGAGCTCGGCGGCGATCTGCGGCGCGGTCTTGGCGCGATCGGCCCAGTCCTTGAGCAGGACGAACGCGGTGCCGGCGTTGGGCTTGTTGGCGCCGCCGATGAAGTCGCGTCCCGGCACCACGAAGGCGTGCGCCACGGCGGGTTCCTTCGACAGCATGTCCATGAACTGCGAGGTAGCCCTGGTCCTCCGGCGGGATGAAGCTCTTGGGCACGCGCCAGAAGAGAAGGCCCACGGCGAGCACCACGATGAGGAAGGCCACAAACGCCATGAAACGGCGCGCGAGCGCCAGGTTCACGCCGGAGAGGAAGGTGCCGGTGGCCTTCTTGAAGCCGGCGTTGAACCACCTGGCCCAGCGCCATTCGCGATGCTCCGAGCGCAACAGGAGCGCGCACATCGCCGGGGTCAGCGTGAGCGCGGTGAACCCCGAGATCACCACCGCGACCGCGACAGTGACCGCGAACTGCTTGTAGAGCTGGCCCGCGATGCCGCCCAGGAAGGCGACCGGGATGAACACGGCGCACAGCACCAGGATGATCGCGATCAGCGCCCCCGCCACCTCGCGCATCGCCTCGATCGAGGCGGTCTTCGCGTCCATCTTCTCGTCGCGCATGAGCCGCTCGACGTTCTCCAGCACCACGATCGCATCATCCACGACGATGCCGATGGCGAGCACCATCGCGAAGAGGGTGAGCGTATTGATCGAGAAGCCGAGCGCGTACAGGCCGGCGAAGGTGCCGATGATGGACACCGGCACGGCGAGCATCGGGATCAGCGTCGCGCGCCCCGTCTGCAGGAAGACGAACACCACGAGGAGCACCAGCAGCGCCGCCTCGAAGATCGTCACCTGCACCTCGTGGATCGAGCTCTTCACCACCAGCGTGGTGTCGAACGGCACGAGATAGTCCATGTCCGAGGGGAACGCGGGCTTCATCTCTTCCAGCCGCGCCTTGACGGTCCTCGCCACGTCGAGCGCGTTGGCGCCGGTCTGCAGGAAGATCGCCATGCCGACCGAGGGCTTGCCGTCCACCGTGGGCGCCGTGTCGTAGTTGATCGCGCCCAGCTCGACGGTGGCCACGTCCTTGATGCGCAGCACTCCGTTGGGGCCGTTGGCGCGGATCACGATGCTCTCGAATTCTTCCGTGCGCACGAGGCGCCCGCGCACCGTCACCGTGAACGTCGAGGCCTGCCCCTCGGGCGCCGGCTCGGCGCCGATCTTGCCCGCGGCGTATTGCGCGTTCTGCGCGCGGATCACGTTGGCGACATCCGACGGCGTGATGCCGAGGCGCGCCATCTTGTCCGGGTGCAGCCATACGCGCATCGAATAGCCGGCGCCGAAGAGGAACACGTCGCCGGTCCCGGGGATGCGCTTCAAGTCGTCCACCATGTTGACCAGTGCGTAGTCGGCGAGATAAGTCGTCGCGCGCGTGCCGTTGGGCGAGCGCAGCGCGATCACCAGCAGGATATCGTTGGAGCGTTTCTGGACGAGGATGCCGTTGCGCCGCACCTCGTCGGGCAGCTGCGGCAGCGCGATCTGCACGCGGTTGTTGAGCTGGAAGACGGCGCGGTCGATGTCGGTGCCGACTTCGAACGTGGCGACGATGGTGAGCGTGCCGTCGGAGGCCGCGCTCGAGACGAAGTAGACCATGCCCTCCGCGCCCGAGAGCTGCGCCTCGATGGGAGCCGCGACCGTGGTCGCGATGGTCTCGGCGCTGGCGCCCGGGTAGGTCGTGGTGATGGTGACGGTGGGCGGCGAGATCTCGGGATACTGCGACACCGGCAGGTTGAAGCCGGCGATGATCCCGCCCAGCACGATCACGATCGCGAGCACGCTCGCGAAGATCGGCCGCTCGATGAAGAAGCGCGAGAAGTTTCCCATCGCGGCTTACTTCGGCTGCGCCGGCCTCGCCTCGACCGGCGTGCCGGGACGCAGCTTCACGAGGTTGTCGACGATCACCTTTTCGCCCTCGTCGAGGCCGCCGGTAATGACCGCGTTGGTTCCGATCCAGCTCGCGGCCTGCACCGGCTTCGGTCTGGCCTTTCCGTCGGGGCCGACCGTCATGACGATGCGCGACTGCTCGTTCTGCAGGAGTGCCGCCTGGGGAACCAGGATCGCCGTCTGCTCGCCGGCGAGGATGCGCGTCTTGACGAATTGCCCCGGCAGCCACTTCTGCGCCGCGTTCGTGAATTCCGCGCGCAGCTGGACCGTGCCCATCTTCGCGTCGACGGTGTTCGCGGTGAAGTTGATATGCCCGTTGTCGGCGGCGATCGAGCCGTCCGGCGCGACGAGCTGCACGCGCGCCTTGCGCTCGCTGCCGCGAATGCGATCGTAGTCGGTTTCGGCGAGCGAGAAGCGCACCCAGATGGGATTCACCTGCGTCATCGTCGTGAGAAGCGCGGAGTCGTTGCCGGCGTTGACGAGGCTGCCTTCGGAGCGCAGCGCCCGTCCGGTGATCCCGCCGATCGGCGCGGCGATGCGCGTATAGGAGAGGTTCAACTCGGCGTCCTTCACCTTGGCTTCGGCCATGGCGATGGCGGCGGCGGCCTGCCTGGCGGTGGAGACCGCCTGGTCGAGCTCGCGCTGCGAGATGGCCTTGTCCGCGACGAGCGGGGCGAGGCGTCTGGCTTCGACCTCCGCCAGCTCGCGGCGCACGTGCTCCTGCTGCAGCGAGGCCTTCGCCTCCTGCACCGCGAGCTCGTACGGTGCCGCGTCGATTTCGAAGAGGCGCTGCCCGGGGACCACAGGCGCGCCCTCCTGGAAGAGGCGCTTCTCGAGGATGCCGGTCACGCGCGAACGGATCTCGACCTCGCGCGAGCCTTCCGCCTGGCCCACCGCTTCCATCGAGATCGGCACCTTTTGCGCCGCCGCCTGGATGACGCTCACTGGAATGGGCGGGGGCGCGGCAGCTTGCTTGCCGGCATCACCCTCCTTCTTGCCGCAACCCGCAAGCGCGAGCAAAGCGATGGCGGCAGCGGAAATGCTACGAAGGGAGAGCGGGCTCATCGGGATCGCGTATTATAGATACATTCCACGTAGTATGTAAACCGAACGATGCGCAGGACCAAGGAAGACGCCGCACGCACGCGCGCCGCCATCATGGAGGCCGCCCTCTCCTGCTTCGATCGCCACGGCATCGCGGCTTCCACTGTCGCGCAGATCGCAACCGCGGCCCACGTCACCAAGGGCGCGGTCTATCACCACTTCGAGGGCAAGCGGCAGATCCTGCACGAGCTGCGCGAGGAAGTCTCGCTGCCGCTGCTCGACGAGGCCGACACCGAGCTCCTGCAGGCGCGCGAGGTGCCGGCGCTCGAGCGCGTGGAGCATTTCCTTGTGCGCATCCTCGACTCCCTGGAGCACGACGCGCGCAAGCGCCGCACGCTCGCCGTGATGCAATTCAAGTGCGAATACGTCGACGACATGGCCGAGGAGCTCGCCGGCCTCGCGCGCAACCACCGGCGCCTCGCGGGGGCTTTCGAGGGCGCTTACCGCGAGGCGCGCAAGGCGGGCCAGCTCGCCACGCACCTCACGCCCGAGATCGCCGCGCTCGAGACCGTGATGTTCCTGGCCGGCCTGGTGCGCCTATGGCTGCTCCACGCCGGGCGCCACGCGCTGGGCAAGAACGCGCGCGCGGTGATCCGCGCGCAAGTTCAATCGCGCAAGCCGGAATCGTCATCCCGGACGCTGCAATCGCAGCAGCGGTCCGGGATCCAATCACGCGCGTCGCGTTACACGCGGGCCTTCGATCAACCGCGTCCCCACTCTCACAATCGAATCGATAACCGGCACCAGTTCGCGCCCCAGCTCCGAAAGCGAGTACTCCACCGAGGGTGGAGAAGAGGTGACGACCTCGCGAATGACCACCCTCTTCTCCTCGAGCTCGCGCAGCCGCGCCGTCAGCATCTTCGGTGAAATTCGACCGATGTCCTTCATCAGCTCGCCGAAGCGGCGTGGCTCGCCCGAGAGCTGCCACACGATGTTCGTGGTCCAGGCTCCGCCCAGCAGCGCCATGCAGGCACCCATCGGGCAGCCCTTGGGCGGAGGGGGCGCCTTGCTCTTGCGCATCTTGAGGGCCATGTCCCAGTTACCGCCTGGTGAGTGCGATTTGCGGCTTACAGTACCATAGCTACTATACAAAGGTAACTATCCTTTGTTAACCTGCCGCCTCCATTCGACGATTCCCCCGAGGAAAACCCATGAAGCTCTACTACTCACCGGGCGCCTGCTCGCTCTCGCCGCACATCGTCGCGCGCGAGGCCGGCGTCGACCTGCAGCTCCAGAAAGTCGATCTCAAGATCCACGGCATCACGTCCGAGAACGACTACTACAAGATCAATCCCAAAGGCTACGTGCCGGCACTGGAGATCTCGCCGGGCGAAGTGCTCACCGAAGGGCCGGCGATCGTGCAGTACATCGCCGACCAGAAGCCGAAATCGGGGCTTGTGCCGGCGGCCGGCACCCTCGAGCGCTATCGCGAGCAGGAGATGCTGAGCTACATCAACTCCGAGATTCACAAGGCCTACAGCCCGCTCTTCTCCGACAAGACACCGGATGTGACGCGCGAAGACCGCAAGGCGCACCTACGCAAGCGCTACAAGATCCTCGACGACCGCCTCGCGGGCCGCGATTACCTCTTCGGCGACAAGTTCACCGCCGCCGATGCGTATCTCTTCACCGTCACGCGCTGGGCGCACGCCGTGAAGCTCGACCTCTCCGAGTTCAAAAACATCGCGGCATTCCAGGAGCGCGTGAAGGCGCGGCCCGCGGTGCAGGAAGCGATGAAGGAAGAAGGGTTGGTCAAGTAGGCGGCGGTCCCAAGGGAGAGGGAGAACCACACTTGGATCCCGGGCCGCTGCTGCAACAGCAGCGCCCGGGATGACGAGGGTTATTTGAACGAGTACGTAATCACCGTGTACCAGAAGCGGCCGCGCGGATCCGCGACCGCGTTCGCCCAGCCGGCGGCGTGCGAGCCGTTGGAGGACACGTCGGTGTAGGGCGGAAGATCGTCCAGCGCGTTGCGCACGCCCACCTTGATCGCGAGACCCTTGATCAACCCCGTGTACTTGCCCGCCAGGTTGATGCGAGACACGCTCGGAATGTTGTGCGTGCCGCCCGCCTGGAAGGCCTCGATCCAGCCCGAGGTGTACGTCTGCTCGATGGTCGCGAGCCACGGACCGCGCTCGAAGTCGAGGCTCGCCACGTGCGTCCAACGCGGATACGCGTTGCCGCCGTCGAAGCTGTTGCCGAGGTAACTCACGAACGGGAAGTCCCTGCCCGCCTGCCGCTTCCACTCGGAGAGATAGGTGCCGACGAACGAAAGCGTGGCCTTCGCGAAGTGCACGTCGTGGCGCATTTTCGCGTCGATGTCCCAACCCGCGGTCTTCAGCCCGCCCAGGTTCTCCAGCGGCTGGTCGACGTAGAGCGTGGTGCCGGCGGCGCTGCGATGGAACCGCGCGATGTAGCGGTTGTAGAGCGTGAGGTCGTCGGGATTGGCGAGGATCGTATCCGCCGTGACGGTGCCGATGGCGTCCTTCTTCTCGATGCGCCAGTAGTCGACCGCGAGCGAATGTCCCGGGATGGGCTCGATCAGGATGCCCGCGCTCCATTGCGTCGAGGTCTCGGGCTTGAGGTTCGGCGAGGCGATGTTGCGCACGTTGAGCTGCGTGTCCACGCAACGTGCATCGCCGTCGTCGATGAGCGCTGCCGGACAACCGGGATCGGTGACCGCATTGGCAGTATTGCCGAACGCGGGTGGGCTGTGCAGGTCCCAGAGCGACGGGACACGGAAGCCCTTGCCCGCCGAAGCGCGCAGCAACAACTCGCGGCTGGGACTCCATCGGGCGCGGATCTGCGGATTGCCCTTCGAGCCCACGTCGCTGTAGTGATCCCAGCGCACGGCACCGGTCACTTCCAGGTCCTTGATCACCGGCAGGTTGATCTCCGCGAAGATCGCGCCCACGTTGCGGCTCGCCTTCGTGTCGGGCACAGTGCCCTCGCCACCGATGTGCAGGCCCGCACCGTAGTCCGCGTTGACCGCCTTGTCGTCGATCTCCTCGCGCCGCGCGTCCGCCCCGAGCGCGATCGCCGCGTTGCCGCCGGCCATCTTGAACAGATCGCGGCTGATCTTGCCGTCGACCTGTGTCGTCGTGCTCGTCGACTTGCGCATGTCGCCTTCCATCTTGGCGCCGTTGAGCAAGGCCTCGCCCGCCGCATCGTTGGGCCCGAACGGGTTCAGGTTCCCGGTGGCGAGAGCGGAGATGAAGCGCGTTTCCTGGATGTAGCCGGTGACCGCGAGCTTGTCCTTCGCCTGCGCGATCGTGAGCGCCGTGTCGTAGTCCCATCCCGCGATGACGCCTTTGAGACCACCGGACACACGCGTCTGGTCCGCCGTCATGAGGTTGATGCGGTTTCCCGCGGGCGCCGAGCGCACCGCGATCTCGAGGAAGCCGGGCGTCCCGACGTTGTTGATGTTGTATCCCAGCCGGTTGATGAGCGCGATGGGCGCGTAGCGGCTCGTGATCGGCAGCAGGATATTGGGCTGCGTGCCGTCGGGACGGATGTGCGCCGCGGTCTGGTCGATCGGCACCGGCGCGATGCGGCCGACGTTGTGGTTGGTCGCGAACGACGCCTCCATGAAGAACTGGTTGTCGGCGTTGAGGTTGTACGCGAAACGCCCGAAGACGTCGGCCTTGTGGGCATCGGGAAGGTTGTCGAGATAGGCGGCGTAGATCCCGCGGCAACGAATGCGCTGGTCTCCCGAAGGGGTCCTGCCCGAGACCTGCAGCACCGTGACGCTGGGATCGCAGCCCGCGAAATTGGGATCGGTCGTGAGCGTGCCCGCATAAGCGCCGGGGCTGAAGCCGAAATCCATGAGGCGGCCCGGGAAGGCGCGGAACGACGTGGGGAAGGTGGCACCCCCGATGTCGCGAGCGCGCGCATAGAGCTTCTGGTCGATCGCCTTGACGCGCTCGTTGTACTGGAAGTGGCCCGTGATGAGCAGGTTCCACTTGTCCCTGGCGAGGTCGCCCACGCCGTAGGCCATGGTCACGCCCGACTCTTTCCCGCCGATGTCGTCCTGCGGCCTGCCATACAGGACGCTGATCTCGCCGCCGCGAAAATCGGTGCGCGTGATGAAGTTGATCACCCCGCCCACCGCGTCGGTGCCGTACACCGCGGAAGCGCCGTCGCGAAGCACCTCGACGCGCTCGATGGCGCTGAACGGGATGCTGTTCAAGTCGACCGCGTTCGCCGAGGCGTTGAAGCCGCCGATGCTGCCGAAGCCGTGGTTGGCGAGGCGGCGGCCGTTGAGAAGGACGAGCGTGGAGCTGGCGCCGATGCCGCGCAGGTTCGCGTTCGACACCGCGTATCCCACGCCCTGGGTGGTATCCGAGTACATCGCGGCACTCGCCGTGATGCGCTTCAGGATCCCCTCGGTAGTCGTCGCCCCCATGTTCTCGATATCTTGCCGGGTGATGACCGTCACGGGCAGCGCGGTCTCTCCCTCGATGCGCTTGATGTTGGACCCGGTGACTTCGATCCGCTCCCGCTGTTGCGCGACCGCCGTGCTTGCCGCGATCGCCACCGCCACTGCAAACGAAAGTCTCCCGATTCTTGGTTTCATCGTCTTATTCCCCCAGGTTTGTACGAGCGCATGATACCGAATTCTGGGGAATCGGATTTACTCCCGATGGATCGCCCGCGAATCCGCCGGCGCCTCCTTCCTCTCGTTCATTCCATAGTCGCGAATCACTTGCGCAATGCGCAGCCGGTAGTCGGCGAAGATCGACCGCCGGCCCGCGGCCTGCATGCCCCGATGCGCCTCGAGCTGGCGCCACTTCGCCACCGAATCCGCGTCGCGCCAGAACGAGAGCGAGAGAATCTTGCCGGGCGTGGTGAGGCTCTCGAAGCGTTCGACCGAGATGAAGCCGTCGTTCTCGGCCAGCAGCGGGCGCAGCGTGACAGCGGCGTCGAGGTAGGCATCCTTCTGCCCGGGGTTGGGCAGGACTTCGAAGATCACCGCGATCATGTTCGCTCCCGTCATTAATCATCCCACCAGCCATTTCGCGAACGTCATCCACTCCGGCGTGCGCGAAACGAGCAGGCGGCCGAGCTGCCCCACGACCACGACGATGAAGCCCGCGATGTAAGCCGGATGCACACGGCGGTTCTTCACCGTGTCGAACGCGATGCAGGCGAGGATGATGAGATCCACGAGGCCGAAGAATGCCGGCGGGCCAACGTCGCGCGCCAACGGCAGGGGCGCCATCGCCGGCGTCAGCAACGCGATCGATGCGAGCAGCATGAGCCGCTTGTGCCAGGGGCTGCGCTTGCGCAGGATGATCGCCGCGGTGACGAGTGTGGTGAAGATCACGAGCTCGCCGATCGGCATCACGAGGAAGACCAGCGGCGGAATGCTCGGCAGCGGCGATACGCCGGCGCGCGCGGAAGCGATCGCCACCTGCAAACCCATGGTGACCAGCAGCAAGGCCAGGAAGACGCCGGCGACGCCCAGCTTTCGGTGCGTGAGCGTGTTCCCCGTCGCGACGAGCCGCGCCTGCAGGAGGAAGAACGCGAACCACGCGGTCATCACCACGCCGTGCACATGCTTGAGCGTCGAAAGCTCGGGCGTGCCGAACACGCCCTTCAGGTAATACGTGGGCGCGAATCCCGCGGTGATCGTTGAGAGTCGCCAGTGTATAGAAGGGTCATTGAAAAGCCGTCAATGCGGTCCCACCTGAGCTGACATGGCCCTCCTCCTCGCCTCCCTCCTCGCCCTCTTCGTCGCGTGGGTCATCGCCGAGCCGTTCCTGATCGAGCGCCGCCGCAAGGACATCCGCGCCCGCCCCTTTCCCGCCGCCTGGCGCGAAATCCTCCGCCGCCGCGTTCCCTACTTCCGCCTGCTCCCGCCCGACCTCCAGCGCCAGCTCGAGGGCCACATCCAGGTGTTCATCGCCGAGAAGGCTTTCACCGGATGCGCCGGACAAGAGATTTCGGATGAGGTGCGCGTCACGATCGCCGCGCAGGCTTGCCTTCTGATCCTCAATCGCAGGACGGACTACTTCCCGAATCTGCGCGACATCCTCGTGTATCCGGGCGCCTTCATCATCGAGCGCCTGCGTCCCGAACCCTCGGGCGTGCTGCAGGAAGAAAGGCACGCGCTCTCCGGAGAGTCCTGGACACACGGCCAGGTCGTGATCTCCTGGGAAGATGCGGTCGAGGGCGCGGCCATCGTCGACGACGGTCGCAACGTGGTGATCCACGAATTCGCGCACCAGCTCGACCAGCAGAAGGGCTACGCCAACGGCGCGCCCTGGCTCGGCCGGCGCGATCGCTATCCGCGCTGGTCGCGGGTGATGAGCGAGGAGTTCGCGCGCTTGCAGCAGCAGGCGATGATCGGCGAGCCCGCGCTCTTCAGCCACTACGGCGCCACGAGCCCCGCGGAATTCTTCGCCGTCGCCTCGGAAGTGTTCTTCGAGCAACCGCGCGCAATGGCGTCAATGCACCCCGCGTTGTACGAGGAGCTTCGCCGCCTCTATCGCTTCGATCCCGCCGTCATCCTCTAGGTCCCTGCGCGAGGCGCGAGGGCCCGCGATCGAGCAATCCCCACACGACACCGACGGCGAGGCCCGCGGTGTGCGCCCAGTTCGCGATCGGGCCGAGGAGCCCGGTCCAGCACAGCACGTACCAGCCGATCATCATGATGACGGTGGATTGGTGGAGCGCGATGCCGAAGGCGGGATTGAAGCGTCCCTGCATCCAGACGTAGCCCAGAAGCGCATAGACCACGCCGGACATCCCGCCGAAAAGCGGCGACTGGGTGATCGCGTACTGCGCGATGTTGGACGCGATGCCGCTCACGGCGACGAACAGCCCCAGGAAGAGCGCGCCTTTGAGCATCTCGATGGAACGCCCGAGGTCCCACAGCCACATCATGTTGAAGAGGATGTGCAGGATGCCGAAGTGCAAGAAGATGGGCGTGACGAGGCGCCAGACCTCGCCATTCAGGATGTCGCCAAACCCAGGGTGACCCGGGTTTGCGATCAACAATGGGACGAGCGCGTTCGCGGAGCTGCCGAGGATCGACGGCAGCGATGCAGTAACGCTCAGGACGATGAGCGTAACGGTCAGGACGGGCGTGGTTTTCATGCCACGAGATTATCCCTTTACCTGGATGGTATGGCTATCTCCTTGAAATTGAGGTGAATTGGATGGCGTGAGACGAAATCGACATCCGAGCGTTGAAGGATCAACCAACGACATGTCAAACCCGTGCCGATGAAGAGCGCACCTCTAGCCTGGAGAGGCTGGCATGGGCGCTCGCGCAGATCGAGCAGCAAGAGACCAATCACAAGTACATCCCAGCCGCTGTCGATGTCGCGCGGCTACGCAAGCGCGTCGGCATGACGCAGACGCAGTTCGCGAAGCGCTTCGGATTCCCGGTCGCGACGCTGCGCCATTGGGAACGCGGCGATCGCAAGCCGCGCGGGGCGGCCCTGGTGCTTCTCAACGTGATCGCGCGCAATCCCCGGATCGTGCTGGATGCCCTGAAGCCGCGCTGAAGGTCGAACCACCACGGGCTATCCGTTGTCCACGTTAGGCAGTCTTCCACCACATCGGAGGCCACCCATGATTCGCATCGTGAGCTATCTCGCCGCCCTCTTTGCCGTCCTCGGCCTCGTCGCCGTCGATGGCTCCGCCCTCGCCCAGGGCAAGAGCAAGGATCGGCAAGAGCAGGGCGACACCAAAGGCAAGAAGGGCGAAAAGCCGCAGAAGGCCAAGCACGTGCACCATAACGGCAAGGACCTCCTCGGCGACAAGATCAAGGTCAACGGCAAGCACAAGCTGCACGAGAACGGCAAGCACACGGCGTATGTGACCGTCGCCAACGGCAAGATCACGGGCGTTTCCGTGGTCCATGCGGACAAAGGCGCCGTGCCGGTCACGAAGTACAAGACCAATAAGAAGATGGCCGAAGCGCCCGCGAGCGGCTTTCAAGCCGTTGCGTTCAACCTGGCGCAGTCCCAGGGCACCCAATATCTCGGCCAGACGTGGATCGGGTACTCCTACTACGACGACTACGGCAACGAAGTCATCTACTGGTTTCCCTACGACATGATCTACGACGGCGATACGGGAGCGATCGAATACATCCCCGTCACTTAGACCCGCTCGTCATCCCGGACGCTGCTCCTTGCAGCAGCGATCCGGGATCCAATTCCCCTCATCGAGCGCCGAGCACCATCTTCGCGCGCACGAGCTCCGGCCGGTTCGCGTCCGACTTCGCCGCGAGCTTCACGAGGCGATCGTAGTACCACGCCGCCTTGGCGCGGTCGCCCATCGCCTCGGCCGCCATCGCCGAGCCGTAGAAGTTGCGGAAGCGGTTGGGCTCGCGGATCTGCGATGTCTCGAACTCCTTCAATGCGAGCGCGGGCTGCTTCTGCTCGAGCAGCATCTCGCCGAGCAGCTCGCGCGCGGGCACGATGCGCCCGGGCGTCACGATGTGCTTCTCGTTGCGGTCCTCGAGGTCCGCGGCGGCGCGCATGAGCTTCAAGCCTTCCTCCGCCTTGCTCTGCTTGTGCGCGATCCACCCCGCGATCGCGAGCCGCTGGATCTCCACCTCGGTCGCCCAATAGCGGTTCTTCGCGTCCTCGAGCGCCTTGTGATCCGCGGCAAGGCTCGCCTCCTCGGCCTGGGCGGTCGTGATGTCGCCGCTGCGCACCGCACCGAGCGCGCGCGCGAAATGCGTGATCGCGCCCACATGCACAAACGGCGATTCGACGGGCTGAAGCCGCATCGCCGCCTGCCAGTCGCCGCGCTCGAGCGCGTAGCGCGCCGGCATCGCGGCCATGGCGTAGGCGGAGGCGAACTTCCTCATGTTGCTTTCCTTGACCTTGAGCGCGTCGTCCATCGTGCGCCGCGCGTCCTCATCGCGTCCGAGCTGCAGATACGCATACACCGCGTAATCGCACGAGTGGTACGACTGGTCGGGCTGATCCGCCGCCCTCGCCACCGAGGCGGCGCGCAGGTTGGTCGCGATCGACTCCTCCCATGACCCTACCCGCGTAAAGATGTGCGAGGGCATGTGCAGCGCGTGAGGCGCGTCGGGCGCGATGTCGGCGTAGCGGCGCGCGGCGTCGAGGCCCTTGCCCGCGATCGGCGGCGCGTCGTAGCTGTGGATGAGGTAGTGCGCCACGCCCGGATGGTGGGGATGCTTCTTGAATTGCTCCTCGAGGATCGCGGCCGCCCGCAGGTATGCCGCGTAGGTCTGGTCGGCCTGCGATTGCGTGCCGGAGATGTAGAGCGCGTTGAAGATCTGCGCCTCGTCGTCGTTGGGGTACTTGGCGGCGAGCGCCTCGAACGCCTTCGAGCGGCTGATCTGGCGATCGCGCTCCGGACGGTTCTCGAAGTTCTCGTAGTACGCCGCGACCGCGTCGATGTAGTCGCGCTCGCGTTCGGTCGTGGCGCCGGCCTTCTTCGCCTTTTCGAGAGCGGCTTGCGCCTTCCTCGCGTTGTCGGGCGATGCGCCGAGGCCTCCCAGCGGATTGTCCATGAGGATGGCGGCGTAGCCCCACGCGGCGATGGAGCACGAGGGGTCCTGCGCGAGGACCTTCTCGAACGCATTCTCGGCGGCGTTGAACCAGAAGGAGTGCAGCATCGCCACCGCGCGCTCGAAGCCGGGCTGCACCTTCGGATCGCACGAGGTGGGGAAGTTGACCGTGCCGAGCTTGCCCTTGCCGGGTTCGTCGGCATCGTGAGACAGGGCTGCGCCGGGGAGCAGGAAGAGCGACGCGACAAGAAAGGGAAGGAGGCGGGGTTTCATCGGGCTTTCCTCCGATGTGATTCTATGGGAAGGGACGAACACTCTACGCCCTCTCCAATCTCTGTCCTATCATTCCCCCATGAGACTCCTCCCGCTCCTCCTCACCTTCCTCCTCTCACTCTCCCCTGTTGAGGCTGCTCTCTTCCGCTGGGCCAGCAACAACGACCATTCCAGCGCCGACCCCCACGGCCAGAACCAGATCGTCAACAACGCGATCAACGGCCAGGTGTACGAGCCGCTGGTGAAGCGCGGCAAGAAGCTGGAGCTAATTCCGGGCCTCGCGGAATCCTGGACGCAAGTCTCGCCGACGGTGTGGCGGTTCAATCTGCGCAAGGGCGTGAAATTCCACGACGGCTCGGCGTTCATCGCGGACGACGTCGTGTTCTCGATCAAGCGCGTCCAGGGCGAGACGTCGACCTTTCGCGTCTACGGCCGTGCCGCCGGCGAGCCGCGCAAGGTCGACGACTTCACCGTGGAGCTCACCACCCGCGAGCCCAACCCCGTGATGCTGGAGACGGTGGCGCTCCTGCAGATCATGAGCAAGGCGTGGTGCGAGAAGAACAACGTGCGGCGCGCGCAGGACTTCGCCGCCAAGGAGGAGACCTACGCTTCGCGCAACGCCAATGGGACGGGCCCCTACATGCTCACTTCGCGCGAGCCGGACGTGCGCAGCACCTTCAAGAGGAACGCCGAGTGGTGGGGGAAGTTCGAAGGCAACGTCGACGAGATCGTCTACACGGTGGTCAAGTCGGACGCCACGCGCATGGCGGCGCTTGCAGCAGGCGACATCGACTTCGTCCTCGATCCGCCGAGCCAGGACATCGAGAAGCTGCAGAAGGACCCGCGCATCCGCATCTACCGCGAGCCCGAGAACCTGGTCTTCTTCCTCGGCATGGACCAGGCGCGCGCCGAGCTCCTGTATTCCGATGTGAAGGGCCGCAATCCCTTCAAGGATCGGCGTGTGCGTTTGGCTCTCTACCAGGCGATCGACACCGAGGCGATCAACCGCGTGACGATGCGCGGCCTGGCCGTGCCCGCGGCGTTGATCCTGCCCAATCCCGAAGCGGCGGGCGTGCCGAAGGAGATGAACAAGCGCTTTCCCTACGATCTCGCGGCGGCCAAGCGCCTCCTCACCGAGGCCGGATATCCGAACGGCTTCTCCACCGAGGTCGATTGCCAGAACGTGCGCGAGAACGTGTGCACGGCGGTGGCGGGAATGCTCGCGCGCGTGAGCGTGAAGGTGAAGGTGAACTCGCTGCAGAACGCGCGCTTCTTCGCCAAGGGCCAGTCGCGTGACACGAGCTTCTATCTATTGGGCTGGGGCGGCCCGAGCATCGACGCGATGTTCACGCTGCAGCCGCTCCTCCACAGCCGCGACGCAACGAGCGGCGACTACAACTGGGGCGACTATCGCGACGAGAAGATGGACACGCTCATCGACCAGGCGCGGGTCGAGATGGATCGCGCCAAGCGCCAGTCGATCATCAACGAGGCGCTGCGGATGCAGCACGAGAACGTTTATCACATCCCGCTGCACCGGCGCATGTCCCCGTGGGCGTCGCGCGCAAATGTGGACGTCGTGCACCGGCCGGATAGCTGGGTCGAGGTAAGTTGGGTGAAGGTGCGCTGACAACGCTCATTACCCACCCGCGCAGGTAGGGTCCGCGGTTTGACTTTGCGCCCCCCGGCGCCTAGGTTGGATGTGCGGCCAGAGCTCGATAAGGAGGGCGCATGCGTCGTCTCGTGATCTTCGCCTCGCTCTTCGCCTCGCTATTGTTCGCATCGATCGCGCACGCCGGGGCGCTCTGGTTCGCCGATGCGCAAAGCATCCAGGCGATCGAGACCGACACCAACGTCATCACGCGCTCCATCCCGCAGTCGGGCGTGGTCGCGCTCGCGCTCGACCGGAAGGACGGCTCGCTCTGGGCGCTCACCGGCGGCCAGCTCCTCAAGCTCGACGCCAGCGGCGCGAGGCTGCTCGCCGTCGACCTGAAGAGCCTCTCGAACAACTTCAACGCCGCGCGCCGCCTGGCACTCGACCCGAGCGACGACAGCATCTGGGTCGCGGGCGGCAACAACGCCTTCCACCTCGATTCCACCGGCCGCACGCTCGCGAGCATCGATTCGAATGCCGTGGTGCAGGACATCGCGCTGACGCAGGACGAGTCGCTCTGGGTGCTCGGCCGCAACACGCTCTCGCGCTACTCCGCGCAAGGCGCGCTCCTCGGCAGCGCTTCACTCTCGGGCGACATGCAGCAGGCCGCCTTCCTCGCGCTCGACGATGCGAACGCCGCGCTCTGGCTGGGCGGCTCGAAGAGCCTCTTCCAGATCGCGCCGGCGCTCCCCGTCCAGACGAGACTCACGCTCGCGACGAGCGAAGTGGTGAGCGGACTCGCCCTCGACGCCGGCACCGGCAACCTGTGGGTCGCGGGACAATCGTCGCTCTTCGGGTTCAGCAAGGACGGCGCGCTCTTCGCGACCACGAGCCTCGCGCAGCAGAACCTCGGCAATTTCCAGGCGCTCGCCTTCGACGCACAGAGCCAGTCGCTGTGGCTGGGACACGAGAAGGGCATCAGCCGGTTCAGCGCCTCGGGGCAGCTCGTGACCACGTTGGGTGCGGCGGTCAAGGTGAACGCGATCAGCGCGGCGCCCTCCGGCATCGTGCCGATCGTGACACTCGTGTCGCCCGCGAACGGCACGCTCACCCGCAACGCCTTCATCCCGATCCGCGTGCACTACGACGCGTCGTGCTTCGGGCAGCCGTGTGGTTTCCCCTCGAGCGTGTTTGCGGCCTACGTGTTGACTGCGACCCTCGACGGGCAGTCGATCGGAGGCTCGTTCGTATTCGACCCCGCCACCAACGACGCGATCTCCACGCCGACCACGCGCTACGGCGAAGGCGTACATACCTTCACCGCCTTCGTGACCGACAGCTCGGGACGCCGCTCGCGGGCGATCACCTCGCAGTTCACCGTCGACACCCTCGCGCCGCGCTTCGTGAACGTGTCGCCGGCCGACGGCTCGAACTTCACCAGCCCGAACATCACGCTGCAAGGCGGCATCGACGATCCCTCAGGCCGCGTCGGGCTCGAGAGCTTCGGCGGCGCGACCGTCTCGGGCGCCAACCCGCAGGGGCAGATCTTCAGCTGGGGCATCGGGCTGGCACCCGGCACGAACTCGTTCCGCCTCACCGCGACCGATCCCGCCGGAAACGCCACGCCGCTCTCGCTCGCGTACACCTTCAGCACGCTCACTCTCACGATCGCGAGCCCCGCGAACGGCGCCACCATCGACGACAACAAGGTGACGGTCACCGGAACGTTCTCCGGAGCGACGACCGCGACCATCACCGTGAACGGCATCGCCGCGATCGTGAGCGGCAACACGTTCACCGCGGCGAACGTCCCCCTGCATACGGGCAGCAATACGATCACCGTGAACGGAGCGAGCCCGCAGGGCGCGACCGACACGAAGGTGATCACGGTCATCAGCAGCGCACCGAGTATCACCCTAACGACGCCCGGCAACAGCGCCGTGATAAGCGCCGACAGCGTGTTCGTCGCGGGCCAGATCCAGGCGCCGGCGGGCTCTGGCGTGACGGTGAACGGCAAGATCGCGGTCCTCGATGCGGGCAACAACTTCTTCGCCAACGGCATCCCGCTTCAGACGGGGAACAACACGATCACCGCCACCGTGACCACGCCGAGCGGCAAGTCGGTCTCGGCGACCATCAACGTGACGAGCTCGGGGCCCGCACCGGTGGTGATCACGGCCACTCCGCTGCAAGGGCCGGTGCCGCTCAGGGTCGGATTCAAGTTCGAGAACCGTGCCGGCTTCACGCTTACCGGCTTCTCGTTCAACCCGGGCGGATTCGGCACGCCGGTCGCGACCAAGCCGGACGAATTCTTCGCCTTCACTTACTCGCAGGCAGGCACGTACCAGGTCTCGGCGACGCTCTTCGACAACGTGGGCAATGCGTTCCCGCAGGCCTTCGTGATCCAGGGGCGGGATCCCGCGGAGATGGACGCGATGTTTCGCGCGATCTGGAATGGCACGAACGCCGCGCTGGTGGCCGGCGACAAGGCCAGGGCGATGACCTTCCTCAGCGCCGGAGCGAAGGAGAAATACGGGCCCGTGTTCGACAAGCTGATGCCGAACATGGCGGCGATCGTCGCGTCGTATTCGCAGCTTCAGCGCGCGTCGATCTCGTCGTACACCGCCGAATACGCCATCAACCGCACCATCGACGGTGTGAACCGCATCTTCATGATCGATTTCGTCCAGGACGAGAGCGGCGCCTGGGTGATCGACCAGATGTGAGGATGCCCGGGTGAAGCCCCTCTTCTTCATGGTCCTCGGCATGGCGCTCGCGGGCTTCGCCGTATCGGCCCGCGCCGATCCCGCCATGTACGCGGCGAAGGAGATCCGCGGGCGCGTGGTGGACGCCGTTTCGGGCGAGCCGCTCGCGGGGGCGACCGTCGTGGCGCAATGGGAGCTCGTGCGCGAGGTCATCCCGGGCGTCATCAACAAGTCCTACGGCGACGTGCTGAAGACCATCGAGGTGGTGACCGACAAGGATGGCCGCTACACGATCCCGGCGTGGGGGCCCGTGGCGCGTCCGGCGTTCTTCCACCTCGAGCACCGTGATCCGGCGATCGAGATCTTACTGCCCGGCTACTACCCGCGCCACGTGGCCAACCGCATCCTCGCGAGCTACAACCGCGACGCGCTGCGCATCTCCCGATGGGACGGCGAGCCGATCGCGCTGCGCAAGTTCACCGGCGAGCCGCAGGAGTACCTGGAGGACAACGGGCAGAGCAAGGTCACCGTGAGAGTCTCCGGCACGCTCAACGAGTACGCCTCGAAGCTGAGCGGCCTGCAGATCCTGCTGCACTGGGGCGGCGAATCGAACGAGTGGCGCAACTTCCCGCGCATGGTCGCCACACTCGCCCGCGAGCGCGAGCGGCTCGCCGCCGCGGGCCTCAGCCCCAACTACCAGATCGACCGAATCGACAGTCTCCATGGCGGGCGCGAGGCGGTCGATCGATTCCTGAAGGGCTACGAGAAATGAGACCACAACTACTCTTTGCGGCTCTTGCCCTTTGCTCCACCGGCTCCGCGGTCGCGTACGAGACGGCAATGCACTCGCGCCTCTCGCTCGAGGCGGCGAGGGCCTCCCAGCTCACGGCACGGCTGCCCAACATCGCGGCGAACGCGAAGCTCTTCGACATCGGCAGCCGGCTCTCCGACGGCGGCATCAACATCTTCGGGCTGACGGTGTGGGAGCTCTCGGGCCCGGTGTCGGGATGGATCCAGTACGGCTCGATCCGCGAGGACGACTGGTGCTGCGTGCCGCCGCTGCGCTTCACGTTCCACTTCTACAATCCGCTCGCCCTCCCGGGAAGCCGGGGCTACCTGGGCCTCACCACGGATTCGCGCGAGTGGGGGCTCGAGGCGACCGAGTTCTTGACGCAGAACTATTCGTACCGCGACGCGCGCGAATACTACTACCAGGGGCTCACCGCGGCCGCCGAGCGCGACCGCAAGCGCAACCTCTCGAACCTGTTCCGCAGCACGGGCCAGGTCGCCCACCTGGTCCAGGACCTCGCCCAGCCGCAGCACACGCGCAACGATTCGCACATCCTGGGCAGCAGCTACGAGAGCCACGCTACCGAGGCCATCGAGACGCTCTCCTACGACGGCTACGGCTCGGTCGCCATCACCCGGCCCGACCAGCTCTGGACCACCATCGACGGCAAGGGCATGGCCGACTACTCGAACCGCGGCTTCGTGAGCGCCGGCTCGAATTTCAGGGGCACGGTGAGCGGAAACACCCTGATCATCAATCCCAATCCGAGCTTCCCGAAGCCCGACGGGATCGGCGCGACGGTGGTGAAGAAGCAGATCACCGACGCCGATCTGCTCGGACCCCCGGGCCCGAACCAGCAGCTTCAGGGCGAGATCTGGTTCGTCGGCACGCCGGTGTTCGACAACTACAACCCCGCCGGGAACGGCTTCAATCCGCGCACCGCCGCCTTCTCCATCTTCGGCGACGACCTCGCGCGGACGGGGTTCGACATGGATTTCTCGGTCAACACGTTCACGTACGACACCGCGGAATCCTTCCTCATCCCGCGCGCCGTGGGCTACTCGTCGGGGCTGGTGGATTACCTGTTCCGCGGCCAGCTCCAGATCAGCGCGCCCGACGACGTCGTGTACGCGATCATCGATCCGACGCAAGGCGACTCGTTCTCCCAGATCAAGTTCAAGGTCAAGAACAACACGCCGAACGAAGGCTTGGGCGGCGGCACGCTCTGGGCGGTCGCGAAGTTCCATCGCAACAACTGCTATCGAAACGACCTCACCGGCGAGGCGAACGGACCCAACGCGCCCGACATCCTCGCCTGCCGCAGCGATTCGGAGGAAGTCGCGATCTCCGCGCCGAAGCCGGGCTTCGGGCTCGCGAGCGGCGCGACGGTCGATCTTTCGTTCGACTTCACCCAGGCGCCCATTCCGGTCAACGCGACTGACCTCTTCCTGCAAGTCGTCTATCGCGGGCCGATCGGGAGCGAACCGGACGCGGTGGCGGTGGGCACGATGGACCTCTTCGAGCCGACGCACATCGCCTACATGAACGGGACCGACGTGGCGCAGATCAACGACGTCTATTACCTGTTCGACAAGATCATGCAGGGAATCGCCGCGGGCGATCCGACCTTCGCCGCAGTGGACGTCAATGGGGACATGAAGTACACCCTTCCCCCCGACTACTTCATCATTCCGTTCGACTTCTTTAGCACCAACATCAGCTTCCGGGGCCCGAACGTGAATCCCGTCGCGGTGATTCCGTCGCTGCCGATCGGGCGCTTCGCGCGCATCACGGTGCTGACCGACCAGCCCTTCCTCGACTTCTATCCGAACGGCTTCCACTTCACGCCGCCGTCGACGTTCAACCAGGTGGTCGGCAAGACGTACTACGTGACCGGCGTTGCGAACCTGCGCGGTGCTTACGTGACCGACGCCGACGTCATCGTCTACTGCGTCCTGACCACCTCTTGCAACGGACCGCTCACGAACATGCCGGCCGCCACCGTGACCAACGCGTTGACGCCCCTGCCCGTGACGATCACGATCCAGTATCCATGACGGAGGCCGCCATGTATCGCCTCGAATTCCTTCTGATCGCGCCGATCCTGGCGCTCGCGACGCTTGCGCACGCGGGCAACCTCGAGGAGGCGAAGCAGCTCCTCGACCAGGCCGCACCGTCGCACTGCGAGCTGTTCATGATGCAGTACGAGGTTCGGGCCGCTCCGAGCGAATCGGGAAGATCCCGCGACCTTCCCGCGAAGGTCTACGAACGCGCCCTGGAGATCGAGAACGAGCTCGCACCGAGCATGCAGCGCTTCGAGGCTGCAAGGGCGATGCTTACCGATGCGGAGCGAAGCGACTTGAGGAACTACTCCACGTCGTTGTTGAACGCGTGCACCGAGAAGGCGTACGCAAAGTACGGGGTCCGGATTCCCATCCCGGTGAGCCCCGAAGCGCCGCGCCCGAAGGTGGTGCCATACACGCCTCCGCCGCGCGAGAAATTGTTGCAGCCCGAAATCAGGGGCGGAGCGATCCAGGGGCAACAGCCGATGGGGCAATAAGCCCTGAGTGAGTTGGATGAAGGTGTGGTAGACGACGGGCGAGATACGCCTGGAGCTGGCCCTCGGTTGCGAACTCCGGCGTGGTATCCGGCACGCCCAGGAAGAATACGACGAGCGCGGGCCTGTCCTGCCGCGCCGTGGCCCCGGATTCGTAGAAGCGCGCCTCGGTGCGAGGAAATTCGGCGAAGTGGGCTCGAGGCGCCCGCACGTCGGTGACATCCGCACTCCGTGTCGCCGGTATCACTTGCCGCCTGCTTTGCGTAAAGGGATCGCTGCCCACGACGGCAAGCCATGGGTACGACGCCGGATTCGCCACGACGCGCATGACGACGACCGTTTCCGTTTCGTTGGCGCCCCGCAACACTCCCCAGGCGAGTGCCACTCCGGGCGCGGCAAAGGCGTCGGCCATGCCATGCAGCTCGCGGGGCGCCTGCGCGGCGCCGCCCTGAACCGTGGCGCATGCCGCGAGGCAGAGCCCCGCGAGCAGGAGCAAGGAACGCAGGCAGGATTCGATCAGGCTCGCGGCTCCGCCAAGACGGTTACGGCGTCCGCGGCCAGACGCAGGGAGATGGTTGCCCCATCGGGAATGAGGTCGCCGGGTCCCGCGTTGTAGCGGACGATCTGCAGCATTTCGCCTTCGCACCGCACCCGATACTCGATCTTTTCGCCGAGAAATGTCCGCGACACGATCGTCGCTCGCAATGGACCCACGTCGCCGCGAACGACTTCGACGGCCTCGGGACGGACGATGAGCTGCACCGGATCGCCCGGCGCGAGACCTTCGCGCGGCAACCGGGCGCCGATCAACGTGCCGAGCGCCGCGATCTTCGCCGTCCCGCCGGCGATCTCCACCACCCGTCCCGCGACGAGATTCATGCGGCCGACGAATTGGGCCACGAACCGGGACGCCGGGCGGTGGTAGAGATCCTCCGCGGTTCCTTCCTGCACGACGCTGCCCTGGTGCATCACGGCGATGCGATCGGACACCGCCATCGCCTCTTCCTGGTCGTGCGTCACGTAGACGGTCGTGATCGCCAGCCGGCGCTGCAGGTCGCGGATTTCCTGCCGCATCTGGACCCGCAGCTTCGCGTCGAGGTTGGACAGCGGCTCGTCGAACAACAGCACGCGCGGGCAGATCACGATCGCGCGCGCGAGCGCCACGCGCTGCTGCTCGCCGCCCGAGAGCTGGCCGGAAAACTGCTGGTCGTATCCGGCAAGGCCGACCAACGCGAGAACGTCGCCGACGCTCTTCGCGATCGTTTCGCCCTTCTGCCCGCGCACGCGCAGGCCGTAGGCCACGTTCTCGAACACCGAAAGGTGCGGGAACAGCGCGTAATTCTGGAATACGAAGCCGATGTTGCGCTGGTTCGCCGGCAGGTCAGTCACGTCCTGTGCGCCGAAGCGAACGCGCCCCGAATCCGGCTTTTCGTATCCGGCGATGGACGCCGATCGTCTCCACGGTCATCCTCCGAGCAGGCTCGTCATCGGCACGGCACCCGGCGCACGGAAGAGGCGCAGCACCCTGCCGATGATGGCGATCACCGCGAATACGATCGCGACGACGAGGACCGAGAACGCCGCCGCGGGACCCAGCGACAGCTCGGTGATGTTCTCCAGGATCTTCACCGTGACGAGGGTCCAACTGATCGACACCAGGAAGATCGTGGCGCTGATCGCCGTCATCGAGCGAATGAAGACCACGCCGAGCCCGGCAAAGAAGGCGGGCATGATCAGCGGCAAGGTTACGCGCCGAAACGTGGTGCCGCTGCCGGCGCCGAGTCCCTGCGAGGCCTCCTCCAGGCTCTTGTCGATCTGCTGCAGCAGCGCCACCGTGGCCCGGATGCCGGTGGGGCCGTAGCGGAAGATGTAGCAGGCGATGATGATGAGCGCCGTGCCGGTCAATTCGAGCGGCGGCTCGTTGAACGCGATCAGATAGGCGATGCCGACGATCGTCCCGGGCAGCGCATAGTTGATCATCGAGACGAGTTCCATCGCACCGCGACCCGCGAACGACTTCTTCGTGACCAGATACCCGAGCAGGATCCCGTAGAGCCCGCCGAGCGGCATCGCCAGGCCGGCGATGATCAACGTGTCGCGGATCGCCTTCAGCCCGTCGGTGAAGATCGTGCGGTAGTGCTGCAGCGTGAAGGCGTGATTGGCGCCCAGCGCCACGACGAGCGAGGCGTAAAGCAGCAGCGCATAGAAATAGACGACGACGAGCGCCACCCCCGCGCAGGCGGCCAGCAGGACCGCGCGCGCGCCGGGAGAGATGCTGTCGAACGGCGTCTGGCCCGCGCCCTTGCCGGTGATGGTCACGTAATAGCGGCGGCTCACCCAGTAGCGCTGCAACAGGAACACGGCGAGCGCCGGCAGGAGCAGCGCGAACGACAACACAGCGCCGCCGCGCAGGTCGAAGAGGCCGGTGATCTGCAAGTAGGCCTGGGTCGGCAACACGGGAAACTGGTTGCCGGCGAGAATCAGCGGAGTCGCGAAGTCGGCGAGCGACGCCGCGAATAGCAGCAGGAACGCGTTGGCGAGCCCTGGGATGGTGAGCGGCAGCGTCACCGTGCGAAAGACGCGCCAGCGCGACGCCCCGAGCGAGAAAGCCATGCCTTCGAGGTTCGAATCGATCGCGGCAAGCAGCGGCCGCAGCGTGAGATAGGCGATGGGAAAGTAGGTCAGCACCTCGGAGGAGAAAGTGCTCGTGAGCCCGTAGACGGTGACTCCCTTGAGTCCGAGCAGGTCATAGGTGATCAGCCCGCGCGGCCCGAACGAGAAGATCATCGCGATCGCGGTCGTGAACGGCGGCGACACCAGCGGCAGCAGCACCGCGGCGTCGATGACGGTGAGGAGCCAGCGCGGCAGCCGGCCGCGCGCCGCGGTGAACGCGAACAGAAAGCCCAGCACCGTTCCCGCAACGCCGACCATCAGCGCGAGCAGCAAGCTATTGAGAAACGCGCGGACCTGGTGCCGGTCGGTGAGCAGCGCCACGAGGCTCGCGGTGTCGAGCCCGCCGTGATCGGTGAACACCCGGCCGAGCAACATCGCCAGCGGGTACATCACGAACAGCGCCAACAACACCCAGAGGACGAACACGGCCGCTGCGACGGCCGGGTCGTTACGCATCAGGGATTCAACACTTCCGCGATCCAACGATCCACAATCCGCTTCCGATTAGCACCCGCATAATCCGCATCGATCGGAAAGATCTTCGCGCCCTTCAGGACCGCGGCGAGGCTGGGCTCGAGCGCGACGTCCGGGTGCGCGGGCACGAAGTTGATCTTGTACTTCGCGAAGAGCCCCTGCATCGCGGGCGACGTCGCCCAGTCGATGAGCTTCCTGCCCAGCGCGGGATTCCTGGCCCCCTTGAGAAGAGCAATCCCTTCGGCCGCCGTGCCGATGCCTTCCTGCGGGAAGGGTATAGAGCTGCACGTTGGGCCGCAACTTCTTCATGTAGTCGAACGCCTTGTTCTCGTCGCGGCCGTTGACTTCGAGCACCGAGAAAATGCGCGTGACGGCGGTTCCGGAAGTCCGCGCGTCGGCCATCTGCAGCATGTTCTTGTACGCGGGCGCGAGGAGATCGTTCCACGACGCCGGCGGCTTGAGGCCGTTCTCCTTGATGAACTTGTCGTTGGACATGAACACCAGCGGATCATCGGCGATGGCGATCCATTGTCCGTCCGGGTGCCGGAAACGCGGCGGGAGCGAGGCGAACGACGGCGGCTTGTAAGGCTCGAACAATCCCTCGTTGACCCCGGCAGCGTAGGTCTCCACGGGGCCGCCGAAGAGCACATCCACGCGCGGATTGTTCTTTTCCGCAATGACGCGGGCGAGCGCTTCGCCCGACGAGAAGCGGACGAAGTTGACCTTGATGCCGGTCGCCTTCTCGAATTCCTCGAACATCGGCCGCGCCCAGTTCTCCGGCCAGATCGAATAGACATTCAGCGTGTCGGCCGCGACGGCGGGCGTTGGAACAAACTGCGCGAGCAGCGCGAATCCCAGAAACGCAAGGGCCAAACGTCGGGTGGTGATCATCGGGAATCCTCCGTTGGACCTCGGATCATAGCCCCCCGAGGTGCAATGTGTTGTCGCGATAGACGGCATTCCAATCCATCGCGGCGAGCTTCCGAAATGTCTTGAACACTTGCCGAATCTCACCCTGGTCGAGATCGAAGAGATGGCGCTGGAATTCCTCGAAATTGAGATCCAGCCTGACGCGGCCGCTCACTTGCGCTTGCGGCCCTTGCGCGCCAGAGCGTCAATCGACGTTTCCGAGCGCGGAGTCTCCTTGAGCCATTTGTCGGCCTGCGCGAGTTGGTATTGGACTTCGGGCTCGTGGACCCACGCTTCCGATGCCGGAACGACCTTCATCGGTCGCAGCACGATAGTCCCGTCCGACAGACGCTCCAACTCATAGTACTGGCCCGCGAGCTCCTTCCCCAAGGAAAGTTGCCCGCTGCTACCCACCATCTTGACCATGTTGCCGCCCCTTCACATCAAGCAGTGATTCACCTTCTCGCCCACGCGTGCGAGCGGGCAAGCGACAGTCGCTCATCAACGAGGCGCTTCGAATGCTGCACGAGAACATGTACCACATTCCTCTGCACCAGCGGATGTCACCTTGGGCTTCGCGGTCCAACGTGGAGGTCGTGCACAGCCCGGATAGTTGGGTGGAGGTGGGATGGGTCAGAATTCATTAGCGAAACACCTGGTTCCGTTATGGCAGTACTAGCTCCGTCTTCAAACTCCATGCCGTCTCTATAACCGCATCGAGCCGGTTGCGCCGAAAGATCGCGTGAAGCATGGACGCTGGATGAAGGCCGCGTTATTGTCCGATTCACGGAAAACGATTCGTGTGCAAGAAGAGGAAATGACATGGAAAGGGAGACCGTAATTGCGACAATGCACTCAGAGCTGTCGGTCGCCGACGAGCTTCGGATAGTTCTTGGGCGGTTTCCCGGGGAATGGTTTGCAGGCGATGAGGGGGGAGATCGTCTCCTGGCGGAGTTCAGCGGGGATTGGAACGCTATCTATGTTGAGGTGCTTCAGCGCTTCTACGATGAATACTTTCTTGGACTAGGACTTCCCAAAGGCTCGCTACCAAAAGTAAAGCTCGTCGATTCACGCCGAGGCTCGTGGGTCATGGAAGCCGCTCTGGTTTTCTTAATGACCGTGGGAGCGACGTATCACGTTCTAAAGGGCCTGTCGGAGTTGCCCAAGATTGCGGACGGGCTTGAAGAAACAAAGAACAAAATCAAGAAAGAGCTTCAAATCCGCTTCCGAAAAAAAGCCCAGGAACGCATCGAACCATTCATTTCTCAACTCCCGGAAATCGAGCCAAACGTCCCGAGGAAGATCCCTCCAAAACCCTTTAACGTCTCGTTTTCCATTGATGCACGACCGATAAGGGGGCTAACCCCAGAGGTCATTAAGTCTCACTCGATTCACCTTAGTGTCGGCATTTCCCGTTCAAGCATCTCCATCGAAAACCTCGGGTCGGCGAAAATGATTAACATCCAAATTGGCCTATTCAAATCGACATCTCCGCTGCACAACTGGCACTTTGCAGAAGCATATTCAAAAATGTTACCGCTTCTTAGCGCTGGCCAAACCATCGTGCTATCAATTAGCGACTTCCATTCGCAGGCAGGCGTTCAACTTGACCTTGGCGACGACACGCCTCTGCATGTTGACTGCTGGATTCAAGACTTGAGTGGAATCTACCTGTTTAATTTTCTCTTGGAGTGACAAGCCCGTGAATATGCCGGGCTTCTCCCTATCTGACCCCACTGCCGCGCCTGGCTCATTCTGAAGCGTGTTCACGCCGCACTTTGTGTCTGTAGGTCCGAGCACTAACGTTCGCTCAACCCCAAGCGCCTCCTCGCCACTCTAGCTGCCTCTTCACTAAACAGATGGGGATAATCTAAGACGATAGCTTCGGCTGTAAGGTGCGAGAGCCCCGCCGCGCACAATCGATCGAAGTTTTTTGTAGCGTTTGGATACTTTGCAATTCGATTGATCGTCTCGATTACGCCGTGGCGTTTCAGCATTTGCCGTGTTCGACTCAGTGGTTCCCCCATTGCAACTAACGCGCTTATGCCTTGGGCAACTCGGTTTCTAATCTCCATTGGAGCGGCGTCGCCGGCAAAGCCCTCGGGAGCAATGATGTACTTTTTAAGCTCATCGGCCGCATTCTTGTTGCCAAATTCCTCCGCAACGTTTATTGCCCTTCGGAGCTCAACACCAGTCAATTCCCCTGCCCTTGCCTTTGCAATCGAAAGGCCGGAATTGAATACTCGAGACTTTTTCATCGTGCGTTCTTGGACTAGAAACCCGCCCACTCACGATGGGCTGCTAACGCTTCCTTACTAGGTATTTCCTCACTGCGATGAGGGAGGCGTAATGCTGTTCCGGCAAGCCCAGCATAAAAGCTCACTTGAAGAGCCTGAGCTACCTCCACCTTCATTGATTGAGGATCGACGACGACAAGCCCTAAGTCGAAGAGTGTATGGAGATCAGCTCGCAAGAGCAGCCCGTTAGACACCCGATTGGTTTATGGCCCCATGTAGGGGTATATGTGACACGCTTCCAGCGCAGCTGGCTCATTGCAATCTGACATCGCACATTTTGAGTCGTAGGCAGCCATCAAGCGCCGCCGAAATTCTGGCTGACCTCGGCGCCGCACGATCTGTGCAATGACTCGTTCGCGCGCATCCATCACTCCATGCGGCTCAAACTCATTTGCTTCTCCCGCAACCGCCTCTTGCCTTGCGAACATCCAATCAATTTCGGCATATGGTCCCGTACCGCGAGTATGGCCATCTGGCGCGAAGCCCTCGAGGAAGAAGTAGCCTTCGCTCCATCCGGCGACGAGAGCGACACCGTGGATTCGATAGAGTTGACGTGGCCGCTCGCGGACCTGCCGGAGAACTCCTATCGGCACCCGATCCTTCAAGCAATTGATCAACCCTCGATTCGTATATTCAGCATCTCGAGCGGTGGGATCAGTCTTCTCTTGAAAGTAGGCAAAGGACCACGAGCCGTCACTGTGAGTGATTGGCTCCAAATCCGGGTACGGCGAATCAAGTGATTGACGTATGCTAAGAGCGTACTTTGACCACTTTGGCTTATAGATACCCTTTGCCTTAGTCGTCAAGAACACCGCCCCCTCAACCGTTTGCAATGGTTTGGGCCAGGAGTGTTCTTGCCCTGCACGATCTACAAACCAACTAAGCGCCTCGCGGTGGCGAACGTCGAGCCCCTCGAGGTACTTTTCTAGGTGGTCATCAGAAGGCCGTTGTTTCACAATGACGAAAACATTCCACCCGCCTCTCGAAGCATTTCAACTTCAATCGGTTCACTGAGTTCAAGGTTAGACATGAACTCGACATCGGAGATGCCCATCGGAACGTGTTCGGAAATGCGTGGAATATCACCCATGGAAAAAAAACGTAAGGACGACCTGGCGCGATGTTCGCTAAACGCTGCATTGCGGGCCACATTCCAAGCTGTGCCTAGTTGATCAAGGCAATTGGCATCGACCCTTAACAATAAGTCAACATCGAAGCGCGCTAATTCTCGCGCCCTATCCCAAAGTTCGCCTAGTGTCAGACCGTTGGTCGCACGTTCGAGCAGACACGACGCCACAATCCCGCGAACGCCCTCTGGCGGCCACAACTGCGCGAGTCGAAAGTGATGACGGCGGCTTCTATCCACCGAAGCCTTTACCTCAATCACTTGATCCCCCAGTGAGAGATCAAACAACTCGTGGGAATCTGCGTGCCACGCGCTTAGCAGCATTCCAGGTTGACGCGAACTCACAATGACAAACAATTCCGCCCATAGGCCAATCACGCTACGCGCTTCGGCCTTCAAAGCAGCGCGGAAAAGTTCGACGACTCCGCGAATTACTGCAGCAATGCGCTCGCCGTCTAGAGGATACGGAAGTGCGTGAATGACGCCTCGCATGACCGTGACGAAATAGCTCTCCAACTCCGAATCCCGACTCGACAGACAGATAATTGAATACCGGCCGGTTCTTATCTCGCCATCGGGATGGCGGATATCACATGAGACGCCAAAATCTGCCCATAAGTTGGCTAGCTTTATCGGCAGACCCACAGACAATGATTCACCAACTGGAATCAAGAACATTGCGTATCCACTCTCCTCGATCGCAATGTAGCTACCTTGCCCATCTTGAATGGCATGCCCACGAATCGTTACATCTTTTGGCTCGGACATTGGCAGGCCCCGAAGGGCACTGAGAATTCCTTGCAGGTCTTCCATGTTACGGTCCGTCTTGATCCTGTACTACGACATCAAGGCGCAGATCTCGATCAAGCCAAACGGCTAATACGGGGACGCTCTCAGCCAAGACATTGCCCGCCACAACTGGTCCTTCCGTTAACGTGACGTAGTGCACTTGAACGCTTACGGAGCAGGGGTGTATCCCCCGGTCTCCCGGGTATATCTCACCCCGATGATCAGGATGCGCGCCTTGAAACAGTTGGTCGATCTTTCCCGCAGTGGTCGCCCGACGCGTAGTAACTGTCGGCCTCATTTGCACAACAGCGGCCGCCGGCTCCGGCGCTCCGTTCCTGGTCTCAGGCTCAAGTTGAACAGCAATCATCTCCATCAAAGCGATCCACGCTTGGCTGTCCTCAAAGTTTGATACCTTGTATGGCAGCAGCAATTCGTCGTATATCTCTCTCAAGTTGGCAATGTCAGATACAAGGTGCTTTTGAAAGGCGGTGCGATCGGCGTGCCCTTCGTCGGCGATGAATGAAGCAGCTCTAGGTCTGACGAAACTCGCAATAACCGCAGCGTTCGTCGCACTGTCGTCGGGGTTCGGGCTTCGTGGATAAATGAACCCTTGCTCAATTTGAGGCCGAACATAGTCAACGTCGTAAACGCTAGGTCTTGTTGGTCTCAACGAGCTATCCAGCAGGAAGACGCGCCGAAACTGCTGAAGCGGCTTTCCAGATTGAATGTGGGCGCTTAGACGCTTTCGTAAATGCTCTTCATGCGTTACGTAAACCCTGTATGAATCCAAGACATCTTGCTCAAGATACGCGCGGCAGAACCCGAGGTAGGGGCGCTTATAGCCAAGAAACCTTGCCCGCTGTTGAATCGTGTCGGCATATCCAACACCGGGTCCGCGTGGCATGTATGTAATCGTCAAGCCCTCTACTGTAAATCCGCGATCCAGCATTTGGCCGCCAACAAGAATCCAAGCGTAGTTGTCGTGCCAATTGATTTTTCGTACCGCCGCGTTGGAATTGATGACCCTTACTTCGGCTTGTCGTATCGCATAGAGCAGCCTGAGTTGATCGAATGGCTCTAGGTTGGGCTCGGAACGCGTGAGCTCTTGATGCGCCTCTCGGAACTGATTCTCGAGGGCCACACGGTCCGGATCTTCATATGGCAGCGCAAGTACTTGCTCCCACAATCCGCGGACGCCTTGTATCCATTGGAAGTACTGTCTATGGCCGATCTTCTCCCGCGTGGGATGAACCATCATTGAGCGACGGGGCGGGCGACTGTCCTTTCGACGATATCCAGATGCCGCGCCGACGAAGAAGAGTTGCAACGCCTCACGCAAGCTGTGCGGCGCCTCCTCTATTGGGTTTTGATCAGAAGGGATGTCCTGCGGAAGGATCAATCGAACATAAGGTGAGTTTCGAGCGAAGAATGTGCTGCCTCCCACGTAATCAGGCCCCGGCTCCAAAACGACGGCAAACGAAGCCGACAGAACATCAATTAAGTTCAGCAGCAAATTGCCTTGTGGCGTCGCGGTGTATTGAAGAAATGTGTGGTGCGGAATTACGGACTTGAGTCTGCTCAAGAACTGATACGTTGTACTTAAGGCGCCCTGACGAATTAGATTATTGAGGCTCGCTTGGTCTGCCTCATCGTCAATAACCAGCACTGGCACTCCTTCGAGGTGCCCGATCCTCTCTGCTAGGCGCGACAAATCATCAAGGGAAACGGATTGTCTGGGAGGCCCCCTAGGGAGCCAACAATAAAAAAACGCTCCCGATGGTGGGGCTCCCCGAAATGATGGGGGGATAACAACCCATAACCCGGCACCCATTTCCTGGGCCTCTTGGAAATGATGCTTCCACCGTTTTTTTTCCCTCCGACGTCACGCCAATCAGTGGTTGCGGCCGGCGTCATATGTTCCGTGCCGGCGACCTCGTACCCGAGACCCTCCAATCGCCGCCTTACGACTCGCCATGTGCGGCCCTCATCGTGGCGCGCAAAGTTACCAACGTTCTCCAGGATGAGGTAACGCGGCCTGCGGTTCTTGAGGATCTCTAGAATTTCATGAAATAGCGTTCCCTGCGTTTCGTCTCGAGTGCCTAGCTGCGCTCCTGACTTTGAGAATGGCTGACAAGGAAACCCTGCGCACGAAACGTCGTGAGGAGGCACACTTCGCTTGGCCGCACGAATGTCGTCAAACATACGACCCTTCATATGGGGAAAATTTGCGGTGTATAGCGCTTGGAGTTCGGGGTCGATTTCACAGGCGAATACGCATTCGTGGCCGAGCTCTGATAATGCTCGATGGAATCCACCGATGCCTGAGAAGAGATCAACGAATTGCAGGCTTTTCATTGTTTGTTGATAAAGAAAGCTTACGAACAACTCCATGGCAAAGGCAAAGTCTCCATCCTTTCGCGGATTGAAATCCGCATCGCCATCGGCATCGCTTCGCGCCACAAAATCGAGCGCAAAGACCAATACTCGCTGCGAAATTGCTCTTCGCCGCGCATTGTGGAAGTCGGGCTACAAGTATCGCCTCCATTGCGACTTACCTGGGACACCGGACATTGTCTTCAGGAAGTTTAGGACTGTTGTTTTCTGCGACGGTGATTATTGGCATGGGCGCAACCTTCGCGACCGTTTGATCGCTTTGCGCAAGGGGCACAATGCGGAATACTGGGTTGCAAAGATCGCGAACAACGTAAAGCGCGATCGCGCAACAAATGAGGCCCTGCGCGCTAAAGGATGGAAGGTCATAAGGGTTTGGGAGACCGACATCTTGCGCAACGCAGAGGAGACTGCGAAGAGGATCATTAATCAGCTTACCTCCACATGATGGTTGACTAGTTGAGTGTCAGCGTTGTTTTATTCGCCATACTTCTTCGGTCGCGTTTGTGTTGGTATTCAGAATAGCCAAAGTTGCTTGGATCAACGCAATGAGCAAGTCTTCGCTAATACCTTCCCGCTGCCAGTCTCAGCCGCCGTCCGACCTCCTCTTTCAATGCCTTCGGACCAACGACCTCCACATCGGGTCCATAGCGAAGCACATCCATCACCAACTCCTTATCAGAACTGAATGGCACCTCGAGCACGTAAGACCCATCCGGATCTAGCCGCGAGCGTTGCTTGGGATGCCACTCTTCAAGCGCCACATAGCGCGCGACTGATGGATCGAACCGAAGAGTCGCCCATGTGATCTTTGTTCCCGAGAAGATCCCGTATCCACTTGCGAGCACGTCGTCGAGCTCCTTGTCAGATACCTCCTTCACTTTGCCATTCAGGATTGAGACATCGCGCATCGCATCGAGCGCGAAGCTGCGGATGTCATTGCGAAGATGGCACCACGCGTCGAGATACCAGTTGTTGCGGTAATGAACGAGTCGCTGCGGCGACACCTCGCGCTTGGTGATCTCGTCCTTGGCGCGATTCCAGTAGGTGAGCTTGAGTTTCTCGCGCCCGAGCACCGCGGCCGCGACGACTTGGAAGTGCTTGGGCTCGTGGCGGCGCGCTCCGAAGGGAATCACGTGAATCCGCCGCCTTACCTCCTCCGCTGAACGATCCCCCACGGATAGCAACGCCGACAGCCGCGCCTTCAGCGGTTTCACGTGCGCCCCGAGGAGGCTGGGCTCGAGGCTTTCGAGGAGGTGCTCCATGGTAAGGAGGGCTTGCGCCTCGCGGGGGCTGAACCACAGACCCGGCAACTCGTACTTGGGCGCTCCGGGCTGGGGCTCCTCGAAGCGATAGCCGCCCTGCTCGCGGTCCCACATGATGGGCGCGTAGTGGCGGCTCCTCATGTACTCGATGTCGCGCTTGAAGGTGGCAAGCGAGACTTCGAGCTCGCGGAGGAAGTCTTGCACCGGGACGATGCCGCGCTCCCGGATGAGGTGGTCGATCTTGTAGAACCGTTCGGTGCGGTCCATTCGAAATTGGGCTCCGGCCTTCGCCGGGGCGACGGCCTTCGCGGGGGCGAAGGCTGTGACCGCGGTTGCCGGGGTGGCGCCTCCCGTGTGCATTGCGTTCTTCCTTGCGGCGTTAGGGATTCCAACCCTATCGCCCAAGTGGCTCGTGCAGTGAGCCACCCAGATCGGATCATAGCAAGCGTGCGCGGACTATTCCCACCTGCGCAGGTAGGAGTGCATCGTATGACCCAAAGAAAGTCGATCGGTATTGGCGCCGCGCGTATTGCCGACCGCATCCTTGAGGTGCGCGGACGCAGGGTGATTCTGGATTCGGAGCTGGCGACGCTCTATGGAGTCACTACGCGGCAATTGAACCAGGCCGTCCGCAGAAACCCCGGGCGGTTTCCTGCTCACTTCTGTTTTCAACTCTCAAATCAGGAGGTTGCAGCTTTGAGATCACAATTTGTGATCTCAAAGGCGGGGCGCGGTGGGCGCCGCTATTCCCCGCATGTGTTCACCGAGCATGGGGCAACAATGGCGGCGACCATCCTGAATACGCCGCGGGCAATCGACGTGTCGGTCTTCGTGGTAAGTGCGTTCATTGAGCTACGAGAGGCCCTTGGGACGCATAAGGAACTCTCGAGGCGACTCGATGATCTTGAAGCAAGCCTCGCGCGGAAGCTTGCGAAGCACGACCAGGCGATCGCCAACATTCTCTCGGCGATACGAAGCCTCGTGACACCGCCCGAGGCCAAGCGCAGGCCAATTGGTTTCGTAGCTCCAAAAGAAGACTAGCTACGCGAAGGAGGCCGAAAACTTGAGGTCGCATGCGACCTCAAGATTGGGCAAGAGCAGGCCGATTGGGTTCTTGATTCCTGATCGGAAATGAGTAACTTGAAGTCACCCATTGTGATTTCAAGAGGATGTTCATTTCTGACACTCCGTGCGCACAACGGACCATTCGGCGAGCTTGTCTGGGAAGGTCATCCTCGCGTTTGCAGGGCTGGTCGAAGGAAGGGTCCTAGATATGATCTTTGGCCACGACGCGTTCGACTTCTGCTCGAACAGGCTTGCTGCCTTGACGCCGTTGAAGCAGACCAGCGTGATACTCGGATGCTGCGCGAAGAAGACGCCAAAGTCGTTCGCCTTGGCACGTCGAATCGAGGAATCGAGGCTCCCCGGGCGATGCGCCGAGGCACAGACGTCCCAAAGCGCCACTCCTCTCTCGATCAGCCTGCGCGTTCGTTCGTCATAGCTTAGGGCGCGTGAGGCTCCAAAAAGCTCGCCCATGATTTCCCAGAACGCGTTGCGCGGCTGAGCGTAGTACTGCCCTTGCTGGAGGGAGAGTTGTGAGGGGAGTGTCCCAAGTATCAGGACTCGGGATGTCGACGAAGTGAGTGGTTCGAACCCGTTGGATTGCATGGCTACCCTCTCCCCGGCCCTCTCCCTTGGGAGAGGGAAAACACAACTTGTGAAATCCTACCTGCCGGCCGGATATATCTGTCGCGCCTTCGCTTGCTTGAGAATGGCGTCATCAGTTGTGTGAAGCGCGATCGCTCGCGACCTGGATTTCAGGAAAAGCAGCGTTTCATGCTGCGGCCAACAGATCTGCTGGAGGAAATTGGAAAAACGTCGGCCGGTGTCGATCGCGTGGCTAATTCTCTTGTCTTCGTGAGCGCGCTGGACTTGCTTGTCGCCATGACGAGGCGTCAATTCAACCGCCACGTCCACGTCGTTAAGGGTCTGCGAATCGGAGAGGAAGCTTCCGAACACCAGTACGCGGCGCACGACGTACAAGAAGTGATCTCCTTCGTTTATCTTCGCGACGCGCTGCAATAACTCATTTACCTTGCGTTGTGCGGTTGACCTTGACAGAGGACGGCCACCGGATGCCAAGCTAAATGACCTGCCAAGCAGCGTTAGTTGGAATAGATCCTCGCCCCGCTTCCCATCAGGCACCCGCTCCGCCATCCTTCTATTCATAAGCTCATCAAGGACGGCATTTGCCTTGACAAGATCAATCTTCAGGCGAGCAGCCATATGGTCGGCTCTGAGGAGACCATCTCCATCTCGCCGCAAGAAATCCCTGACTTTGAGAGCGGGAACGCCTGCGATTGTGCTACTCGGATCGATATGCATTGCAGCACCGGGGGCGTAAAATAGAACTCATGAAGCTTTCCGAGTGGAACCCTTTTCTCAAGTCCCCGAGCCGCGACGCCGACCTCCTTTCCTCGGTCCAGTCGTCGTCCGCCGTCGAAGGTATCCGCAAGCCTTTCGAGAATGGCGCCAAGGACGTGCACGTGTCCGGGGTCCGCGAGTTCATCGATTTCTGGAAGCAGCGAGCTTCCGGGTCCGGTCGATAGCTTTCGCAAAGGCCGCCGTCAGCGGTCGATAGTTGTCACCCAGGGCCGCGTGAATGCCCGCGATATAAGCCCTCTTTCCGCTTCCCTCGAACGAAGAGAACTTCAGCGCCGGCAGTCGAGCCTGTAACGCCATCAGCGTCGCCAGCATTCGCGCAAGCCGGCCGTTTCCATCACGGAATGGATGGATCAGGATTAGCTCCGCATGCACGATTGCCAGCGCCGAGGCGACGCTGTCGACAGACCCCTCGGTGCAAGGCGTGTGCTTCGCCAGCACCTGCCTCTCCAGTTTGGCCATCAAGTCTGGAATCAGGCGCGCGTTCGCGAACTGGAATCCTCCCTTGGCCAGGTTCACGCGTCTGTACTCACCTGCCCAATCGTAGATCGGTCTAAGCCAGGTCCTATGAAGCTCCCGAATGTCTGCCGAAGAAAACCGATGGTCCGCGGCATACGCTTCGATAGCCTTCCTTTGCGATGGCGGAGTTCAAGAGCACGCATGACGGGATGACGCCGGCGCAGTATGCGCAGTGGGCTTTTCCGTGTGGTGAGTGATTGGATCCCGGACCGTTGCCGCAATAGCGGCGTCCGGGATGACGGCCACGCTCCATTATTTTGAGGACGGCTCGAAGAACACCGCGTGCGTCCTGGCTCCACGGCGGACCACGACATAGAATCGCGCCCTTTGCGGCTCGAGGGTCAACGGCCCGGCTTCGAACGGTTTTCCTGCAGCCACTTTTCCGCAGCGCAATCTGTTGTTATTGATCACCTCGAAGGCGGAATCGCCGGACTTGGCGCGTTCGAAACAACGCACGAGGTCCTTGCTGTTCTCGCGAAGGAGATCTTTAAGATCGGAAGGAATGCTCGTTTCCGCGGCGGCCGCCAACAGGAGAAACGCCAGGGAGTTGCTCTCGCCTCTTTCCAGCTCCCTTGCGACGACTCCCGACCTGAAACCCTGCAAGGCGTTGGTGAGCTCATCTTGCGGCGGACTGCCCGCCGCCTCCCCGGCAATGCTGAAGCGGCATTCCCTTTCGTCCTCGTCCGCGGTGATCGATACGGTGGTTCCGGACGGAGCGCCTAACCTGGAGATCTTGTTGACAGCCCTGCATTGAAACTTGTCCGCATGGGCTTCCGGAACGGCGAGAGACAGGACCAGCGAAGCCAGGAAGAGGCAACTTTTCACGGCGCGTTTCATTTTGACCTCCAATAAGCACGATTGGCTGCCGGACCGCTGCTGCGATTGCGGCGTCCGGGATGACGACAGGCTCATCTCATGAGCTTCCACCCTCCTATCCTGAGGCCTGAACCTACGGGAGGGAACCCATGTACGAGACTGGAAAGCGATGGCCGGATGAGATCGTAGCGCGCATGCAGGACGAAGTGCAGCACGATCAGGAGGCGATGGCGGAGTTCAAGAGCACGCATGACGGGATGACGCCGGCGCAGTATGCGCAGTGGGCTTTTCCGTGTGGTGAGTGATTGGATCCCGGACCGTTGC
>WNFI01019454.1_pt1 | contig 80453 bp, 55 predicted proteins | sample 5400471 | NCBI WGS metagenome assembly WNFI01 (sample SAMN13153348, study PRJNA577476) | soil metagenome | isolation source: 100 cm saprolite on Douglas fir-dominated hillslope | place: USA:California | collected 2013-09-17 | reverse complement strand
GCTTGTTGACGACATCGCTGGCCCGGGCGTTCTGCAGCGTGTAGAACTTGGGCGTCAGGCCGGCGAGCGCGGGCTGGTCCAGGCGGGCGACCAGGGTCTCGACGCGCTGCAGGTTGCTGACGGAGTCGGTGATGAGGGCGGCATTGGCCTTGTCGAAGACCAGCGGCGGGCTGCCGGCGGCGGGATTGAGCAGGCCGGCGATCTGCGGCATGAATTCACCGACACGGAGAAACTGCAGGACGAAGAGCTTGCTGACGGTGCGGCCGCTCGACGGGAGGTCGAGCGTGGAGCTCTCGATGAACTCCGGCGCCTCGGACTTGACGGTGTTGAGCGGCGTGATCTTCAGGAAGCGTTCGCCCAGCGGAGTAATCGCGATGCCGTTGAGGTTGAGGAGCGTCTCGATCGCCTGGATGGCCTCCGCTTTGGTGACACCCGGATCCTTGATGACCAGGGAGAGGGAGGCGGCCGGCAGATTTTGCGGCTTCAGCAAGATCTTGCCCGTCCAGCGCTCGAGCAGGGCCAGGACCTCATCGAGGCTGGAGCCCGGCATGTTGAGCTTGATCGGCTCGATGGTCGCCTCGGCGCCCGCGGGCCGGGGGGTGGCCGGGGCCGGTTGAGCGCCAAGCGGAACCGCCATCACCGCCAGGGCCACCGCCAGAAAAAATGGCTGCCTGAGTTGCTTGGAACGTAAATTCATAATCCCGGGGTTGGTGCTGAGTAGACGCCGGCGCGGGCCGTGCGGTTCCAAGGAAATAGGCTTGGCGGCGGTTGGCAAGCCGCACGATGCCCGGACTCCAGTTTCGCCGGTTGAATCCCGTCAACCAGCCGGGCCGCGGGCTTCAGCCTCCGCCCGGGCCGGGCGGACGGGCGGGAGTGGTGGCCGTTCCCGCGGCACCAGTCCCCGTGGCGGGGGCATTGGCATTATTGCCGCGTTGCCCGAAATTGGTCCGCATTTGCTGCATCAGTTGGAGGCTGGCCTGCTGCTCCTGTTGCAGGCTCTGCAGGGCGGAAATCTGCTGGGTGGCCAACACGGTCTGCGCCTGGGTGATGGCCTCGTTGGTGATGGGGGTGTTGGCGCCGGTCAGGGTGGCAAGGGCACCACCGCGGCCGGCAAAGGCCTGGACAAACCCCGCGGTCGCGCCGCCGCCGGCATTGCCGCCCTGCGGCGCAGTCTGGGCCAGGATTTGCACGAGCTGCTCGGACTGCGTGTCCGTGAGCGGGGTGGAGGAGTAGCTGAGCCGTTGCTCCAGCTGGCCGACCACGTTGCGCTGCGGCAGGGTGGATTCGTAATTCTGGTATTGGGTGAAACCGGCGTCGCCCAGGGTCGAGCGGATGGTGTTGTCTATTTCCGTCTGCGTGTCCTGGACCAACTGGCGGATCTGGTCGCGGTTATCCCGCCCGTTCAGGCCCTCGGCCCGGGCGGCGGCCATCACGTCCATGACGGCGGACTGTTTCTCGACGAGGAGGCTCTTGAATTTTTCCAAATCAGCCGGGCTCAAATTCAGCTTCTTGAAGAGCGAGGCGTAACGGCCATCGAGCGCGGCCTTTTGCTGGACGGCCATGAGCTGCTGGACCTGGGGGTTGCCGAAAATGTTGGCGAAGCGGCTGGCGCCGTCGGGACGGTTCTGGCCGCCGGGGCCGCCCGGAGGACCGTCGGGGCCCGCCGCCGGATCGCCGGTGCGCTCGCCGTCGATGGCCGCGGCCGGGTTGTTGCCGCGGTTGCGGCGGCTTTCCAGTTCACCGTTTCGTTTCTTCAGGTCCCAGACGCTCTTTTGCAGCGCGGTACGCTCCAGGCCGAGGGCGGCCAGATCTTGCTGTAATTTCCTGATCTCAGAGAGCTGGGCGACCCCGAATCCCGCCGAACCCAGGATCAGGACAACCGGGATGACCAGTAGAAGGCGATTCATGATGGGAGAGACGCTCCAGCATGTAGGCCGGTTGCACCATCGGTGCGAGTATCATGGCAACACCCGCACCCTGGAGCCGGGCCGGCGGGCCCAGCGATTTTCCGAAAACCGCTGGTTTCCAGCGGTTTTTTTGTTATCCAAGACACCGTGAAAGCCTCCGAATTCTTCGCCCTGCCCGCCTCGCTGGCCCGTTTCGCCAGGTTTTTCCCGGCCCCGGCCAGTCCCTGGGAATGGCTGAAGAAAATCAGCGCCGCACTCGAGACGGTCGAGACCGGCGCTCCCGGCCCGAAGATTCCGCCCGGGGTGCATATCGAGGGCAAGGTCTGGCTGCACCCCTCGGTCAAGCTGCCGGCTAGTGCCACGATCATCGGGCCGGTTTACCTCGGGGCGAACACCGAGGTCCGCCCGGGCGCTTTCATCCGCGGTAACGTGATCACGGGCGAGGGCTGCGTGCTGGGCCACGCGAGCGAGTTCAAGAACTGCCTGCTGCTCGACGGGGCGCTGGCGCCGCATTTCAACTACGTGGGCGACTCCATTCTCGGCAATGGCGCGCACCTCGGCGCCGGCGTCATCTGCTCCAATCTCCGGCTTGACCGGGGCGAAGTGACGGTGCGGTTGTCCGACAAAACGGTGAAGACCGGCCTGAAAAAATTCGGCGCGGCGCTCGGCGACAATGCCGAGGTGGGCTGCAACGCCGTGCTCAACCCCGGCACGCTGCTCGGCCCGCGCGCCCTGGTCATGCCCTGCACGGCCTTCGGCGGCTACCTGCCGGCCGACACCATCGCGCGCATGCGGCAGACGATCACGACCCTCCCGCGCCGGGCCTGAGCTGTGAGGGAAAGGGACTTGGTCAAATTCGCGCTTCCCTCGCGACGCAGAATCCGCCGAGATGCAGGCCAGCCAATCCAAAATCGAAAATCCAAAATCGAAAATGCCTAGAGTCCTCACCGGCATCACGCCCTCCGGCGCCCTGCACCTCGGCAATTATTTCGGCGCGATGCGCCCGGCCATCGAATTGCAGGCCGGCGACGACGCCTATTATTTCATCGCCGACTACCACTCGATGACGTCGCTGACCGACGCCACCGAACGTCGCGCCTACACCCGGGGCATCGCCCTCGACTGGCTCGCCTGCGGACTGGATCCGGCGAAGGCCGTCTTCTGGCGCCAGAGCGACGTGCCCGAGGTCTGCGAACTCACCTGGCTGCTCGGCACGCTCACGCCGATGGGCCTGCTCGAGCGCGCGCACAGCTTCAAGGACAAGACCGCCAAGGGCATCGCGCCCAACTTCGGCCTCTTCGCCTATCCCGTGCTCATGGCCGCCGACATCCTGCTCTACGACACCAATATCGTGCCCGTGGGCCGGGACCAGAAACAGCACGTCGAGATGACGCGCGACATCGCCATCAAGTTCAACCTCACCTATGGCGAGACGTTCATCGTGCCCGAGCCGAAGATCGGCGAGGCCACGGCGGTCGTGCCGGGCCTCGACGGCCAGAAGATGAGCAAAAGCTACGGCAACACCATCGACCTCTTCGGTGACGAAAAGGCCATGCGCAAAAAAATCATGAGCCTCGTCATGGACTCGCGCACGCCCGCCGAGCCCAAGCCCGACGCCGAGAAGAACCTCGCCATCCAGCTGCTCAAGCTCGTCGCCCCCGCTGCCGTCGCGACCGACAGTGAAAAGCAACTGCGCGCCGGCGGGCTCGGCTATGGCGATCTGAAGAAGGCGCTGTTTGAGCACTACTGGAATTTCTTCACGCCCTACCGCGCCCGGCGCGCCGAGCTGGCCGCCAAGCCCGATTACGTGGAGCAAGTTTTGCAGGACGGCGCCGCCCGTGCCCGCGCGGTGGCGGCCAAAACCATGGACCGGGCCCGGCAGGCCTGTGGATTGCGGTAATCATCGCGATTCTCCGTCGTGAGCGACCACCCCGACATCGGCCGGAAACGCCAGCGCGCCGTCTATGTGGCCGGCGTGGCGGGTCATCGGCCCGCAGTGCCGGTGGCCCAGGTCGAATTGGAAAAGGCCGCGCAGTCGGCCATGTCGGCGGAGGCCTGGGCCTATGTCGCGGGTGGCGCCGGACGCGAATCCACGATGAACGCCAATCGCGCCGCGTTCGACCGCTGGCACATCGTGCCGCGCGTGCTGCGCGATGTCGAAAAGCGCGACCTGTCGGTTGAACTGTTCGGCCGGAAACTGCCGTCGCCGCTGCTGCTTTGCCCGGTTGGCGTGCTGGAACTGGTGTACGCGGAGGCCGACCTTGCGGTCGCCCGGGCTGCGGCGGCGATGCAGGTGCCGTATATTTTTTCCAATCAGGCGTCGGTGCCGATGGAGACCTGCGCCGCCGCGATGGGCGACGCCTCGCATTGGTTCCAGCTTTACTGGAGCAAATCGAATGAGTTGGTCGTCTCGTTCGTGCGCCGGGCCGAGGCCTGCGGCTGCTCGGCCATCGTGCTGACGCTCGACACAACGATGCTCGGCTGGCGGCCGCGCGACCTCGACCTTGGCTCGCTGCCGTTCATGCAAGGGCAGGGCATCGCCCAATATACCAGCGACCCGGTCTTCCGGGCGCAGCTGGCGCAGCCGCTTGACGCAGGGGACGCGCCCAGGCCGCCGCTCAATCTGGAGACCATCGCCACGGCACTGGCGCAGAAAGCAAATTTTCCCGGCGGCCTGCTGAAGAATCTCGCGTCGGGCGAGCCGCGCGCGGCGGTGCAGCGATTTGCCGCGACTTACTCGCGGCCATCGCTGCAGTGGGATGATCTCAAGTTTCTGCGGCAGCACACGAAGCTGCCGGTGCTGCTCAAGGGCGTGCAGCATCCGGACGATGCGAAGAAGGCCGTGGAGCTCGGCATCGACGGCCTCGTCGTGTCGAATCACGGCGGCCGGCAGATCGACGGCGGGATCGGCTCGCTCGACGCCTTGCCCGCGGTCGCCGAGGCGGTGAATGGCAAAATCCCGGTGCTCTTCGACAGCGGCGTGCGCGGCGGGGCGGACGTGTTCAAGGCCCTCGCACTCGGTGCAACGGCGGTGTGCCTCGGCCGGCCCTATGTCTATGGACTCGCAATCGCCGGCCAGCACGGCGTCGAGGAAGTCATCAGCAACGTGCTCGCCGAGTTCGACCTTACGCTCGGGCTCGCCGGATGCGCCAAGGTGCGCGAGGTCACGCGCAGCGCGCTTCAAATCACGGCATAGACCGGCCGCGGCAGCGCGGCGATCCGGTCCATGATGCGCTGGGCGGCGATTTCATAGCGCGCCTTGCCCAGGGCCGGATCGTCGTAGTCACCGGCCGGGATCGGCCGGCCGAAGACAATCGTCACCGGCGTGCCAAAGCGCGGGACGGCCGAGCCCTTGCCGAAGGCCGCGAAGGAATCGTAGACCCGGCACGGCACCACCGGCACGCCGGTCTTGCAGGCCATCAGCCCGACGCCGGCCTTCGGCTTTTGCAGGTGGCCGTCCATCGAGCGCGTACCCTCGGGGAAGAGGATGACCGCGCGATTTTCCCTGAGGGCCAGCAGCACGCGCTTGATGGCGCCGATGTCGCCACTGTCGCGTTCGACTGGGATGACTTCCACCTGGTCGAGCCACCAGGCGATGAAGCGGTTGTTCCAGAGGCTGCGGCGGGCGAAGAAGCGCAACTGCCGCGGCACCTGGCAGCCAACAAAAAAAGGATCGAAGTGGCTGGCGTGGTTGGAGGCGATGAGGAACGGACCCTGCGCGGGGAAATTCTCCGTGCCCACGACCTCGCCGCGAAACCACATGCCAAAGACATTCGCCGCCAGATAATCAAAGAAGCCGTAGAACGGCGTCATCGTCAGGTGATCGGGGTGGTTTGTCATGGGGATTTATTCAGAAGCCATGAAACCCGGAAAACTTTCAACAAGGGTTAATCTCGGCTTCATGGTTTCTGAATTATCAGAGTTTTTCAGCGATGCGCGCCGCCATCATCTCCACGACCTGGTCGAGCGTCAGGTGGGTCGAGTCGATGTCGATGGCGCCGGCCGACGAGGTCAGGGGCGAGGCCTTGCGCGAGGAGTCGAGCCGGTCGCGCTCGGCGATGGAATCCTGCTGGCCCTCCTTCGCCCGGCGCTTGGCGCGCTCGGCGGGGTCGGCATGCAGGAAGAAACGGAAGTCGGCCTGCGGGAAAATCACCGAGCCGATGTCGCGGCCCTCCATCACCAGGCCGCGGAAGCCGTGCTGCTTTGCCACGTCCACCTGCCCGCGCTGGTAGCCGAGCAGGGTGTGCCGCACCTCGGGAATGGCGGCGTAGTGCGACACGTGGTCGTTGACGTTCTGCCCGCGGATATCGCTGGCGGCCGGCTGGCCGCCGATGAGCATCTGTGCGGAGCGGCCGTTGAGCCGGGTGGTGAACTTCAAATCGGCCAGGGCCTTTTGCAGCGCCGGCAAATCGGTGTGCGGCACGCCGCGGCGCAAGAGCTCGTAGGTGATGTGCCGGTAGAACGAGCCCGTGTCCACGTGCAGCAGGTTGAAACGGTCGGCGAGGATCTTGGACGACGACGACTTGCCGGAGGCGGCGCCGCCGTCGATGGCCACGATGATGAAGGGCGGGGTGCTTGTCATTGCGAGGAGTGCAGCGACGAAGCAATCCAGATGGATCGCCACGCCTCGCTGGCGCGAGGCTCGCGATGACAGAAGGGGAGTATGACTGGGAGAATCACTGAACGGTGGAATTGCGACGCAAGTCCTCCAGCAAGTCAAAGAATGCCGGGAAGGTTTTGGCGCAGCAGGCCGGGTCCTTGATCGTGAGCCAGGGCCGGCCGTTCTTCCGCAGGTCGTGGCAGCCGAGGATGGCGAAACTCATGGCGAAACGGTGGTCGTGATACGTCTCGATCTCGACGCCGGGCGTGAGCGGACGCGGATGGATCTCCAGCGAGTCATCCGTCTCCACGACGTGCTGGCCGAGTTTCTTTAGTTCGCGTGCCGCACCGGCCACGCGGTCGGTCTCCTGCTTGCGCGTGTGCGCGATGCCATTGATCTTCGTCGGTCCATCGAGCAGCGGAGCCAGCGCGGCGAGGGTGAGGAATGTGTCCGAGAAATCATTGAAGTCGCCCGTCACCCCCCAGTTTTCCGCCGGCAACCGCCGCCAGCGCTGCGAAATAACTGGCCGCCGTGGCGTCGCCCTCGATGGCGTAATCGGCGGGCTTGGCGGCGAACTGCTTCACCATCTGCTCCGTCATCTCCACGAAGGGGCGCGAGACCGTCCCGCCCTTAAGCTTCACGGTGAGCGGCGTGCTTGCATGCGGCGCGATCATCAGCAGCGCCGAGAGGAGCTGGCTGCTTTCAGAGGCATCGAGTTCCACCGCACCGCCGCGCAGCCCGGCCGTTTTAAGGGTGAAGGGGAACTGACGCGCACTGGCCACGGCGCCCTGGGTCTTGAGCGCATCGAGCAGCGCCCCGATGGGCCGGCGGCGCATGGCCTCGTCGCCGTCAAAGGAGAAAATCCCGTCGGGACACAGGCAGACGAACGCGGTGAGGAATCGCGCGGCCGTGCCGGCGTTGCCGACGTCGAGCTTGCTCACGCGCTCGGGGATTTTCCCACCGCGGCCCTCGATGGTGATGGTCAGCGCGGTTTGGTCGGCTTCGATTTTAAAGCCGAGCGTGCGGAGCGCGACGATCATGATCTCGGTGTCGCGGCTGAAAAGGGCGTTGCGCAGCGTGACAGTCTTGGAGCCCAGCGCGGCGAGGATGAGCGCGCGGTTGGTGATGCTCTTGGAGCCGGGCAGGGTGACACTGCCGCGCACCGGCCGGGTGAAGGGGACGATCGGAAGTTTGTCGGGATACGAACTCACGGAATCAAACGGAACTGGTCGCGGTAGCCCTTGCCGCGCTCGAGGATGGCCTGCACTTCGAACCAGTCGCGGTTGGCGAGGGCGCGCTCGAGGCCGTGCAGCTCGTCCTGGTAACCGCGCACGGCGCGGAGGATCTCGTCGCGGTTCTGCTCGAGGATGGTCTTCCAGAGCCTGGGGTCGCTGCCGGCGATGCGCGTGGTGTCGCGCAGGCCGCCGCCGGCGTAATTGCGCCAGCCGGCCTCGTGGCGGTTCAGGCAGGCGCAGAGCGTGGAGGCGAGCACCTGCGGCAGGTGGCTGATATGCGCGGCGCGGCCGTGTTCCCAGCCGGTTTTCTCGGAGCCGGCCATCGGATGCGAGCCGACGAAGTGGACGCGGCCGCCGAGGATCTTGTGGCTCAGACGGCAAATCTCGCCCTTCACGCTGCCGACGTCGGTGACGATGGTGCCGGCGGCGAGCGTCGGGGCGATTTGCTGCACGAGCGCGACAATCTGGTCGACCGGCGCGCAGATGACCACGAACTGCGCCCCGCGCACGGCGTCGGCCGGCGTGTCCGCCACGGCGTCGCACCAAGGCTGGTCCTTGAGCTGCAGCCGCGCCTCGGGCCGGCGGGCCCAGAGCGTGAGGCGCTTGGCCGCGCCATAATGCCGGGCGGCCCGCGCGACGGAGGCACCGAGCAGGCCGGGAGCGAGGATGGCGATCTGGTCAAACACGTTGAAGACGAAAAGCATCCCGTCCCGGATTGTCGAGCCCGAGCCATGCCCGCCGTGAGCGCGGTCAACGGCCGCCGAGTTTGGCGATGCGCGCGAACTCCGCGGGCTTGAGCGGCATGACGGAAAGCCGGCCCTGACGGACCAAACCGATCTGCGCGAGGGCCGGGTCGGCCTTGATTTGGACCAGCGTGACGGGTTGGGGGAGGGGTTTCACCGGGGCGAGCTCCACGGCCACCCAGCCGGGCTCGTCCGCGGTGGGGTCGGGGTGGGCGGCCTTCGTCACGCGGGCGATGCCGACCACGCTCCGGGACTCGCCGCTGTGGTAGACAAACACCTCGTCGCCGGCGCGCATGGCCTTGAGGTGGATGCGGGCGGCGTAATTGCGGACGCCCGTCCAGCCGGTGCGGCCGTCGCGGACGAGGTCGTCCCACGAGTAGGTCTCGGGTTCGGTTTTCACGAGCCAGTATTGCGTTGTCATCGGGTGGGGTGCTTGGTCGGATGCGAGGATGGAACCGCCGGACCCCGAGTTAGAGAAAAAAGCCCACCGGGCACAAATGATTCTTTATGGCGTTATGATTATCTTCCTCATTCTGCCCTTTTTCTTGCTGTGGCTGATAAATAAGGGAGTATTCAAGTAAGTTTCCACTCCACTTCATGAACAAGACGCTGCTGCCCATCCGGATCGTATTCGTCGCCCTGTGCGCGGCGATGGGCTGGCTGCTGGTCTACGGCGACCCGGCCCTGGACAGCCGCCGGCCGTGGGCGGTGTTCATCGGCCTCTCCATCGGCGTGCTGGTCGTGCTGGTGGACCTGATGCTGAAGGGCTTCTCCTTGCGCGGGCTGTCGGCGATCTCGTTCGGCTTGTTCGCGGGCTCGCTCATCGCCTACCTCATCGGGGTGTCGCCGCTGCTGGAAAAGGGCGACCCGGCCACGATCTACCTCGTGCGGCTCGCGCTGTTCATCATCGTGCCCTACCTCGGCACCGTCATCGCCCTGCGCGGCAAGGATGACTTCAACCTGGTCATCCCCTACGTGCGCTTTGTCCCGCACGAGGTGGACGTGCCGCTGGTGGTCGTCGACACCAGCGCGCTGATCGACGGCCGCATCGCCAAGGTGTGCGAGACGCAGTTCCTCGGCGCGGCGCTCATCATCCCCAGCTTTGTGCTGGCCGAACTGCAGAACATCGCCGACTCCGCCGATTCCGTGAAGCAGGCGCGCGGTCGCCGCGGTCTGGCGGTGCTCAACGAACTGCGGGCCATCAAACACATCGACACCCGCATCCACCAGAGCGAGGTCGCCCGCCGGCAGGATATCGAGGCCAAGCTGGTTTTCATCGCCCAGTCCCTGCGGGCCAAGCTGCTCACCACCGACACCAACCTCGCCACGATGGCCAGGTTCCAGGGCGTGCCGTGGCTCAACCTGCACGCGCTGGAAGACGCCCTCCGCCCCGAGATGGTCATCGGCGAAAGCATCGCCGTCGACCTGGTGAAGATCGGCAAGGAGGACGGCCAGGCCCTCGGTTATCTCAGGGACGGCTCGATGGTCGTGGCGGCCCCGCCGTGGAGAGAATGAGCGCGACGCCCGCCCAAATGCATTTTTCAACAATTTGCTTGCTGTCCTATCTGTCCTAGTTCAACTAGGACAGCGTGCTCCCGTTCTCCATCGAACTGAAACCCGGCCTGCCCATCACGGAGCAGGTCATCTTCGCCGTGAAGAAGGCGGTGGTCGGCGGACAGCTGAAGCCCGGCCAGCCTTTCCCCTCGGTGCGGACGGTCAGCCAGGAGTTGAAGATCAACCCCAACACCGCGCACAAGATCGTGGCGGCGCTGGTCGCCGAGGGCGTGCTGATCACGACCCCGGCGGTCGGCAGCGTGGTGGCCGAGCACGCCGCGGGTGACCGCGCGTCCCGGGCCGAACTGCTCGGCGCCGACCTCGAGCGCGTGGTGGTCGAGGCCAAGAAGCTCGGCCTGACCATGGACGAGGTGTCAGCGGGCCTCGCCGCGCACTGGAAGAAACTCAACCGCAAGTGAACATGAACCCCGAATTTAAACGCGGAGGACACGGAGAACGCAGAGCCCTAGCTGGACGAAAAACCGAGCCGGTGTTGTCCCCAACTTTCCTCCGCGTTCTCCGCATGCTCCGCGTTGAAATGTATTAATTTTCCCATGAACATCATCGAAACCACCCAACTGTCGCGCCGCTACTGGCGCACCGAGGCCCTGTGCGACCTGACCCTGGCCGTGCCCGCCGGCAGCGTGTTCGCTTTGCTCGGGGCCAACGGCGCCGGCAAGACCACGGCCATCAAGGTGCTCATGAACCTGCTCCAACCGTCCGCTGGCGAGGCGCGCGTCCTCGGCGTGGACTCGCGCCGGCTGGGCGAGCGCCAGTTCGCGCAGATCGGTTACGTGTCGGAGAACCAGAAGCTGCCGCTGTGGATGACGGTGCAGCACCTGCTCGACTACTGCCGGCCGTTCTATCCGACTTGGGACAAGGAGCTGGAAAGCAGGCTGCTCGCGCAGTTCGACCTGCCGTCGGATCGCAAGCTGAAACACCTTTCCCGCGGCATGCTGATGAAGGCGGCGTTGCTCTCCACGCTGTGCTACCGGCCGAAGCTGCTGGTGCTCGACGAGCCGTTCAGCGGGCTCGATCCGCTGGCGCGCGACGATTTTGTGCGCGGCGTGCTGGAGGCGTCGGAGCTCGGCGACTGGACCGTGCTGGTGTCGTCGCACGACATCGAGGAGGTGGAACGCCTGGCGGACAACGTCGCGCTGCTCGAGGCCGGCCGGCTGAAATTCAGCGAAACCACCGAGTCGCTGCTCGGCCGTTTCCGGCGGATGGAAGTGACGGTCGCCGGCAACGCGCCGCTGGGCGCACCGGCGCCGGGCTGGCTGGAGCTGGAGCAGAAGGGCGGACTGGTGCGTTTCATCGCGACGAACTTCGCCACCGAAGCGACGGAGCGCGCTTGCCGCGAACATTTTCCCGAGGGCGCCGTGGCGTCATCACCGATGACGCTCCGTGAGATTTTTGTGACCCTGGCCCGCGAAACCCGCAACCAGCCGAAAGGAGCCGCCGCATGAACCTGACCTGGCACATCGTCAAAAAAGACCTCGTCTGCTTCCGCTGGGCCATCCTCGTCTGGGGCCTCAGCTTCGTCTATCTTTTCGTACAACCCGACCTCAAGCTGTCGGGCTCGGCGGACCTGCGGGATTTCCTGCAGTTGAGCGCCATGCTGCTGTTTTTGGTGTTGTCGGTTGCCCTGATTTCAGGGGTCGTGCAGGAGGACCACCCGACGGACAGCCGAGAACAGTGGCGCACCCGGCCGATCTCGCCTTTCCGATTGTTGCCGGCGAAACTGGGGTTGATCGGGCTGCTCTTCATTGCGCTTCCCCTGCTTGCGGCCTGCTTGAGGGACAGGAACGCGGCACTCGTGACCCTCGCTACATTCCAGGAATACGGCCTGATCGCCCTCGTCCTGACCAGTATTACCTTTTCCATCACGGCCACGGCCACCTGCACAAAAAATGTGGCGCAGTCCCTGGCACTCTGGGTGGGGATAGTTTTTGCTACTGCGAGCCTCGCGACGGCTTTGAGCCGGTATGCCCCGGTGCTGAGCCGGCAGGTTGCCATGCACATGTACAATACCCGGGTGCTGGCCATCTTGGCCTTCAGCACTACGACGGCATTGGCGATCATCCTGAATCAGTATCTCCGGCGGCGGCTGGGTGTCACCATCGCCCTCCTGGTCATGGGCTCGATAGGCTCGGCTCTGATTGGCACGATCTGGAGCTACTACTATTTTTATCATTCCTGAGAATCAGTCAGCCAGGACTGCAACTCCGCTTCATCGGCCACTTCGCGATACATCTGGTAGTCCGTCGCGAGCAGCGCGGCATAGGAGGGCTCGGCGAAACGCCGGCAGTGCAGCAACACCTTCGCATGCTGTCCCGGCGCGCGCACGAGCCGGCCGAGCGCTTGGTTCACCTTTTGCAGGCCGGGAATCTGATAGACGCGCCGGAAGGCCTCTTCGCGGCCAAGATTATCCAGGGCAGCGAGCCGGGCTTTCTGCACCGCGTTGACCTCGGGCAGCGCGGGACTGACGACCATCGCGTGTGTCACCCGTCCGCCGAGCAGATCAATGCCCTCGGCAAAACTGCTGCCGAGCACGAGAAAAAGCGCGTCTGCGAGCGCCAGGCTTTCCTCGACCCAAGCGGTTTGCGCGGCGAGGTCGGGCAACCGCGGCTGCAGCGCCACGCGCAACACCGAGCCGTCGTGTTCCAGTGCGCGCAGCACCGACTCGGCATAAGCGTAGGAAGGGAAGAAGACGGCGACGCTGCGTGTCGCAGTGGGTTGAGAGTTGATGGTTGAGAGTTGAGAGGAGGCAGCATGCATCGCCTCGATGGTGGTGGCGGTGGTGCCGTAGAAATTACCGCGCTGCTTGAAGCTGGTGTCGACCCGCACGTCCACCGCGACGTCGTAGGCGCCCGCCCGCCACGGCGTCGGGGCGTGGAGCGTGGCGGTGGATTCCAGCCCACATGAGGTGGCAAATTCCTTGTAGGGTTGCAGTGTCGCCGACATCAGGATCGCGCCGCCGAAGTTTTTCAGCGTTTCGCCGATGACCGGCGCCGCATCCACGCAGGTGAACTCCAGTTCTCCCTCGCGCGAAACCCAGAGCAGTCGGGTCATTTTAGATTTTTGATTCTCGATTTTCGATTGAGCCCATTCGCCGGTAATTGCGCCGTCCATCCAGTCCCGCAACACGACCATCTTCCAAAGTGTTTCAGAGAACTTCGGACCCAATGCCGCATAATCCAAAGGCAGGGTGGTCGTCAGCGTGGCCAGGCGATCAAGCAGTTCATGCACCTCGGCCTCGGCGGCCGGGTCGAGCGAATCGGCGGGCCGGAACGAGGCGAGCAGACGGGTCCATTCTTCGACGGCAAGTTGCAGCGCGACGGGGGCCCGCTGGTGATCCAGCTCGGCAAGCAGCAGCCGGGCGTCGCTCTCGGTGGCGCGATGGGAATGGGCACCGGCCACCCGCGAGGGCAGGTTGTGCGCCTCGTCGATCACCAGCAAGGTCTCCGCTGGATTGAAGCCGGGTTGCTCGAAGAACAGCCCGCGGTTGTCCGGGGCGAAGACGTAATTGTAATCGCCGATCCAGACATCATTGAAGGCGAGGGCGGTGCGGGTGATCTCGTAGGGACAGATCATGGCGTCGCGGCCGGCCGCGCGCAGCGTGCCGAGGTCGTGCGGTTGGGTGTCATCCAGATAGAACTTGGCGAGCCCGCTGCCCGGCCAGCGCTCGGCGCAGCCGTTGAGGTAATCGCAGCCGTCACGCACGCAATGGAAGGTGTGGTTGACGCAGTGCTCGGACTTGTTGCGCACCTGCCAGAACGCCAGTCGCGAGCCGGCGGTCATATGCTGGAGGGTGTGGACGACGTGCAACTGGCCGGTGGACTTGCCCGTGAGCCAGATGAGCCGGGCGAAACGCCCCGCGCGCATCTGGCCGAGCGCGAACTCGAGCACGCAGCCGGTCTTGCCGTAGCCGGTGGGAGCCTCAAACAGAATTGTGGATTGCGGAATGCGGAGTGCGGATTGGGCAAAGGCAGATTGCAGGTCAGCTTGGATTGTTTCTTGTCCTGCACGGAGGGTTTGAAAAGCGGGATGAAATTGCAGCGAGCGCCGGCGCTCGGTGGCGCGCTGCCGCAGGTTGAGAAACTCGACGAGCGCATCAAGCTGGTGATGGACGAGCGCCTCGTCGAACGGCGTGAGCGCGATGGTCTGCGAGAGGCCGGAGCCGGCCTCGACGAAGATGAGTTCGGCCTTCGAGTGCTTCGCACCCAAAGTGCGGCGCAGCACGACGTAGGCGGCGAGCTGGCGGAAATATTCCGGGTAATCGGCGCGCAGCCCGGCCTCCTCGGCCGGGAGCGGACGCATCACGCTTTTGATTTCGCGGAGCGTGTCGCCGACAAGCTGGTCGATCCGGCCGTTGAGGGTGAACGTCCAGCCGCGGTGGGTGAGCCGGCCCTCGATGACCACCTCGAACTGCGCCGCCGGCGACTCAGCCAAGGTGCGGGCGCGGAGCTCGTTGTGCCAGTGCTGGCCGAGCTGCGCGCGCCAGAGTCCCTGCGGGCCGCCGCCGGTCTCGTGCGGGCCGAGCGTGAACCCGGCGAATTCGCCGACGCTCAGGCTGGCCGTGCGCTGTTCGAGAGAGAAATGCATGTGGGCGGCAAGGTTTGGTGTAGGAGCTTGTTTACAAGCGAGCGATTGAACAATCGCCTGCAAGCAGGCTCCTACAACCTGATTTCAGTCTCGCCCCGGACCCAGTCCTCAAGTCCGCGCGTGATCCGGGCGACCGTGTCGGTGTCGGCAGTCTGCGCGGCCAGCGGCTGGTTGAGCAATTGCGCGGCCACGTCGCGGTCGGCGGCCGGGAGCTGCGGCCACCATTGCTGTTTCACCGGATAGCCCTCGTCGCGCAGGAGGCAATAGAGCGCTTTCAGCCAGACGATGTCGGGCCGGCCGCCGGCGGCGAGCGCGGTCAGGCTCGAGCGCAGCAGGTCGGAGACGTCGTGCCGCGATTCATCGGGCACGGGATTGCGGCTGAGGAGCAGGCTGAGTGCGGCTGCGGCGCGGAGCGTCTCGTAGGAGCGGCCGATGCCCTCGAGGCGCTGGATGAAACGATGCTCCTTGATGAACCAGGTGCGGCCCTGGTTGGAGGAGTCGAGCCAGAGCTCGGCCTCGTCGAACAAATCCAGTGGGGTGGAGTTGGCCTTGCCCTGGGTCAGGCGGCGCAGGCAGTGGAGCACGCCGTGTTCGCCGGAAAAGACGGTCAGCTGCTCGAAGGCGTCGGAACCCGACGGCTGCTTCGTCAGGATGAACGCCGTGGTCTGGAGCTGCTGGCCGGGCACCCGCCTACGCTCCTCAGGAGCTACGGCGAGGCAAGTCACTTTGTGGGTCAGCGGGCGCCGAGGGCGGCCCGGGCGCTGGCGGCGTCGGACCACGAGGGCAGGACCGCCCCGCAGGAAATGACGGTCTTCATGCCGTCGCCGACGGACATATCGAGTTCGATGATTTCCGTTCGCGGCAAATACATGAAAAAGCCGTTGACCGGGCTGGGGCAGGTGGGGACGAACACCGCCCAGTGTTCCTTGGCCAGGTGCTGGTGCGGTTCGCCGCGGCTGGTGTTGGTGACAAAACCGATGGTGTAGGCGCCGGCGCGCGGAAACTGCACGAGCACGACCTTGCTGAATTGCATGCGGTCCTTCGCCCCGAAGGTGTCGATGAACTGCTTCACGCTGTGGTAGAAGCCGCCGATGCCGGGGATGCCCTGGATCAGGCGCTCCCCCAGGGCGCCGACGAACTGCCCGAGGAAAAGATGCGAGACATAACCCAGCAGGGTGATCAGGCCGAGGACGACCACCGTGGTGATGACATCCCAGACGATGTTCGGCAGATGGCCCAGGGCCGCCGGCAGGTAGGGGGAGAACAGCGGCCGGATGGAACCGCCGGCCAGGCTGATGACAATCAGGACCGCCCAGACCGTCGCCACCAGCGGGGCGACCAGCAGGAGCCCGCGAGGTTTCGCTCGTCGCCGGACGGCGCTCATAGAGCGCCGCTACAGGGCGAGCCGGAACCCTGGCACCGCCTTCGCCGAGCGCAACAGCCTCATCGCCCGCTTTTCGGCGGCGCGCATCCGGCGTTTCCGGGCGGGCTGCCGGTCGTCGTAACCGGCCAGGTGCAGCCAGCCGTGCACGAGGTAAAGGGTCAGCTCGGTGGAGAATGCGTCTTGGAGGGCCCGCGTCCTCGCGGGCCGCGGCCCAGCGGGAGCTGGGCCCTCCACCAACCTGACAAACCGGGCGGCCATATCGGCCGAGACGCAGATCTCGCCGGCCAGTCCGGTCGCCCGGTCACCCTCGAAGGTGATGACATCCGTGGCGGTCGGGTCGTCCATGAAGTCGCCATGGATTTTCGCCAGCGCCGGTTCGGTGAGGAAGACGAGGGACAATTCGCCAGCAGGAATTGCGGCCGGCGGAATGTGGAGTGAGGCCAGGTTGCCTTCCAGCGTAGTGATCATGCGTATCACCTCCGCCGGGCGGAAGCGCAGCCGCGGGTGGGCGTTGCGGATGGAAACTTCGCGCTTCACGCTCCGGGCCCGATGGGCTCCGCCGTCTTCGCCTGCTCGTAGGCCTCGATGATCTTCTGCACGAGCGGGTGGCGCACGACGTCCGCGGCGGTGAAGTGGTGGAACTCGATGCCGGGGATGTTGCGCAGGATGCGCGGGGCCTGCACGAGCCCAGAGAGCTTGGCGCGGGGCAGGTCGATCTGGGTGATGTCGCCGGTCACGATCATGCGCGAGTCGTCGCCGAGGCGGGTGAGGAACATCATCATCTGCTCGGGCGTGGTGTTCTGCGCCTCGTCGAGGATGATGTAGGCGTTGGCCAGGGTGCGGCCGCGCATGTAGGCCAGCGGGGCGATCTCGATGACGCCTTTCTCCGACAGGGTGACGACATCCTCGGGGTCGAGCATGTCGTGCAGGGCGTCGTAGAGCGGCCGGAGGTAGGGGAGGATTTTTTCGCGCAGATCGCCGGGCAGGAAGCCGAGCGCCTCGCCGGCCTCGACCGCCGGGCGGGTGAGGACGATGCGCTGCACCTGGTTCTTGAGCAGGGCGGAGATGGCCGCGGCCATGGCGAGGTAGGTCTTGCCAGTGCCGGCGGGGCCGATGCCGAACACGATGGGATTTTTCTGGATGGCCTGCAGGTAGAGTTTCTGGCCGATGGTTTTCGGGACCACGCTTTTGCGCTGGGTGGTGATGACCACCGGCTCGGTGAACAGCGCGCGCAGGCTCGCGCCGCCGTCCTTGGCGTAAAGCTCGAGCAGCCGCAAAAAGTCGGGCGTGCGCAGCGCCAGGCCCTGGGAGCGGCCGGTGTTGAGCAGGGTGAAGAATTCCCCGGCGCGGGCCACGGCCGCGGCGGTGCCCTCGATTTTCAGCCAGTCGTCGCGGGTGACGAGGCGCACGGCGAGGGCCTGCTCGACGCGGGTGAGGTTGTCTTCACTGCCACAATACAGCTGGTGGAGGTGGCGGGCGTTCGGATAGCGGAGGGTCTGGGAGTCGGGCACGAGCGATTGCGGAGTTCGGATTGCGGAGTGCGGAGTGCGGAGTGAAGAAAGTGTAAGCTTAATTAGCAGATCATCCTGAGCAACGCGAAGGATCCAGCAGGATTTGTGCAAGGCTTGGATTCTTCGCTGCGCTCAGAATGACACGTTCGGAAATCATGGAGGTCATGGACACTCAGGCTTTGGGCGAGAGCTGGTCGGCGAATTCCCTGAGCCGGGCATACATCGCCGCGAGCGATTGCGGGAGGACGCGGGTCTGGCCGATGACGGGCATGAAATTCGTGTCGCCGTTCCAGCGGGGAACGATGTGGGCGTGGAGATGCGGGATGCTGCCGCCCGCCGCGGCACCGAGATTGAAGCCGAGGTTGAAGGCGTCCGGCTTCACCGCCGCGCGCAGCACCTCCTTGCCGAAGATGATCTCGTCCATCAGGTCGGCGCGCTCGGCGGCGTCGAGCTCCACGAGGTCGGTGGCGGCGCGAAACGGCACGGCGAGCAGGTGGCCCGGGTTGTAGGGGTAGCGGTTGAGCACAAGGTAGGAGAGCCGGCTGCGGTGGATGATGTGCGCGGCGGCGTCATCGCCCAGGGCTGGCAGTGTCGTGAACGGATCCCCGCCGGATTTTTCCCGCGGCGCTTCGATGTATTCCATGCGCCAATAGGCGTGCAGATGGTCCATGATTCGGGGCCGAGGCTTGGCCGGCTGGGCGGGGAAGTCAAAACCGGGATTGCGGCTGCTTTGTCATCGCGAGCCCGGCGAGGCCGGGCGTGGCGATCCAGTAGGAAGCTGATGGATGGATTGCTTCGTCGCTGCGCGCCTCGCAATGACAGGCTAGGACTCATCCCCGGCTTGCGCTGGTGCGGGCGGCCGGCAAGCTGGCCGCGCATGCCGGTTGAATTTCCCCAGGTGAAGCAGGAGGGCGGCTGATGGACCGCCGGCTCCTCTGGTTCTGCGTCTGCCTGGCGCCGGTGCTCGCGTGGTCGGCCGTGCGGCCGCACGATTATTTCACCTGGTTCCTCGAGGTGGTGCCCATTTTCATCGGCCTGCCCGTCGTGTTAGCCCTGCAGCGGCGCCTTCCGCTTTCCAACCTGCTGCTGGTGCTGCTGTGGTGGCACAGCGTGATCCTGATTTTCGGCGGGCACTACACCTACGCCCGCGTGCCGCTCGGCAACTGGGCGATGGGCTGGTTTGGCTGGACGCGCAACAATTACGACAAACTCGGGCACTTCGCCCAGGGCTTTGTGCCGGCTATCCTCGTGCGGGAGCTGCTGCGGCGGACGTCACCGCTCGGCTACCGACGAAATGGGTCCTTCGACGCGTCCGCTGCAAGCGGACTTGCTCAGGACAACGGCTTGGCACCCGCTTCGCGACCAAGCCGTTGGCTGCCGGTTCTGGTGGTCAGCGTGTGCCTGGCGTTCAGCGCGCTCTACGAGCTTTTCGAATGGTTGACGGCGGTGCTGAGCGGGGCGGCGGCCGAGGATTTCCTCGGCACGCAGGGCGATCCGTGGGACACGCAGACCGACATGGCCATGGCGCTCGTCGGGGCCATCGTGGCGCTGCTGCTGCTGACGAAGGCGCACGACCGGTCGCTCGCGAAGTTGCCCGGCCATTCAGGGTGATTTTGCAGCCGGGTGCGGATGGCTGCGAGGATTTCGAAATACCGCCACGCGGCCGGCGAATTATTGTGGTGGTTGCTCGGCGAGTTGCTTAAGCACGACATTCCGTCCGGCAAGCAGGTTGCGCATGTAGCGCTCAAGGAAGAGGACGTCGGCGATCCGACCGAGCAGGCCCAAGGGCGAAGTGTAGTCAAAAACATCCCGCACCAACGTGCTCCGGCTGGAGACAGCCTCGAAGAAATGGTCGTGCTCAAAGCGCCTGAACGCTCCGCTGACCATGACGTCGCGGAAATGATCCGGGCGGTGCATCATCGCGATTCGGCTGGTGAGCCGCTGGACAAAGCCGAAGTGGATGGCCTCCCAAGTAACCACTTCGCCTTCCTCGATGAGCCCCGAGGTTCGCCCCGCGACCGCCCGCTCCTTGTGCTTGGACTGGCTGACCTGATGGACGTCGATGTTGCGGGCCAGGTCGAAGACCAGCTCAACCGGCGCGGCTATCTCGATGCTGAGCTCAATCCGCGGCATGGGACTATGGCTGACGGGTCGGAGCGGGCTCTTCGGGTTTGGCTGGGACGGGCAGCACGATGAACTCGGACATGCGGGCGGGGTCGAGGTATTGCTTCGCGAGGGCGCTGAGTTCCTTGGTCGTGACACCCTCGTTGTCGCTGTAGCGGGTGCGGCTCCAGTCGAGCCGCTCGGGAAATTCCTGCGCGGCGGCGAGCACGCTGCCGAGCCAGTAGCCATTGGTGCGGGAGCTTTCGCGCAGCGCCGTGAGCACGGGCTGCTTCGCACGGACGAGTTCCTCCTCGGTCACGCCGTTGTCGTGCAGCGCGGTGGCGACGGCCTTGATGGCGTTGGCGATGGTGCGGGTCTGGTCGGGCGCCACGGTGGCTTCGGCGACGATCCAGCCGTAGCCAGGATAGGTGTCGCTGAGGTCGGCGGCCGCATTGGGGCTGTAGGTGCCGCCCATCTCCTCGCGGATTTTCACACGGAGACGGTCGGCAAAGACATCGCAGAGCAGCCGCAGGCGGCGGGTGAGCTTCACGTCGCGCGCATCGGTCGCCGGCCAGTGGAGGCGGACGAGGGCCTTGGGGATCTCGCTCTCGACGGTGTATTGTTTCGCGATGGGTTCGGCGGGTCGAGTGACCTTGCGGGCATCCTTGTAAGCCGGCTTGTCCGAGCGCTCGGCGAGGGCGCCGAAGGTCTGGGCGACGGCGTCGATCGTGGCGGCGGGGTCGAAGTCGCCGACGATGGCGATCTCGATGGGCCCGCGGGCAAACTGGGGCGTGAGCCAGGCCTTCAACTCGCCGAGCGTGCGGGAAAGCAGGACGTCCTTCGGCGGCAGGCCGAAGCGCGCGTCGCCGCCGGCGAGGAGACGGTCGACCTCGAGCGACATCGGACCATCGGCGGTGTGGGCGAGGCGGGTGTAGAGTTGCTCGGCGGCCTTGTGCACCTGGCGGAGGGACTCAGGCCGGTAGCCGGGATCGGTGAGGTAGGCGCAGAAAAGCTGAAGCTGGAGGAGCAGATCGGCGCGGTTGGTGGTGGCGCCGAAGGTGAAGGCATCGGTCTGCGCGCCGAAGCCGAGGCCGACGGTCCGGCCGGCGAGGAGACGCTGGAGATCGTCGACGCTGTGTTTGCCGAGGCCGCCGGTGGTGAACGCGACGTTGGCCAGCAGGGACAGGCCGGGCTGATCCATCGGCATGGTGAGTGTGCCGCCGCCGATGCGCACGGAGACGCGGATGCGGCCGGCCTCGAAGTCGGTGGGCTTGAGGTTGAGACGGACGCCATTCTTGAACCGGACCAGCGTGGCGCCGAGGTCGTCGATCGCGTCTTTTTTCGCCACGTTGCCCGGCTGGCCGAAGTTGGTGTAGGCGAAGGCGGCCTGCACGGTCCGGGGCGGGGCGACGACAGCGACCTTGCGGCTGGCGGCGTAGGCGGCGGTGATGCTCCGCACCGCGCCGGGGATCTGCACATTGCCCGCGACAAAAATCTTGCGACCGCTGGTCTCGTTCCAGGCGGCGCGCAGCGCGGTGGCGCAGTCCCCGGGTGTGAGGGTGGCGAGGGCGGGCGAGTAGAGGGCGAGCTCCGCGACGGGGTGGATGGTGACGGAGCGGTCGAGGAGGTCGTCCGCGAGTTCATCGGCCAGGCCGTTGGAGCGGCGGGTGGGCGCGGTGCGCACGGCCTGTTCGAGGTTGTTCTTCATCTCGGCGACTGACTCGGCGAGTTCCTCGGGCAGGAAGCCGTGCTCGAGCGCGCGGCGCAGCTCCTGCTCGGCGACGGCGAGCGCGGCCGGCCACTGGTCGGGGCGGCAGTTAAGCTCGATGGAGGCATTGCGGAAGAATTCAAACTGCTCCGTCACACCGACGAGGCCGCTGAGGAACGGGGCGCCCTCCTTCTTGGCGAGGATGGAGAGCCGGCGGTTGAGCATGCGCAGGGCGAGGGTGCGCGGCAGGTATTTCAGCCGGGCCGCGGCGGTGTCGGGCTCGAAGACGTAGGGCACGACGGTCTCGAGCGCGACGTTGACGTTGCCGGCCTCCAACTCGGTGTGGAGCTGGACCATGACGGATTCGGGCGGAACGACGGTGCCGAGGCGGGGCTCCGGCAGGGCGGGGGCGCGGGCGGTGAGCGGCGAGAAAAGCTCCTTCACCAGCGGCTCGACCGCGGCGGGGTCGATGTCGCCGGCGATGACGACGAACATGCGCTCGGGGCGATGCAGGCCGACGGAATCGCGGGCGCGTTTCTCGCTCAGGATGACGCCGCGCTCCTTCTCGATCTCGTCGTGGCCGAGCAGCAGGCCGCCGGCGACGTCGGCGAAAAAGGTGAGGGACTCGCGGAGGGTCTCCGGCCTGGTGTCGGGCAGCTCGAGCTGGTAGATGGTGCGGTCGAAGCCGGTGGAGGCGTTGGTGTCGCCGCCGAAATCCATGCCGAGGCGCTGGAAAAACTCGACGACGCTGGCCGAGGGGAAATGCCGGCTGCCGTTGAAGGCCATGTGCTCGAGGAAATGGGCGAGGCCGCGCTGGTTCTCGTTTTCGTAGACCGAGCCGGCCTGCACGGCGAGGCGCGCGCTGACGCGGCCCTTCGGCTCCTGGTTGTGCAGTATGGCGTAGCGCAGGCCGTTCTCGAGCCGGCCCCAGTGGACGCCGGGATCGGCGGGCAGGTCGCTGGTCTCGTGGGCGAAGCCGGCGGCGAACGCCAGCAGCGGCGCGAGCAGCAGCGCGGCGAACGTGATGCGAATAAAAATCACAGGGCGGAGCTGGAACATGGCGGCGAAGATTGTTCCGACCCGCGCGCGGACTGCAAGTTTCCAACGATGAGGCGATGAAAATACGCCGCGGTGCACCAGCGACTTTAGTGTGGCAAAAAGTCTGCGCAGCTTACTATCTGTATTGGGTGAATCAATGAAAGTTCCTGCACACACCAACCCCGAAGCGGTCAACGCCACCCTCGCGAAGAAGAAAGGGCCGGTCTCGCAGTTCATCGCGAACAATTACCGGCACTTCAACGCGGCCGCGCTGCTCGACGCCGCCAAGGGCTACGAGGCGCATCTGCAGGCCGGCGGCAGGATGCTGGTGACCCTGGCCGGCGCGATGTCCACCGCCGAGCTCGGCATTTCGCTGGCGGAAATGATCCGGCAGGACAAGGTCCACGCGGTCGTCTGCACCGGGGCGAACCTCGAGGAGGACGTGTTCAACCTCGTGGCGCACGACTATTACGAACGGGTGCCGCACTACCGCCACCTCACGGCGCAGGACGAGCAGGATCTGCTCGACCGCCACATGAACCGGGTGACGGACACCTGCATTCCCGAAAAGGAGGCCATGCGCCGGATCGAGCGGGAGTTGCTCGCCGAATGGGTCAAGGCCGGCAAGGACGGCGAGAGTTTTTTCCCGCACGAATTCATGTACAAGATCCTGCGCGGCGGAAAGCTGAGGAAGGATTACCAGATCGACCCGAAAAATTCGTGGATGCTCGCTGCCTGCGAGAAGGACCTGCCCATCATCGTGCCCGGCTGGGAGGACTCCACCCTCGGCAACATGTTTGCCGCCTCGGTCATGCGCGGCGACGTGAAGAACGTCCACACCGTCCGCTCCGGCGTCGAATACATGATGTGGCTCACCGACTATTACGCGAAGACGGCCAAGACGCTGAAGAACGGCGAGGGTTCCATCGGCTTTTTCCAGATCGGCGGCGGCATCGCGGGCGATTTTCCCATCTGCGTCGTGCCGCTGCTGCACCAGGACATGCAGCGGACGGCGGTGCCGCTCTGGGGTTATTTCTGCCAGATCAGCGACTCGACCACCAGCTACGGCAGCTACTCCGGCGCGGTGCCCAACGAGAAAATCACCTGGGGCAAGCTCGGCGCGAAGACGCCGAAGTTCATCATCGAGAGCGACGCCACCATCTGCGCCCCGCTGATCTTCGCGTGGGTTTTGGGGCAATAAACTCCCAACCGTTTAAACACAGAGGACGCACAGAGCACAGGGTTTGAAGGAATTACTCCGTGAACTCCGCGTCCTCTGCGTTTAATTTCCAGACGATGAGTTCACTCCTGTGATTTGGATTTATCGAATCCTCTTCCTGCCGCTGCTGCTGCTGGCGTCGCCTTACTACCTGTGGCGGATGCGGCGACGCGGCGGCTACGCGGGGAGTTTCAGCCAGCGCCTCGGCGGCACCGACCCGCTGCCGCCGCGCGCGGCCGGGGCGCACCGGATCTGGCTGCAGGCGGTCAGCGTGGGCGAGATGCTCGCCATCGCGCCGCTGCTCGAGGCGTTCCAGCGCGAGGGGCGCACGGAGGTTTACCTGACCACCACCACCAGCACCGGATACCAGCTGGCGCGGGAGAAATACGCCGCGCTGGCCATCGGGGTTGGTTATTTTCCGCTCGATTTCTTGGCATTCAGCGTCCGGGCCTGGCACCGGGTCAGCCCGGACCTCTGCGTCCTCATGGAAGGCGAGCGCTGGCCGGAGCATGTGCACCAGGCGAAGGCGCGCGGAGTGCCGGTGATCAGCGTCAACGCCCGGCTGTCCGACCGCAGCTTCCGTCGCTCGCTGCAATTCCGTCCACTGCTGCGCCCGCTGGCCGACGGCATCACCCGGGTGCTGTGCTCCTCCAAGCGCGACGAGCAGCGGTTCAAGGCGCTCGGGGTCCCGCCGGAACGGCTCCAGACCACCGGCAATCTGAAGCTCGATGTCCACATCCCGCTGCTGGCCGCCGCCGAGAAAGCGCAGCTCCGGCGTGAACTTGGCCTCGGCGACGGCCTCGTGCTGCTGGGCTCATCCACCTGGGCGGGTGAGGAGGTCGCGCTGCTGACCGCGTTGAAGTCGGCGCGCGAGCGCGGGCTTCAGGTCTCGCTGCTGCTCGTGCCGCGGCATGCAGAGCGACGCGAGGAATTGCGCGCCTTGCTGGAAAAGTCCGCCCTGACGTTCCATCTGCGCTCAGCCGGACCGGCGCCCGGCCTGGTGGATGTAGCAGTGGGCGACACGACGGGAGAGCTGCGCAAGTTCACGCAGCTGGCCGACCTGGTTTTTGTGGGGAAAAGCCTCGCGCCGCACGAGGGTGGGCAGACCCCGGTCGAGGCGGCGGCACTGGGCAAGCCCGTGGTGCACGGCCCGCGCATGACGAATTTCCGCGAGATCATCCGCACGCTCACCGAGGCCGGTGCGGTGCGCCGGGTGGAGACGCACAGCGAGCTCATCACGACCGTGGTTGAGCTGCTGCAGGATCCGGCACAGCGCGAGAAGCTGGCGGCCGCCGCGCAGGCCTGGCATGAGGTGAATCGCGGCGCGACGGAGCGCACCCTGGCGGTCATCCGCACGCAGCTCGCGGCTCTGGACGCTCGACCACGCCGTTGAGCGAGTCTGGAGCCTCCCCCGAGCCTAAGTATACTATTAGTTGACATCAGCTCGTGTTGTCGGATGTCAACTAATAGTATACTTAAGCGGTGAGGGTGACGGCGGCGGGGCCGGGCGGATTGATCGCGGGGCCGGGCCGGGCGAGGCATTGCGCCAGCACGGTGGCGGCGATGGTGCGGGCGGCGGCGGGCCGGGCCAGCGTGAGGAGATTGGCGCGCCAGTGGCGCCAGAGCCCGGCGTCGTGGGCGAAAAGTCGGTGCAGGGTGGTGACGATTTCCTGCGGCGTCTCCGCGAGCGCGCCGGCGTCGTGGCGCCGGATCAGCTCGCAATTGCCCTCCTCCTGTCCGGGCACGATCTGGCTGACCAGCAGCGGGCAGAGCGCGTTGATCGACTCCTGCGTCGTGGCGCCGCCGGCCTTGCTGATGACCACGTGGTGGGTCATGAGCAGATCGGGTATGCGGTCGGTCCAGCCGAGCACCTCGGACTGGGCGGGTGCCCCGCGGGCCAGTTCCAGCAGTTCCCGGCGCAAACCCTCGTCGCGTCCGGCGGTGAAGGTGATGTGCCAGTGGCGGTTCATCAGCAGGGCACCGGCGATAGCCACGGCGTGGCGGCGGCCGGAGTTGATCATGAAAAGAATCCGTTGCGCCGGGCCGGCGGCGGGCGGGGGCGGTTGCAAATGCGGCGGCCGGTCGGCGAAGGCGAGCGAGACGGGAAAGCCGCTGACATGCACCCGGGCGGCCGGCACGCCCCGAACGCGCAAATACGCCGCGGAGTCATGGTCGGTGACGAACCAGCCGGCGGACGGGGCGCGATACCAGAGGGAGTTGATGGTGAGCGCGTCGGTGATGACGGTGTAGTGCGGGCAGAAGACCCGGCCCTCGCGGCGGAGCTGGTCGAGCAGCCACGCATAGACCGGATAGGTGGAGACAACGGCGACGGGCGATTTTTCCGCGATGAGCCGGCCGAGCAGCCGGCGGTGGCTGGCGAGGGCGCGAAACATCAGCGGGGCGTGCGGCGACCGGTCGAGCCAGTGATAAAGCCGGCTCCAGACCTTGGGCGCGGAATTGATGAGCCGCAGATAGCCGCGCCGGGAGAGGTGGTTGAGCCGCGGCGCGCGCAGGGCGAAGAGGTCCACCAGCTCGGCCTCGATGCCCGGCTGCTCGTTGAAGGCGGATTGCAGCGCGCGCGCGGCGCTGTTGTGGCCCTCGCCGTAACCGGCGGTGAGAATCAGGACCTTGGCCATGGTTCAGGCGTGCACCGGGAACTGCAGGGGCTCCTCGATTTCCTCGGCGGAGGCGGAGGACCGGGACAGGGGAAACTCGGCGATGAACTGCTTGAAGGTGACCAGTTCGAAGCGGCCGTCGTAGTGCTCCACGATGGCGGTGAGCGATTCGACCCAGTCGCCGGAATTGAGGTAATGGATGCCGCCGATCCGCTTGTCGGCCGGCGTGTGGATGTGGCCGCAGATGACGCCGACGCAACCGCGCTCGCGGGCAAGGGCCGCGACCTGGTCCTCGAACTTGCCGATGAAACTGACGGCCTGCTTGACACGGGCCTTGATGGCCTGGCTCAGCGAGAAATATTCCTTGCCGCGGAGGGCGCGGAACCAGTTGTAGACGCGGTTAAGGCGGAGCAGCAGGGCGTAGCCCGCGTCGCCGAGGTGGGCGAGGAACACCATGTGCTTCACAACGCCGTCGAACACATCGCCATGGAGCACGAGGTAGCGGCCCGCGGCGGTCTCGAGCACACAGTCCTCGACGAGGCGGAAGTGCTCGAATTGCAGGGGCAGCAGCCGGCCGATGAAATCGTCGTGGTTGCCGCGCAGGTAGACGACCTCGGTGTCGCGCTTCTGGATCATGGTGAGCACGCGGCGCACGAAGCGGGTGTGGGCCTTGGTCCAGCGGCCGTCGCGCTTGAGGCGCCAGCCGTCGATGATGTCGCCATTGAGGATCAGGCGGTTGCAGCGCACGTGCTTGAGGAAGTGGGTGACTTCCTCGGCCTTGCTGTGCGGCGTGCCGAGATGGATGTCGGACAGGATGACGGTGCGGACATGGAGGGCGGGTTTCATGATTGCAGATTGCGGAGTACGGATTGCGGCAGGGCGGCGGAAACTGCTGTACGGGGTGAGGATTGAGGATCGGCGATAGCTTCATTCAGATCCCGGTCGAATTGGTTGACCACACTGTCCCAGGAGCGGGCGCGGACGGCCGCGGCAGCGCCGGCGCGCAGGCGGGCGACGAGCGCGGGCCCGGTGGCGAGGCGTACGGCGGCGGCGATGAAGGCGGCCTCGTCATCCGGCGGCACGAGCAGGCCGTTCTCCTCGTGGCGCACCAGTTCGTGGGCGGCGGCGTAATCGTAGCCCGCGAACGCCAGGCCGCTCGCGAGCGCCTCGGCGGCGACATTGCCGTAGGTTTCGGTCACGCTGGCGTGAAGGTAGATGTCGCCCGAGGCGTAATGCGCGGCGAGGACGCCGCGGTCCACGAAGCCGGTGAAGCGGCAGTGCCGGTGCCGGGCCTGCAGCCCGGCGGGCAGCGGGCCGTCGCCCACGAGGATAAAGCGGCAGCGTGGGTTGGCGGCGCGCATGGCGGCGAAGGCGCGGAAGAGCAGGCCGTAATTTTTTTCGCGGGCCAGCCGGCCGGTGTGGATGATGACCGGATCGTCCGGTGCGACGCCCCAGGCCGCGCGCAAAGCGGAATCACGCCGGGCCGGGGAAAACAAGTCCGGGTCCACGCCGCGGGAGAGCACCCGGAGGTTGTGATAGCCGTCGGCCGCGAGTTCGTCGCACAGCTCGCGCGTGGGCGCAAAGGTGCGGAGGGTGCGGTTGTGAAAGTAGCGCAGCCAGCGCGCGGCGAGGGGAAACAGCCAGCTGAAGCGGTAATCGTGCGTGTAGTGGTGGAAGTTGGTGTGGAAGCTCGACGTGACCGGTAGGCCCAGCGCGCGGGCGGCGGCCAGCGCCGAGAAGCCCAGCGGACCCTCGGTGGCGATGTGCACGAGGTCGGGTTTCGTCTGGCGCCACAACCGGCGCAGCTGGCGGCCGGCGGGCAGACCGAAACGAAGCAGGGGATAGCCGGGGATGGGCAGCCCGGGCACCAAACGCTGGGTGACCGGACCGTTGATCTGAACTGCGGTGGCGTTTTTCTCCGCCCGCTGGCGCGGACGAATGACGGTGACCTGGTGGCCGTGGCGCACGAGGCCGTCAACGAGGTGCCCCAGCGTCATGGCGACGCCGTTGATTTCGGGGGAGTAGGTCTCGGTGACTAGGGTTAGATGCAATCAGTTTGGCCCGGGCGGTGGTGACTTGCCAACCGTCGAGCACGGCGACATCATGGCGGCGCCAGGTGAAGAACGGGTGCCAGCACAGTGACGATCACGTAAAAAGGCCCGCGGGCATGTTTGTAAAAGAAAGGACGAGATTGATATTGCGCGGCGGGCGCGGAGGTTCCTAACGTCTTTCTTTTAGCCTGATGCAAACCCACGGGCCCAAGCGCATCTATACTCCGCAATCACTGGAATTCTGGTTTGGCCGCCTGGAGGCCGACTGGGAAGGGCAGTTCGATGCCACCCAGGTGGAGCGCGGCCAGGACATGTATCGCGACGGCGAGATCCGGGAGGTCGAGCTGGGGGCCAAGGACGCCATCATCCACCGGAAGGTCGAAAAAAAGGAGGAATACGCGGTCATCGAGTGGGAGGGCGACCAGATCAAGGTGCGGTCCTCGTCCACGGATATTTTGCTGGCCAACGCCATTGCGGTCGCCGGCCTGCACGAGATTGAGGAGCTGCTGGTGGATGAGATGACCGCCCTGCTACCGGGGGAAACGCCCAAGGCCAGCCCGGCCGACAACGGCCACAGCGAGCCCAACGGAGTGATCGATTCCAAGTCCGACCGGCCCGCGCGCGATCTGCTGCTGAGCTTCACGACCACGTCCAGCGGCCTGGTCTTCCTGGCCTACTGGAAAAACGGCCGCAGCCGCATCCCGGCGCTGGGCAACACCGCCAACCCCCCGACTGCCGCCGAGCGCGCCAAACTCATCGCGCTGGCCACCTACGCGCGCAAGGCCCATTTCCGTTACAACCAGACCACGCACGCCTACGCGCTCGATGCGCTGGCCGACATCCCCGGCTTCCTGCGCGACCTGCTGCCACACTGGAAAAAACAGTTCGGCATCGAGCTCGACGTCAAGGTGGCCAACCTCAAGCAGGGCGCCCGCGCCATCGAGATCGAAGCCGTGGCCGACAAGCGCAACGGCGACGGCCTGAACCTCCGCTGGATTTTCCGCGCGGGCGAGCGACTGCTCACCGACGAGCAGGCCGCCGCGCTGCTCAAGCACGGCCGCACGCCCATGCTGCTGCCGGACCTCGGCATCGTCACCCTCACGCCCGAAAAACTGGAGGGCTACAACCAGTGGCGCCGCACCCTCGAGGACACGGCGGAAGACGGCACCATCCCGCCCTACCTGATTTTTTCGCTGTTCAACGACCACCGCATCAAGGTGACGCTTGGCGCCGAGATCGACGCCTGGCGGCAGAAGGTGCTGACGCCGCCCGCCACGCCGCCGGAGCTGCCGGAATATCTCCGCCAATACCAGCGCCGCGGCGTCGAATGGATGCACCACCTTTGCGAGACCGAGTGCCACGGCCTGCTGGCCGACGAGATGGGCCTCGGCAAGACCGCCCAGGTCATCGCGCTCTTCCAGTCGCGCCCGCTGGGGAAAATGCGCCACCTCGTGGTCTGTCCGGCGAGCGTCGTGCCCGTGTGGCGCGAGGAGCTGGCCCGGTTTTATCCCGGGGCGAAGATCGACATCCTGAAGTCGGGCAATGATTTCACGACCAACAAGGCGCCGTGCATCTGGCTCGCCAGCTACACGCAGCTCCGCAAGCACCGCGCCCTGCTCGACACGATCGAGTTCGGCTACGCCGTGCTCGACGAGGGGCAGTTCATCAAGAACCCCGACGCGAAGGTCACGCAGGCGTGCTTCGCCATCAAGACGCGGCACCGGCTCGTGCTCACCGGCACGCCGTTGGAGAACCGCCAACTCGACCTCTGGTCCATCTTCCGCTACATTCTGCCCGGGCTGCTCGGCTCGCGCGCGACCTTTGAAACGGCGCTGATCCAGGACCGCGAGGGCACGATGGGCCGGTTGCGCCAGCAGGTGGCGCCGTTCATCCTCCGCCGCACGAAGAACGAGGTGGCCACCGAACTCCCGCCGAAGGTGGAGATGGATCTGCTCTGCCCGCTGACCGAGGTGCAGCGCGCCGAGTATGCGCGCATCTGCACCGAGGGCCTGGCCCGGCTCGGCGAGGACATCGGCCTGGCGCTGCGCGAAAAATCCTTCGGCTTCCTCGCGCTGCTCACGCGGCTGCGGCAGGTGTGCTGCGACCCCGACCTGCTGCCGTGGCTCGACTCGCCGCTCACCGACAGCGGCAAGCTGCAGCTGTTGATCGAGAAACTCGCCGAAGTCGTGGGCAGCGGCCACAAGGTCGTCATCTTCTCCCAGTTCGTGACCCTGCTCAACCGGGTGCGCACGGCGCTCGACACGCACTACCCGGAGCTGCCGCGCTATGAGATCACCGGCATGACGGTGGACCGGCAGAAGCCGGTGCGGGATTTCCAGACCGCGCAGGGCGCGGCGGCGATGCTCGTCAGCCTCAAGGCGGCGGGCACGGGCATCACGCTGCACGCGGCGGATTACGTCTTCCTGCTCGACCCGTGGTGGAACCCGGCGGTCGAGGACCAGGCCATCGACCGCGTGCACCGCATCGGCCAGACCAACACGGTGTTCGTCTACCGCATGATCACGGCCGGCACAATCGAGGAGCGCATCCAGGCGCTGAAGGTGGAGAAAAAGCAGCTGTTCAACCAGGTGGTCGGCGGGCACGCGGGCGACTTTGAATGGACGAAGCACTTCAGCTCGCTGAACAGCCTCATCCAGTTGAGCGCGCTGGAGACTGGCGAGGCGGAGCTGCTGAACGCCGTGGTGGCCCCGCCGGCGAAGCCGGCCGAGCCGGCCGCCGCGGACTGACGGAACAATCCTTGTCAGGCGGGCGGGGAACAGGTCATCGTGGCGGCATGGAACCGCTGCATTCCCCAGGATCCAAGGCGCTGTGAAGGAAGTAGTGCCGCAAATCTACGAGCGCTTGCTGCGCCTGCTTCGCTGGCGGCTTTGGATTGCGGAAAGACTGCGGCCATCGCCCTGGCAGGAGACCTTGTTCTGGGCGGCCGTGGCCGGAGTGCTGGGGGCGCTGACTGCGCTGGTTTTCCGGGGCGGGGTGGACCTGATCCACCGCCTGTTGACCGGGAACACGGATGCCATTGTGGATTCATTCCGCGAGCTGGAATGGTGGCAGCGACTGGCGATCCCCGCGGTGGGCGGGCTCATGGCGGGCCTGGTGCTTTTGTTCGGCAAGCGGCTGCACAGAGGACAGAGCTCGACCGACTACATGGAGGCGATCCTGATCGGCAGCGGCGAGCTACCGGTGCGAGTCAGCCTGGTCAAAAGCACATCGGCGATGTTCTCCATCGCCTCCGGCGGATCCATCGGACGGGAGGGCCCGCTCGTGCAACTGGCGGCGGTGGCCGCCTCATGGCTGGGCCGCTGGCGCAAGATGTCGGCGCCGCAGCTCCGGCTGCTGGTGGCCTGCGGCGCGGCGGCGGGCATCGCCTCGGCGTATAACGCGCCGATCGCCGGCTCGTTTTTCGTGGCCGAGATCATTCTCGGGACCATCGCCATGGAAAGCCTCGGGCCGCTGGCGGTCGCCGCGGTGGCGGCGACGCTGACCATGCGGGCGCTCTCGGACGCCCACACGGTCTACGCCGTGCCGGAGTTCACCCTGCATTCGCTGTGGGAGATCGGGCCGTTCGTGGTGCTCGGGGTCCTGGCGGGCATCGTGGCGCCGTTTTTCCTGCGCTCGCTCCGGCAGGCCGAGCGCGTTTTCTCCTCGACCAATCTGCCCCTGCCGGCGCGGCTCGCCCTGGGCGGCCTGGTGGTGGGGACGCTGGCGGTCTGGGTGCCGGATGTCTGCGGCAACGGCTACAGCGTGGTGGTGGAGATTCTGCACGGCCAGCTGGTCTGGCAGGTGCTGGTGCTGGTGCTGGTGTGCAAGTGGGCGGCGACGGCGGCCTCGTTCGGCTCGGGCGCGCCGGGCGGCGTGTTCACGCCGACACTCTTCATGGGCGCCAGTCTGGGCTACCTGTTCGGCTTCGCGGTGAACGCGGTCTGGCCGCTGGGCGCGGCCGACCCGCGGGCCTTCGCGCTGGTGGGCATGGGCGCGCTGCTGGCGGCGGCGAGCCACGCGCCCGTCATGGCGATCATCATGCTTTTTGAGATGACGCTGAGCTACGACATCATCATGCCGCTGATGCTCTGCAGCGTGGTGGCCTACTACACGGCGCGCGGCATCGAGGACCAGTCGCTCTACAGCGAGGCGTTGAAGAAAAAGGCCGCGGAGGAACCCGAGCCCGTGCACCTGCCCGGCGTGGTGGCCGATCTGGTGAAGGCGCAGACCACGCGCGTGCTGCAGACCGCGCGCTTCGAGGCCATCGCCGCGGAATTCCTCCAGTCTCGGCAGGAGGAGATCTATGTGACGACGGTGGAGGGCCGCTACGCCGGGGCGATTTCGCTGCACGACATCAAACCCTACCTGAACGATGCGGCGGTGGCGACGCACGTCATCGCCGGGGATCTTCTGCGCGACGACGTGCCCTCGGTGGCGACCACGGCTCCGCTGGCCGAGGCGTTGCGGATATTTGCGCTGCATGCCGGGCAATCCCTGCCGGCCGTGGAGCCGGCCACGGGGAATCTCGCCGGCATCCTGGTGAAGAACGACCTGTTGCTGGCGTTGCTCGAGGGGCGCGGCGCGGAGAAGCGCGGGGGTTAGTTAGATTCCGGGGCGCGCCCGGGCGACGCGGCTGGTGCCGGCTGAGACCGGCAAAGCAGGGAAGGGGGCGCGTTTTCCGCGTTTGTCACACAGCCGTCACGAAACCGTAACACAGGCCCCCTATTCTGCGCCCGCGTTTCGGCCATTTCACCGCGACGCGTTCTTAACCACGCTCAACTCAGGACTGATCACATGCTCAACCTTAAATCCAAACTGCTCGCGGCCGCCGCCGCTCTCCTCTGCGCCACCGCCGTCTTCGCCCAAGACAGCGGCCCCCTCATCGACCTGCTCGTGAAGAAGGGGCTGGTCAACGCCCAGGAGGCCGAGGATCTCCGGGCCGACCTGGCTCGCGATGCCAGCGCGGCCGTCGTCTCGACCATCTCAGGTGGCAAGAGCACGGTCGGTCTCTCGATCGCCGGGCGCATGCAGATCCAGTATGCCGGCCTCAGCACCAACATTGACGGCGTCGCGGTGAACCCGGCGCGGCCCACGGCCCATTTTCTCCTGCGCCGCATCTATCTCGGCGCCAAGGCCAACCTCGGCAACGGCTGGAGTTCCAGCTTAAACTATGATTTCGCCGGCTCGACCTTCGACGAGGCCAAGATCACCTGGCGGAGGAATGACGAGCTGTTTGTGGACGTCGGTTTCCGCAAGGTGCCCTTCGGCCTTGAGGAATGGTATACCTCCAGCGGCAGTCTGAAGGCAATCGAACGTTCCCCGGCAACGCGGTATTTCGTCGAAGGCAACAACGGTCGCCGCCTCGGCGCCGGCAGCTATCGCACCGGCGTGTTCGTCGGCGGGATCAAGGATGGCTTATTCTACAACGTCGCGGCGACCAATCCGGAACGGAACGAGGATGCCATCGCCGGGGTCAACAGCGCTGGCACGGCGGCCAACAACAACCTGTCCTACTGGGGCAACCTCGGCTACACCGGCAAGTCCGGCGAGGACTTCACCTACACCTTCAGTGCCTCGGTCGGTTACCTGCCCGACCAGGGCGGCAAAGTCCTTGGTGCAGGTGACAACCTGACCGTCTACAACGCCTTCGCCGATTTCGCCAAGGGCCCCTTCGACCTGCAGTTTGAATATTTCAGCAGCAAAAATGACCATGGCGTCTCGGCCACACAGGGCTCCAAGGGCAGCGCCTACTCGATCCAACCCTCCTACAAGCCCGGCGAATTCCTCGAATACGTCGCGCGCTACACATCGGTGGATTCCGACGGCCGCGGCGTCAGCCTGAGCGACGGCATCCGCTCCGCCCCCTCCGGCGGCACGATGAACAAGATATCCGAGTGGTATTTTGGCTTCAACTACTACTTCCGCGGCAACGACGTGAAGTGGCAGCTCGGCTACATCCACGGCGAGTCCAAGGACACGGTCACCGGCGCCACCGCCAAGGCCAAGACCGACGGCGTCCGCAGCCAGTTGCAGGTCAATTTCTAACCCACCGTCCATCGGCCAACCCAGCAGTATCAATTCCCATGAAAAAAATCATTCTCCTCGCCGCCGCCATGATTGCCGCGGCCTCCCTCAACGCCCAGAAGCTCGTCATCAAGGGTTCCGACACCTTGGGCGCCAAGCTCGTGCCCATGCTCAAGGAGTCCTACAAGGCCAGCCACCCCGGCGTGGTCTTTGAAATCGCCGCCGAGGGTTCGACCACCGGCATCGCCGCCATCATCGACAGCACGGCGCAGATCGGCATGTCCAGCCGCCGCGCCAAGCCCACCGAGATGTCCGCCGGCACGGCCAAGGGTATTGTCCTGAAACCGACCATCGTCGCCTATGACGGCATCGGGGTCATCGTAAGCAGCAGCAATCCGGTCTCCACCCTGACCAAGCGTCAGGTCGAGCAGATCTTTGCTGGCGAAATCACCGATTGGAGCCAGGTGGGCGGCAGTGCCGGCCCGATCTCCATCTACACCCGCAACACCTCCTCGGGCACCTATTCGGACTTCAAGGAGTTGGCGATGCACAAGCGCGATTACGCCGGGTCCTCGCAAAAGATGGCCGGCAACGAGCAGATCGCGGCCGAGGTGGCGAAGAATCCCAACGGCATTGGCTACGTCGGCCTCGCCTACCTGACCGATCCCGGCATCAAGACCGTCTCGATCGAGGGTTCGCTCCCGACCGAAGCGTCCGTGTTGACCAAGAGCTATCCGTATGCCCGCCCAACGTTCTATTATACGAACGGCGAGGCGGTCGGCGAAGCGGCGAAGTTTCTGAATTTCACGCTGAGCGATGAGGGACAGAGGATCGTCCGCAAGGTCGGCTTTGTGCCGATTCGCCCGCTGAACTGAGTGTCTGAGAAAGTGTGTCAGGCCGCCCGCAGCCCGCCCGGACTGCGGGTGGCTCCTTTTGTAACCCAACCGTAACATGGGCCGGTTGACCGGCCCGTGCGCCGGCAACGATGCTCAGGCCGCTCCCCGGCATGCCCGCCCTCACTGATCTTCCGACCGTTGTCCGCCTGCCCACCCGGGAGGCGCTGCTGCAAAAACGCCGCGGCTGGTTCTTCGGGCTGACCGGCGACCAGTTCGTTAAATACGTTTTCCAGGGGAACGCGGCGATCTCGATCGTGGTGCTGGCCCTGATCACCTTCACCATCTTCCGCGATGCGGTCGGTTTCCTGCCGGCCAATCACGAGAACCTGGTGATCTACCGGCTGGCCGGACTCGAGTATGTGGATATCTTCCGTGAGCAGGTCACCGCGCACAGCGCCATTTCGCGCTACCTCGCGAGCATCCGGGCGCTGCGGCTGGCCACCCTGACTAAGCAACAGGGCTTGTCGGCGACGGCCGCCAACGCGCAGCTGGCCGCGTTTGACGACTTCGCCAGCCGCTTTGCCGACACCATCGGCGACGAGGAGACCATCCTCGGCACCATGACCGACCTGGCCACGGCGGTGAAGGAACGGCAGAAGGTCGCGCAGGACATGCGCGAGTCGAAGGAGAACCTGCTCGCGGCGATGCGCGGGGCGACTCCGGCGCGCGCCGCCCGGCTCCAGCAGCAGGCGGAGGCCACGAAAATCGAGGTACTTGATTTCAAGGCCGAGATCCAGCCGCTCCTCGCGCTCCAGACCGAGGTGACGGCGGCGAACGTGAAATTGCTGGCGGCGATGAAGGAACTGGCGGCGAACACCCCGAAATTTTCCGACCAGGAACTGAGCCGCAAGATGGATAAATTTCAGGGCTTTGTGCTGGGCTTTGCCGCCGAGGTCCGGACCGCGGAGGAAAGGATGGCGGCGTGGGACCAAGCAAAGCCGGTCGGCTGGCTGGAGTCCTTCAATGCCTTCGCTTTCGGCCGGAGGTGGATCACCGCGAGCTTCTGGCAGGACTGGTATGGAGTCCTGCCGCTGTTCACCGGCTCGCTGCTCATCGCGTTCCTGGCGCTGCTGATCGCCATCCCGCTCGGCGTGGCGGCGGCCATCTACGTCAACCAGCTGGCCCGGCCCGCGGAGCAGAAGATCATCAAGCCCTACATCGAGTTCATCTCGGCCATCCCCAGCGTGGTGCTCGGCTTCTTCGGCATCGCGATGCTGGGCGAGACCCTGCGGCGGGTGTCCCAGCTGCCGTCGCTGGGCTGGGTGCCCGGCTTTCCCATCGCCGAGCGGCTGAACGCCACGACGGCGGCCTGCCTGCTCGCGCTCATGGCCATCCCGACGATATTTTCGCTGGCGGAGGACGCCGTCAACAACGTGCCGCGCTCCTTCAAGGAGGCCTCGCTGGCGCTGGGCGCGACGCGACTGCAGACCATCATCCACATCACCGTGCCGGCGGCGTTGTCCGGCATCATGGCGGCCATCCTGCTCGGTTTCGGACGCGTGATCGGCGAGACCATGGTGGTGTTGCTCTGCGCGGGCAACCGCATCGAGATTCCCAACCTGGGCGCCGGCCTAGGCGTCATTTTCCAGCCGGTGCACACCATGACCGGCATCATCGCCCAGGAAATGGGCGAGGTCGTGCGCAACAGCATCCACTACCGGGCGCTGTTCATGGTCGGCGCCGTGCTGTTCCTGATTTCCCTCCTGGTCAACTGGCTGGCGCAAAAAATCGTCCGCCGCTACCGGATCGTCGCCACATGAGCGCGACTCCGACCACCACCGCCGAGGCCATTTTCGGCCGGCCCACGTTCGCCAAGCGGATGGAGTTGGGCGTGCTCTGGCTCCTGCGCCTCAGCACCTACTTCGTGCTGCTCTGCGCCGCGTTCATTTTCTACGACATCGGCACGAAGGGCGGCGCGGTGATTTTCCAGAAGACCGCCCCGTTCATCAACGTGCCCTTCCTGACGGAGTCGCCGGAGACACTGAATGTCTTCGAACTGGACGGAAAAAAGGCGACGATGGGCGACCGGGCCTTCCGGCAGTTCAAGGCGAAGCACGAGGCCGAGTTCAAGGGCGTGCGCGTGGAGACCTATGTGTATTCGGCCGGCGGCATTTTCCCGAATATCGTCGGCACCATCCTGCTGGTCGTCGGTTCCATCCTCATCGCGCTCGTGCTCGGCGTGCTCAGCGCCATCTACCTCAGCGAATATGCCACCGATGGCCCGTTCATCCGTTTTCTGCGACTCTCGATCGTGAACCTCGCCGGCGTGCCCTCGATTGTATTCGGTCTGTTCGGCTTCGGCATGTTCGTGATCGCGCTGGACTTCGGCGTGTCGCTCCTGGCGGGCTGGCTGACGCTGGCCTTCATGGTGTTGCCGATCATCATTACGGCCTCGGAGGAGGCGCTCAAGGCCGTGCCCAGGGGCTACCGCGAGGGCTCGCTGGCGCTTGGCGCTACCAAATTCCAGACGATCACCACCAACGTGCTGCCCTATGCGCTGCCAGGCATCCTGACCTCGTCGGTGCTGTCCATCGCCCGCGTGGCGGGGGAGACCGCCCCCATCATGTTCACCGCGGCGTTCGTCATGCGCGACGAGCTGCCCTGGCAGGTGCAGAAGTGGACCGATTTCTTTTTCCAGGGCGTCATGGCGCTGCCGTATCACATCTACGTCGTCGCCTCCAAGATTCCGCAAAACGAATACACGCGCGACGTGCAATACGGCACGGCGTTCGTCTTTCTTTTCACCGTCGCCGCCATCGCGATGACCGCCGTCATCCTCCGGCAGCGGCTCCGCAAAAAATACAAATGGTAAGCCCCACTCTCCCCATGCCCGACACCGTTCCCCACACCGCCGTGCGTCCGATCACCGTGGCTCCCGCCGAAGCCGCCCTGGCCCGCGCCGTCATCGAGATTGACGATGTGGATTTCTGCTACGGGGCCAGCCAGGCGCTGCACGACATCACGCTGAACATCCACCAGCGGGAGGTGACGGCCTTCATCGGGCCGTCCGGTTGCGGCAAAAGCACTTTGCTGCGCTGCCTCAACCGCATGAACGACCTGATCGATGGCGCCCGGGTTTCCGCCGGCCAGATCCGCATCGACGGCGTCAACATCTACGATCCGCGGGTGGACGTCATCGAGCTGCGCAAGCGCGTCGGCATGGTGTTCCAGAAGTCCAACCCCTTTCCCAAGTCCATTTACGACAACATCACCTATGGTCTGCGCATCCAGGGGCAGAAGATCAAGTCCAGGCTGGACGAGGTCGTCGAGCGCAGCCTGCGGGGCGCGGCGCTGTGGGAGGAGGTGAAGGACCGCCTGCACGAAAGCGCCCTCGGGATGTCCGGCGGCCAGCAGCAGCGGCTCTGCATCGCTCGCGCCATCGCCGTCGAGCCGGAGATCATCCTGATGGACGAGCCCTGCTCGGCGCTCGACCCCATCGCCACCGCGAAAGTGGAGGAGCTCATTCACGAATTGAAAAAGCAGTTCACCATCGTCATCGTGACGCACAACATGCAGCAGGCGGCCCGCTGTTCCGACCGCACGGCTTTCTTCTACCTCGGCAAATTGATTGAATACGCCGCGACCCGCACCATCTTCATGAATCCGGCCAACCCGCAGACCGAGGCCTACGTCTCCGGCCGCTTCGGCTGATGAAACCCAGAATTATTTAACCACGAAATACACGAAACACACCAAAGCAGAGAAGGGCTTCTCCGGCCTTTCGTGTTTTTAGTGTGTTTCGTGGTGACCAAGATCCCATGAAACGATTCTTCGACTCCGAGCTGGAAAACTTCCGCTCCCACCTGCTGCAGATGGGGGAGCGCGCCATGGATCAGACCCGCCTGGCCATGAAGGCCCTGATGGACGCGGACATCGCCCTGGCCGACAAGGTCATCGCGACCGACGACGAGCTCGACAAGCTCGAGGTGCAGATCGACGACGAAGCGATCCGCTACATGACGCTGCGCGGCCCCGTGGCCTCGGAGCTGCGGCTGATCGTGGTGGGCATGAAGGCCAGCCACGACCTCGAGCGGGTGGGCGACGAGGCGACGGGCATCGCCCGGCGCTCGCGCAAGCTGGCCATCGAGCCGCGCCTGGAACTCTACGCCGACCTGCCGCGCATGGCCACGATCGCGCTCGCGATGCTGCGCGACGCCCTCGACTGCTTCGTGCAGGAGGACGAGCAGAAGGCGCTCAGCGTCATCCGGCGCGACCCGGAGGTGGACAACCTGAACCGGCTGCTCTACCGCCGCCTGACCAGCTACATGATCGAGAAACCCGAGACCATCGCGCGGGCCCTCGAGCTGATGTTCATCTCCAAGTCCATCGAGCGGATCGCCGACCATGCGACCAACATCGCCGAGGAGATGGTGTTCCTGTCGAAGGGACAGGACATCCGCCACAGCGACATCGCCAAGCAGGACGCCCCGCCCGTTTCCTCCGCGCCACCAGTCTAACGGTAGCCGGCGAGATTGCAGAGCAACTCGGCCAGGAAGCCGATCAGGCCGCAGACAGGCAGGGTGAAGACCCAGGCCCAGAGGATGCGCTCGACGAGGCCCCATTTGACGGCGCCGAAACGCTTCACCACGCCCACGCCCATGATGGAGGTCGAGATGGCGTGGGTGGTGGAGATCGGGATTCCGAGGGTCGAGGCGCCGTGAATGATGAGCGCGGCGGTGGTCTCGGCGGCGAAGCCGTGGACGGGCTGCAGCTTGACCATCTTGTGGCCCATGGTGCGGATGATGCGCCAGCCACCCGCGGCGGTGCCGGCGGCCATCACGATTGCACAGGTGAAGATGACCCACTTTTCGACCGCAAATTCCGGCGTGCGCAGGAAGAACAGCCAGGACGGCAGATCCTTGAACGCTCCCGCCTTGGTGCCGGTGAAGAGGGCCAGCGCGATGATGCCCATCGTTTTTTGGGCGTCGTTGGAGCCATGGCTGTGGGCCATGAACGAGGCGCTCACGAGCTGGAGTTTGCCGAACACGCTGTTCACCACCCGCGGCCGGAGCCGGTGAAGGCACATCGTCAGCAGGAACATCAGTAAGGCGCCGCCGAAGAAACCGATCAGCGGCGAGGTGATCATGGGCAGCACCACCTTGGGCCAGAGCCCGGCCGACCAGTGCAGCACGCCCCAGTTGCCATCGGCCGACGCGAGCGCGGCGCCGCACAGGCCGCCGATGAGGGCGTGGCTGGAGCTGGACGGCAGCCCGAGCCACCAGGTGATCAGGTTCCAGATGATGGCGCCGGTCAGGCCGGAAAAAATCGTGATCATCGTCACCACGCTGGTGTCGACGAGACCCTTGCCGATGGTCGTGGCGACCGCCGTGCCCATCAGTGCGCCGAGCAGGTTGAAAAACGCGGCGAGCGCGATCGCCTGGCGCGGCGTCAGCACCTTGGTGGAGACCACCGTGGCGATGGCGTTGGCGGCGTCGTGAAAACCGTTGATATACTCGAAGACCAGTGCCGTCAGGAGAACGATCAGGAAAATGGTCATGGCTCGGCGGCGGGGCGGCGGTCGGGCTCAGGAATATTTCAGCATGATCTGGAAGACGACCTGGCCGGCGTCGCGGGCGCGGTCGACGGCCGCCTCGACGAGGTCGTAAAGCTCCATGAGGATGACGACCTCTTTCGCGTCGAAGGGGCCGTTGTAGAGATCCTTGACCAGCGCGAGCATCACCTTGTCGGCCTCGCCCTCGGCGAATTGCAGGCGATTGTGGGCATCCTGGATGCGGTCGACCTGGATGCCCTTGCGCAGCTGCCGGACCATGAAGACGACGGCCTCGACCGCCTCCTCGAGGAGCACCACCTGGCGCTGCATGCTCTCGCGCGGCACCCGGGCCGGGCAGATGGTCAGGCGCTCGACGATTTTCTCGACGGTCTTGGGGATGCGGTAAAGCGCGATGGAGAGCGCCTCGATGTCCTCCCGCTCGAAGGGCGTGACAAAGGTTTTGCAGAGCTCCTCGGTGATCTGCTGCGTGATGCGCTTGTCCTTGCGGCGCGTGTGGATGATGTCGTGGATGCTCGAAGTCTTGGCCGTGCTCTCGTTGGCGAGGACCTTGGCCAACAAGCCGGTGCTGGCCTGGGCTTCCTCAGCGCTCGCCTCCAGCAAATCGAAAAATTTCTCCTCCTTGCCCAGCAGTTTCTTCAGGGAAATCATGCTATGACCGGATACCGGAAGCCGGTGGAGAGGCGAGGCGATTTTTACACAAGTTACGATTCGCGAGAGAAAATGGGGCGGTCCACGGGATTCGAACTGCTACGCCGGGCTCGGGTGGCAGGGTTCTGCGACTAACGCAGTGGAGCGGCCGGCAGATCGTCGTGCAATACCTGCCGCAAGGCCGTGAGCAGAACATCGATAGTGAATGGTTTTTGAATCATGGCGGCGAACGCCTCCGGTTCTGCCGCGTGCAATGAACCGCTGCTGCCAAGACCGGTCATGGCCAGGATTTTCACATCGGGCCGCAGGCGGCGGAGGACGAGAGCAAATGCAGCACCGTCGAGATTGGGCATGTTGATGTCGGTGACCACCGCCCGAATCTCGGCGTCGCGCTCCGTAAACAAGCCGATGGCCTGGACGCCGTCACTGCAGGTAATCACGCGATAGCCGTGCTGGGTCAGGATGGCGGCGGCCACGTCGCGCACGTTGACTTCGTCGTCGACCACGAGGATAAGTTCGCCCTGCCCGCGGGGCGTGGTGGGCGTGAGGTCGGTGCTTCTTGGATCGTCGGCCCGTTGATCCGCGGGAAGGAAGACGCGAAAGGTGGTGCCGCGGCCAACCCGTGTATCGACGGTGACAAACCCGCCGTGGGCCGCCGCGATGCCGCGGACGGTGGAGAGGCCAAGGCCTGTGCCCTTGCCTTCACCCTTGGTGGTGAAGAACGGCTCCCAGATGCGCGCGAGCACCTCGGGGGTCATGCCCGTGCCGGTATCGCCGACGTTCAGGACCAGAAACGCGCCCGGTTGCGCGCCTGCGATGGCCCGGGCGTCCTGTTCCGCGAGCAGAAGGTTTTTCGCGCGGAGGTGCAGCGTGCCGCCCCGGGGCAGCATGGCGTCACGCGCGTTGACCGCGAGGTTGAGCAGGATCTGGTGGATCTGCGTCGGGTTGGCCTGGATGGGCCAGAGATCACCGGGCACGTGTTCATCAAGGACGATGGACTTGGGGAAACTCGCCTGGATGACATCGCCGACGTCGCGGAGCAGGTGCTTCACCTGCGTCAGGCGGAATCCGCCCCCGACCCCATGGACAAAGCCTAGGACCTGCCGCACGAGCGCGGTTCCGCGCTCGGCACTTTTCTCGAGGATATCGAGCACGCGAAGGTCCTCGGCGGCAGTGGCGCGCTGGCGCAGCAGCGGCGCCGACATGAGCACCGGGGCGAGGACGTTGTTGAGATCGTGCGCGATGCCGGCGGCGAGCAGGCCGAGGCTTTCCAGGCGCTGGGCGCGGAGGAGTTGCTCCGCGAGTTGTTTTTTTTCCGTGATGTCGGTGGCAACGCTGAGGCGGGCGCTGGGGCGGCCGGCATCGTCGCGGACGAGGGTCATGCGGAGGTCGATGATGATGTTCCGGCCATCGCGCGTGGTGAGGCTGAGTTCCTGCTGCCACTCGCCCGTCTCGAACGCGGGGTCGCGGGCGGCCCGGACGTGCACGAGTTCGTTGTGGGACAAGATCTCCTCGGCCGGGCGCCCCATGGCGTCGGCCGCGCGGATGCCGTAGAGGCGTGCGGCGCCGTCATTCCAAAGGGTGATGCGGCCGGCCATGTCGCTGACGACGATGGCCTCGGTGGCGCGCTCGATGATGCCGGCGAGCTCGAGCAGCCGGCGCTCGTCTTCTTTGTGGTGGCGCCGCTGGGCGAAGTCGTCGAGGGCGCGGCGAATGACCACGGCGAGCCGGGCCAGGTTGCCCTTGAGCACGTAATCGTAAGCCCCGGCGCGGATGGTGGCAATGGCGTGTTCCTCGCCGATGGAGCCCGACAGGAAGATGAACGGAATGCCCGGCGTCCGCTCGCGAACGAGCGCAAGCGCGGCGGGACCGTCGAACGAGGGGAGGGAAAAATCCGAGATGATGAGGTCGGGCGCGGGATCGGCCGCAAGGCCGGCCAGGAAGGGTTCGCGAGACTGAACGACCGTGATGGCACATCCGGAAAATTCGGCCGCGAGGATTTCCCGGACGAGCTCGGCGTCCGTGGAATTGTCTTCGAGGTGGAGGATTTTCACTTGAGTGCGCCGGCCGCGGCGGGTGGCCGCAGGAGGAGTTCGTCGACGACCTGGAGGAGCTCGGGGGCGGCGAAAGGTTTGGCGAGCGCGCGCCGCGCCCCGAGTTTGGTGGCCATTGAGAGGTAAAGTGAGGCATGCGCGGTGTCGCCGGACATGGCGATGATCGGCAGAGCCGGCCATTCGCGATGAAGCGCGACGATGGCCTCAAGGCCATCGCTGTCGGGCATGACAAGATCAGTGATGACGAGGTCGGCGGGTGCAGCGCGAAAGAGCTTCACGCCCTGGCGGCCGTCTTCGGCCTGGACGACAGTGTGGCCGGCCTTAACGAGCGCAGTGGCGAGCACATCGCGAAGCATGGCGTCGTCGTCGATGAGAAGAATGTGCGGCATAGGCTCTGAAATTACCGGTTGGTTGCGAGCGGGGAGCCGCTCTTTGTTTCCCCGCCGGAAACTGGGCATGGAACTGGCATCCGCCCACTCTAGCATCAAACGTCCAGTCTCGTGAATCAGCGCAGCGCCAATTCGCACCTCAAGGTTTGTCCTAGGGCCATCACCCACCCAGCCCGTGTTCCTGCGCATAGCGCATGAGCTGGGCATTGTTTTCCAAACCGAGCTTCCGCAAAACGATCATGCGGTAGGTGCTCACGGTCTTTACACTCAAGTTAAGCTGCTTCGCGATCCCGCCCACCGTGTGCCCGAGGGCGATCAGGCGCAGCACTTGATCCTCCCGGTCGGACAGCATGGCGTGCATGGGCTGCCCATCGGGCTGTTTCACGGCGTTGACGAGCTGCTCCGCCACTTTCGCGCTGATGTATTGTCCGCTGGTCAGCACCTGTCGGATCGCCTCGATCAGGACTTTCGCGGCCAGATTCTTGTTCAGATAGCCATTGGCGCCGGCGCGGAGCACGCGCAGGGCAAACTGTTCCTCGGGATACATGCTCAGCATCAACACGGGCAGACGGGGAAAATCCGCCTTGATCTCTTTCAACACCTCCATCCCGCTCCGCCCGCCGAGGTTGATGTCGAGAATCACGATGTCCCATGGTTCCCGCCGCACCGCCGCGATGGCTTCCGCCGCGTGGGAGGCTTCGCCGACGCGACTCGCCTTTTCGGTATCGAGCAGGATGCGCTTCAGGCCCTCCCGAATCAATTCGTGATCGTCGCAGATCAACACCTTCAGGTTTCGCGGGCTCATGCGGGCATCCTCCCGTTCGGCTCCAGCGGAATCGTGACGAGCACGGTCGTGCCCCGGCCGGTCTCGCCCGTGATCCTGACGGCGCCGCCGATGTTCTGGGCGCGTTCGCGCATGCCCAGCAGGCCAATGGCCTTCCGGTCGTGCAATTCCGCCGCCGTGACGCCGCGGCCATTGTCGCTGATGCTGAGGGCCAGCTGGTCCGGCCCGGCTCGCAGGCTGATCTCCACCCGGGTGGCGTCGGCATGGCGCACGATATTGGTCAGCGCTTCCTGCAGGATGCGAAAGACCGCGGTGCTCTGGGCATCGGACAGGTTGGCGATCTCGTCCAGCCGCGTGACCGTGCACGGAATCTTAGAACGGAGGGAAAATTCCTTCAACTGCCACTCGATCGCTGCGGTCAGCCCCAGAATGTCGAGCTGACCGAGACGGAGTTCACTGGAGAGTTCCTGCACGACCTCGATCGTCTGGTCCACGGTCGCGTGCATCCGCGCGATCTGGGCACGCTGGCCGGGGGTCGCATCCGCCAGCTTCATCTCCAGGTCCGCGAGCCCCATGTTGAGGGCGGTGAGTTTCTGGCCAAGATCGTCGTGCAGCTCGCGCGCGATGCGTTTCGCTTCTTCCTCCCGCACGGTGTTCAACCGGCCGACTAGCTCGTGCAATTGCCGCTCGCTGCCTCGCAAGGCTGCCTCGGCCTCTTTCCGCTCGGTCACGTCGCGACAGACGGTCATCACGTGCGGCTGCCCCTGATGCTGGACGAGCGAAGCCCGCGTGTCCATCCAGCGCCAGCGACCTTCCCGGTCACGGACCCGCCAAATGGAGAGCTCCGTGCTCCCCGCCAGAATTCGCGACCACCATTGCCGGCAACGCTCGAGGTCTTCAGGGTGGGCGAACTCGAAAAGATGGGCCGGTTTCCGGCCATAGAGGCGCTCGACCGAGGGGCTCCCGTAGATGCTCCGGGTTTCGAGGTCGTGCACGCGGACGAAGTCGTTCGCATTTTCGGTCAGCAACCGGTAGAGTTCCTCCCGTTCGCGCAGCTCCCGCTCACTGCGCTGCAATGCTTCCTCGGCCTTCTTTCGGTCTTCAATATCGAAACTGGATCCAAACCATTTGACGATACTCCCCTGCTGGTCGCGGAGCGGCGCGGTGCGAACCAGGAACCAGTGATATACTCCGTCAGCCCGCCGCAAGCGCATTTCGTGTTCATATGGTTCCCCCGCCGCCATGTTCGCACGCCACTTTTCCATGACGCCGGGAATGTCTTCGGGATGAATCGGGCCCGTCGGATCCTTAACATACTCCTCCAAGGAAAGCCCGGCATAATCCACCCAAGGTTGATTGAGGAAATCAACGACGCCGTCAGGCCGGACGCTCCAGACCATGGTGGGAATGGTGTCGATGGTAAGCCGGATGCGATCCTCGGCCCGCTTCACCGCTTCCTCCGCCCGCTTCCGCTCGGTGATGTCCTCGGCAATCCCCGCGATGCGATAGGCGCGCGCGGTTTCATCCTTGATGGGAAATCCGCGATCCCGGATCCAACGGATGGAACCGTCCGGCCTCACCACCCGGTACTCAACCTCGAAACCGTGCATGCGTTTTTTTTCCAGGACCTTGACCGCACGAGCACGGTCTTCGGGATGAATTGCCGCGATAAAGGAGCGGGGGTCCTGATGCACGCTCTCGCAGGATCGTCCCCAGACCGCCTCATACGCGGGACTGACGTAGAGGACCTTGCTCAGATCGATCGTGGTCAGCCAGAAGACTTCACGGATGTTCTCGGCGATCTGACGGAAGCGCTGTTCGCTTTCGGCCAAGGCCGCGGTCCGCTCAAGAACCCTGGTCCTGAGCATGCGATTCCACCCTGCCAGACCGACGATGAGCAAGATGGCCAACGCCCCTCCGTAACCTGCGTAGGTGAGGTAACGCCCATACCGATACCAGTCGATCGTGCGGCCAAACCATCTCTCGTCGATTTGCTTCAGCTCGCCCGGTTCGATGGCCGCGAAGCCCTCCACCACCGTGCGCAGCAGAGCCGTATCCCCTTTGCGCACGGCCCGGCGGAGTTCGTCCCGGAATATCGGTGCCGAATGCCGAAAGGCAGCCGCGATGCCCGCCTTGTTCAAAAGATAAAGCGCCGCCGGGTCATCGACCACAAAGACGTTTATTTTGTGCTGCTTCGCCGCCTCGATGACCGCGTCGTTATTTTGAAACAGGATCACGGTCGTTACTCCGTTTTCCTTCAGTCTGTCAATATGCTGGTCCCCCGCCTTTACTCCCACCGGAAATCCTTTCAGCGACGCGAGGTCGGTGATGCCGGAAATGTCATTGTGAAAGAAGATCGACGCTTCAATCGGGGTGTAAGCCGGGGTGAAATCGAAATAGTCCCGGCGCTCCTCCGTCTCGACGATGTCGTCGATCACGTCGAACTCGCCCGCGCGCATACGCCGGATCGCTTCACTCCAATCCATCTCATGGATCTCCACCTTGATGCCGGTTTTCTTTTCCCACGCCTGCCATTGATCGATCAGGATGCCCTGCAACCTGCCATCGTCCGATCGAAACGAGTAAGGCGCGTAATTGTTATCCATCACGACCCGGATGGTTCGCGGCGCCTCGACCGCGGCCTGCGCAGCACCGACCGGCGAAACCAACGCCAGCATCAACCCCGCGAGCCACAGGCCCGCTACCTTTTTGAACACGTGGGTTCTCCTGCTTCGGTCCTTGATGAAGATAGCACCGGGCGCCAAGCCGAAAATGATTCCAGGCATCTCGTCCGCCAGGCGCAAATCCTCGTCGATCAGCTTCCCGGAATCGTTGACTGATGGGACGCGGAGCAATGCACTCATCGTTATTTCGCCTTTCATCCGGCTCGATTTTGCCGGGTGGTCGCTAAAAATCGACACTAAGCTGCGGGGCCGGTCGATTATTAGAGTTCCTCTTTGCCAGTGCTGCCGTAACTTTCATTGCCCGAATCGACCGTTCCTCCTGTCCAACCAACGGGATCCACCTCAAAGGCTCGCGCCGTGCGATGCGATGACCTTGCGATACCAATGAAACGAATCCTTCGGCGTGCGTTTGAACGTGCTGAAGTCCACGTGAATCAGACCGAAGCGGTAGTGGTAGCCGTGGTTCCACTCGAAGTTATCCATGAGCGACCAGTGGAAATAACCGCGCACATCGATTCCTTCGGTGAGGGCGCGCCTGATGCCGCGCAACATGCGGCGCGTGTAATCGATGCGCGCGCCATCAGGGACGCGGCCGTCGAGCCCCACCCAGTCGAGTCCGCTGAAGCCGGTTTCAGTGACCACCACGGGTTTGCCGTAACGCTCTGCCGGCCAGCGCGTGGACCAGTAAAGCAGGTCGTCATCGACGGTCCAATCCATGTGCGTGATCGGCCCGCCGGCGGGCGAACCGATCCGCTCAACGCCGCCGTGCGCAGCGCAGCGCACGGCGTAGGCGCGGTAGTTGTTTGTGCCGTAGAAATCGAGTGGCTGAGCGATGGTGCGCATCTCGGCTTTGGTAAATTTAGGGGCCGCGTCACCATAAACCCGAAGACCTTCTTCGGGATAGTGGCCGAGAAAAAGCGGGTCATTCCACCAGGTATGGTTCCATACGGTGTTCGAACGAGTTATTGTCCAGGCCTCTCGGGCGGCCACTAGGTCCTCGCTCGAATCCGTGGCCGGATAGGGAATATCGCCGGTGTGTGCCCAGCCTACTTGGGCGGCACGCTTGGCATGCTCGCGGATCACCTGCACGGCCAGGCCGTGGCCCAGCATGGAGTGATGAGCGGCGCGAAGAACCTCCGGGAAACCGAGTTTGTCACCCGGTGCGTGCTCGCCGGTGTGGAGGCCGAGACCGATGAAACATTGGGGCTCGTTGAGCGTGATCCAATGGGTAACGCGGTCGGAGAGGCGATCGATCACAACGCGAGCGTAATCAGCAAACCAGCGCGGGCTCTCAGGGTTGAGCCAGCCACCGCGGCAATAGAGTTCGTAGGGATAATCCCAGTGAAACAACGTGACCCAAGGCTCAATGCCGGCGGCGAGCAGCTCATTCACCAGCCGGTCGTAGAACGCCAGGCCGGCTTCATTGACCGCGCCGGTGCCACCCGGAATGATCCGTGGCCACGCGAGCGAGAAGCGGTAGGCTTTGAGACCGAGCTTTCGCATCAGAGCGACATCTTCGGCGATGCGATGATAGTGATCGCAGGCGTTGTCACCATCGTGCCCGGACCAGATGCGGCCGGGCTGGCGGCGCAACATATCCCAGACCGAATCACCACGGCCGTCGGCACGGACCGCGCCCTCAATTTGGTAAGCGGAGGTGGCGGCACCCCAGCGGAAGTTTTCAGGGAAAGGATTTGAATTCATAAGAATACGTTCAGATTTTTCAGCGGGTTTCATATTATTTGCGAATCATGTCTCCACGAGAAACGTGACGACAAAGCTCGCCCATGCGTGGCAGTGGCTGGATCGCGAGTTCCATTCCTCCCACCAGGTCGTCGCGCCTCGTTCAAGCATGCCACGGTAAATGGGCAGGAGGAGTTCCTCTGCTTCACGTCTCAGACCATGGCGTCGCAGGGCGTGGCAGAAGTGAAACATGCTGGCCGGGACGTTACAGGGCAGGATGCGCCGCGGATCCGGGCGGTCGTCGATCTGTGCGAAAAAGGGCGTGGTGCGTTTCGCGAATGGAAAGGAGTAATGCGGCGGAAGGCACGCGAGGAGCAGGCGGCGCGCTTCGTCCGGTTCGAGCAATCCGTGGAAGGCGGCATGTCCCACCGTGGCCTGGGTCATCCACGGCAAGGAGTGGTGCCGCAGCCTTGATTCAAATGCGGTCGGGGAGGGCGCGGCCGCCGGGGCGCAGGTTGCGAACTGCGCCTCTTCCCAGATCAATGCGGGCGCCCATTCCACCTTGCCCGCACAGGAGAGGTAGCATTCCCAATCAATGCCGCTCCATTGTATTTCCAAATCAAGGCGATGCCATTGCGTGTCGTTGGGGGTGTTCAGCTCTACGGATTGATAGAGCGCCGAGCGGGTCCACGAGCCGCCCGTCGGGATGTGCGCGACGGGTTGGCCGTCGATCCAGGCACGGCCTCCGGCATGCACCGCGAGACGCAACGGGTGGGTGGGGTTCTGGAGCCGGAAGGTGGTCCGCAGACGGAAACTTTCGCCCTCCCAACGTCCCGATTCCGCGGGGAAGTGGTAAACCCAGTGGTGAAACGCTTCGTGGACAGGGGTGGAGTCGGAATCCAGCACCCGATCATCACGAAGGAAGGCCCGGCGAAAAGCGGCGCGGCTGCGCGCGGCGCGGGTATCGAACTCCGCCGCTTTCCTTCCCTCCCCGCAGCTCCTCAGCAAAGAGGCTACGGCCCGCTGCCCGCCGTGATAGATCGCGTTCAGCGCCGCGCTACGCGGGAATTTTGGCAATTCGAAGGTGTTATCGATGAAGATCCAGCCGGGCACATCAGTCAGGAGGTTGTCGCGATCCTCGTATTGCTCGAAGGCCATGACGCCGCGCTCCGCGAACGGCAGGTTGCGTTGAACGGTGGTCAGGTCGCCGCTGAGTTCCAGATAGCGTTGGAGATGGATGGCGTAGGCGATCGAAAAATCAGGGATGATCGAGGTGCCTGTGGGGGAGGGATAGCACATCCGCAACAACCCGGTGTCATCCGCGCCTCTCGGGAACTGGCTGAGGAAGCGGCGGATCGGCTCCAGGGTGCCAAAGAGGTGATGCATGGCCTCCATGTAAAAGTAGCAGTCAAAATACTGGGCCCGCTCGCGCCAGGGGCAGTCGGTGAGCAGGTCTTCGCTGTTCAACGCAATGGTCCGGGCGGACGTATCGAAGATCCGGTTGATCAGTCTGCCTTCCTCGGAAGCGCCGTTTCGGCGGTAGCTTTCGGTGCCGGAATAGCGGGGAAGATAGGGATAGGTTTGTTCAATGACCTTCGCCTCGACGACTTCGATGGGTTCACTGAGGTGCAGATACCGGAAGGCCCGTTTTTCGTAACTGCGCCAAGCGACCTGCCTGGCCGGCAACTCCAGGACATCGTAATAGGCCATCCCGCCTTTCCCGGCGCAAACGTGGCCGTTGTCCAAGGCTTCCGAGTAGGAAACGCGCAGGGTTAAAGGTCGGCTGGCGCGGAGGCCCAGCTCCACATAGCCCGACACCTCCATACCGAAATCAATCAGCCAGCCTCCCGAATAAGAAGTGATTGAGGAAGGTTTGCGCTGAGTTTCGGCCAGGGCGGGAAGATCGCGCGGCAATGCATTCGGCCGCTCGATCCAGGGATGGCGGGCAACTTCTACCACCGGCCCCCACGGTTCTGCGGGTGCCTCGAAGTCCACATGCTCGGAAAAGCCGATGCACGAGAACAACCGGTGTGCCGCGGCCCGATAGCGGGTGAGGCGCCGGGATTCCCAGCCCGGCGCCTCGGCAAAATCGAGCAGGATGTTTTTTGCTCCGTTCGCGCACCGTCCGGCGACCAGGATGGCAGGCGTGCCGGCTTGGTAGCTTTGCGAATCCGCGCCCTGATGGTGAGCCACGATGCGTACCTCGTTGCGACCGGCTTGCAGCCAGGGGAGCAAGTCCACGGTATCAAAGTAGAAATATGGCGGCACTTCACGTGGCGGGCCGGAATACGCGAGGTTTCCGTTTATCCACAGTCTCAGGGACGTCTCGGCGGACAATTGAATCCACGCCTCTCCGGGAAGCGAATCGAAGTGCAGCCTGTGGCGGAACTCCGCATAGCAGTTGATGCCCGTGACGCGCGAAGCCCAGAGCCAGCGGGCATTGCTGGCGAGGGACAATTCGGGGCGGCTCATTGCTGTCGATGCAACGGGCGCTGCTGCGAGCGATGGGTTACGGCAGCGGGGAAGCCCCTATTTGAAGATAGTGCTGTTCTATCCGCTGTACTTCTGGGCGGTGAGTTCATCGCGGAGGTGGTGGTGGCGCACGGCGTCATCGTCGGCCTCATTTTGGCGGGTGAGACGCAGTGCATCAGGGGTGATTGATTTAGTTCAGTTGGGATTCGGGCAACAGCCCACCTGACGGACACGGCCGAGTTAGGAGGGGTCTAGCAGGCTGAAAGAGCCGGGAGCTTCTCTTCATGCCCATGCCCCGGTCGCCGGCCCGCCAAGGCGGTCAGCGTAAAATCGATCCGGTATTTTCGGGCAGTCAGTCGGTGGACAGGCAGCGCATCTGGTCCGCAACTGCCAGTGCCCAGACCGCGCTGAGCGGCATCCAGATAAAGGATCGTGGTCACGTTGGGCACGAGTTCATGGGCATGTTTAGCTGCATAAAGATTCTCTGCCGTGAAATGCGATGCATTGAATTCAACAGTAGGCGAGCCGGTTACTCGCAAGCTGGCTCCGCCTTTGTTCCCGAGTTCCAGCCACCGGACATCGGTATGATGACCGTGTTCCTGGGGCATGAGGTAGGGCACGTATTCGTCCGAAACTGTGCTTTCATACACTCCGACTTGCTCGGCGGTCTTGCGGTCACAATAGTTTTCCCTCGGGCCGCGGCCGAAGTAGCGCAACGCCTCGAACCCTTGGGGTAGGACCAATTGGACACCGACCCGGGGCAAGTCGGTCATGTCCGACGAACCCAACCCAATCTCGTTTTCAACCTTGAGCACTCCGTCCGCTAAGAAGCGGTAACGATGCGTGTGCTGACAGTCTCGCCAACGTTCTCGTCCAGTCGCCGAGTGTCGCACCGAGACGGTCACGGCCCCCCGGCGATCGGACTTCCATTTCAGCGATGTTTTGCGATGCTCGAGATGATCCAGACCAAGCGTGCGCCAGCGGCCGAGCGGCTTGTTTTCCTGCCCGCTCCACAGTTTCAAGCCGTCATTGTCGATCGCGCCCCGCCATAGCTGCACCAGAGGCCCGCGTTGAATAAATTCAGTGCCGTCACGGATGAGCGAGACCAGCGTTCCTGCTTCCAAGCAAAACGCCGCGCGTATTGCATCAGAGAAAACGATGAGCATTCCGTCCGTTTCGGAAACTCGGAATTTCCCGGGGTTGACCTTGCGGCCGACAAACACTGTCCGCCGGCTTACGCCCAGCGGGAATTGCCGCCAGGCGACTTCGTGGCCGCATTTTGCCCAGAGGGTTTCGACTGCCGTGAAGAACCGGATGTTCACGAGCGCCTCCTGGCCAAGAGGCCTTCGCCCAAGCGAAAGCCTCAGCTCTTTTGCCTCTCCTGGCGCGAGATCCATGGGCGGGAGCGGGCCTGATTTGCTTATCACGCCATCCAGCAGCAATTCCCAATGGCCGCGCAGCCATCCCAGTGAGGTGAAATCCTGCTCGTTGCGAACGCGAATCTGGCCCTGGGTCAGGTTGACCGCCTCGATTGCCACCGGCTGTGCCAGATGCTTATGCTCCCACATCGCGGGATGCGGGATACGGTCCGGGCTCACCAGCCCGTCGCAGACAAAGTTGGCGTCGTTGGGCGTATCGCCGAAGTCGCCGCCGTAGGCGAAGAACTCTTTTCCGTCGGCGGTCTTTTGGCGCAGTCCGTGATCGAGCCATTCCCAAATGAATCCGCCTTGCAGACCCGGTTTGCTGCGGAAGAGGGCAAAGTAATCGGCCAGGGAGCCGTTGGAGTTGCCCATCGCATGCGAGTATTCGCAGAGGATGACGGGCCGGGCGAGCGGGTGCAACGGCGTGGGGATGGCAGGCCGCGGAGCGGCGATAGTTTCCTCGCGCGCGTGGTGTTCGCCGAGGGCGAGCAGCGCTTCTCCCCGGGGGTTGCGGTCAGGTGCTGGGTGGTAATTTTTCGAAACAAGGTCGCTCCACTCGGCGAGTTTCTCGACTGACGCATACATCGGACAGATGATGTCGGTGGCGGCCGAGCCGTGCGCGAAGGTCAGTTTGGTCTGGCCGGTGTTGATCGCACTCTCGTAGTGCAGCGGGCGCGCGGGGTCGTAGTGACGAACCCAGCCGGCGGCGGCGTCATGGTGGGGGCCATAGCCGGACTCATTGCCTAGCGACCATAAAACAATCGCAGGATGATTTTTGTCCCGGACAACCATGCGCATGACACGGTCGAGCCAGGCGGTGGCGTAGCGGGGATCGAAGCAGAGTTGATTGTAATAGTCGTGCGCTTCGAGGTTGGCCTCGTCGATGACGTAGAGGCCGTATTCATCGCAAAGATCGAGCCAGCGCGGGTCGTTGGGATAGTGGGAGCAACGGACGGCATTGAAGTTAAACTGTTTCATCAACTGCACGTCACGGACGAGTATGGCGTAAGGCACTGCCTTGCCAAAATCAGGGTGGTGGTCGTGATGGTTAACACCCTTGATGAGCACGCGGCGGGCGTTGATGAGAAGATCGTGATCGCGCACCTCGATTCGGCGAAAACCAAGGCGCATGGTGGTGTGGCTGGCGCCGTGGGGCGAGCGGAGCGTGACCAGCAGGGTATAGAGCGCTGGGGATTCGTGCGACCAGAGCGCGAGTCGATTTCCGGGGACGGGAACCCGAAACCTGGCCATGTTACGATCATAGGCGAGATGGTGGCGCTGAGAGGAAACGGTCTTCCGATGCGGGGCACCGAAGACGGCGCGGCCACGGGGATCCAGGAGTTGAATCTCGACGCGGGCGTTGTTGTGTAGTCCACCAGCATATCCGACGTGGACGTCCAATTCGAGTTCGGCCGTCCGGAGATCGGCACCGAGATGTGGGCGCGCGTGAATCTCGGCGAGGTAGGTCAGGGGCGTGGCGTAGAGGAAGACTTCGCGGTGAAGGCCGGCGAGCCACCACATGTCCTGATCCTCGATGAAAGAGGCATCGGACCATTTTATTACGATCGCGACGAACTCGTTGGCGGCGCCGGCTTGAGCAACTGCCGTGATATCGAATTCGGCGGGCAGGCGGGAATCTTTGCTCAGCCCTACCGCAGTGCCGTTTACGTATACGGCGAGCACACTGTCCGCGCCACCGAAGTGGAGCACAATCCGCCGGCCGATCCAAGCCGGGGGAATGGTGAAGAGACGGCGGTAAACGCCGGTGGGATTGGCTGTGGGCACATGCGGCGGCTCGTGCGGCCAGGGCATCTGGATATTCGTGTAGTGGGGTTTGCCGTAGCCCTGCATTTCCCAGTTTCCGGGCACCGAGATGCGCTCCCATTTGATGGAACCGAGGGACCGCCCGGCTGCGACCAAGCGAAGGGCGTCGTCGGGGGTGGGCTCAAGACGGAACTGCCATGCCCCGTCCAGTGATCGGAACCACGGGGACTTTTCCCGCACCCGGGCGAGCGCCTGTTTCGCCGTGGCGAAGTGGTAAAATGTCGCGCGCGGCGGGAGCTTGTTGAGCGAGGTAAGCTCGGGACTCTCCCACGCTTTGATGAGTCCAGAATTGAGCATGATCAGGTCAGATTTCGGAGCCTCGGCCACATACTCGGAAGAGGCATGGCGTGGGTTTTGTTGGAAACGATCTGGGCCGCGCGAGCTTCAAGTTTGATCATCGTTGGGGTTGTGGGGGCGGCGCACGGTGCCGTCGTCGGTCTCATTCTGGCGGGCGAGACGCAGGGCTTCGAATAGCTTAAAAAGATCACGCACGGCGCCGATGGTGAACCAGATCGTTGTTACGACCGCGACGACCAGCGGGATCGCGACGCCTGTGACCATCGTATAGTTAAACCACCAGCCGTCGGAGAGCCGGCCGACGAATATCCACCAAAGCAGGACGCCAACAGCAACCAGTTGCCATGTCATGGTCCAGCAAAACGTGGCAACGGAAAGAATCTTGTCACCCCGGGAAAAATGCTCGTCGATGCCGACCAATCTACCCCAGGCAAATCCCCACTTGGCCGGGTGGATCGCTTCGTGCTGGGTGTCGATCGCATATTCCCCGCGGTGCAACATCCAGTCCATGTCGAAATCCTTCCGGCAAGTCAGGAGTGAAACGATGATGTAGCCTAGAAAAGTGCAAAGCACCGTGGCAGTGGAAAATTCAAGTCCGTTGACGGGGCATTTGTCCGGATGGGCGGCGAGGTAATTCGCCAGGGGGCCGGGACCAGTCAACTTGACAAGCACCGGATGCAACGAACCCCAAAACTGTTGGAGTACGTTGAACGTGATCGCCATGAAACTCCCTGTGATTATCGCGGTCCACGCGGCGGCGGTGGTGCCCTTTTTCCAATAGAGACCGCCCCAGACGATGACTCCGACCCCACCGAGGTAAATTGCGCCAATCAGAGAAACCATCAGCGTCAGGTACTCGACCGGTTTGTAGAGTAGGCTGAAGGTGCAGGCGAAAATTCCGACTCCAATGGCACTTAGGCGCAGGGAGGCAAGATGGGCTTTGGGGCTGAGGGCTTTTTTCCGGAGTGGCAGAATCACATCCTGCAGCAAAGTTGAGCCGTAACCGTGTAATTGCATCCCTTGCGACGCCAGCAGGCCGAACAACCCGATCGCGCAGAAAGCTCCCTTGATGCCCGGCACCAACAGCACGCCCAGCGCCGCCGGCATGGCCATCTGCGTTCGCAACTGGGGTGTTTCGATGTTGGAAAGTCCCTGCGTGACCAGTGCCTTCTGGTTCGCAAAATCGGGGTGATGCAGCAGGGTGAACGCGCCGATGGCGATGAGGGCTCCCATGGCGGTGCCGGCATAGGCGCGCCAGCGGGCGAGGATGCCGGCCATCCGCCCCTCGTGCGCGGATTTGGCCGCGGCACTGAATCCTTGAATCCAGGCGTTGCCGCGAAAGAAGGACAGACCATAAATAAGTACCAGAACTATGTACCAGCCGTTAAAATCCTCCCGATTGCCGATATCAAACGGATTGACATAGGAGTTTCCCGGCGGGCCAGAGAGTAAGGCTTCCTTCGCCTGAGTGAGAGAGATTGCGGAGATTACAAAGAAGGCGACCACGAGGTAAAAAACGCCTGAAACCAGCCCCTCGATGCAGTCGGTGACCATCACACTGATCTGCCCTCCTGAGAGGGCGAGCATCGTGGAAAACACCATGAGGGTGATCATCAACACGGCAAAGGTTGGCATCGCCGAGCCAGCGAGCATGATATGTTCGGGCAAGCCACAAAAATAGACGAAAAACCGGGCGCCGACTGCTGGCACGAGCCCGAAGTTGATGAGGCCCGAGAAGATATTTAGAAAACTGGCGAAGACGCGCAGACCTTTGCTGTAACGTACCTCGAAAAACTGGTGGAAGGTGAGGCAGCGAGTCTCGCGAAACCGGAAGGTCACCACGCCGAAGAGTGTCAGCATGAAAAATATGACTTGCTGGAAGCCTTCCCAATATTGCAGGGAAAACCCCGCGCTTGAGAACACTTCGAGCGCGATGACGGTCAACATTACCGCGGCGCCGATCTGCTCGGCGGAGGTGGTGAGGAGGTAACGCCCGGCACAGCGGTTGGCGGCCAGGTAATCGGCCACACTGTGGGTATAGCGACGCATGATGACACCCACCGCCAGCACCAGCGCCAGCGGGATGCCGATGATCAAATAATCGAGGAGGGTTAAATTCATTGAGGGTGGGGGGCGCCGCAATTTCGACAGGTTGGTTCGATGAGGATTTCACATGTCGCCGGCCGATTGTCTCCAAATGGCGAGAGCTGCTCGATTTCAATAAAGGGATTTTCCCGGTCCCCGAGGTAGACTTGGGTCAGCAGACCGAGGTCCGGCAACAGCATGGTGACGTCCGTTGCCACGCCGGGGCGCATTTTCAATTGCCAGTCGCCGATGTCCGCCGTGATTTCCTGCGGAGCGAATCCGATTTTTTCGGTAACATTTTTATGCCGGAGCGTGATCTCATCACCTTCCACGCGGCTGATGTCACGCGCGAGTTCGGTGGTGGTCAGCGCCTTTGGCCGGTTGAAAACCGGCAGCAGCGCATAACCCAGCGGCAGGTCTTTCCGGACAAGACGACGTACATGGATGACAGAGGATTGCGGCACTTGCAGGATGTGGACGGCATGATGATGACCGCCCTGCCAGTTCACCCCGCAGTGCAGAACGCCGCCGCGCCATTCGTAACTCCGCGACAACGGCGGGTAGTCCGCTTCGGTATGGGGATGAACAACGGTCAGCCGTGTTCCCGATGCGCTGAGACTCGCGGCGGCGCTGGCTTCCCAATCCGCCGGCGGCGGCCAGGCCGTCTTCCACTCCGACTGCGGACCAAGCCAGCAGCGATGCCCTCCCCACGAAATGGAGGCTTTGGCAGAGGCATAGAGAAGATTCCCTTCACTGCCACTGCTGGCGGGGGCGAGGCAAACCAACCGCGCCCGCTCCTCGGAAACAATCGCGGTCCAGCCTGCCGAGGTCGAGGTCCACGCTTTTTCACCGCCCCAAGTTGTCTGTTTCCAGTCGGCGGACGGCGCGACGGTTAAGTCTGTCGCGAACGAAAATCCCATAGTGCAAAACAAGGCGCCAAGCCGCCAAAAGTTGCGCCACCTGAGGGCGGTGATCATTTCAATCATGCTTGGGCCCCCGCGCGGCGCGGCTGAATCCACGGGTTCCCGGCCTCGACCACAGAGCACTCGAACAGGGGCGGCCGACCGCCTCGCCGTGGCGCGCGGGAGTTGTGGAATGCGATGGACTTCATGGGGTGGGGAATGACCCCGAGTGGACGCGAGAAGCGGGCGCGGAGCAACGGAGCATTGCGATTACCCGCCGTCATCGGTTTCATGGCAAGCGGTCTGGGACTATTACGTTAGAACAATAGCTTGAAAGTCCCCGCGTAGATGGCACATGCTCTACTTATCGCCATGACACTTGCGTGAATCCCTCCTCTGCAACCCTGAAAGACGTGGCGCGTGTTGCCCGAGTGCATTTCACGACGGTGTCCCTCGCGCTGCGCGGATCCCCGAGCATTCCGGAAAAAACCCTCAACCGCATCCGGCGGGCGGCGGAGCGGCTTAACTACACCCCGAATCCCGTGTTTGCGGCTCTGACACGGTCACGGCTTGGGCGGCGAGAGTGGCGGGCGCCGCCGCGCATCGCCTACCTGGTAAACCGTTCGCGGGAGATGGGTTTCTATCGGCTGGATCACCATCGTCAATTGCTCAAGGGTGCACGGTCGCAGGCGAAGGCGCTCGGCTACGATCTGGAATTGCTCTTCGTAGCGGAAGATCACCATGACTCCGAAAGTCTCAGCGCGTATTTGCAGTCAAAACAAATTATCGGGCTGGTTATCGCAGCGTTTGAACCCGGCCTCGCCTTGCTCGTGCTGGACTGGACGCACTATGCCGTGGTAATAATCGATTCGCAGCATATGCCTTCGACTGGGATTCTCGTCTCCAGCGACCAATTACAGATCGTGCGACTGGCGTTCCGGCAGATGCGAGCACACGGTTATCGGCGCGTCGGGCTCGCCGTCAGCCTCGCTGACGAGGATGGCACCAATCACCGCTATACTGAAGGCTACCTCATCGAGCAAGCCATGCTCCCGGCGGCGGAACGGGTGCCAGCGCTACTGTTTCCCTACGACGCGGATGAAACTGCGCTTAGCAGCCTGCTCGGACGCTGGGTGAGACGTCATCACATCGACGCCATTCTTTGCAATCGGGGTGATCTCAATGCATTGCTCGCCACCGCTGGCGCGCGTGGACGGGTTGGAGTGGCCTTCGCGTGCCTTAGGTTGCCTGACGGTTCGAGCCAACTTGCGGGAGTGGAGGCCAATCTGCGCACCGTGGGGGTGAAGGCAGTTTCGTTGCTTGCGGCACAACTCAAGTCCAACCATCGCGGCATTCCCGCTTTTGCTTCCACTACCTATGTCCAAGGCCACTGGAAAGACGGCGCCTCGGCGCCGCGCCATCATCAACGCCACGCCTGAGGCCGAGATGCCAGCAGCCGGTCACACCGGCCGCCACGGTGCTCGCGTTACGATGCGAGACATCGCCGCGGCGGTTGGCGTACATCAGACGACGGTGTCGTTTGCCTTGCGCAATCACCCCAGCATCCCGGAGGCTACCCGCGCCCGCATTGTGCGGATGGCCGACCGGCTGGGCTACCGGCCTGATCCATTGCTGGCCGCTTTCAATTTTCACCGGCTGTCACGCCATCCGGTGCGCTCGCCGCCGACGATCGCGTTTGTCGTCGACCTGCGAGCGCGGGCCGGTTTTCAGAAAGCCGAATATTTCCAGTTCGTCCACCAAGGAGCGCGGGAAGCGGCAGCGCGCTGCGGTTACTTGCTTGAGGTCTTTTTCATCGGACCCCGCCAGCTCACTCCCGGGCGGCTGAACCACATTCTGATTTCGCGCAACATCCACGGCGTCCTGGTGGCGTTCAGTCCGGCGACGGCGCATCTGCCGCTTGACTGGACGCGCTACTGCGGAATGAAGATCGAGTCGCTGCATCTGACGCCCCACCTCGATGCGATTTCGAACGATCAGCGACAGGTTACGCGGCTGGCCGTGAGCCGCCTGCGCGAATTGGGCTACCGGCGAATTGGCCTGGCCACCGCGCGGGAGGACGAGCAGCTTCTCCGTGATCCGTTTCGAAGTGGTTTTTTCGTGGAATCGGCGGCTCTGCCTGAAAGGGAACGTGTGCCGCCGTTGCTCTTTGCCTATAATGATACAGCCGAATTTGCGGCGGCGTTGCCGGAATGGGTCCGGAGGCACCGCGTTGATGCGGTGATTTCAAATTGGAACAACTGTCACGAGTTTCTCGCAGCCGCAGAGTTGCGTGTTCCGCAGGATGTAAGCGTGGCATCATTAGATGCGCCTTCCCTCTACCCGCACCTGGCGGGCGTCGTCCAGAACCATCACCTCGTGGGTGAGCGTGCAGTCGAGCAACTTGCGATCCTCATGCAGACGCATCAGCGGGATGTCCCCGCCACGCAATCCATCACTTACGTGCCCGGCTACTGGCGTGATGGGACCTCGGCGCCGCGCAAGACAGCGGCGTGGTAAAGTTGAATGATGATGTCAGTGCCTTGGTGAAAAGTGGTGCTTCACACTAACGTAATAGTGAAATATGGTTTGTGGCGCAGCGTCAGCTTTGACTTCTCTTGTCCCGTTACTACCGGGCTTGGCTAAAACCCTATTTAGCTTGGCGCCGTTCCTGACCAGCACCAACCCCTCAGACCCCGTTATATGAAGCCATTACTACTACCCCGCGCTGTACTGCGCCTGCTTGCAGCCCTCGCTCCTGTTGCCGCCGGTTTATCCGGCGCCTTTGCCCAAACCGTGCCGCCGACATCCAAAACGGCTGCGACCGATTCAATCGAAAGCGACACACTCGTGCTTTCACCGTTCACGGTCTCAACGACCAAGGATACTGGATACAAGGCCACGAACAGTCTTGGCGGCACAAAAACGAACACGCCGATCAAGGATCTGCCGTTCACGATCGATGTCGTCACCAACGATTTCCTGCGCGACATCGGTGCCCTTTCCGTCGTCGAAGGATTGGGTTACACGGCTGGCGTCCTCCCCCTGGATGCCCCGGGCCACAATTCCCCCGGTATGTCCGTCCGCGGTTTTCCGTCCAACTTCTTCCTGCGCGACGGCATTCCCGTTTATCGTGCGCCCAATTGGACCATGATCGACCGCATTGAAGTGATCCGTGGCGCCTCGGCCATCGTTTACGGCCAGACCCAGGCTGGCGGCGTCATCAACATCACGACGAAACACGCCGACCTAAACAAACGCTTTGGCAGCATTTCCCAACTCGTCGGTGACTGGAGCAACTATGTGACGAGGGTCGATCTTAACCAGCCTCTCCTCGATAAGAAGCTCGCGATCCGCTTTGCCGGTTCGATGACCGATTCCAAAGGCCGGCGCGATGGCTTCAGCACAAAAGGTTCGCTCGTCTTCCCTTCATTGACCTGGCAGGCCACCGATAAGACGACGGTCAGCCTACAGTTCACGCGGGATCTTAGCCACACGCGAGGCCTTAACCCCGGGCTGCCGGTCAGCTACGCAACGTCCGTGCCCGGCTTTCACTATCTCGACCAGAACTACACGGCGTACTACAACAGCCTCACTACCGCCCAGCGCACGATTTATGGTTTGAAGAAGCCCAGTGGTCTCATGACCGCACAGGTCGGCGGTCCGGCTCCGATCTTTCTGAATAAACCATGGAAATATAATATCGCTGGCAACGAGGGCTATTGGAACTCCGACGTCAAGACCACGATCGCCAGCCTCAGCCAGGTCCTCGTTGAAAGAGGCGCCGGCTTCATCGAGCGCTCTGACTTCAAGGTCACCCTGTCCCGGACCGACGACCATGTTCGCGGCCGACTGCCCTTTCTTGCTACGCCTAATGCTCAGGGCCAGCGCGGTGCCGTGACCAATTGGGCCGCGTCTGACGGAATCACCGGAGCGACATGGGCTCTGGGTGGCCAGCCCGGCTATTATTTCGACTATAACGAACCTGTCGTTGGTGCGAAAAACTTCGCCGGATCAAATTTCTATTCTCCGGTTGATTTGACCCTTCCGGCCAACGCGGGCGTCGTTCCCTTGGTCGGTCCCAACACCTATCCGTGGGCTGTCATGACTTTCCACCTCGCCAATGTGAACGACGTGATCTCGGCCGACAATATTACCGATCTCAATCTGGGCAAGCACAGCCACGCCCGGATACTCTTCGGTTTCGAGCATGCCCGCCAGCGTTATTGGGATCCTAGTCGTAAGGGCAACCTGCCGCTCGCGACAGGCACCAGCCTTGCCGACCTGGCCAATAATTATTTACGGGGGTTGACGAGCCCCGGTGGTTGGTCGTCCTCGGCTTGGGGGCCTGCGCCTGGCAATGGCACGACCCCGCTCCCCAATTGGGGCTACGGCTTCACTGGGTTCGACCAGCAAAATCCGGGCACCATTTACGGTGCCGGTGCAGATCGCGCCTACCGCGGCTGGAATATTGTCAACCTCGACACTGGCGAACGTCGCGCCGCCCACGTCTCGCCCGCGGATATCGACGCGATTGTCGACAAATACTACTACGGCCTGTCGCAGGACATCAGTACCGACGCCCTTTATCTCTCCGGTCAGCTCGACCTGTTCGACAAGAAAGTATCTTTTCTCGGAGCCGTCCGCTATACGGAGATCAAGAAGAAAGACTACCGGGTATTCGGCAACGTGCCCGAGTTTCCCCAACGCTACAAGCCGCTCGTGCCCCAAGTGGGCGTGATTTACAACGTTAGCCGCCACCTCAACCTCTACGCCTCTTACGCGAGAAACTACTGGTATGAATGGTCGCGCCAGACCAATAAGATCGGCGAGGCGCCTCCTCCCAATACGGCGGAGAGCATTGAAGTCGGCTCCAAGTTCGACCTCTTCAATGGCCGGCTGAGCGGCAGCATTTCGGCGTATCAAACCAAGATGCACAACCTCACCTGGACGGACAATCTCTTTGATCTGACCGCTTACGACCCCGTGGCCAATCCTCAATTGCTCAGAACCGTCGATGGCGTGCCGCAGCTCGTAAACCGGTTCGGCCTCAGCCGCTTCAACGCCGAGGTCGAAAACAAAGGCGTTGAGCTTAATCTGCAGGCACGCCCTACCGACGCATGGGATGTTGTCCTCTCTTATTCGCGTATCGACTCCACCTTCACGCGCGCCGCTCCCTGGATTGTCGGCCTCACCCCGAGCGGAGTGGCCAAGAACATGGCCAGTATGTGGAACAAGTATACGTTCAAGCAATTGGAGGGAGCCTTAAAAAATATCGAGATTGGCGTCGGTGTGACCTACCGGGATCCGGTGTTCGTCGGTTCGGGTTATAACCAGGCCAGCATCGGCCAATCGGAATACGTGTGGAAGACCCCAACCTTCATCCGCTTTGACGGCACCATCGCGTATCCCTTCAAGGCACTCGGCTATGCTTGGCGCGTGCAGGGTAACGTGAAGAATATCGCCGAACGCAAGAACTGGACGGCGGACGGAGGTTTTGTTCCTGACGGCCAGGGCCGCGAGTTCTCCATGACGCTCTCGGTTAACTTCTGATTTTCGAACTGCGGCCTCCGGAATCAATTCAGTTGCAAGCAAGTCAGCACCCAGCTCGGCGCGGGTGCTGACTTTTTTACCCCGACGCCCGAAAGGGCCTAGTTTTGTCGAGACCTTTGTCTCAAACGTTATGAAGACCCTTATACTATTCCGGACTTTCCTGCTGGGACTGGCGAGCGCCGCACTTCTTTCCAGCCCGGCCCGAGCCTATACTACGGAGACCGATACCTGGGGCCAGATCCCCATCGGCGGCACCGGCGCCATTCCAGCCCTCGTCATTCATCCGAAAGTTCAGGATGTCATGTATCTGGGCGCCGACGTCGGGGCGGTGGACCGCTGGGATGCGGTCAATCAGAAATGGATCCCGACGATGAACTACAAGGGTGCGCCTCAAGGGTGTGCCGCGCTCGCCGTGGACCCGAGCGATACCACCGGTAATGTCGTGTATGCCGCGATGGGCAGTGCCGACTGGACTCCGGGCAATATCTACAAGTCCACGGATCGCGGCAATACGTGGACCATTCCCTCCACCACCACGTTTCCCTGCAGTAGCAACTCAGACCAGGGCAAACCCCAGCGGCTTGCCGTGGATCCAGCCAACAGCAACGTCCTTTATTTTGCGGCGCGCAACGGACTCTGGCGTACCCTCGACGCCGGTGTGACCTGGACTCTCCTCACCAGCGCGCCGGCCGGAGATCAAGCTTCACTCCGCAGCGGCAGCGGCAGCTCCGGTGATCAACTGGTGTTTATCGATCCGACCTCGGGCACCACCACCAGCCCAACCCGCACCAATCGGGTCTTTGTCGCGCCTCACGGCAACATCAAGTATCTTTCCTCGGCATCAAATGCCTCGCCGATCGTTATCACGGCAACGAGCGTCTGGGGGCACGGTTATTTGACGGGCGATACGATCGTGATCTCCGGTGTTGCCGGAAACACCGCGGCAAATGGAACCTGGACGATCACGGTAATAAACTCCACGACGTTCAGCCTGAATGGTTCCACTGGCAATGGAGCATATACCAGCAGTTTAAGCACGATGTCCAAAGGGACGATCATCGACAACCACTTGTATAAGACCGAGGATGGCGGCACGACGTGGAACGCCATGGCCAACTCCCCGGTGGAACTAAAGCATGCCGAAAGCACCTCGACCGGCGTGCTCTATTGCACGAGCGATATGGGGGGCGTCTTCAAATATTCCGGCGGCGCAAACGGAGCTTGGACCGTAATAACGCCCAAGGCTGGCGGCTATTACAACACGGTGGCGGTCGACCCGTTCAACGATAACAACATCATTGCGGACCAGAACTATACCACCTGCGTTTCCACGGACGGCGGCGCGACCTGGTCGTATAAAGGGGTCGAAGGCGTAAACCAAACCACCACGGCCTACCCGCCATGGTATATGGGCGCCCCGGCCTACAACTCCCATTTCGCCTGGGGAATGTGGAACCTCAAGTTCGATCCCTTCCGGCCCGGCGTGGTTTGGGAAAGCGATTCCTACATGCCCTGGAAAACGCCCAATATTTACGCTCCGAACGTCCAATGGAACAGTTTCACCGCCGGCCACGAGGAAACGGTGGGGACATGCGCGCTCATCAGCCCGCCCACAGGCGCCGCTTTCCTCTACAGCGGGGCCGCGGACGTCAACGGCTTCCGGCACACTTCACTGACCGGTTATCCGACGCAGCCGCAAATCTATCTGTATAGTAACCAGCTCGAGTTGGACGGCGCGGATTACGAAGAAGCGGATCCGAACTTCGTCGCGTTTGTTGGAGCCCAAGGCTGGAACGGCGCCGGGGGCGGCGGCTATACCACTGACGGAGGTTTGACCTACCAGAACTTTGCCAACCCCGCGACCCTCCCGGCCAACCAGGGCGGACGCATTGCCGTCTCGGCCAACAGCCGGACCATGGTCTGGGCCACCGGATATTCCGCGCAAAATGTCTATTATTCCACCGATACCGGCGCCACCTGGACTCTCAGCGCGGGCCTGCCGGCGTCTCCGGCTTACCTCGGCTACAGCATCTTCTATTTTATGAACCCGCTCTGTGCTGATCGCAAGAACGGCGCCAAGTTCTACCTCTACCATAACGGCGGGTCGTTTTATCGCAGCGCCGACGGCGGCGCCAGCTTCGCGCAGGTCGCCACAGGGCTTCCTGCCAAGAACTCGTCAAACCTGGTCGCTAACTTCACGACGGAGGGAGACCTCTGGCTGTCCCTGGAAGGCTCCGGTCTCTATCACTCGACGGACAGCGGGTCGACTTGGACACACCTCACCAATGTCCAGACTGCCACCATGGTGGCGATCGGCAAAGGCTCGAACAGCACGACGCCCTCGCTCTATCTGATGGGCACGGTTGACAGCGATCCCATCGCGAGCGTTTTCCGCTCGGACGACCTTGGCGTGAGCTGGATCAAGGTCGAAAGTAACCGACCGTACCCCAACGGCGCCGTCTTCATGTGCGGCGACCGGCAAACTTACGGCAATGTCTATGTCGAATCCTCGAGCGGCATCTACTACGGACAAAAGACGGCTGCTACCATCCCCGCCGCGCCGACCGGCCTGTCGGCCACGGCGGCCGACTCCCAGGTGGGCCTGACTTGGAATGCGTCAGCCGGTGCGACTTCCTATAATGTGAAGCGCTCCACGGTCAGCGGCAGTGGCTATGCGACCGTCTCCAGCGCGGCTTCCACCAGCTTCACGGACACCGGCCTGACCAACGGCACGGCGTACTACTACGTGATCACGGCGACAAGTGGTGGTGGCGAAAGCATCGACTCAAGCCAGGTTGCTGCCTTTCCGAATATCGCCATTCCTTCGGCCTCCACCGGCCTGACCGCCACTCCGGGCAATGGTCAGGTGGCTCTCTCCTGGACTGCCACCTTGGGCGCGACGACTTACAATCTGCTGCGTTCCACCGTGAGCGGCTCCGGTTACGTCGTTGCCGCAACGGGTATAACCACGCCCAGTTACACGAATACCGGTCTAACGAACGGAACGACCTATTTCTTCGTGGTTCAGGCGGTCAATTCCGGTGGACCGAGCGGCAACTCGACGCCGTCCAGCGCCACACCCTCGGCGACAGCCCTGGTGCCCGTTTCAAACAACTCATTCGAGACACCCGGCATCGGAGCCGCCAATTATCAGTACAACCCATCGGGCAATATTTGGACCTTCAACAGCAGGAGCGGCATCCAGTCCAATGGCAGCGCTTGGGGTGCGGCTGCTGCGCCGGACGGTGTCCAAACCGCCTTCCTCCAGGGCACTGGCGGCCTGCTCGGCACTATGAGCCAGGTGGTGAACTTTGCCTCCACCGGCTCGTACGCGATCAGCTTCTTGGCGGCTCAGCGCAGTTACGGCGGGCTCAATCCGGTTGCCGTGAGCGTGGACGGCATCCCAGTTGGCGGGAATGTCTCCCCGACCGGGATCACCTTCAAATTGTACACCTCGTCGGCCTTCACGATCAGTACGACCGGCAACCACACAATCTCCCTGGCGGTCACCAGCGGCACCGCCGACCGGACCACCTTTATCGATCAGGTCACCATCGCCGCCCCCACGGTCCCGTCCGCCCCGGCCGGGTTGACTGCCACGGCAGGCAATACCCAAGCGACCCTTTCCTGGACAGCCGCCAACGGGGCGGACAGCTACAATGTGCTGCGCTCGACCGTCAACGGCAGCGGTTACACGAGCGTCGCCACCGGCATCGCGACGACGAGCTACACGGACACCGGTTTGACCAACAGCACCACGTATTACTACGTGCTGACCGCGACCAACTCCGTCGGCACCAGCGCCAATTCGGCGCAGGCTTCGACCACTCCGGCCCTCATGCCCCCCGCTCCGACGGGCCTCACCGCCACCACCGGCAACACGCAAATAGCCTTGTCTTGGACCGCCAGTGCCGGCGCGACAACGTACAATGTCCTGCGCTCCACGGTGAGCGGTTCCGGTTATGTCTCAGTCGCCACCGGCATCGCCACGACGGGCTACACGAACACCGGACTGACCAACGGTACCACGTACTACTACGTGGTCACGGCGACCAATTCCGTCGGCACCAGCGCGAATTCCGCGCAGGCTTCGGCCACGCCGGCCCCTAGCGCGCCCGTTCCAACGGGCCTCACCGCCACGGCCGGCAACACGCAGGTGGCGCTGTCCTGGACCGCCAGCTCGGGCGCGACATCGTACAATGTCCTGCGGTCCACGGTGAGCGGTTCCGGTTATGTTTCAATTGCGACCGGCCTCGCCGCAACGGGCTACACGAACACCGGCCTGGTCAACGGCAACACGTATTACTATGTGGTAACCGCGACCAATGCCGTCGGCACCAGTGCCAATTCCGCGCAAGTTGCCGGCACACCGACCGCGACTCCGGCTCAAATAATTATCTTGGACAATGCCAGTGCCAGCGGCGTGGTGACGACCGGCGCATGGACCGCGAGCGCGTTCACCCCAGGCTATTACGGAGCGGACTATCTGCAGGACGGCAATACGGGAGCGACGGGCGGCAAGAGCGTGCGTTTCACCCCGAATCTGTCAGCGACCGCCAGCTACGAGGTTTACCTGAACTGGACTTTGGGGGCCAATCGGGCCACCAACGCGCCAGTCGATATCAACCATGCTCTGGGCAAAACGACACCCACCTCGACCGCGACGGTCACGCTCGGCGGCCTGAGCACCACTTACGACGGCTCGCCCAAGCCGGTCGACGTCACCACGGTTCCCGCCGGCCTAAACGTCGTCATCACCTACAACGGCAACGCCGCCACACCCGTCAACGCCGGCGCCTACGCCGTGACTGCGACGGTCAATAACGCCAACTACACCGGCTCTGCGTCCGGCACGTTCACCATCGCGCGGGCGCCTGCGACTATCGCGGTTGGCAATCTGGCGCAGACCTACGACGGCAGCTCGAAACCCGTCAGCGTGACGACCACTCCCACCGGCCTTGCGGTGGCATTGACATACGCCGGTGCTGCGACGGCACCGAAGAACGCCGGCCTCTACACCGTGGACGCAACGGTGACCAATGCCAACTACCTTGGATCCACTTCCGCCACCCTGGTCGTCGACAAAGCGAGCGCGACGCCGACGCTCGGTAACTTGACGCAAACGTACGACGGCATGCCGAAAAACGTGACCGTGGCCACCGTGCCGGCCAATCTCGCCGTCGCCGTCACCTATGACGGCGGTCCGACCGGGCCCACCAGCGCCGGCAGCCACGCCGTCGCCGCCACCGTGGTGGATGCAAACTACACTGGAAGCACCAGCGGCACGCTCGATATCCGGCGAGCCTCCGCGTCGATCACGCTCGATCACCGGAATGCGACCTACGACGGCACGCCGAAACTCGCGACCGCCACCACGGCGCCCGCCGGTCTCACGGTCTTGTTCAGTTACGACGACGTGCCCGCGGTGATCACGCCGTCAGCCGGCACGCTCACTTCCTATGCCGCTGCCGTGGGCCGGACTCTCTACGTCAGCGCGATGGGTGCGACGGACGGCGCCGTCTTCGGCGCGCCCTCCGCCTACGCGATCACCTCCGACGTCGCCACCGCCGCCGTCCACGCCGGCGTGCTCACGTCCGGTCAGACCGCGGTCCTGAAGATCTCGATCCTGGCCGATGCAGGCGCCTACTCGGGCTCCACGCAAAACGGCGTCACGACTCAACCGGCCTCTGCCGTCGGCGGCAGCTTTCAGATCGTCGGCATTGCGCCGGACGGCTACACGCCTGGCCCGATCACGGCCGGCAACTACGCTGTGACTGCCGAGATCGTCGATACGAACTACGCCGGCACGGCCGCTGCAACGCTCGCCATCGCACCCGCCGCGCCGACCGTCACGTGGAGCGCCCCGGCAGCGATCACCTACGGCACGGCGCTCGACGGGACACAGTTGAACGCGACCGCCAGCACGGCCGGCACGTTCACCTACTCACCCGCCGCCGGCACGGTCCTCAACGCCGGAGCGGACCAGCCGCTGACCGTCGCCTTTGCGCCGGCGGACGCCATCAACTTCACCGCCGCCAGTGCCTCGACCACGATCAGCGTGAACCAGGCGATCGCGGCGGTCACCTTGGGCAATCTCGCGCTGACCTACGATGGCACCCCGAAATCCGCGACCGCCTCGACGACACCCGCCGGCTTCACCGTGAACGTCACCTACGACGGCAGCAGCACCGCACCCACGAACGCCGGCAGCTATGCCGTCGTCGCGACAATAGTGGAGGCGAACTACACCGGCTCTGCGAGCGACACGCTCACGATCGCGAAAGCCCCGGCTTCGGTGACGCTCGGCGCGCTCGCACACACCTACGATGGCACGCCAAAGTCCGTCACCGCCAAGACCACGCCCGCAGGGCTCGCGGTCGCGCTCACCTATGATGGCTCCGCGTCCCCGCCGACCGCGGCCGGCAGCCACGCCGTCGTCGCAACGATCAACGATGCCAACTACGCCGGCTCCGCGAGCGCGACACTCACGATCGCCAAGGCCGCCGCCACGATCACGCTCGAGGGCCTCAGCCAGCGCTACGACGGCACGCCGCGCGCCGTCACCGCCACGACCAATCCGGTCGGACACACCGTGAACCTCACCTATGACGACGGCGCCACCACCGCGCCGATCTATCCGGGCGGCCACACCGTCGTCGCGACGATCGACGATGCGAACTACAACGGCGCCGTTTCCGATATGCTCGAGATCACGATCAGCGCGCTCGTGCGCCACGCGCCCACGCTCAACGGCATGCTCGACGGCTCCGTTCAGGTGCTCCTCCCCGAGAGTGTGACGCTCAACAGCAGCGCCTCCGTCTCCGGCGACTTGCTCGTGCCCGGCACGCCCGCGGTTTACCTGAACGGCCAGCCCTTTTTCGGCGGCACGCTCGACGGTTTCGGGGCGTCCGCGCCGTCAAATTTCACCATCACGCTCAACAGTGGCGCGGTCCTCCGCCACGTCGTGCGCCGCACCGATGCGCTCGCCATGCCGCTCGTCGCGACCCCGCCCGCGCCGGCCGGTGCGCGCAACGTGAATCTCAACTCGCCCGCTGATTCGATCGGCGATCCTGCCACGCTGCGCAACCTCACGCTCAACGGCAACGCGGGCACCCACGCGATCCCCGCCGGCACCTACGGCACGTTTACGGCCAGCGGCAGCAGCGTGCTCGTGCTCGGCGTGGCCGACGCCACCGAGCCCGCGGTCTACAACCTGCAGGGCCTTACGCTCAACGGCGGCGCGCAGCTCCAGTTGGTCGGCCCGGTGATCATTACCCTGGCCAAAGGCCCGAGCCTCAACGGCAACGCCCGTGTTGCCGGCCAATCGGAGTGGCTCCTGATCCGCGTGGCCACCGAGGGCGCGACGGTCTCGACCGACGACGTGACCTTCAATGGCAAGGTCGTCTTCCACGGCAGCATCGTCGCCCCCACCGGCACCATCACGCTCAACGGCAACAGCGAGATCGTCGGCTCGGTCGTCTGCGACCGCCTCGTGATCAACGGCAATGCACTGCTGAATGAGGCCCAACCCTAGTCCGGATAGTTCACCCCGCCTATGACCGGCCGACACACCCCGGCGCTTCGCGTCACCCCTCGTGATCGTGGGGATCTTACACCAATTACCATACGCTTTGCGACTTTGGCGCGGTCACGTCCTACCTCAACCGTCTCAAACCTATGCATCATTGGTATTACACTAACGTAATAGTGAGATACGGTTTGTGGCGCGTGCCGGATTTGGCTTTATTGCGTCATCCCGGGCTTGGCCGCTAAGCCCAAAAGTCACCCCTCCCCGGCATCCAAGCGGCCCCCCTTGTTCATTGGATGCCCGTACCCTAAACCAGTCATGAAAACCCCGATCATACTCCGGAATCTTCTCATGGGATTCCTCCTCAGCTCCAGCCTCGTCACCACGGCTCGCGCCGCTTACAACTGGCAAACGGTTCAGATCGGCGGGTGTGGCGCAGTCACCAGTATAAACGCGCACCCCCTGGTGCCCAATTTGTTCTTTATTACATCGGACGTCGGCAATTGCTACCGGTGGAACAACACTGCCCAACGCTGGGAACCTATGTTGAACACGCTTGATGCCAGCTACTGGTCGATAAACGCATGTGGAGACTTGGCCGTCGACCCCAGCGATGCCACCGGCAATGTACTGTATGCCACATTGGGCCGGGGCGCCAAGAATACATGGGACGCCATGGGGAAAGTAATGAAATCAACCAATCGCGGAAATTCATGGACATATACCGGTCTCCCGATCTGGGTTGGCGCCAACAATGACCAATGGCGAGGTGATCGCATTGCGGTTGATCCTCAGAACAGCAATGTGGTGTGGGTCACCACCCGACCGCCCGAGGCGGCACCGCTGACGGGCTATAACGGCACGTTCAAGAGCATCAATGCAGGCACGAGCTGGGCGCAGGTCAATTCGCTCTACGGCAATTTTGTTATTTTCGACAAGAGTGGCGGTCTGGTTTCCGGTGTAACCCGAAACATTTTTATGGGTTGCAGCGATGGCGTTTATCGCAGCACCGACGGCGGCGTCACCTTTGCGCTCATGAGCGGCAGTCCCTTGGACGCGAGGCAGGCCGCCATCCACAGCAACGGGACGTTGTATCTAACCTCGGTTTCCGGTGTTTTTAAGTGGGACGGGATCACCTGGTCGACCCTGACCCCGCCCACTCCCGTGGTCGGCTGGCAAGGTTGGCAAGGGCTCGATGTCAATCCTAATAACAGCAATGAAGTTATAGTGGGGCATTACAATGGTGATCATTACCGGAGCAACACCGGCGGCACAAGCTGGACGCTAATTGCCAAATCCGCGGATAGGACGGAAATCCCTTATTTCAGTGGCAATATCGGACTAAGCACCAACGATTTTTGCTGGGATCCATTTAATGCCAGCCATGTTTGGTTCTGCGATTACTTCAATGCGTTTGAAACAAGCAACGTATGGGGGGCACCCACCGTTACATGGAAAGCCCGTGCGATGGGTCATGAAGAGCTTGTTACTATCGGCACGCTGCTTTGCCCGCCGGCAGGCAGCGGCAATCTGTTGCATACCAGCTCAGCCGATGTGGGTGGTTTCGATCACAAATCTCTCACCGCTCCACCGGCGGTGGGGATGAATAAGTTTTTTCCGTGGACCCCTACAGCCGAGAATGGCAATATGACCGGCGTCGCCGTTCAGGGGAACAATCCGAACTTCATCGCCCGGGTGGGCCGTCATGGTTGGAACGGTACCGGCTTTGCCGGTTATTCAGCGGACGGGGGCACGAGTTACACCGAGTTCACCACCTATCCATCCGGCGCCGCCGGCGGGAGAATTGCGGTGGCCGCGAACACCGAAACCATGCTTTGGGCCACTCAGGGTGGTTTTACCTATCGCTCAACCGACCGTGGCGCTTCGTGGGCCCAAAGCACCGGCGTTCCCTCAGGCGTTGTTCCCGGAACCACCGTCTTTGATGGGGGGATCCCCAACCCACTGGCTGCCGACAAAGTAAACGGAAATAAATTCTATATCTACTATAATAGCAGTATGTATGTCAGTACCGACGCGGGAGTCTCGTTTACCGCCGCCGCCACTTTGCCGTATATTACCAGTATTTCCTTTGTGAAAGTGGAAACCAGTCCGGGCATTGAGGGCGATCTCTGGGTGTCATTTGGGGCGTGGTCGGAATCTGGTTTTTCTTCCGGGACGGGTTTGGGTTTGTATCACTCCACCGATTCAGGAGTATCTTTTACGAAAATCAGCAATGTTCAGGATGCTAGACAGATGTCGGTCGGGAAAGCAGCTACGACCATCCCGGCCGTCTACGTTCAGGGAACAGTAAATAATATTACCAATGGCGCGTTTCGTTCAGACGATAATGGCGCTACCTGGACGCAAATCAATGATCCGGCTGTTAACCCCGGCAATTATCGGGAGATGGCCGCCGATCAAAATGTTTACGGCCGGGTATTCCTCGCCGCGGCCGGCAACGGTATTTTTGTGGGGACACCGGTCGGCATTCCCTCCGCACCCACCGGTCTGACGGCTACCGCGGGCAACGCGCAGGTGGCGCTCTCATGGAACGCCAGCACCAGCGCGACCAGCTACAACGTCAAGCGCTCGACGGTCAGCGGAACTGGTTATGTCACCGTGTCCAGCCCCACCACCACCAGCTACACCGATGCCGGTGTGACCAACGGAACCACCTACTACTACGTGGTCACGGCGGTCAACGGATTCGGCGAGAGCGCGAACTCCGCGCAGGCCAGCGCCACGCCGAACCCGCCGCCGCCGCCGCCCGCGGCGCCGACCGGACTTGCGGCCACGGCAGGGGACGCCCAAGTAGCCTTGAGTTGGACGGCTTCGACTGGAGCGACGAGCTACAATGTCCTGCGCTCGACCGTGAGCGGCGGGCCCTACACGACCGTCGTAACCGGCGTAACTGCGACCAGCTACACGAATACCGGTCTATCGAACGCAACGACCTACTACTTCGTGGTGACCGCAACCAACGCCGGCGGCACGAGCGCCTATTCCGCGCAAGTCAGTGCCACCACACTGAACGTGATCATCGTGGACAACGCCGACTATCTGCACGACGGCAATACGGGAGTCGCGGGCGGCAAGAGCGTGCGTTTCTCCCCGAATCTGCCAGCGACTGGCAGCTATGAGGTTTACCTGAACTGGACTGCGGGGACCAATCGGGCCAGCAACACGCCAGTCGACATCAACCATGCTCTGGGCATAACAACCTTGAGTATCAACCAGCAGGGTGGCGGCGCGTGGGTTCTATTGGGTACTTTTAGTTTTAACGCCGGCACGGCTGGAAACGTATTGATCCGGAATGATGCGGCCAACGGTTATGTCATAGCTGACGCGGTCAAATTCGTTCTGGTTGGAGGAGGCTCACCGCCGTCCGCCCCAACGGGCCTGACCGCCACGCCGGGCAACGCGCAAGTCTCGCTGAGCTGGACGGCGTCCTCGGGCGCGACATCGTACAATGTCCTGCGGTCCACGGTGAGCGGCAGCGGCTATACTACGGTCGCCACGGGTATAGTTGGGACGAGCTACACCAATACCGGTCTCACCAACGGGACCACTTACTACTTCGTGGTCTCCGCGACCAATTCCGTCGGCACGAGCGCCAACTCCACGCAGGCTTCGGCGACGCCGCAGGTTCCGGCTCCGCCCGCCCCAACGGGCCTGACCGCTACCCCCGGCGACGCGCAAGTGGCTCTCTCTTGGACCGCCTCCACGGGAGCGGCCAGCTATAACGTCAAGCGCTCCACGGTGAGCGGCTCGGGCTATGTCCAGGTGGCGAACGTCACGACAACCAGCTACGCCAACACGGGTCTGACCAACGGCACCACCTACTACTTCGTGGTCACGGCGCTCAATGCTGGCGGCGAGAGCGCCAACTCCAGCGAGGTCAGCGCGACGCCTGCGACGATTCCGCTGGCGCCGACGAACCTGACCGCCACCGCGGCGGGGACCACCCAGATCAACCTGGCGTGGGCCGACAACAGTACAAACGAAACCCAGTTCCGGATCGAGCGGAAGACAGGTACGGGCATCTTTGCCTTTCTAGTTAACAAAGCGGCCAATTCCACGACCCACAGTGACACGGGATTGACGGCCAGCACGGCCTATACTTACCAAGTGCGGGCCGAAAACAGCAGCGGCAGTTCTGCTTGGTCGAACCAGGCAAGTGCCACGACCGCGACCACGACCACGATCATCCAGGATAACGCAGATACGACCGGCATCACCATCACAGGCAATTGGACGCCGAGAACCAATGGCACAGGGTATTACGGCACCAATTACTTGCGGACCACTGGAGCCACAGGAGGGAAGAGCGTGACGTTCAGGCCGACCATCCCCGCCACCGGCTCTTACAGCGTTTACGCGCGTTGGTCGGCGGGCACAGACCGGGCCACCAACACCCCGATTGACGTGGTGGACGCTGCGGGCGTGACGCACACGTTCAGCGTGAACCAGCAGGCCAATAACGGAACCTGGGTCTTGTTGGGAACCTACACGTTTAATGCCGGAACGACCGGCTACACGAAAATCCGCAACGATGGGGCCAACGGCTATGTGATCGCAGATGCCGTCGAGTGGGTCCAGCAATGAGGCGGGATCAAGCAGGACCTAACCTCAGCTAAGGCTAAATGAACCTACCGTTATGTAAGAAGGCGCCGAGCGGCCCAAATGGCGGTTAAATCTCGCCGCCGTCCTGCCGGTTGCTGGCAGTAGCGCTAAACGGGAGGGAGGCAGCTTGGCTGCCTCCCTCTTTGTGTGAAAAAACAGCCGGCCTTCTAACCATACATGATGACACGCAGCACGGTAGTTATTATCACAGTGTCCGTCCTGGCCGTCGGCGGCGCGTTGCTAATATTGGGCTATGCGCCTCCAAGGACATCGCAGAACCAGCAGGAAACCACTTCGCTCACAAAGGCGCGGCCAGGCGACTCCCGCCTGGCCTTGGCGAAGATCCATTCCCCGGGCCCGGGGGCTGCTTCGCATCCGACCCCGCAGGCGTTGACTTTGCCCGAGACCGTGCCTGAAGGCGACGATCAGCAACTGGGTATACTGGCTGATCGATGGGCGCGCCGCGATCCCAGCGGCGCAGCGGTCTGGGTGGCGGAATTGCCGGAGGGGCCGGAAAAAACGAGAGTGATATCGGCGATGGCGGCGGCTTGGGCGGACGCAAACCCGCAGGCGGCGGCGGATCTTGTCACGGCATTGGAGCTCCCCGACGGGGAGGCGAAGACCCAAGCCGCGGTCTCGGTTGTCTCTGCTTGGGCCATGACCGATCCTTCGGCGGCGGCCCGATGGGTGGAAACATTTCCCGTCGGGCACATTCGAGAATATGCCATGGAAAATGTCGCGTTTCAGTGGATGCAATCCGATCCGGCGGCGTTCATGGCCTGGGTGCAGCGGCTGCCCGAGACTGCAGATCGCGACTCAGCGATAAACGCCGGCGTCGGCACGTTGGTAGAATCCGATCCCGATATGGCAGTGCGGTTGTCCGAGGCGATCGGAAACGAAGGAACCCGCCGATACCAAATGGAGCGCGCGGTCCGGCGCTGGCTCGAAACGGATCGCGTAGCCGCCCGGATCTGGATTTCTGGTTCCAGCCTGGCGGATGAAGCTAAGCAACGTCTGCTCGCCCAGGTCCTGCCCGAAGCCGGTCATTGATTCGCGTGGAATCACCCACCGGCCTCCACTGTCTGTAGCCGCTTTGATGCACTCAGTAAACTAGACGACGACATCCAGACGTCACCGGCGCACTCAGGCAGTTCGCAATTCCATGCGCTTGATTTCGCCGCAATTACGAGGTAACTGAAAATCGCCGAGATAACGTCCGGATTCTTGCGCTCATTTTTACATCAGATAGTTCGGGGCAAAAAGCGAACCCCATGAACGACGAGAATAATCCCACGCCCTCCAGTTTATCGGGTCATGGTTACCTCGCCACCTCGGTGCCGCGTAAAAGGCGCGGTGGTGACCGGACCGGTCCCACCGGACGGTAAAAACGGCGAGTTATACTAACGTAATAGTGAGATACGGTTTGTGGCGCGCGCCGGATTTGGCTTTATTGCGTCATCCTGGGCTTGGCGGCTAGGCCCAAATTGTCACCCCTCCCCGGCATCCAAGCGGCCCCCTTGTTCATTGGATGCCCGTACCCTAAACCAGTCATGAAAACCCCGATCATACTCCGGAATCTCCTGCTGGGATTCCTGTTCGTCAGCCCCAGCCTCGTCGCCACCGCACAAACTCCCACTTGGCAAACCGTTCGAATCGGCGGGTGTGGTAACGTCACGAGTGTAAACGCCCATCCCGCAGTGCCCAATTTGTTTTTTATCACCACTGACGTAGGAAATTGCTACAGATGGAACAACACGGCCCAACGCTGGGAACCCATGTTGAACAATCTTGATGCCAGCTACTGGCCCATAAATGCATGTGCAGACCTCGCCGCCGATCCCAGCGATGCGACCGGCAATATAGTATATGCCACATTGGGCCGAGGAGCGGCAAATACGTGGGACGCTATGGGAAAAGTAATGAAATCCACCGATCGGGGTAATTCATGGACATATACCGGTCTCCCGATCTGGGTTGGTGCCAACAATGACCAATCGAGAGGTGAGCGTATTGCGGTCGATCCTCAAAACAGCAATGTCATCTGGGTGACCACCCGGGCGCCTCAGGCCGCACCCTTAACCGGTTATAATGGTACGTACAAGAGTACCAATGCCGCAAGCACCTGGTCCCAGGTCAACTCGCTCTATGGAAATTTTCTTCTTTTCGACACAAGCGGTGGCCTGGTGTCCGGTGTAACCAAAAACATTATGATTGGTTGCGACGATGGCGTTTACCGCAGCACCGACGGCGGCAACACGTTTGCGCTGATGAGCGGCAGTCCCGCGAATGCACGCAAGGCATCCATTCACAGCAACGGAACGATGTATGTTACAACTACATCTGGTGCATTTAAGTGGAACGGCAGCGCTTGGTCCAACGTGTCACCGGCAGCGGGTGCTTGGCAAGGGGTCGATGTCAATCCCAACAACAGCAATCAAGTTCTTGTATGTAATTATGATGGGGCTCATTATCGCAGCCTTGATGGTGGCACCAGTTGGACACATCTGTCAAAAGTCGCGGATAAAACGGAAATCCCCTGGTTCACTGGCAGTATCGGACTAAACTCGAATGATTTTTGCTGGGATCCATTCAATGCCAACCATGCTTGGTTCACCGATTTCTTTGATGTACATGAAACGACTGATGTATATGCAAACACCGTTACATGGAAAGCCCGCGCGGTGGGCCATGAAGAGCTTGTTACATCCGGCACGCTGCTTTGCCCGCCGGCCGGCGGTCCCAATCTGGTCCATTCCAGTTCAGCCGACGTTGGCGGCTTCGATCACAGATCGCTGATTGATCCACCGACTGCGAATATGGTTACTTTCTTCCCTTGGACCCGGCAAGGTGCCTCCGGCAATATGACCGGGGTCGCCGTCCGCGAAACCAATCCAAACTTAGTCGCCCGCGTCGGGCGCAGGGGGTGGGATGGCACAGCCTATGCCGGCTATTCGACCGATGGGGGCACAAGCTATACCATATTCAGCAAATACCCCATTGGTGAATCAGGGGGGAGGATTGCCATTGCCGCTACCAGCGACACCATGCTTTGGGCCACCCAGGGCGGTTATACTTATCGCTCCACCAACCTTGGCGCAGCGTGGACAAAAATCACCAGCCTTCCGATCGGCCTCGTTCCTGGAACCAATATATTCGATGGGGGCTACCCCCACCCATTAGCTGCCGACAAAGTAAACGGAAATAAATTCTATGCCTACAATGCCGGTAAGCTGTATGTCAGTACCGACGCGGGAGCCACGTTTACCATCGCCAATTCCACGTTGCCGAATATTAGCAGCGTTTCCTATGTGAAAGTGGAAACCAGTCCGGGCATTGAAGGCGACGTATGGGTCTCTTTTGGCGCATGGACTGGGCCGGGTTTTGGTCTATATCACTCTACGAATTCAGGAGCGACCTTTACGCAAATCAGCAATGTGCAAATCGCACACCAAATGTCGGTAGGGAAAGCAGCTTCCACCATCCCGGCCGTCTACGTTTTCGGAAAGGTAAATAATATCGACAACGGCACGTTCCGTTCGGACGACAATGGCGCTACCTGGACACAGATCAATGATCCGGCTGTTAACCCAGGGCAATACCGGGAGTTGGCCGCCGATCGAAATGTTTACGGCAGGGTGTTTCTGTCCGCCGGCGGGAACGGCATCTTCTACTACGGCGTCCCTCCTCCTCCTCCTCCTCCTCCTCCCGGCCCGGAGGTGATTGTTGATAATCTCGCGGCCGAGTTTACGGGCACCTGGACCTCCTCGACTGCGAAGCCGAATTACTATGCGGCGGATTACGTTTATCATCTCGCCGGATCCGGTGCAAACAAAGCTCGGTGGAGGCCGAGCATCACCACCGCCGGGAACTACTCGGTCTATTATCGCGTGCCGAATGGTGACTCTACCAGGGCAAGTAATGCGCCGTTCACGGTTTATTTTAACGGAGGCTCCCAGACCTATTTGGTCAATGAGCAATCGGCCTCGGGTGGCATCTGGTTGCTGCTCGGCACGCATAATTTTGCCGCCGGTACGGCCGGTTACGTCGAGCTGACCGACAATGCCAACAGCAGCTATGTGATTGCTGACGCGGTCAAGTTCGTGTCCATCCCATAAGTGGATGTCATCAGCCAAGCCAACTCTCTACCCACTCAGACACACACTGGGTGGGATTGATTGGGTCGGCTGCTCTTGGCGGGGGAGGGACGCAGTCAGGCTGCCTCCCTCTCTTCTTTTTTGGACCAAGTCGCTACCTTTTAAGCCCACACCACGCCCATGGGGACACGTCTCACGGTAGTCATCGCCATGGTCGTCCTAGCCGCTGGGGTCGCGTTTCTGGCCTTGCGCGATACGCTTGGAAAGACATCACAGAGCCCACAACAAACACCTTCGTCCACGAAGGCGCGGTCAGACGACACCTCCTCCGGCTTCGTGGAGCGGATTCCCCTCTCGGGGACTTCGCAACCACCAGCCGTGCGATTGACTTCGCCTGAGGCCCTGCCGGAGGGCGACGATCAACGGCTGGGTTGGCAGACCAATCAAGGGGCGCTCCGGGATCCCGCGCTTGGCGCAGGGGTGTGGGTGGCGGACACTCTCGCGGCAGGTGGATCCGATGGAAGCGGCGACCCCATCGGTGCAGGGGTGTGGGTGGCGGAACTGCCGGAGGGGCCACAAAAAACGATCGTGCTTTCGACAATAGCTGTAGCTTGGGCGGAGAGAGACCCGCAGACGGCGGCATATCTTATCAAGGCATTGGAGCTGCCTGACATGGAGGCTATGAATAAGGCCGCGATCTCGGTGGTCTC
>WNFI01151574.1_pt1 | contig 80490 bp, 77 predicted proteins | sample 5400471 | NCBI WGS metagenome assembly WNFI01 (sample SAMN13153348, study PRJNA577476) | soil metagenome | isolation source: 100 cm saprolite on Douglas fir-dominated hillslope | place: USA:California | collected 2013-09-17 | reverse complement strand
AAAATTGCTTAACAACCGGCCAAGAAAATCCTTGAAATACCAAACTCCGTTAGAAGTCTTTAAGAAGGGCTGTTGCACTTAGTTGTTGAATTCGCGTATAATGAAGATCGGCTTAGAACCGATTTTTATTTTACCTTAATCATAAAACTTATGTTTGATCCAGTTTCAATAATCAAAGCTGTTGGCTATATAGGTCTGTGCGGCATCATTTTTGCAGAGTCTGGATTATTTTTCGGATTTTTTCTGCCCGGAGACAGTCTTCTATTTACAGCAGGATTCCTGGCTTCGCAGGGATTTATGAATATTTATGTGCTCGTGCCTTTGCTTTTTATTGCCGCTGTATTGGGCAACAATGTCGGCTATGCTTTTGGTTATCGAATCGGTCCGGCATTTTTTAACAAACAAGATTCCTTTTTTTATAAAAAGGGTTATATCGAGAAAACTGAAAAGTATTTCCAAAAATACGGCGGCAAAACCATCGTCATCGCCCGCTTCATTCCTGTGGTCCGGACTTTTGCTACTATTCTGGCGGGGATCGCAAAGATGGATTATAAAAATTTCGTTTTTTACAATATCGTCGGAGCCTTCCTATGGACAGTCGGTCTTACAGTGCTGGGTTATTTTTTGGGCAATACCATCCCAAACATCGATCGCTATATCGTACCTATGGTCTTGGTGATAATAGTCGTTTCGATTTTGCCCGGTTTGTGGCAATTGTTTTCCATGCTCCGCTCTCGAAAATAATTTTTTTATTATCTAAATATATTCGTGGCGTAAGAGCCGACCAAACTTAAACCCATTTTTGTATGGGAGCCAAGTATGTTGGCGTTATGGTCCGGACTAACTCTCCATGCTTCAAAAAGTTTTGGGGCAGTGGTATAGCCGCGAGCGACATTTTCAGCATCACAGGTGGTAAGCCCTGCCTGACAGCGCTGGTAGAATTTTGAACCATTCTCCCCGATATGGCTCAGGGTCGCAGTTGCATTCATCCAAGTCGAATGCTCAGATGCCACGGCAGTTAAAGCGCTGTCGTATGACAAAGCGTTTAAACCATTAGATAGGCGATAGTTATTCATCAGACACAAAAATTGAGTGCTGAGATCTCCAGTATTGCAGCTGATGAGAGAAGGTGAGGGGACCGTCACTGGCGTGGGCTTAGGAGGTACTGAAGGAGGTGTTACGACTTTACGCTTAATAGTTTTGGCTGGGTTGTTGTTTTTGGATGCTGACTGAGAAACTACCGGCGGCGGAGTTACTTGCTCAGGAATTACTTGAGCAGAGGCTTCTATGGCCTTAGTTTCTGTTTTGGGCGGCGTTAATTTATTTGGTTTCTCTGTTGTTGATACGACGTTGTTAGCGCTGACCGTGGCCCACTCAGGTTTGTGGGGCCTATACAAAAAAACTAATAAAACAGCACACAATAGTATAAGGATACTGAAAAATTGGGGAAATTTTTTCATTGCCTAAAAATGATAGCATATTTAAATTCCTAGCCGAAGCAAACATCCTTTTTCTTATTCTATGGTATAATGTTAGAGAACAAATGGATATCCAGAAACAAATACAACAACTTATAAAAGGTGAAGTTAAATCCGATCAGGAAACCCTGACCGCTTTTAGTAGAGATGCTTCTATTTATAAAATTAAGCCGCAAATGGTGGTTTATCCCAAGGATTCACAGGACCTGCAGGCTTTGATTAAATTCGTGGCTGAAGCCAAAAATCACGGTGAAAATTTGTCTCTGACAGCCAGAGCAGCCGGCACAGATATGACCGGCGGTCCTTTGAGCGAATCGATCGTGGTTTCTTTTATGAAATATTTTAATCATATAAAAAAAATCGGACGCGATTACGCGGTGGTGGAGCCTGGAGTTTATTACCGTGATTTTGAAAAAGAAACCATGAAGCGAAATTTATTGCTGCCCAGCTATCCGGCTTCACGGGAATTGTGCGCTATCGGCGGAATTGTGTCGAACAATTCAGGGGGCGAGTTGAATTTGATTTATGGCAAGACTGAACGATACGTGCAGGAAATCAAAATGGTCTTAGCCGATGGCAAAGAATATACTTTCAAGTCTCTGACCATGCCGCAACTCGGGCAAAAGAAAAATGCCCCAGGATTGGAAGGGGTGATTTACCGGAAGATGTTTGATCTGATCGATCAAAATTACGCCTTGCTAAAGGCAGCGAAGCCGCAGGTTTCGAAAAATTCAGCAGGATATTATCTTTGGAATGTTTACGATAAGGAACAAGGAACATTTGACCTGACCAAAATGATCGTGGGCTCGCAGGGGACCCTGGGTATGATTACGGAAGTGAATCTCAAACTGGTCAAGCCCAAGACCCGCGAACATTTACTGGTGATTATGCTCCAGGATTTGCACCAACTACCGGAAATAGTCAATCATCTTCTGAAATTCAATCCGCAGAGCATAGAATCGTACGATGATCATACTTTCAAAGTAGCCATGAAAATTTTGCCCGATATCGTGGCGCGGCTGAAAGGTAACGCGATCAAGTTGTTTTTCAGCTTTCTGCCCGAGCTTTGGATGACGATCACCGGCGGTATTCCCAAACTGGTGCTTTTGGCAGAATTTTCATCCGATGAGGACGCCGACGCGATCGAACGGGCAAAAGAAGCGCAGCAAAGTTTGGAAGAATTTCATATCAGGAGCAAATTGATCCTGGATGATCGTGATGCGCAGAAATACTGGGTAATCAGGCGTGAAAGCTTTAATATGCTGCGCCACCATGTCCGGGGCATGCGGACCGCGGCGTTTATCGATGATTTCGTGGTTAAGCCCGAAGTTTTGGGCGAATTTTTACCAAAACTCTACGAGATTTTAAACAAGTACAACTTACTTTATACAATTGCCGGGCACGTGGGAGATGGCAATTTTCACATTATCCCGCTGATGAAACTAGTGGACCCGACGGCTGCAGAAGTAATCCGGAAATTGGGCGAAGAAGTTTATCAATTGGTTTTTGAATATAAAGGATCGATGACAGGTGAACACAATGACGGATTAGTCCGCAGCCCTTATTTGGAGAGGATGTACGGAGGGCCAGTTTACCGGTTATTCGAGGAAACCAAAAAAATCTTCGATCCGCAGGGGATATTTAATCCTGGGAAAAAAGTTAATTCTTCCATTGATTACGCCATGAATCATCTGGATTTTAGTAAATAGACCCTCACCCCGGGCAGTCCCCGACAGCTGGTGAGGTAGAGAGCATCTCTCCCGGGAAGAGAGGGGAGTTATAATTTGAAGAAACTCAAAATCGATGAGACTGGCTCATGAAAATTACATAGTATCCAAGGATGTGATCGATCGCGGAATGCAAGACTGGAGCATCAACGTTTTTGATGCCCTTAAAAATCCGCACAATCTCACGATCGCTCTAACGGTCGGTATAAGCTTCCTAATAGTGATCGCGTTTTATTATTGGTTTGCCACTTCCAGAGCCGGAATTATTTTTAACAGGAAAATTCAAACGCTGGAGCCTGCGGGACACGTAATGGTCCGGATCGCTTTAGCAGGTTCGTTTATAGCATCGGCATATTTCAATTCATTTTTGGGACCAGAAATTCCGCTTGCTTCGCTTCCTTTCGGGCAATTGCTTCAGCCAGTGCTTCTCGGGGTCGGACTTTTATTAGTAGTCGGGCTGTTTACGGAAGTAGCCAGCATTGTCGGTTTCATCATTTTAGTCCTGACAGCACGGGTTTATAAGGACTACATGATCACTTATTTTAATTATTTCGGGGAATTTTTAGCCTTGATTTTTTTTGGCTCGCGGGTTTTTTCTTTCGACAGCTTGATTGCGTCGTCCAAATCCTGGATGGATAAATATAAGGAATGGGAAATTCCCCTGATTAGGATTAGTTATGGCATCTCTGTGCTTTATCCGGCGATTACTATAAAAATCCTTCATGCCACTATTATGGTCCAAATCGCTGAACAATATAAATTAACCCAAATTCATTGGCTGTTTCCATCGGATCCGCTTCTGATCTCTCTGGGCACAGGCGTAGCTCAGATTGCAGTCGGGTTGGCAATTATTTTTGGTTTTGCCACAAGGTTTAATGCTTTCGTAACTTTTGTTCTATATGTAATGTCTATATTATTTTTCAAAGAAGCGGTCTGGCCGCACTATATTCTGCTGGCTTTAGCCTTGTATCTGGTTATAAACAATGGCGGGGGATACAGTATTGACCGCTGGATTGAGAATCTACGGATTAAAAAATTAGGATTGAAATTAAAAAAATAAGATCAGGAAACTTATTAACCTGATTGCTGCTGCTTAATCATCTGATAAATACTTTTCAGAATGACGGCACCAGCTGCGTATTCAAAGTTCGGCGAAAGAAACTCCGGTTGGCGTATAGGAGTGACATGCCATTGAGTTTCGTTACCATTGGCCAGTAAAATAGTATTGCACCCAGCGCGGTTGCCGGCCTCAATGTCATCCAGAGTGTCACCGATGAGCCAGGAATTTTTCAGATCCAAATTTTCTTTCTCGGCCGCCTCAAACAATAATCCTGCTTTGGGTTTGTGACATTCACACTCAGCTCCAGTGTGAGGACAATAATAAAATCCATCAATATCAGTGTTGAATTTTTGTAGTTGCCGGCTTATTTCGAAAATATCCATTCGTCGGGGAGCTTGATTGGCGGTAAGAATCAGTTTGAAGCCGGCATTTTTCAAAAGCGTTAAAGATTCGGCAGCGCCAGGCAAAAGCGTGGTTTCACTATAATCTGTATACCTGGCTTCTTGGGTAATCATCCTCTCTTTATTTATAAATATGGCTTTTTCCATGGGTTTATATTATGCTTTAAATAGAATTAGTTAATTGTATAAAAGTATTAAATTCAAAAGGTAGATAACCATATGACTGATGAAGAATTGAAGAAGAAACTCACTCCTGAGCAATATGAAATAATGCGCAAAAAAGGCACCGAGGCGCCGTTTTCAGGCAAGTATTGGAACGATCACAGTTCAGGGATGTATGTTTGCGCCGCCTGCGGACAGGAATTATTTTCTTCTGACACCAAGTTTGACTCGGGCACTGGCTGGCCGTCATTCACTGAGCCTGCCAATTTGAAAAATGTTGAATTGCAGAATGACGATAGTCACGGCATGATGCGCGTGGAAGTTGTTTGCAAAAATTGCGGCTCGCATTTAGGTCATTTATTTGAAGACGGCCCATCCGATAAGGGCGGTAAGCGCTATTGTATTAATTCTGCTTGTTTGCTGCTGAAAAAAGATTGACAGATTGTTTTTGGACTCTTACAATGAAGATGTATTAATTGGAAGGGTCCAAAACAATGTTGGGACACTAACATCAATACGCAACGAAAGGCGGCTTTCAAAGGCCGTCTTTTAATTTCAAAACTTGACTTAATGGATTTGGGGTTTTAGAATTAGAAGACAATAATAATGGCGGCTGAAAGGCCGTCTTTTGTTTGATCAAATCAATGAACCAATAGAAGTAGTTAGTATTTTTAGGGAAAATAAACTAATTCCTTTCAAGTTTTTTTGGCAGGGCCAGGAAATTTTGATAAAAAAAGTAAATTTAACCCATTCGCGGTTTGAGGGCCGGGTAAAATTTTACTTTTTCGCAGTTTCCGACAACACTAATTATTTTAAACTGCAATTTAATACGGATAATTTATCCTGGACACTTTTGGAATCTTATGCTGAATGATCTGCTGCCAAAAATCATGCTAGTGGACATGAATTCGTTCTTTGCCTCAGTCGAACAGCAGGCTAATCCTTTTCTACGTGGTAAACCTTTGGGTGTTTCTGTATCACCTCATCCCACAAGCTGTCTTATAGCCACTTCGAAAGAAGCCAAAGCAATGGGCATAAAAAATGGAATTTCTATTTATAAAGCCAGAAAAATTTATCCTAAGATCATGGTCGTAAATTCTGAGCCGGAAAAATACCGCGAAGTTAGCCGAAAAATAAATAAAATATTTTTAGATTATACAAAACAAGTGGAACCCTACAGCGTTGATGAATCATTTTTGGATTTAAGCGAGACTAAACTTAACCCGTTACTGGTCGGAACTGCGATCAAGCGCCGCATTCGGGAAGAAGTGGGGGAATGGCTGACTTGCTCCGTAGGCATCGCCTCCAACAAATTTATGTCGAAATTGGCCGCAGATTTGCAGAAACCCGACGGATTAAGTGTGGTTTGGCAGAGCCAGTTGCCGGAAATTTATAAACATAAGAAATTTTCGGATTTATGGGGGTTGAACCGCGGCTGGACCAAGCGGTTGGTTTCCTTGGGTATCATCAGTCCTCTGCAGCTTTTGGATTATCCAGTTCAAAATTTGATTGCCGTTTTCGGTAAACCAGGTTTTTTTATCTGGGAGCGGGTAAATGGTCTGGAGCGGGATGAGATTAATCCTGTGGAGGAACTTCCCAAGTCTTTTGGCCATTCCTGGGTGTTGAATTTCCGAACTACGGACAAGGAGCGTTTGGCAGTCGTGATCATGCGCTTAAGTGAAAAAGCCTCGCGGCGGATGCGCAGACAAGGATTTACGGCTTACAGCATGTATTTATCAGTGGCTTTGGCGGATGGTCGTAATTTCTATCAATCCAAAAAACTCAAGTTTGCGATTGAAACCGGCTATGAGCTGTACGAAGAAGCTTTGAAAATCTGGCAAACCTGGAAATTCGAAGACAATGTCACATATATTGCGGTGGGATTTACTAATTTGAGGCTTAAAGTCAACCAGCTGGATTTATTTTCAGAAAAATCTTCTCAACTTATTTCGACATTGGATCTCATCAACGATAAATATGGAGAATTTACGATCAGATCGGCTTTGCTCACCCATTCGGCAGCATTTGCTCCCGATGCCATTGCGTTTGGGAAATAGTTTTGAGCACCAGAAAACAATGTGCGTAGCCTGTCAAGCTTGTTAGAAGTTTATTGGTGATTTAAATATTTCATTGTGCATAACTCTGTAAAAGCACTTTTTTCTTATATTTACGATAGGTTTCTACTTCCGAGAGGCTCAAATTTTTGTATTAATAACCGACGAAAATTTGTAGAGTTTGTACATTGCGGAAAAACTCCGTATAAGAGAAGATATAAGTACTCCAATTAATTTTTACTCGTTTGGGGAAGCGGGTAAGATTGTGAGAAAGGAGTGAGGGATACACACAATTCGAAATCTAGTCACCTTCGTAAGAAAATAGTGGGCTTATCAAGATGACTATGACAACTACTCCGGGCGATTAGAGCCGGGAGAAATCTGAACAATCAGATAAGAGATGAAATGCAAAACCCCGTGATTAAAAAGCGGGGTTTTGAATTGGCCTAAAGTTACACCCAATCAATCCACAGTCGTACTTCACTTTTACTAAAAAAACCCGAATTGATCCTAATTTAATAGCGTCATTGCTAATATGATGCAAGTTAGCTAGCAATTAAAGTATTGGTACGTGGTTCTGACTCAATCTGGTTGGTTTAGGCCTAACTGGATTGAGCCAGAGCCTAACGTTTTAAAGCAATTCTATGAAAACCGTTGTCGGGTTGTTTTTTTTACCCTCCCACCAAAATATATTCGAAGAGACGAAATTACGAGAAAATAGATCCCACAAATCTTTTTTTAATTTGAAAATATTTTTAGGGATTCTTTGCGGAGGTTTGTCTCTGCTAACTTCGCTTCCAGTATCAGCCGCAGGGGTGACTTTGCAATTGCCCAGCGATTATAAGAGTACTCATATCATATCTCTGGGAAACGCATCAGCGTTTACTTTTGATTTTTCTATTAAAGGATCCGCTGTGAGCGGAGAAAACTCTTTTATTATTGCCGAGAATTTAGGCAATGCGTACCGAGTCAGCAAGATTGCTCCGGACGGCACTGCTAAAGTACTTTTAGACCGGACAGGCCAAACTATCACAAATCTTTCTTATCATCAGGGGGTAGTTTATATCGTTACTCGGGGGCGAATTTACAAAATCGCTAAAGGAAAAATTTCTGATATTATTACCGGACTTCCCACCACAGGTGATTATGGAAACAGTACTATCGTTTTTAACAATGGCTCAATGTATTTAGCCACAGGTACTGCGACCAATTCGGGAATAGTAGGAGCGGACAACACCTGGCTTGCCGCTAATCCTTCAGTTCGCGACATACCCTGTGCCAATTCGAAACTGGCTGGTGTAAATATTACTACGGATAATTTTCTCACCGCCAAAAAAGACGCTAAAGCGACCACCGGCAGTTTTTTACCGTTCAACACTCCCGTTTCAGCGGGTCAGATGGTGTATGGCATGAGCAAATGCAATGGAGCCGTAATCAAATCCACTCCTGATGGAGTATTGACTGAAGTTTATGCCTGGGGCTTTCATAACCCGAAAGGATTGAGCGTTGATGATAATGGAAATCTATGGCTCTTTGATGGAGGAATGGAGAACCGCGGGGTGAGGCCGATCAAAAATGGGAAAGACGCTTTATTTCAGGTTTCCCAGAATGCTTGGTATGGTTGGCCGGATTTTAGTGCCGCATCGCCAGTCGACCAACAGGTGATTTTGGCGGAATTTCCCAACAATCCGCCACAGCCACAGGCAGTGTTTGATCTCGGCCTGGTTAAGTATTTAATCATCTCACCTAAGACTTTTCTTACCAATTCTGCTCTGGCACAGGTTTCGGACGAGAAAATTAACCGCCTGGAATTGTCCAGTAAAAGTTTAGATGATTTTCTGTCCGTGTCAGGAGGAAAAATTATTCAGTACAAATTTGGCCCGGATGATAAACTCTATGTTTTAGTTTTAGCGGCGAAAGGTAAGACCGAGCTTTATTCCATAGAATCAACTGCCCCACAGACAAGCGGGATTATCGGTTCCACTCAAGCCAAATCATCTTTTAATAACTGGATGTTCGGAGCCATGTTGGCAATTTTCGCTAGCGGTGGGCTTTTCGCGATTCGAAACCTCAAAACTCCAGTCAAGCCATTTTAGTTTAATAAGGCAAGCTGCCAGGGGCTCCATAGAACCACTGTAGCGTGTCCTGACCCATCAGAATGTAATCCGCGGCTCCGATGGACGGTACGCTGCCATTGACTGCGTATTGCCAGCCATTAACTCCCGTTGGCCTATAACCGTCGATGCTGGATACAAATTGGCCCAGTCCAGTTTGTTTTATTTCGTAAAGTAGATTTATTTGGTTCGCGGAAGCAATAAGTGCTTCGAGTGCTGTTTTATTTTGACTAAAATTTACATCCCCTACAAAAATTTTATTTTCCGGATAAGTGATTGTGACATGTATTGTGGGATTGGCTGGTATTATTGGTGGCGGTGGCGGCAGGGCAGGGGGCACGGGAAGTGGCGGAGGAATCGGTGCTGGAGGAGTTACTATCCGCGGACAGTTTTTTCCAATGGTAAGTGATGAGGCAGTATCGTTGCCAATATAACTATTTCTCAGATCTGGGTTATTGGTTCTAAATTCTTCGCAGCGGCCGGCAAAATTTATGTGTTCATATAATGCAACTACCTGACCTGCCGGCACAATGACAGATGAGGCAGTATCGTTGCCGATTGGATTTTGACGGAGATCAGGATCATCTGAGGTAAAACTTTGGCATCCGCCCGCGTAGTTTATGTCTACGCACAATTGGACTGTTGGTGGATTAGGAGCAGGCGGGGGTGTTGTTGGCTGCGGATCCTGTATTGTTCTTATGGGTACTCCATGCCCTGAAAGGGCAATTACAGCGTAAGCTGTGACTAAACTTGAGCCAGTGTTATCCGCAGGCTTCCATTTAAACGAACCGTTGGGTAGCTGTAAACTATTTAGAAATTCTATCGCATTGGCCGGAGCATTTCTGCCGGCACTATTTAATCCTGCGATTACCCAAGCTGTTGAGGCGCCATCCGGGGCCGTATTTGGTATAAAAGCATAACCGCCGGAAGAATCCTGAGCACTGCTGATATAATTAAATGCCGAATCGGGTACGCCGCCGGTTTTGAAAAGTGCCGCCACCGCCATGGCAGTAGTGTTCGAATCGGATCCCACGCTGGTAGCAAACCCCCAACCGCCGTCAGAATTTTGGTGGGATAAAATAAATTGTCGGGATTTGGAAACAGTATTATTGGAAATTCCAGCTGATGTTAAAGCCAGGACTCCAAAAATATCATCATTGAGAAGAGAGCTGTCTCCAATTTGATTGCCATCAAAAAATGATTCGAGTTTTTCTACAAAATTTTCTGAACCAAAAGTCCGCGGGTTTTCGTCCAGAGCGGTGATGGCCAGAATTCTTTTTTCGTAATCCGTGGCAGAGCCGTTGGAAATAGGGGAGCGTAAAAATGTCTGCCCGGAATTTTGACCGATGGCGGCCCTAGCCATGATAGACCACTCCTCGTTTTGCGGTAGAGTATTTACAGCTTGATTTAAATTTGCCGCGTTAGCAGGATTGCTTAATGATAAAACTGCTGTAACCAACCCAAGAGCAATCGTAGCAAATATTTTTTTGTGATGCATAATTTTTTGTCTTTGCGAGCGGAGCAAAACAATCTTTTTATTGAAGAGATTGCTTCGTCGTCCACGACTGAAGTCGGGACTCCTCGCAAAGACGAATTAATAATTTTAAAATTTATTTGAAAAAGAAGAGGAGAAGAAGGATCTCCTCGTTAACCAACACTCTGTTTTTCGTAGGCGCTCCAGAGCTGGTCTTTATTTAGTTTAATCGAGCCTGCGTCGGCTCCGAAAAACTGATTTTGAACGCAGAAGATCCAGCCGTAGGTGGTACTTGAAATTTCCCACGTCCCTGCGCCGAAACCAAATTGACGAACTTGCGGGTTGAGGTTGTTGGCACGCATGGCGTCCAGTAGAGGCACCCGATCGCGCGTAGCGTAACCATAGTAGCGAAGGGAAGCCTTGGTGCTGTTGGAAGCTATGACTTCAGACACCGGTTGAAGTCGTGAGCTCGGGTTTGACGGCGGGGGTGGACTCGGTGTCGGCGTTGTAGGCGTGCTACTTGCGCACGTACTTATCAACCCACCGGCAAGCACGGCGTTGACATATCCGACCCAACCGGTGATTGAATGCAGAGGTCGCGTCGGTAATAAGTTTCTGTCCACGAATGGGCGTAAAAACTGTCTGCGGTTCACGATGTCCTCCTTGGAACTCATGCGCAAAAATAAAACAACCTTCCTGCGCAGAAGAAGGTTGATTTGTGTGTACAAAAAAATCGACCTGCTCCTGCTCGGGAGAGTGTGATTGGTAAGTTGCGTTCAGGTAATCCGGCTAAGGCACCTCTCTGGCTCTTCGAGCCATCTCTCCCAGAGGGAGAGAATAAAAAGAAAGTGACATTACGGTTGCGGCACAGCGTGGGAGTCAAACCCACTTCCCCTAAGGCAAACTTAATCTAAAATTCATCAAAGAGCGTAAACAAATACTAATCCTAAGAAAAAACGCTGTCAACCCTCTTTACAAAGTCAGAAATTTCTGCTATAATATCTTTAGAGAGTAAAACTTCCGCAATCCAGCGGATCGTCGAACCAAGAAACAAAAACAAATGACAATAAGCAGCCGAATCTAGGGGGAAAAACGATCTCAACATATGAGGGATTGTTTTGCTCGAAGTTGAAATGCTATTCGGAACCGTTTGAAAGAAAAGTTAAATCTGCTTATTTCCGGCCTGGAACACAATCATTAGGCTTAACCACCGAAGATTTGTTCTGGACGGGGAATATAAACAAGATCGCCAGTGTGTCGGGCTTCACCAAAACCGTGAATCTCCTGGCAATAAACACTGACAGTCTTACAAACAAAAATCAGGCTCTCTCACCTGATTTTTGTTTTTGTATATTATTATACTTCTTACATCGCCCAACTGATTTGATCGTTTCACTCGGTCTTTTATTTCAGATTTATAATCATACTTCCAAAGTCTTTAGGAATTTTTGAAAATATTTCGGGTTTATTTTTTACGAGGATCATATCTTCAATCCGCACCCCGAATTTTTTGGGTAGATAGATTCCGGGTTCCACCGTTACAACATCATTTTCCATAATTATATCTCCTGAGTTTGGTTTGAAGTTAGGAGCCTCATGGATTTTTTTGCCTACGCCATGACCAGTGCCGTGAATATAAAATTTTCCAAAGCCTGAGGTATTGATGATGTGGCGCGCCGTAAAATCTATCCCATCAGCATGTTTACCCGGAGCGGTTTTTTTGATAGCAGCAAGTTGGCTTTTCAAAACGATGTTATAAATTCTTTCTTGTTCCTTGTTCGGTGTTCCGATAAACAGGGTTCTCGTGAAGTCAGAGCAGTAGCCAGAAACCTTGACTCCATAGTCGAGCATTAGAAAATTATTTTTTCCGATTCGTAGCTTACCCGGTTTGTGATGGATCTCAACTGCGCTGCGGCCAAAAGAGACAATAGGAGGGAAGGCCATGCCTTGGGCGCCAAATTTTTTCCCAAGTTTTTTTATCTGGTTGGCAATTTCTATTTCAGTCAAGCCGAATTTATGCCGCATCTTTATCAGATCGACGATCTCTAGAAAAATTTTATCTATAATTAAAGAGCCATGTGAAATGGCTCTTAGTTTGCTTTCGGGCATTTATTTAACTGAAGCAACGATTGATTCGAAAGCTTTCGGGTTGCGCACTGCCAATTCTGCGAGCATTTTCTTGTTCAGACCGATTTTTTGCTTGCGCATATTACCCATGAGTGTGGAAAATTTAACGCCTTGTTCTCGGGACGCGGCATTAATTCTGATAGTCCAGAGTTTTTTGAAATCGCGCTTGCGCAGGCGGCGATGGCCGTAAGCGTAAGAATCCGCGTGAAGCAGAGCTTCTTTAGCCGCTATGGCGTTGGTGCTTCTGCGGTTGGTAAAGCCCTTGGTTCTTTTTAAAACGTATTTTCTTCGTTTGTGCGCGGCAACTCCGCGTTTTATTCTCGTCATAAATTATCCTCGGATTAATTCACCGATCTTAAGATTGGTTTTATGCATTGTTAAATCACGTCGTTTGCTCTTCGTAGTTTTTCCGGATTCACGGGCGTTAAAATGAGCTTGACCGGATTTGCGGCGCATAAGCTTGCCGGAACCTGTTTTCCAGAAAGTTTTGGCTACCCGCTTATTTGTCTTCTGCTTAGGCATATTATTGTTTAGCTTGAGGGCCCACTATGATCGAAACGGTATTGCCCATTTTAGTCGGGCCGGTTTCTTTTACAAAGGGGACGCTGATTAATGTTTGGAATTTTTTGATTAGATCAAATGCCAGTTCGGGATGGGCTTGTTCACGGCCGCGCATGACCACATCCACTTTTACTTTGTTGCCTTCGGTTATGAATTCCGTGGTTTTTTTGGATTTAAAATTAAGATCGTGCTCGCCAATACGGACCGAGAGGCGGATGCCTTTGACTGTGACTTTCTTTACTTTCTTCCTGGCTTCCTGGGCCTGTTTTTCCTGCTGATAGCGGTACTTGTCGTAATTGAGCAGTTTTACCACCGGCGGTTTGGCTTGCGGAGAGATTTCCACCAAATCAACTTCTTTTTCGCGTGCCAAAGCCAGGGCTTCTTCTGTTTTCATAATTCCAATCATTTTTCCGTCAGAATCAATGACCCGGACTTCAGGAACGCGTATTTGATTGTTGAGCCTGTTTCTTAGTGCTATTGTAGTTACTTTAATTTTTAACCATTCAAATTATAATGACTTTTGACCTAAAAGTCAACTGGTGGAGCTGGGGAGCAGTGAACTCCCGTCCAAGAGTTTTTCAAAGCCACTTCTACAAGTTTAGTTTCGCTTGTTTATCTTAAACTATAGAAGCGAAACGAAAACAGTTTAAGGTTGCTCTAAATGTCCTTTTGATCGTCGAGTACCGATCAAAGTAAGTTCTTAATATAACACCAGGTACTTTCGGAAGAACACCGAAAGGCTGATGGGTTGTTACTTAATTAAGCAGCAACCATAGCAGGTGAGAATGCAAAAGCATTCACGAATCTGCTTACCAAATTTTTGGCATTTATGATTTACCTTTTCTTTTTAACCGAGAGATTAGGCTAATCGGACTTGCTGTGATTTTGAAGGAACACCTGTCGAATCAATTCAGCCCCGTGTTTTTGCGACCTCTTTTGAGGTCAATCAATTCTATCAAAAAAAGACTTGTTTGGCAAGGGTTAATGTTGTATGATAGGCACACACAATCTCGAGGAGGTATGGCATGTTTCCATTGGACGCGGAACAGATTCGCAGATTGACTGAAGTTCGTCGGGATGTGATCAGGCATCGCGCCTGGTCTAATTCGCGCCATCGCGAAGCTCATGAAATCGAGGGCACGCCCGAAGGGGACTGGATCGCTGCGGAGCGTGATATGGCTCCATCGAGAGCGAGTATTGCGAGTCTGGCGCATGTCATCTCCGAGAGAAGATGTGACGTTGGGATCATGAGTAGTCCTGAACAAGACTGGCTGGAAGCCGAGGCTTGGCTCTGGAAGACCGAGTTGCTCTACCACCATACGAGGAACTACTATTTCAAGCCGCATAACTAAAACCGCCGCCATCGAGGTCGCGGTTCTTTTTTATACTCTGGTTCGGATAGTTCTGTCCAGACTTCTTTTTGTTTCTTTTTTCTTAATTGATTCGCGTTTGTCGTATTGTTTCTTTCCACGTCCGAGACCAATTTTGAGTTTAAGGCGCCGCTTGGAAGTGTAGATCTGCAAAGGGACTAATGTTAGACCTTTTTCTTTGGTCTTTGATTGAAGTCGCAATAGTTCATTTTTGTGCAATAACAATTTCCGTTCTCTGGACTCATCGTAACCTTCCAGGTTTGCTGCTTGCTTGTATTTACCGATGTAAGCGTTGCGCAAGAAAGCCTCGCCGTTTCGGATCGTGACGTACGCTCCATCCAAACTGGCCTGGCCGTTTCTGATGCTTTTGACTTCGTGCCCTGCCAATACCAAACCCGCCTCGATCTGATCTTCGATGGAATAGTTGTGCAGCGCTTTTCGATTATTTGCAAGACTAGTCATAACTATTTATAATATGCTGACTGTGGTTTGGTCCAGAGTGTGGTGCGGAGAACGCCATATCTGCGATATCACGCGACGTATTGGTAGATCGTTCGACCATCCTAGCAGTGGGACAGGACTCCAAGATCGCCAGCATTCAAGAGTAAACATCAGTCCTTTACTGGTTTAAAGGGTTGCTGATGTAAACCAGTACTCTATGTCAACGGGCTTCTACGCTTGGGGCAAACCACAGTTGAATTCCATGGGGGAAAATGTGTTGTCGAGTAGGACTTTTTGCCCTGCTCTTTTTTATTGTTCTAGGTTATTATATCTGATAAAATAGTCATATGCTAATGAAGAAAGAAATCCAACAATTAGTGATAGAAGCAGCAGAGGCGACAGGTGTTTTGATTTCAGATGAACTGAAATCAAAAATTACTGTCACATATCCAGATGCCAAAATCGGGGACTATGCGACGAATGCGGCTTTGATTTTGGCAAAAGAAGCCAAGATGAAGCCAGTGGAACTGGCAACCCAGCTTATCGCTAAAATGAATGTCAGTGATTTTGAAAAGGTAGAAGTCGCGGGCCCTGGGTTTATTAATTTCAGACTCAAACCCGAGGCACTCGTAAGTAAGATAATAGATAGCAGTGAACAGATAACAAAGCCTGAAAAAATTCTAGTGGAATATTTTCAGCCCAATGTGGCCAAGCCTTTGCATTTAGGCCATTTGGAAACAGCAGTCATCGGCGATACTATTTATCGCCAGTTAAAATATTTGGGTCACCAAGTAGAATCCGATACTCACATGGGGGATTGGGGAACGCAATTTGGCCAGCTGCTTTTAGCTTACAAAAAATATGGCAATGAAGGCATCGTAGAATCCGATCCGATTAACGAACTGAACAAGCTTTATGTAAAGATAAACGAAGAGATTACCAAGCATCCAACGCTTCACGAAGAAGCCAAGGAGGAGTTTGTGAAATTGGAAAAAGGTGATTCCGAAAACAGGGCAATCTGGAAAAAGTTTGTGGATTGGAGTCTCGAAAAACATTTGAAGATTAACGAGCTGATGAATATTCAACTTTTCGATCATCACTGGCCGGAAAGTTTTTATCAGGACAAAATGCCCGCAATCCTCATGGATCTTAAGGGCAGAGGTTTATTGAAGGAATCTCAAGGAGCGCAGATTGTAGATTTAGAAAGCCAGGGATTAGGAATTGCCTTGATTGTAAAATCCGACGGAGGCACTACTTATTTGCTGCGCGACCTTGCAACTTTTGTTTATAGAAAATCACTTGGCTTCAATAAGCAGCTTTATGTGGTGGATGTGCGGCAAGCACACGCGTTCAAACAATTGTTCGCCATCTTAAAACTGCTTGGCTACATGCACGATGAGGAAGCCGTGCACATCGATTATGGTTTTATGAGTTTTAAAGGTGAGGCCTTGTCCAGCAGGAAAGGCAACATGGTTTTAGCTGAAGACGTTATTGCTCAAGCCAAAGAAAAAGTGGAGAAGATCATCGCGGAAAAAAATCCCAATCTTAGTGATGCGGATTATGTCATTCCAGCCGTGGCCCAGGCAGCTATCAAGTATTTCATACTTTCCCATAACCGTCATAGTGACATTGAGTTTGATTGGGACAAAGCTTTGGATTTCGAAGGCAACAGCGGGCCTTATTTGCAGTACACGCATGCGCGCCTAGCCAGCATTCTTAGGAAGGCGGGAAATCATGTTATAGGGGACAGGTTACAGGGGACAATAGTCATGAGCCTCACGGAGAGGCAAATTCTTTTTCAAACCGCCATCCTTCCCGAAATAGTGGCAGATAGCCTTGAAGATTATTTGCCGAATGTGTTGGCCAATTATCTTTATAACTTCGCAACTTTGCTAAATCGATTTTATCACGAAAGCCCGGTAACGCAGGAGCCGGATGAAGCAGTGAAAAATTATCGAATCGCGCTTGTTTTTAGTGCCAAAAAAGCTCTAAGCCGAGGTTTGGATTTACTAGGGATTGAAGCTTTGGAAGAGATGTAAAATGTGCTATAATCAAAGTATAAAAGCGTGGATCCGTTATCAGCGGGGAGTTTTTGCAGAAAAAGCTTTTAAAGCCTAGAACTGCACGTAAGCTTAGCGTAAAAAGCATAATTAAGAGCCAAAAGGAATTGCGATGGTACCTCCCGAAAGGGATCGCAAAATCAGCGGCTTTTTTATTTTTATGAAAGAGATCGTTCCTAAAGATAGCCGATATATTCCATTTACGCAGCAAAGATCGAGCTGTGTCCCGACTTGTATTTGGATGATAATGTATAAGCAAAAAATTCCATTAATCGCGCAGGAATTATTAGGATACCATTTGGGTTTAACAGTGGCACCCGAGTTTAGGTATTTATTTTGGAATGCCAGAAAAGGTAAAAAACCAAGAGCCGGTTATGGGACCAGGTTAAGTGGACGCGAAGTGGACCCGAACAAAGTATTTTCCAGTTTAAAAATTCCATTGCGCATGACTTATAGGCCGATTAATCAGTTCCCAAACGTGGCAAGTTTTAAGAACTACATTTCTGATGCGGTGAAGAAAGATAAAGATGTTATTGTATGCTTTGATTTTGGTACACTCAACGATCTGCCGGAAAGAGATGGGCATGTTTCGGTGATTGATAGGTTGGTCGGGAAAGATTCAGTTCGATTAATTGATCCATCTCCTCGATTTCCAAAATGGCGAATATTTAAACTTTCTAAATTAAAAAAAGCCCTGGAGGTACACGGAGAAAAAAAGCATGCAGGTTTTTGGGAATTTAAAAAAATATGAGTAAACAACCTTTCAAACCAATTGATCCAAAACCAGACTTTCCGAAACTTGAGGAAGAGGTTTTGAAGTTTTGGGAAGAGAATCAGATTTTCGAGAAATCTCTAGAACAAACCAAAAACGGCCAACCGTATACTTTTTACGATGGCCCGCCCTTTGCCACAGGTTTGCCTCATTACGGACATATTTTAGCTTCCACTGTCAAAGATTTATTTCCCCGTTATCAAACTATGCACGGGCGCTATGTGCGTCGGCGCTGGGGGTGGGATTGCCACGGCTTGCCGATAGAAGAGTTAGTCGAGCGCAAGCTTGGAATTTCCGGAAAAAAAGATATTGAAAAATTGGGAATTAAAAAGTTCAATGAAACTTGTCGCAGTATGGTTTTGCAATTCGCTGATGAGTGGAAAAAAACCATCCGCCGGATTGCGCGCTGGGTGGAGTTTGACGATTCTTACAAAACTATGGATCGTGATTACATGGAATCCGTATGGTGGGCGTTCAAGCAAATTTACGACAAGGGACTTGTTTACGAAGGCCGTCGCGTATTATTGTATTGTCCGCGTTGTGAGACACCGATTTCCAACTTTGAAGTCGCCATGGATAATAGTTATAAGGAAGTGACGGAAGAAGCAGTGACAGTTAAGTTTAAAGTCAAAGGCCAAGAAAATACTTATTTATTAGCTTGGACCACCACTCCCTGGACTTTGCCAGGCAACGTGGCTTTGGCAGTCGGAGAAGATATTCACTATCTCAAAATAAAAGTCGGCGATGAATTTTATATTATTGCAATAGATAGAGTAAATTCTGTCTTTGGGGATACTACTAAAATTGACGATCGCACAAAAGAGCAGTATAAGGGTTCCGACTTGGTTGGCCTTGAATATGAACCTTTATTTGATGTGCCAGCTGTTCAATCTGACAAGGCCTTTAAAGTTTACGCTGCAGATTTTGTAAATACAGAAGAGGGTACTGGAATTGTGCACACAGCTGTTGTCTACGGAGAAGATGACTATAATTTGGGAATGAAAGTGGGTTTGCCTGTCGTTCCGCTGCTGGATGAAAAGGGAAAGTTTAATACCTTAGCTCCGGAGCTGATTCGAGGAATGTATTTTAAAGATTCAGAAAAATTGATCAAGAAAGATTTGGAGAGTAGGGGATTGATGTTTGCCAAACAACAACACCAGCATTCGTATCCGCACTGCTGGCGTTGTGGCACGACGCTTTTCTACAATGCCATTCCTGCATGGTTTATGAATATTCAAAAGATCAAATCAGGACTCCTGGAAACTAACGAAAAAGAAATCAACTGGTATCCGGAACATCTGAAGCACGGTCGGTATCAAAAGAGTGTAGAAGCGGCTCCTGATTGGAATATTTCTCGAAATAGATACTGGGGCAATCCGATCCCGGTTTGGAAGTGCGAAGACGGACACAACACGGTGGCCGGCAGTATTAAAGATTTAGGTTTGGAAAAAAATACTTTTTATTTTGTCCGGCACGCGGAGTCAGAAAAAAATGTTTTGAATGTTATTTCTAATTCCATTGAGAAAGATCGGTTTGGTTTGTCAAAGGAAGGATTATCACAAGCGGAAAATTTAGCCAGGCAGATTAAAGAGCTCGGCATAGATTTGATTTTCACGTCTGATTTTTTACGGACAAGGCATACGGCAGAAATATTGGCGAAAAAAATAGGGTTGGAAATAAAGACTGATGAGAGACTGCGGGAATATAACGTCGGTGAATTTGAGGGCAAATCGGAAAAAGAATGGCAGAATGAATTCGCAAATAAGCACGATCTATGGACAGAAGCACCCAAGGGCGGAGAAACCTGGGCAGAAGTTCAAAAACGAATGGTTGATTTTGTGAATGAAGTTAATCAGAAATATGAAGGTAAGAAGATTTTAGTAGTGGGTCATGGAGATCCGCTTTTGGTTTTAATGAGACACTTTGGGTCTGAAAGACCGTACCCGAAATATGTGGAAGTTTTCGAGATAAATGTTTCGATTGTAGATTTGCATCGACCGTATATTGACGATGTGGTTTTGAAATGCAAAGAGTGTGGCAAGGATGCCCATAGAACCCCAGAAATATTCGATTCTTGGGTGGAAGCAGGCTCTATGCCGTTTGCCGAATATCATTATCCGTTTGACCAGAAAGAGGTTTTCGAAAGCCGGTTCCCAGCACAATTCGTAGCCGAATACATCGCTCAAACGCGTGCGTGGTTTTATGTCATGCATGTCATATCATATAATTTGTTCGGCAAAGCACCATTCCAAAGCGTGGTGACCACCGGAACAATTTTGGCTGAAGATGGTTCTAAGATGAGTAAGTCAAAAAATAATTATCCCGATCCATGGGAAGTCATGGGGAAGTATGGCGTAGATGCTATGAGATTTTATCTAATGAACTCGCCAGTGATGAATGCCGATAATCTGAATTTTAGTGAAAGAGAATTAAGTGTGATTTACAGAAAAAATATTTTGATTTTATGGAACGTATATAATTATTTCGTCACGTACGCCAATGAAGCAGGGTGGGAACCCAAGCCAGCAGGATACAAACCGGATTTGACGAATGTCCTGGATCTTTGGATTGTTGCTAAGACGCAGGAGTTGGTAAATACCGTTACAGATGAATTGGATGGATACAATACTGTGCGTGCCACCAGAGCGATCGAGGAATATATAAATGAATTATCGACTTGGTACTTGCGAAGAAGTCGCGGACGAAAGGACAGTCATTTCTTCGGCAGCTTGCGTCATGCACTTCTGGTAATGGCTAAAGTTTCAGCTCCGGTAATACCTTATATGTCGGAATTAATTTACAGTAATCTGAATAAAAATCCGGCCGTGCTTTCAGTTCATTTAGCCAAGTGGCCGGAAAAGAAAGAATTGAGCAAAGATCAAAAGGAAGTTTTGGAGCAAATGGAATTGGTGCGCAACTTAGTTGAGCAGGGTCATGGGCTTAGAAAAGCCGCGAATATAAAATTACGTCAACCATTGGCCTCGGTAACATATAATGACAAGAACGAACTTCGCAAAGATTATACTGATATTCTGGCTGAGGAATTGAATGTAAAGACGGTGAAATTCGGCGATAAATTGGAATTTGATCTAAATCTAACATCTGAGCTTAAAAAAGAAGGCTTGGCTCGGGAGCTGGAACGCGCTGTGCAGGATTTGCGGAAAAAATCCGGCTTAAAAGTTGGGGAAATCGTCAATTTATCTTATAATACTGATGATGACGAATTAATCGCCGCTTTTGACCTTTTCGACACAAAAAAGACCTATATCAATAAGATTTCTAAGGAAGCGGGGGGAGAAAAGTTTGAAGTTGAAGGCAAAAGTGTGGACATCGCGTTGACTAAATGAAATATAAGAAACTCACCGGAGTTATCCTAAAGAAACAAAATTATAAGGAAGCCGATCAAATATTGACTGTATGGACGCAAGAAGCAGGCAAGGTGCGAGTATTGGCAAAATCTCTCCGGCTGCCCAAAAGCAAGCTGAATTACGCCGTACAGGATCTGGGGTTGTCAGAGATAGATATTGTTGGTTCTCAATTGCCGGTTTTGATTGGAGCCAAGTGCATCCGGCAATTTGGAAGCTTGCGGGAAGATTTGCAGAAAACCGCAATTGGATTCTATGCTGCCGAGCTGATGTTGAAATTGACGGCGGATGAGCATCCAAATGAAACAGTATTTCTATTACTGAAGGAATTTCTGATCAATTTAGACAAACCAAGTTACTTTGCCGTAGATTACGGATTGCTGGATAGTTTTTCTCTGGATCTTTTGGACGCTTTGGGATTCAAATTTCCTCACAACCCAAATCCCAATCATACTGATATTAATAAATTTATCGAATATGTTTTAGAAAGGCCAGTATGGATGATCAAATTTTAGACGACAAATCAAGATTGGAAATCCCTGTGAACTACAATCCGCAGGAACCAAAATGGAAGCAGGTTTTGAAAAACAAGACGATAGTTTTTTCAAGCCTGGCCTTTGTGGTAATCGTATTCATCGGTTGGTATTTCTTCGGGAATCAAAAGCCGGTGGCTCCCACTTCCAACAATGTCGTGCTTCTAATCAAAGGACCGGACCAGCTGATGTCCGGCAATGAAGCGGAATACCGCGTGGTTTACCGCAATGGCGAGAATGCTGACCTGGTAAATATTTCTTTAGAAATGTTTTATCCGGCTGGTTTTAAATTTAAGTCCGCAACTCTCGCATCTATTTCTTCGGGTGGCAATATCTTTAACTTGCCTGTGGTGAAGCAAGGAAAAGATGGGGAAGTAGTGATTCGCGGCAAACTCGCCGGCTCTACGGGTGAGGATAAACAAATCAAGGCCATGCTTCATTATCGGTTGTCCAATTTTAATTCTGAATTCGCCGTAGAACAAACTATCAAGACTAGTATATTGCCGCCGAATCTAACTATGGATGTAAATGGTCCTGTGGATGTGGTCAATGGTCAGGACACGACATATACCGTGACATTTACCAATGTGACGAATCAAGATTTCGACAATTTGGCATTGCAGGTGGCTTATCCCGAGGGATTTAGCTTTACTTCCAGCAATCCTGCGGTTTCGAAAAACAATAATTACTGGTTGCTTCCCAAACTGCGAAGCAATAGCTCGGCCAGTATTGAGATCACCGGTAGCTTTGTAGGCAATGACACTGAAACTAAATTAGTGAAGGCGGATTTGGGTCAAATAATCAATGATATATTTGCCCCGCAGTTGACTTCCACGGCAACGTTCAAGCTGATCCCGTCAGCGCTGGCCATCCTGCTTGCTTCCGATGTAAAGAATAATGTTGTTAAATTAGGCAATTCGATTAATTATAAAATAAATTATTCAAACCAGGGCCGCATCGGCTTAAACAATCTGACTATAGTCGTAAATCTGGAAGGTACGGCTTTGGATTTTGCCAGGCTCTCGGCTCCAGATGCCATTATCAAAGGGCGAACGCTGACCTGGAAGGCCGCAACTTCGCCCGGTTTAAGCGTACTTTCGCCAAGCCAGAAAGGAGAAATCCGCTTCAGTGTTCCCTTGGTACAAAACCTGAATACTAATCTTAAAAATCAAACCATCAAAGCTTCGGCCATGATTTCTTCGCAGGAAATTTCCAAGCCGACCAAGACCCCAGAGGTAAGTTTGAAGCTGGGAACAGTGGTGGACTTAAGTGTGACAGGTAATTATGTTTCCGGAGCTGCTCCCATGCAGGTGAATCAGCCGACTCTGTTTGCAATCACTTTTCTTCTGTCTAATTTGAGCAATGATTTATCCAATACAAAAGTTGTGGCATCTCTGCCTCTGCCCGTCTCGGCTTGGAAAAACGTGATCATTCCTGATACAGAAAAAAATCGTTTGAGCTATGATCCGAATTCGGGAAAGATTACCTGGAATATCGGCGACCTCGCTGCGTTTGTAGGCAGGTATACTCCAGCGTTAAAAGTAACTTTTCAGTTGGAAGTTACTCCCACGGAAGCAGATAGAAATAAAGTCATGGGGTTGCTGACCCAAGTCCAAGCAATCGGAACCGATGCGTTTACAAATCTGGAAGTAAAAAGCGATAACATTCAGAGCATCACCGTAGCCGATCTCCAGGATGACGTTATGAATAGTAAAGGAACAACAGTGCAGTAAAGCAGGTTATAGGTTGTAGAAAAAACCCAGGACATTCCTGGGTTTTAAATTTCTATAGTCTACTTACTATAACCTCTTTTATGGTCTGACGTAGCTTAGGGGATTTACTCGTGTACCGTTCTTCATAACTTCGAAGTGTAAGTGAATGCCAGTAGTGCCTCTGACACGTCCCGTATTGCCTTGTTTGGCAATTGTTTGTCCTTGTTTCACATACTCGCCAGCTGAAACATACAACTCCGAAGCATGGCCATAGCGGGTTTTTAAACCATTACCATGGTTGATAACGATTGTATTACCATAACCATTGGCTTGATAACCGGAGATTTCCACGAATCCATCGGCAGCGGCAAAGATTGGCTCTTTCTTACTGTCAGAAATATCAAGTCCCGTATGACGGGAAGAAAATCCTTGGGTGATAGATCTTACGGCTGTGGGCCAAATGAAGCTTAGAGCGCCACCGACAAAGTCCACTGGAGAATCGGCTGTTTTTAGAGAAACCTTGCCTGCGTCACTTCGGACGAATTTAGAAGCCGGTTTGGATACAGCAGGAACGTTCACACTATCCATAGGAATTACAACCACTGCACCTACGGCCAAGTCATCGAATGATTCGATATTATTTGCATCCAGGAAGGCCTCTTCTGTAATCTTGTATTTATTTAAAAGCGATTCTTGCGCATCACCTTCTTTGAGAGTATACGTAATCCCAGTGGTGGGCAGAATCGTTAATTCTTGTCCTGGCTTTAAAGTTGTAGTTTCATCCATCTTGTTTTCCTTCATGATGGTGGCGGGAGAAATACCGAAGCTGGATGCGATGCCGATGACAGTATCTCCTGTCTGAACTTTGTATTGGGTCAACCCATGGCGGTAAAAGCTTTGAGTGTCTGCAGGATTGGTTTTCACAATCACATCATTTTGGATAGTCGTGTGATTAATTGCAGAGGGGGCAGATTGGGAAGAAGTTAAAAGGATACCCGATGTCGATTGAGCCAGGGCTTTAGAAATCAACTGATCAGATTTGGCCAAAATCGTGGTGGTCTCCGTCTGCGTCAAGAGTGCGTCGTTAAGTTTTGGATTATTTTTCAGAAATGAAAAAATCACGCTTTGGTCATTTGCTGAAACGACGTTAGCGTGACGGATGAGGGAAAGATTAGTATACACCGCCAGGACAGCAATACCTAAAACAACAAACTCCAAACTAAAACGCGCCACATAGTCCGACAGGGAAAGGGGAAGGAGATGCTTTGAGTGCAAAGACTTAAACGGATGGATTGTGAATTTACTGTTTGATTTCCAAGTTTGGGAAATTCGGAGTACCCGGGAAATAATCTTTTGTTTAAGAGGTTGGGGAGCAACCTTTCGAGTGAGGGGGAAAATAAGAACTCCTTATAAATTCCAGTAGAAAGCTTACTTTATGCAACCGCAATAATGGGTCTATTTCAACAGCAAAGCAAGCGATCTTGTGGACTAACTGTTCTTACAAAATACAATAACCACAGACCAAATATTACCAAAATAGCTATTAAGAGTCAACACTCTAGAGGGGGTGTTTTGTATATAAGTTCAAAAAACTAGACAATTTAAAGGGGTTTTATTGTGTTAATATCCACAGGAAGGAACCACAAAGAAAAAAAGAATTAAGAATCATGAATTATGGGCAGTTTTATCCTAATTCTTTATTCGTTATTCATTATTCTCTATAATGCATAGGTTATGGCAGAACTAGGTTTAAATGAAGCACAATTAGAAGCAGTAAAGGCTCCTTTGGGACCTGTTTTAATATTGGCTGGAGCGGGCAGCGGCAAGACCCGCGCTTTAACCATGCGGATTGTTTACCTTATAAAAAAGATGAATATTCACCCCAGAAACATACTCGCTGTGACTTTTACAAACAAGGCAGCAGGGGAGATGAAGGAAAGAATCACTAAACTTTTGGGAAAAGATATTGAGCATCTTCCGACCATGGGCACTTTCCATTCGATCGGAGTAAGATTGCTGCGGATTGAATATAAGTATACGGGCTTGGATCAAAATTTTGTTATTTATGATAATTCCGATCAGGAAAGCCTATTGAAAGATATTTTGCTTCGATTGAGAATTGATCCGACCAAATACAAACCTTCGTTGTTTGCACATATTATTGACCGGGCAAAAAATAATATGGAAGGACCCGCTGATCTGCCCCAGGAAAATACCTTCGATAAAACTGCCAAAAGAGTTTTTGAAACTTACGAAGAAGAGATGAAAAAAAATAATGCCGTGGACTTCGGCGACTTATTGGTTTTGCCGGTTCGTATATTTGAGGAGCATCCCGAAGTTTTGCAAAAATACCAAAAGCTTTGGCAGTATATTTTAGTTGATGAATACCAGGATACCAACGCTGTTCAGTATAAATTCAGCAAGCTTTTGGCAGCCGCTCATAAAAATATTTTTGTCGTCGGCGACGACGCCCAGGCTATTTATGGATTTAGAGGCGCGAATCTACAAAACATTCTGGATTTTGAGAGCGACTATCCAGAGGCAAAAGTTGTTCGGCTGGAACAAAACTATCGTTCCACCGCACCGATCCTCTCGATTGCCCAAAAAGTCATTGATTTAAATCCGCTTCAACACCGAAAAACATTGTGGACAGAAAATTTGATAGGTCAGATGCCAGTTTTTTTTTCCGCCCAGGATGAGCTTGGTGAAGCCTACTTCGTCGCTTCCAAGATTTTAGAAATTCAAGATGGCTCGACAAAATCCAAGGAACTTTCGTACGAATCCGAAGAAGATGACACTATCTTGGGCCGGATAATGCGCAATGCCCGCTCGAAAATATTGTCCAAACTTAAAAATCGCAATGGTTTAAACAATATCGCCGTGCTTTACCGCACCCATGCCCAATCCCGCGTATTGGAAGAGGTTATGATAGAATCCTCCATTCCTTATCAGATCATCGGGGGATTGAAGTTTTATGAACGAAAAGAAATTAAGGATATTTTAAGTTATCTCCGATTGCTGGTTAATCCGAATGATTTAGTCAGTCTTAAAAGAGTGATCAACGTGCCTCCGCGCGGCATAGGGCCCAAGACCTTCGATTTTCTTAAAGAAGCTTTGATAGAAAAAGATGAGCAAGCACTGGCCAAGGTTTTGGAAACCAAGCCTCCGATCAAACATTTTTTTGAGATGTTGAATCTTCTGAACAACATCGAAGAAAACGCCGGCTTGTTGGATGTGCTCAAACAAGTTTTAAAACTTTCTGGTTATGAAGCTTTTTTGCGCGATGGATCACCTGAAGGGGAAGGGCGATGGGAAAACATTCAGGAACTTTTCAACGTGGCTGCAAGTTTCAGTAAAATGAATTGGAAAGAAGGTTTGACTAAATTTTTGGAAGAAGTGGCACTCATGACGTCAGTAGATGAATTGGATCTGAATTCTCCGAAAGTGACGCTTATGACTTTGCACCAGGCCAAAGGACTGGAATTCGATACGGTATTTCTGGTAGGATTAGAAGAGGGGATTTTGCCTCATGCGCGTTCCCTGATGGATCCGAAGGACATCGCGGAAGAAGTTCGGCTCGCTTACGTCGGAGTGACGCGCGCAAAAAAAAGATTATATATGTTATGCGCCCAAACCCGAAAGCAATTCGGATCCAGAAACGTTTCCATACCTTCCCGGTTTCTAAAAGCAATCCCCAAAGAATTATTGGATATATCTGATGGTAATTAATTGTAATTAAGTCGTTACAAAAATTATTATTAATTACGCGAAGCAAATTACTATAATTACTTTAATGAATAAACTCACAGACGTTGATCAACTCAAAAATTATCTTAGGGCACGTAATTTTAAACCCCGCGATTACATGGGGCAGAATTTTTTGATTGATGAAGATGTGCTTTCAAAAATCATAAGCGTATCGGAATTGAAATCTTCGGATGTGGTTTTAGAAGTCGGTCCCGGTTTGGGAATTCTGACAGGGGAGCTGGTGGCTGTAGTAAAAGAAGTTTGGGCAGTTGAAAAGGATCCCAAACTTGCCGCCATGCTTAAAATTGAATTTGCTGGCGAAAAAAAATTAAAAATTATCAATGAGGATATCTTGCGCTTTCATGTCAGCAGAAATATTTTATCCGAGTATAAAGTGGTTGCGAATATTCCGTATTATTTAACTTCGAAACTTTTGCAGTTTTTTTTGGAACAACCACAGCCGCCAAAGTTGATGGTCCTGATGATCCAGAAGGAAGTGGGGGAGAGAGTCGTGGCGAGCGAGGGGAATTTGTCTATACTCGGAATTTCCGTGCAGGTTTATGCGGACGTGGAAATCGCAGCTTCAGTTTCTAAAAATAGTTTTTGGCCGGTGCCAAAAGTTGACTCAGTAGTTTTGAAAATTACGCCGAAAAACAAACATCCGGGAATCCGGGACCGGAAATTATTTTTTCGCATTATCAAAATCGCTTTCGCCGGAAAACGAAAGATGATCCAGAATACTCTGGCACACGGATTTAAGATGGAAAGAAACAAAGTTTTATCGTGGCTCGAAAAAGCAAATATTAACCCCAACCTCCGCCCACAAGATTTAGCAATTCAAGACTGGATTAGTCTTTATAAAACCTTCGATAACTAAACTTGGATTACGATTGTAAGATTATTTAGAAATTTGGTCGAATAGTAATTAGAAATTTACTCCAGCCCTTGCAAAGGTTGGAGTTTTGTGCTATAATATATTTAAGTTAAGTGGTTTTAGAAACAAAAAATAAAAATTAACGAGAGAAATAAAGGCCAATGAGGGAAGAGGGCAGACCTGTTTTTCTTTATGGCCAATCAATCCGGTATGTTTGAGAGAATACATAAAGCGACCAATCACTTTGTTCACCATATGGTTATATGGTGGCCGTTTTAATCTTGGGCCCGAGCCTTGGCTAATTAAATCCGATGTTTAGAAACAAAAACAAAAAAAAAGAGTCCGGAAGTTTTGAAGTAAAGCGAAAAAACAATTTTTTCAGAAAGAAAAATTTTGTATTTGCTTTACTTATTTTTATTCTTGCCACTAGCGTATATTTGAGTATAAAGCCAAAAAATAAAACGACTGTCAGTAGTACCACGACGGCTGTTTCGAATTCAGAACTTCCAGGGTGGTGGCTGCAAAAATATTTTGGCACAAGCGTCTGTAATCAGGATAACTGCAGGCCGGATGCCGATCCTGATCACGATGGGCTTACCAATGCCCAGGAATATTTTTATCATACGGATCCGCTCAACCCAGACTCAAATAACAATGGCATGACCGACGGCCAGATGGTGGCAAATAATTTGGATCCGAGTAAACCAGGAAAAGTCCCTTTTGATCAGGTCGTTACCGACGAAAGTATACTGGGAGAGAGTTTGGTTTTTGATAGTTCGGTCAAGCAGCTGATCAACGACATGACTGATTCATCAAAAATAAAATTGCCGGAAGTCAAAACCGAGGAGATCATCGTATCGAAAGACGATTCGAAGGAAGCGCGGACGGATTACCTTAATAAATTAAATCTGGCTGCGCAAAAATATTTTAATTTCGACGTTGAGCAAACTCTCAAATCTGCCGCAAAGACTGGAAACATAGATCAGATCGACGAGATTAAAATCCGCGCTCTGAAATTATCTATTGATCTAAAGGCTTTGCCCACACCACCAAGCACGGCACAGCTTCATAAATATTTCATCGGCTTGGTGCAGTTGATTCCGAAAGTCGTGAGCATGCCGGACGCGGCTTCTTTGGGAACTGACACCAGTGCGAATAATCTTTGGTACGATGACGCGCAGGCGTATTTTGTCTTACTTCAAAAAATCGCTATTGAAAAAGAAAAAATCAAACGATTGAACTAAAATGAAAGCCAAACTTTCTAAATTAATTACCGGAGCGATTCTCGCAATCCTGATAGCCACTCAAGTTACGGGTGGTATATTGATTGCTCCAAAAACAGCGCAGGCAGTGTTTCCAACTATTGATATACGTTGGGTTGCGGAGCGTATTGGGATTGGTATTGCTCGCGGCGTTTTGGAAAGATTCACAGAACAATTTCTTACACGATTTACCAATAAATTGGTAGATAAGTATAAAATCCGTAACTACCTTTATTACGATAGGGTACTGACGGATTATTATTTGAATCGATATATCGCTGATAATATTACTGATCCGGATTTAAGAGATGTTTATTCTTTAATGGAGCGGGCTGCTATAACGGGACAACCCACAGGCACTACTGGGGGGATTAATCCGAGCAAAGCATTGATTCCGAGATTAAATAAAGCCATCAATAAGGCATACACTAATAGAGGCGGGATTGATCCGCAGAAAATTTATAATCCATCCAGCTTCAATTCTGATCGGGAATACTTTGCAGCAGCCCAAGCTTACTTCTCCAATCCGCCAAGCTTTACGGAACAAAATCTGCAAGGCGAATTCGGCGCTTTCCAATCCTCTGCCACCTCCGCCTCACAGTTGGAAATTTTGGCGGGCAAGGGGATTAAGAACGGAAGAATTATCGGCGGAAGCTGTAAAGGAGGAATTCCATCAAATCAAGTTACTCCGGGTATTCCACCAGGACAATTGCCTGGCACTGTTGTGCCTCTTCCAACACCTCCCGGCGGAGCTTATAATCCAAATATGCTGAGCCCTTTAGCCTCCATATTAAACAAACTAGGTATTATCAAAGTTGCTTCGGCGCAAGCGGTAGCTGACCCTAATACGTCTCCTGCAGCATGCAAGGCCGGAGGAGGGGAATGGCAAGCTTCACTGGTGGATCAAGCCAGGTCATTTATCGATAATCCAACTGCATTTATTGAAAAGAATTTGGATGCTGCTATCAGCCAGCATTTCAACAATTTATATAATCCTTCTACGGATTTTTGGACACAAGTCGGCAAATCTTTCGGAAAATTTATTTGGAATCAACTGGGGTTAGATAAAACTGGTGGGGTTTTGACAGACAGCCCTAATGTTTATGCTGGTACTGACTATGGTGATCCGAATGCGACGACGCCCGCCCCAGGTCAATTGTCCCCAGGTGATATTGATATTGATGGCGATGGTATCGCGGACGCTGTAAGTTATTCCGGCACTGGCATTATTGATCATTGTATCTTCGGTGGTACTCCTCCCAATAATTGTATTGGGTCAGCCACTATTCTAAATAGCGGAGGCACCCTCCCTCCTGCTGGTCCACCTCCTTCGGGATTCCCGCCACCTCAACCACCGGGATCACCATAGACATTGCAATAAATTAGTAGACTTTAAGCTCACATGAAAATAAATTTTACAAAATTAATCGTAATTTTCGTCCTCTCAAACCTGTTGCTGGTTAATTTTGCTTTTGCCCAACAGCCTGCGCCGGCAGCACCAGGTCAGGACATAAAGATAGATGCCAAGAAAATGGGTGAGGCACACAAAACTCAGACAATTTGTGAAGGTACTCTTAGAAAAGAAATTGAAGATGCGACTGGGAAAAGGTTTACTACTTTATATGTTATTACTCCTACTCGAACTGGCAACATTACCAGATGTACCATACTTCCTCAGAATCTTGGATACTCAGCAACTTCAGCCGGCCGAGTAGAGCAGCCGCCAGGTTCATATGATCTCCAAAATAGAATAGAGCAGGGAAGCGGACTTTCATCTAAAGATATTTATAAAGCATATCTGGATGATATGAATGCTCAAAATGCAGCGGCATGGCCGAGTAAGTTAATTGGTTGGAGTTTAAATTTTGTATTATCAGCAGTGAATGCTTTTCTTTTATGGATGACGGCTTTAGCCGGAGATATTTTCACGACTGCAGTTAACTGGATTTTAGCAGGTACTATGCCAGCCTTTGTGGCTGTAGGATGGACAATTGTGCGTGATATTAGCAATATGTTCTTTATTTTAATTCTGATCGTCATCGGCCTTGCGGCAATTCTTAGGATTGAAAGTTATGATTATCGGCATCTTTTAGCAGAAACTGTAATGATGGCATTATTGGTCAATTTTAGCATGGTCATTGCTACTACCTTGCTTGATACGGTGAATGTCTTGACTAGTGTTTTCCGCACCAATCACGGTGAAATATGGGCTTTTGTTTATCGGTATGTTAATTTTAGCGATTTGGGTTCGCTGCCAAACGGCTGGATGGCTGGATTATTCCAAGGTATAACCAAAATCGTTTTCACCTTTGTTGCTCTGGCGAGTTTTTTAGCATTAGCTGGATTATTTGTTATACGAATCGTGGGCGTGTACGTTTTGGTTATTTTTTCGCCACTGGCTTATGCTCTGCATGTATTACCCGCTACGAAACATTATGCTCATGAATGGTGGCAGTACTTTATCAAATATTTGATCTGGCCACCGGTAGCTTTGTTTATGTTGCAGTTAGCTGTGTTGGTAGCTAAAGATAAATCTTTTACAGCGTCGGATTCAGCTTTTAATTATGTTATCTTAATGGGATTTATTTGGGGAGCAGTAATTGTCGCCGAACACGCGGGTATGGTTGGTGGAAAAGCAGTAGTGCAAGCTGCAGAAAAGTTTAGCCATGGCGTAGCACATATGGCTGGAGGATATGCAGGACGTAAGTGGAATGAAGCAACTTCGCATATAATGCAACCGCATGATGGCGGGCAACCTGGATGGACCCGAAGAGCAGCATTTGCTGTGCTCAATCCAGTTGCAGCGTTTAAAGGAGCTCAAAAAAGATCTCACGAACTATCCCATCATGCGCAGGAAGTTGCAGAAGCAAGAGGACAAGAAGTTGCAGAAAAAGTATTTACGGGTACTAATTTGCCTCGAGCGCAGTTTGCTGAAAGAAGAGCTGAAAACGAAAAGTTGAAATATTTGATCGATATGAAGAAAGAACAGTTAATGAACTATTTAGTTGAGGCTGAGAAGATAGGCGGCCATGAAGGCGAAACTACCAGACTTGCCGCTATGAAAGCTGCTCTGTCAAATGGTTTTCAGGACGATGTGTTGAGAATGGAGCATTTTGCTGCCAAATACGGTGAAGTTGTAAAAGATGAGAATGGAGACGATGCTGTCCTTTTAAGTAGTCCGGATTCAATTCAGAGATTCTTAAAAGGTTTCTTGGGTAATAGCGAACAAGCTATGAGATTTGTAGGAGAAGATATGGAAGAAGCAGGGAAGAATACTGGTCATGCTGAATATCTTGGACATTCTTATTTTGATATAAACAATAATAAATGGGAGTGGGGCATGAAAAAGACGGGTAACAAAGTTAAGAATGCGCTGGGAGAAAACATTGATGAACTGGAAAATACTCATCAAGCATCCTATGCTGCGGGTGAATGGGAGAAAAAGAAAGCAAATGATATAATCGCTACGGCACCGCATGCTTTGCGACCACAACTGGCGAGAGTGGATAAAAAGACTGGAAAGATTATTACTAGCTACGCTAAGGATGGAAGTCCAGTCACGGGAGAAAAGGAAATCCAGTCAATTATTTGGGGTCCTATGAATATTACAAAAGCTTCGCAAGCACACTATCATAAGATTAATGATCAGTTTAGTGAAGATCAAGTTATTAATCGTATGCAAAATGTTCAAATTAGAACCAAAGATCGTATTTTGACTTCTGAAATGGTTGATGACGAAAGCAGTAATGACTTCGGCGCAGTGATAATTAGGGACCCATTTGAATTGAGGAAAATCAAAGAAGCTTGGGAAGTCAAACCTGATGGGGTTCGAGCCATGTATGCTGAAAAATTGAATATGGATACAAAGTTCCGAAATAAATTAACAAATGTCAGAATCAAATATACAGGACCTAAAATTACAATTGGGAACGTGACTTATGACAATACAACTGAGTATATTGATCCAAGTGGAGATAAAACAGTAATTAAAGCGGCTGTTAGAAGTTCGCGTTCAGGTGGAGGAGGCGACGGTGGAGAAGGGGGTAGGAGTAGAGCTCCAGAACCAGAAACACCTCGCGTTATACTTACAGATGATAGAGGTAATCCCATTTAAAACATGACAGATCTGAATAATTTATCAGTTGAGAGCTTGAATGGATTGACAGCGGATCAATTAAAAGATCCGAAAGTTTTGGGTTTGATTGAAAAACTGGCATCGGATCCGATGTATGATTACGAGCCGGGTCAGGGAGCGGAACTTTACGAAACTTTGGGTGCATTAGTCGATAAATATGCCGGCGTGATTAACGGGACAGAGATTTATACCAGGCTTAAGAAAATTCAAATGAAACTCGGCTGGCAAGCGTTTCAGATGTTGGGTAATAAATTTCGGGAACAGACCCTTTCTGAAATTATAGTGGTTTCTATGAAGAACAATACGAGTGTTATCGATTACCTTCAGAAGTACTTGCGGCTATTTGAGTTCGGAGCAGAGCCGGATTTTGAGGAAAGGCAAAAGCTCATCCGTGCTCTGGCACAAAATGAGGAAACTATCGGTACCCAACAGGTAAGTTTAAAAACCGGAGAGAGCGTTCGTAATACCCTTGGTAATTGGATTAAAGATTACTTGGGTTATATTGATCCCAAATCTTTAAGCGGGGTCAGCTATCAAATGACTCAATATTTTTATTCAAGTCCAAATGTTAAGACATTGAGTCCTGGCGATAAACAATTGTTGTCTTCAGTGTTAGGTATTTATAATTTGTTAAAATATCCAAATTATGTCCCCGTAATAGAAAAGGAAGAAGCATTACAACCCGCACCTATTCCAGTACCTAAGCCAGTTTCCGTTACTCGACCACCAGTTCCAAAACCACTAAGGCCTGAGCCACAACCAGTTTTATCCTCAGTGCCAACATTTAAGCCTACAACATCTGTAATGGCTAAACCACTCATACCCTCCGCCCCGCAAGCGGTTAAAGAAATTACTGCCTTTGAGAAAAAACTAGCTGAAGTTTCTGCTCCTCCACCGGCCGGGCACGGAGCTGATTTAGAAGTTTTGAAGCATCGAATGGAAGCGCAAGTAAAGCCAATACCCCCTCCCGTGGTTAAGAATAACCCTGATTTGAATAAAATAAATTCTGAGATCAAGAGAGAGGTTTCAACGCCTGAATTGCCGCCCCACACAGAGATCCCGAAACAAGTTCGGTATGTGGCACCTAAGGCTATAACTGCACCGTCTGCACCCGTAGTTAAACCACCGGCCCCAGTGGCAACTGTAGCTCCAGCTATACCAATAATACTCCAAACACCTATGCCAGTAGTAACTCCGGCCAGTATTGCTCCATCATCTGTCCGGTCATCCGACTCGACATCTATCGGACCAGAGAAAATAACCAGGCCGGTTTCCACTTTTGAGGCGACCTTTTCAGACATAAAAAATATGGATGATTTGAAAAAGATCATGTTGAGTCATTTGAGACGAGGCCCATTGGATCAGCAAATTCAGCGTTTGAAAACAAAAATTGTGGATCTGGCGCTTTCAAATAGAGTTATACCTTATTATGCTTTGACTGCTTTTGAAGAAAGTCCGCTGTTCCGATCCTATATGGCTCACGGCCAAGCGATATTTTCAGGAGTGGAAACAAATAATGATTTGACTAAACAAGAATTTGAAGCCATAGCAGATTTGAGAAAAGAAATACAAAGATTGTAAGCATTGAATATCAAATTACAAGTTTCAAATAAAATGATATAATGTCCAAGTTGAAAATTGGGCATTATTTATTTGTCCCTGGAAATTTGTAATTAGTCATTTATGTATAAAATTGTAATAGATACAAATCTTCTTATTGACGGCTCATCCGATTTTTATAATTACAGTAATCGGATAGTTGATCTGGTTATTGGCGGGCAAATAGAAGCTTACGCCAACACAGCAACATTGAGAGAAAATAAGTTTTTGGCGAATAAAAAAATTTCTGATGAAGGATATTTAAAAAAACTGGAGTACTTTTTCGATACCATCAAACCCGTAAACAATTCGCAACGCCTGAGTGTGGTGGAAGAAGACAATGAAGATAATAAAATTTTGGAATCGGCTGTGGCCAGCTTTGCTGATTATCTAATCACTTCTGATAGGCATCTTTTGAAGATAGAAAAATACAAGGGCGTTAAGATTGTCCGGCCTGCTGAATTTTGGAGCATTTATGAGGATGAAGGAGAGGGGTGGGCTAAATGGCTGAGAAACTTTGTGCGTTAGATTATACGGAGTATCCCATTCCCGACCGACTTTGAAAGGTTCTAGGGTGTCTACGTAAGGATTTTTTTGATTAGATTGATCTTTTGTGGTATAATGTTTGAGAAGTTTTAGACAGTTTTTGAAACAAAATCACCCTCAAAACAAATGCAATACGCTGTACCACAATTCACAGAAGTCGAAGATAAACTGATTGGCCCTCTGACTTTAAAGCAGTTTTTGATTATTCTAGCAACCGGCGGCATAGTCATGTTTTTTTACTCCCTGCTTAAGCTGTCCATCTTCTTTTACTTTTTTGCAATCCCTACTTCCTTATTAGGGTTAGGACTTACGTTTGGTAAATTTAACGGCCGACCACTCTTCAGTTATATTGGAGTGTTTGTGGCTTTTACATCAAGACCCCAAGTGAGGATTTTTAAGCGGGAGGATGTCAGCGTGAACATGTCTTTTAAGACAGAAAAAAAAGCAGAAACTATAGTTTTGGCCAAGAATAAATTAGATGAACCGAACGAAAGCCGTTTGAAAAAACTGGCTTATCTCCTGGACCAGAAAACGGAAGAGGAAAAAAAGCTGTTAGAACAAAAATCATAATGGCAAAGCAAGAAATGCAATCTAACTCCATGTCTGGCAACAAACCCACTGCGTCCACGCAGGCGTATTTGGATATTCAAGAGATCAAAGAAGCCACGATGGTCCTGCGAGATGGTTCGTTGCGTGCGGTGTTGGCAGTATCATCTACCAACTTTTCTCTTAAAAGCGCGGAGGAGCAAAATGCTCTCATCGGATCTTATCAAAATTTTCTGAATGCTCTGGAATTTTCCATTCAGATTTTAATGCAATCAAGGAAGCTAGATATTAATTCTTATTTGGATAAATTGCGGGGAGTGATGCAGCAGCAGACAAATGAACTGCTCCGGATGCAGACCCAGGAATATGTCGAGTACATAGAGAAGCTGATTGAGTTTGCCAGTATTATGAATAAAACTTTTTACGTTATTATTCCTCTAGGCACGGGCGCTGTTAAAAAAGGATTTTTTGAAAAGTTTACCAATTTGTTTAATCCCGCTAAGGAAATATCTATCAAAAACCGGGATTTCGAAAAAGCGCGCGAAGAATTACTTAAGAGAGTCAATCAAGTAACCACCGGCTTGGCTCAAATGGGATTAAAAACTATCGCGCTTAACACCGAAGAATTGATAGAACTAGTTTACAACAGCTACAACCTGGATACAGCATCTCCGATAAAAATTAAAAGTATAGACGAGCTCGATATAGCTAGAGAATAATATTGCTATGGCATTATTTAAGGTAAATCAACAATTGGATCCTCAACGCGAGCTGCAAAGGCAGCTGGTAGAAAAAGAGCGTGAGTACAAAAAAGGATTGAACACTCTGCGTGATTTGATCGCGCCTTCAGCTTTTCGCGTTACTCAAAATTCCGTGGAAGTTTCGGGTAAACTGGCCCGGACATTTTTCGTCCTTTCTTATCCGCGGTTTATTTCCGTGGACTGGCTGGCTCCGATCATTAGTCTCGATGTACCCATGGACATGTCGATGTTTATATACCCAATGGATACTGAGGAGATAATGAAAAAACTGCGAAATAAAGTCGGACAAGTCGAATCTTCCATGCGCATGGGCCAGGAAAAAGGAAACGTCCGCGATCCGATGATGGAGACCGCCCTGCAGGATATCGAGGGCCTGCGGGACAGATTGCAGCAGGGCACTGAAAGATATTTCCGATTTTCAGTGTATTTCACGATCTACGCCAACGAACAAAAAGAACTGGATCAGACCTCAGCTACTTTGGAATCAATTTTGGGTTCCAAGCTGATCATGGCCAAGCCTGCCATACTGCAGATGGAGCAAGGTTTTAATTCCACATTGCCTTTGGGGAACGACGAACTGGCTATTGCCACGAATATGAATACGGAACCTCTGTCCACGACTTTTCCTTTTGTTTCCTCAGAGCTTACTTCCAACGACGGCATACTCTATGGAATCAACCGCCACAATAATGGGTTGATATTGTTTGACCGGTTTCAGATGGAAAATGCCAACTCCGTGGTGTTTGCCAAATCGGGCAGCGGCAAAAGTTATGCGGTCAAGCTTGAAATTTTGCGTTCTCTTATGTTGGGCACGGATGTCATCGTTATAGATCCGGAAAACGAATACCAGCATCTCTCCAACGCTGTAGGCGGGACTTTTCTGAATATCTCGCTGAATTCCGATTCAAGGGTCAATCCGTTTGATCTGCCACGTGCGATCGAAGGGGAGTCCAACGAAGATATTTTACGCGCTGCCGTGGTCAGTCTTTTGGGACTTATGAATTTGATGTTAGGTAAGCTGGATCCCACTGAAGAATCCATAATGGATCGGGCACTCTGGGAAACTTACGCTAAAAAAGATATTACCGCGAATTCCAATTTAAGCAATGTCGAACCGCCAATCATGCAGGATTTGGTGGAAATTTTAGGAGGGATGGTGGGTGGCGAGAGTCTGGCGCAGCGCCTGACCAAATACACTCAAGGAACTTTCTCAGGGATTTTTAATCAGCGGACCAATATTAATTTAAATAACCAGTTGGTGGTATTTTCAGTGCGGGATTTGGAAGATCAGCTGAGGCCGATTGCGATCTATGTTACGCTGAGTTACATCTGGAACGTGGTACGCTCGTCTCTGAAGAAGCGGATTTTAGTGATCGATGAAGCTTGGTGGATGATGCAGCGCGACGACTCAGCTTTATTCTTATCGAATATCGCCAAACGTGCGAGAAAATATTATCTGGGGGTAACTACAATTACTCAGGATGTCGGTGATTTTTTGAAATCGCCGTACGGGGCGCCGATCGTAAATAATTCTTCGATTCAAATGTTGCTCAAGCAGTCGCCAACTTCGATTGATCTAATCACCGAAACCTTCCACCTCACCGAAGGGGAGAAGTATCTGCTCCTGGAATCTGATGTGGGTGAAGGAATTTTCTTCGCTGGACTCAAGCATGTCGCGATCAAGATTATAGCTTCATATATGGAAGATCAGATTATTACCACTGACCCCAAACGCGCTCTGGAAATCGAGGAAGCAAAAAAACAACTGCAGGCGCAACGTAATAACAACGAATAGTTATGCCAACATTGGATGAGGAACTGGAAAATGCAGAGGAACTCGCCAGTTTAAAGCAGCAGCAAAGAAGACAAAGACTCCAAAAAGCTGCTAGATTAGGTGAAAATTTTGCTAAGAAATCTGGTAATGAAGAATTTGCAGGTTTATTAAATGAAGGAGGCAATCTCGCAGGTAGTGGCGGACTGGCTAATACCGATGCAGCTGATAAGTATGGTAAAAAATTTGCTGGGTATGCTATAAATTCTGCTAAAGTCAGAGCTGCGAAGCAGGCAGCTGCTGGTCAGAGCGCTGGTAAGTTCGCCGAAAAGGCAGCAAGCCTTGGAGCAGGGTCAGAAGCGGCTCTTGCTGGTGCTGTGGCCGGGGCATTACGTGGAGAAGGCGTAGGCGGAGTTGCAAAAAGTGCGTGGAGCACTTTTATTCTTTGGTTCGCTTTTGGCTTTTTAACACTCGATATTATCCTTTCGCCAACTATTGTTTCGTTAATCCCTGCGGCCATAGCTCTTCTCTATCTGGATTTTCATTGGATAATGTCCAAATTTGGCTCCAAGATCTTTGGCCGGATGAACCTGTTCCAGCAGATAGCTTTGCTTTTTGCAAATCTTATAGTCGCAATCATCCCCCTGGTGTTCATTGTTATAATTTATTCAGGGTATTGGGCTGCTTGTGGCGATGCTAGTGGTAAAGCCGCAATAGCTGCTCATTTCTTACCTTTTAATATTGGTACGACTATAACAGCGATCCGGGGAGATTTTTGTTCAGCGGCTGATACCCAAGTCCCCAGCAGGAGCGGGGGCGGAGGAACATCAGGAGGTTATAGTTTATTAGCTGATATCCCTCAAGCATATATTAGTTCCTATAATTTTGGAGTATCGATCTGTGATTTTCCAAGAGTAAAACAAGCGCAATTGGATTTAGTAAATAAGGTTTTTGCAAACAAGAGCAGTGCTGGTATTAATTTTGTGGTCACCAGTGCCCTACGGCAGCCAAACTGCGCTGCCCCGCATAATTATGCTTATAGCTGTCATATGCTAGGAGAGGCAACCGACTTTGTGCTTATTCCTCCGGTGGGTGACCCTAGAAATCCTTCGCCCGCCGATGCAGCTCGGATTGACGCCCTGGTATCTCTTGGACGCTCAGCTGGCTTTGGATACATCCAGGATGAATACAGGCGGCCGTCAGATCGAGCCAGCGGAGCCCATGTGCATATGGGATTATCCAGTGATCCGAATTGTGTAGGCAGACAAGGAGAACTTCAAGCGTTTACAAATCCCAGTGAATATTATATGCCTTATTAAAATATGAATAAACGAAATCTTATAATCATAGGGGTGATAATATTGCTGATAATCGGCGGGGTTTTATTTTATGCGAAAAAACAGTCACAGAAAACAAATACTTATACCCAGAGCCCTCCTTCCATAAAGAAAATTTTGGATGAAGCCGTAATTTCTCCAGTCGGGGCTTTTGATAATAACTCCATTTGGTATTTTAATGCTGATGGGCGTCTGTTTAAGGTCAATACCGACGGCACTAATATTTCAGAATTTCCACTGCCACCATTGCCGAATGGCAAGCTACGGAGTGTTATTTGGCCCAAGCAAGGATCCGATTTCATATCTTTTGCCGTTGATGGCAATAAATTTTATAAAGATTATTTCGACAGTGCCAACAAGTTTTTTATCAACTTAGCGGACAATGTGCAGTGGATAGAGTGGCTCCCTGATGGCAAACGGGTGGTTTACGTCTGGCAAGCCTCGGACAAAAAATCTCAACAGCTGGTGAGGGCCAATGCTGACGGCTCCGGATACAAAATTATCGCACCATTATTCTGGCCGGATTTGATCCTAAAAGCTTCGCCCGACGGTAAAACTATCTTAATGTATCGCTCCAAAATTGAGGGTGATACCAATAAAATTTACGCGACCAATCTGGACTCCGGTGCCATGAGCACCTTGGTAGACACTGGGAAGAACACCGGCGTATTATGGCTTCCCGTAGGGAATATGTTTCTGTACGCTCAAAATTCCAAGATCTATTTATTTGATGTTTTAAATAAGTTGGCTATTGATTTGAATTTAAACACGGCTCTAGATAAAATCACGGCCGATGCATCTGGAAAAATTTTTTATGCCGCCGTGCCCAAGTCTGATAAATCCGGAGATACGTTCATAAAATTGAATTTGAGCAATGGTAAATCTGAAAGTTATTTTGAACCAACTTCCGAAGTGCAATCAAAAAATGTAATGCTTATCGGTAATACGATTTATTACACCGACAGCCGAGACAATAAGTTATACATGATTAGTAAATGATTTTGCCACCATTGTGCAGACAAAAGGGCGGAATTGCTGTAACTACTAAATAATTCTCAAAAAAAAGAGCCAGGGATCGATGCGATCCACTGGCGTGAAAATGCTGGGTGACTCTCTGGGAAAGAGCACCCAGGCTGCCCCGCGGGTACTGAGTCGATTCCTTACCGGAACTGTCTGGATCCGGTAGGCAAGGTCGTTCTCTCACCCTAGAGCAACACCGTTAAAAGTCTAAAAGGCAGAATGACAGTTCCTTCCCCGGATCTGTCTCTCAGGCTTTTAAAGGTCGGCGTAGACTACCAGACGCGTTGCATGTTCGGACGACGACGGACCACAGGCTCGCTGCAGTACATAGCGGCCATCTTGCGCGCTTCCTTTGCCTGCTTCTTTATTTCCTCGACGGCTTCGGCATCGAATTCAGCAATCACGTCGTACTTGTTGCTGCCTTCGATTTTCGCAAGCGCGCCGCTGAGACTGGCTCGACCGAGCGTCACCTCTGTTCCTTGTTTGAGGTTCTGGGAGAGAAGGTCGTTCTGAACGACCGCTTTGACGGAAGGACGAAGTTCGAATGTATCCACTACTGTCTCCATACTGTGGTCGGAATTGATGTTGGAGTGGGTTACAGTAGTGTTAGTCAGGGTGGGCGAATGTCCACGACTCCTCCGACGTTGATCTTACGATGCGCGAGCCGCCGATTGCGGAGATGGGAATGCGTGTGGAATCAGCCCCGCAATGCGCGTGTATTCCTCCGGCTTCATCTTCTTAACGAAGGCATCGAACTGCACACGGTTGTGCACGCCCTGGTGAGCCATCTCGCTCTTGAAGTTGGCCAGTTGCTTGCGCTGCTTGCGGCTGAGTTCCGGCTGGGGCATAAGTGACCTCCTGTCAGATATGGTGACCATATAACGAACAATAGGATAATTTTACGCTATAAAAATACGCAAGTCAAGCAGGGCGATCCATTACTCCAGATGCACCATTGGTTGGGCTTCGATTTTTTGTTTCAGGAGGGGATATTTTTTTAATTCCATATCAGAGTCAAGTAAAGCTTCAGCATAGTCCCGTGATCGCTGAACCAAATCCAAATTGTTTAAAGTGGCAACTTTGAAGTTATAACCGCTTTGCTGGGTGCCGTATAAATCGCCAGCACCTCGAATTTCCAAATCTTTTTCCGCCAGTTCAAAGCCATTGATGCTTTCTGTGATCGCCTGAAGTCGGGGATTGGTCAGAGACTGCGGATCGTCGGAAAAAAGAAAACAATAAGATTTGTGTTCGCCGCGGCCAACGCGACCGCGGAATTGATGTAACTGAGCCAAACCAAATCGTTCTGCGCCTTCGATCATCATGACCGTGGCATTAGGCACATCGACTCCAACCTCGATGACGGAAGTTGAAACTAAAATCTGCAGTTGATTGTCTTTAAATTCTGCCATGACTTTTTCTTTTTGCGCAGGTTTTAGCCGTCCATGTAGTAACCCGACTTTGAATTGCGGGAAAATTTCTGTAGAAAGTTTTTTGTACTCAGCTGTGGCGGATTTTACTCCAAGTTTATCTGACTCTTCGACTAACGGACAAATAACGAATACTTGGCGGCCTAATTGGATCTGTTGGGCGATAAATTCATAAGCCTTCGCTCGATTTTCTTCGGAAACGATCCTGGTAACGATTTTTTGCCGTCCTGCGGGCGACTCTTTCAATATGGATAAGTCCAGATCCCCGTACAGGGTTAATGCCAAGGTGCGGGGGATAGGAGTGGCGCTCATAGTCAACAAATGAGCATTGCTGTTTTGCTTTAATGCTGATCGTTGCTCCACTCCAAATCGATGCTGCTCATCAATAATTATCAAGCTTAAATTTTTAAAATCTACCTGTTTTTCCAGCAAAGCATGAGTGCCGATGGCAATTTTTACTTGTCCTGATTTGATCTGTGCCAACACTGTAGCCTTGGAAACCGGATTACCATTTAGTTTTGATTGGGTGGAAGTTAGCAGGGCAACGTCGATATTATCCGCTGAGAAAAAATTAACCAGATTGTTGTAGTGCTGGGTGGCCAAAACCTCGGTAGGCGAAAGCAGAGCTGTTTGGAGGTTGTTTTGAGCCACAAGCCACATAGCCAGAGCCGCAATGATCGTTTTGCCGCTGCCCACGTCGCCTTCGAGCAAACGGTTGGCAGGAAAAGGTTTTTTGAAATCTGAAATGATTTCACTCAAAGCGACTTTTTGTCCATCGGTCAGCTCGAAAGGGAGTTGTTTGATTTTTTGGGAGAGGTCGATGCTGGTATCAATTTTCACGCTTGAGCGATATTCGCGTTGTTTTTTATAGCGCATGACGCGCAGTTGTGTTTGAAAAATTTCGTCAAAAGCCAGTCTGCTTTGCGCAAGTTTCAGCGAAGCATAATCTTGGGGGAAATGAAAAGTCTTGACTGCGTTATCCTGACTAAACAGTTTTTCCTTGCGCAAAATATCAGCTGGTAAATATTCCGGCAGAATAACCTTGTCCAGGTAAGTTTTAATAATATAACGAAGTTGTTTTTGAGTCAGGCTGGCAGTGAGGGAGTAGAGCGGGACTAATCGCGAGGTATGAATTTGTTCGGCTCGCACTGGTTCGTAAACTGGATTTTGCAATTGTAGTTTATTTTTGGCAATTGTTACTTTGCCGGAGAAAACGAATTCTTCATGCGGTTTTATAACTTTGGCCAAAAAAGGCTGATTGAACCAAACGCAAATAATGCTTCCCGTCCCATCTTCCACCAATGCTTGTGTCAGGCTGAATCGGCGGACTTTGGTTCGAAAGCTTTTGACTTCCAAAATTCGGCCCTTGATATTGGCGTTTTCGCCGGCTTTCAGGTCTATGATTGATGTAAATTTCGAAAGGTCGTGGTGGGCCCGAGGAAAATAAAAAAGCAGATCGTTCAGCGTTTCAATGCCAAGATTTTTCAAAAGCTTGGCCCGCGCAGGACCTACTAAGTAAAGTTGTTCTATTGGGATGGAAAGGTCAAATGACATGGGTTCATTATAACAAAAAAACAGCAAATGTATGCCGCTCTTAAAAGTATAATATCATTTTTCTGGTGCGCTCGCGAGGAATCGAACCTCGATTACAAGCTCCGCAAGCTTGAGTCCTATCCGTTGAACGACGAGCGCTTGTTTAACTTGTAAATACTATCAAATCTTCAGCCTTCTGGCCAGGCTCTCGGTAATAGACTCTTCCATCTCTATATCTTCCGGTAAGTAGCCCCCAAGCACTAATTTGAGCTCTACTGGATCCTGTGGTCCCAGCTGTAGCGTGACCTGACTGTTTAAGTAAGCCGTGGTTTCGAAATGCAATGTTTTCACTTCCGGCGGGTTGTAGATAATCCAAAATCTTTTAATGATCTTAAAAGGATAGATCATGTTTCCGGCTGCAATTCCGGTTTTCGTGACCTTATAAGTGACTTCGCGGCTGGACTGGGTTGAGATTATGAGCAATACAACTACAATTAGAAAAAAAGTTAAACCCGCAGTTATGCTTCGAATATAAAAAGCGAATGCGAGAAGTGCTAATCCACACAGGGAGAATATTAAATACCAAGCAGAAGAACGTTGGTGTTTAATATGACTCGGCGCTTTCCATGTTAAAGTTTCAGGTATTTTTTGATTTTGCATATTTTGTCTTTCTGGCGGTGGGGGAGAGATTCGAACTCTCGGTCGGCGTTAACCGACTCCGGTTTTCAAGACCGGTGCACTAAACCACTATGCGACCCCACCTTGGTACCAATGGGATACTGCTTAATTTTACCTTTTTTTTCAGGATAAGAAAAGCCCACAGTTTTACCTGTGGACTCGTCTTCATATGAGTTTCAGCCCCCCTTTTGGGGTTTTATTTCAGCGGCTGAGATTCCGCTTTCGCTTTAAAAGCTTCCGCGGATAAATAATTATGGTTTTAATCCATAATTAGAAAAGTAATAAAGCTTACTGAGTTACAGTCGTGGTAGCAGGAGCAGTGGTTTCTGTCTTGATTTCAGAGAGTTTGGTTATTTGGACCGCGTACGATTTATTATCTTTGATTTGACCATTTATGTCAACTAATACTCCCGCTTTCAAATCTTTAGCCTCCAAACCCGTGAATTTAGTATCTTTGGTTAAAAGGAATTTGGCTGTGCCAATGCTTACAGAATCGGTAGTGACCGCGGTTAATTTGCCCGAGGCTTTGACGAAGTCATCTATAGTTATAGGAGCGTTTTCTACCTTGAGGCCTGCTTGTTCGAGGTTTTTGATAGCTTCTTCCTGTGTGATTTTTGTGGATTCGAAAGCCTTTTCCAATTCGATTTTGAGCTGTCCTTCACTTTGAACGGAAGCAGCCAGTAATTTGTTACTGATATTCGCCAGTTTATTGACTATAGAATTGGATTTCGGCTTGGTTTTGTTGGCAGTAATCGCAGCGGCAGTGGTATTTTGTAATTCCTTAACAGTGTTAGCCACGATGGTTTCTGCTTCTTGATTAGAAATTTTGCCTTGCTGATTTTGATCCAAAACTTGCTGTAATTCATCGGCGCGGTTGTCGGCAAATTTCAGCTGGAGATTCGTCCGTTGGTCTGCCGGAGCTAATCGTAATTGGATGTTCTCCACAATTTTTTTCAAAGGATAAATCATTGAGCCTGGAGCACTCTGCAGCGCTGCTACAGAAGTGGCCAATGTTAAGCTTGTGACTATGAGTAGGGAAGCCAAGACACCCCCGCCCATGCGCAAATAAGGAACGAAGGCATTGAGTCTGGCGAGCACGCCGGACTTGGCCATTTGCGGGACTGATATTCGATCCAGAATTTGATTGCGGACGCGGGCAAAGTCAAAAGCGGGGACTTGGGTCCGCGACACGCTTTTCAAAAGCTTTTCAATTAATTCGTCCTTAGTTTCCATATTTTTGCTGAAGTATTTCTTTAAGCTTGGCTAAGGCCCTATGCTGGATTACTCGTATGGTACCTTCATTTTTGCCGAGAATGTAGGCTATTTCTTCGTTTGATAAATCTTCAAAATATTTATATTTAATCACTTCTTGCTGCTCAGCCGGTAATTCATGCAGAACATCGAGGATTTTTTTCTGTTGGATATTCAGGCTGGTCAGATCGATGGGATTAACTTCATCTTCGAGAAAATCCTGAACATCTTCCAGCGCCACAGTTTCTTTCTTTAGGCGATAATAGTCAATGATGTTATTTTTCGCGATCTGATAGAGCCAGGCGGAGAGAGCGCTAGGGGAGTTTACTTGATTGATTTTCTGCCAACCCTTAACGAAAGTATCGGAAAGAACGTCTTCGGCAACTTCTTTGTGGCCGACGCGGAAGAATATAAATTTATAAATCTTGGCAGAAAAATGGTCGTAAATCAAGGCAAAGGCCGCTGTATCGCCATTTTGAGCTTCCTTGAATATTTGTTTTAACTGTTCTTCCGTCATAAACTAAGACGATTATCCTGAAAATTTGTTACAAAGTCAAATTTAGTGTAGCATAATTGACTTAAGCCTCAAATTTGGGCTAAAATTAGCTGTATCGTGGAGAGATGGCCGAGTGGCTTAAGGCAGCAGGTTGCTAACCTGCGACGGTTAATAGCCGTCCCGTGGGTTCGAATCCCACTCTCTCCGCCAAGAGAACCTGTTATCGAACAAGACTCGAGTACCTAAAATGTTGGATAATAGATTTTCTTGGCAAATGAAAAAAAGCAGTTAAAAAATGCAAAAGCTCTATTGTTATGTAGACGAAACAGGTCAGGATACCAAGGGTGAGTTATTTTTGGTTGCCTTGGTCGTGACAGATGACGAGCGTGATAAACTTACTACTGAAGCTGAACGGATTGAGAAAGAAACCGGTAAAAGCTTAAAGAAGTGGCGGCGTGCAGTTTTTTCTCGAAAGATTGAATACATTAAAGCTATTTTTTCCTCGCCTCTATTTATCAATTCATTATTTTTCGCTAGCTACGAGCATACTAGTGCCTATCTTGACCTTACGATTTTAGCAACTGCTCGTGCTATCTTAATGAAAGCTGGTGAAGCTGATTATAAAGCGACAATTGTGGTTGATGGATTGAGATATCCCGAAGCCATGCAATTTGCCGCAAGTTTAAGACATCTTCGCATTAATGTTCGCAAAGTCCGAGGCATGAGAGACGAAAGCGATCCCTTGCTTCGTCTTGCTGACGCTATTGCTGGATTTGTCAGGGATTATTTGGAAGGCCAGAAATACACAAAAGAATTTGAGTGGGTGTTTCAGAAAGGTATTCTACAAAAAATCCAGACCAATTAAAAAACCACCATGGTTAGGTGGAACAGCCTATCTCTTGCGAGAGACCCGCCGGAAGGTCGGTGTTCAGCTGATGTTTGATTACATTATAGCTGGTTTTGAGGCTTTGTCAATAGCAGAGTCAAATTGTCTGTATTCTATAAATATGACAGAAGAAATCAAGCCCTCACACGTAAAAGACGTTTATTGGCTATTTGCAGAGCGAAAAGTTGGAGAATATCCGGAATATACTGCTCGTGCTGGTAAGTGGCTCATCTTCGTGAGCGCATATAATTTAGATAGCACTGACTCTTCCCGGTTAGTCGGGGACAGTTGGCAACTTTCACACAAATAAGATTTCTTTGTTGCAAACAAGGCAAGAAATATGAAAAACTAGGTCAAGGAATTCCCTGCCTAGTTTTTTTAGATTTTCTGAACACTAATTTACGCGTGGGCTAGCTCGACTTGTTTGATGACTATGGTATCCGCAGCCACGCTGATTTTAGCTTCAGCCATTTCCGCGATCTCGCCGGTGATCAGTTTTTCCGCCAATGGATCTTCGATCAACTCCTGGACCTTGCGCCGAATCAGACGCGCTCCCTGAGCCGGGTCATAGCTTTTTTCTGCTAAGAATTTAACCACGTCTTTATCGAAAGTCAGAGTAATATTTTGTTGTTTCAATATCCGATCCATCAGATAATTTAACTCGAGGTTCACGATTTTTTTGATCTCTTCCATTCCCAACGGTCGGAAGACGACTATTTTATCGATACGGTTGAGCAATTCAGGTCGCATTGCTTGTCGCAGCGAGCCCAGGACATTTTCTTTAACCCGATCGTAATCAGCATCGGCTTTTTTTCTGATATCGTCCACGATTTCTGAAGCTCGGTCGTTGGCAAATCCGATACTGGCTGATGCGCGGGTAAGATCACTCATGCCGATATTGGAAGTCATGATTATCACGGTATTGCGGAAATTGACGCGTTTGCCGGAAGCATCGGTGAGTTGGCCTTCTTCCATTATCTGAAGGAGTATATTGAATACATCAGGATGGGCTTTTTCGATTTCGTCGAAAAGGATCACAGCATAAGGTTTTTTGCGGATTTCTTCTGTCAGTCTGCCGCCTTCTTCGTAGCCTACATATCCTGCGGGAGCACCGATAAGACGAGCGACGTTATGCCGTTCCATAAATTCCGACATATCCACGCGGATCAGTGCGTCTTTGTTTTCAAACACTTCTTCGGCTAAAGCTTTGGCAGTTTCAGTTTTTCCGACTCCGGTAGGCCCCAGGAACAGGAAAGAGGCGATAGGGCGGCTGGGAGAAGTAATGCCGGCGCGTGAACGTCGGATCGCGGAAGAGATGACTTTGGTGGCTTCATCCTGGCCCACAATCCTGGCTTGCAGGACTTTTTCTAAACCGATCAGTTTTTTACTTTCAGATTTCAGAAGTTTAGTGAGAGGGATTTTGGTGATGTTCGAAACGGTGCGGCCGATATCTTCGGAAGTTATCTCTATATTTGTAGCACCTTTGCGGTTCAAAGTTTTGAGATATTCCTGTCGTTGCTTTTTTAATTTATCTTCCTGAGATTTTAAGTGTAGAGCAGTGGTGAAATCCTGCAACATTACGGCCTTGGTTTTTTCTTCTTCCAGGCGTTTCAATTCGGCTTCAATCTTTTTCACAACTCGGATATTTCGGGTTTTGGTGTTGATCATTTTGGTGGAAGCGGCTGTTTCGTCAATCAAATCCAAAGCTTTGTCCGGCAGGAAGCGGTCAGTAAGATAACGGGTGGAAAGATCCACGGCTGCTTTGATCGCGTCATCCGTGATCACGACATTGTGGTGCTTTTCGTAATTGTCCCGCAAACCCATGAGTATTTCCACAGATTCTTCCATTGACGGTTCTTCCACTAAGATCGGTTGGAAACGGCGTTCCAGCGCTGCGTCATGTTCGATATGTTTTTTGTATTCCGCTAGAGTAGTGGCTCCGATCACGCGGATTTCGCCGCGTGCCAACGCCGGTTTTAAGATATTGGCAGCGTCCAGGGAACCAGTGGTGGCGCCAGCGCCGACTATGGTGTGAAGTTCGTCGATAAATAAAATAATGTGAGCGTTGTCTTTAACTTCGTCGATAACTTGCTTTAAGCGCTGTTCGAATTCGCCGCGGAACATAGAACCGGCCACAACCAGAGCCATATCCAGAGTCAGAATTTTTTTATCGATCAGAGTATCTGGCACTTCCTGTTTGGCAATTGCTAAAGCCAATCCTTCCACAATCGCGGTTTTGCCGACTCCCGGTTCGCCGATCAGGACCGGATTATTTTTGGTGCGGCGGTTGAGAATCGAGATCAATCTTTCGATTTCATTTTTGCGTCCGATGACCGGATCAATTTTGCCCTTCATGGCTTTTTTGGACAGATCAGTGGTGAAATAATCCAAGGCCGGGGTTTTGGAATTTTTTTCGGAAGTGGTAGGTAATTCAGGTTGTTCGTCGACATTGAGCAGGTCGGGGAAGCGGGAAACATTTTCGAAAATCGAAAGCAGGTTTTTGCGCAGCTCCAATACTGAAACTTTCAAACCCAAAAGAATGGATTTGGCTTCGTCGTTGTCCATATCTGTAATACCATATAGGAAATGTTCAGTGCCGATAAATTGATACTGGTAGCGGCTGGCGATGATCGCAGCTTTTTCTATAACTTCCCGCAGATTACTTGATAACTTGGGCTGCCATTTGTCGGAAGTGTTGTTTAGATTCATGCGGATAATCTCTTGTTTGATCGTTTCCGGAGAAACTCTGTTCTTCAGCAGGATCTCAGAGGCGAATGAGGCTTTTTCCTCTACTATGCCATACAAAAGATGCTCGGTGCCGATGTGATCATGATGCAGATCTTCGGAAATCCGTTGGGATGTGATCAGAGCGTTCTTCGCCCTGCTTGATAATCGTTCTAAGATGAATGAAAAATGGTTCATATTTGAGATATACTATACTTATATTATACCAGATAAGTCAAGTCCTTAGTATATAAAGGTCAAGTATCATGGAAAAAGCTTATGAAAAAGCCATAAAGTTGCTGAAAATCAGGCCACATCATTCGGCAGAGCTGACCAAAAAGCTTCTTATGCGAGGCTTTGATCGTGACGTTGTAGCGGCTGTTATCCAAAAATTAGCCCATGAAAAGCTGTTTGACAATGAGAACTTTGCCCAAATGTATCTGGATGAATTGCTACGAAATAAAACTTTTGGTTTCTATATGCTTAAGGCTAAACTAATGCAGCGGGGGATTGCAAGCAATGAAGCAGAAATTTTGTTAAAAGAAAATTTGTCCGTCGAGGACGAATTGCAGATAGCAATGCGAGTGGTTGAGCGAGAAAAAGAAACAGATAAATTAAAACTCGCCCAGAAATTGCAACGCAAAGGTTTTCGTTCAGAAATAATAAGTAAAATAATTTCGAATAGGCAGAAATGAGATATTGCAAAATATTCTCGACCGGGCGTAAAGCGCAAGAATTAAAGAGGCGAGAAGATTAAGATGGGCTGCGAGAATGAGAAAAGGCTGGCCGCGCTAGGGTCTTCAAAACAAAATAGAGCCTTTTTGAAGGCTCTATTTCACTCGCCAAGAATTATTTTTCCATCTCTTCCAATCTTTCAATTCGTTCCTGGATCGGGGGGTGGGTTTGGAAGAGGTTCGCAAACCAACTAACTCCATTACTGCTGCCACTATGTTCTTTGAGCGGGTTGACTATGTATAGGTGCGCCGTGGCTTTATTTGCCGCTTCCAATGGTTCGCTATCCTCAGCGATTTTTTTAAGCGCTGAAGCCAGTCCTTCCGGATATCTAGTTAGCAGCGCGCCGGAAGCGTCGGCTAAATATTCTCGTTTTCTGGAGATGGCAAGCTGAATCAAAGTTGCGGCGATGGGGGAGAGCAGAGCCAGCACGACCCCCACAATCATAATAATCGCTCCTACCTGGCCACCTTCACTGGAGTCGGATCTCCGCCGGCCATAGAATGACATCCGCAGCATCCAATCCGCAAGGAGCGTAACCACGCCTACCAAAACTACAATAATGGTGCTAAGCCGAATGTCATAATTACCGATGTGGGATAGCTCGTGCGCCATAACCCCTTCCAATTCCGGTTTGGTCAATTTTTGGCGAAGACCCGTGGTAATCGCAACCACCGCATGCTGCGGATCCCTGCCTGTGGCAAAAGCGTTGGGTGCCGTATCGTCGATCAGATAAATTTTAGGAGTAGGCAAGCCTGCGGCAATGGCCAGATTTTCTACGGTGCGATAAAGCTCTTCATCATCCGCACGTTGGATTTCGTGCGCCTGGGACATGGCCAATACAATTTTATCTGAAAAGAAATAACTGAAAAAACTCATGGCCACGGAGATGCCCACAGCGATCGGGAGAAGCAGCGGTTGATTCGCATAAAGCGAAAAGACGTATCCTAACGCGATGATCAGCACCAGGAAAAATGTGATCAATAAAGCAGTCTTTCGTTTGTTAGAAGAAATTTCGGAGTAAATCATGGAAAGTTTAAAGGGTAGTATAAAGTATAAAGGGCATCGCCTCTTTGATACTAAATACTTTTTATTTTGTCCCTTTTTTAAAATTGTACGTTCACTGGCTGGCTTTCCGGTCCTTTGTCATCGATGTCGAAGAAAGTACGGGTAGTGAAATGGAACAAGCCGGCAATCATGTTGGTTGGGAACACTTGGAGTTTAGTATTGTAGTCGCGGACGTTGCCATTGTAGAATCGTCTGGCTGCCTGGATCTTGTCTTCCGTGTCCGTAAGATTGGATTGCAGATTCAGGAAATTTTGATTGGCCTTTAGATCCGGGTATTGTTCCGCCACCGCGAGCAGTCGCCCTAAGGCAGAACTCAATTCGCCCTGTGCAGCCTGGAATTTGGCCATCTGTGCGGCATCGAGTTTAGTCGGATCCATGGTAATACTCGTGGCGTGGGCCCTTGCCTCCGTAACTTTATCCAAAGTCCCTTGCTCATGAGCCGCATAGCCCTTTACCGTATTGACCAGATTGGGGATCAGATCGTAGCGGCGTTTGAGCTGAACTTCGATGTCTGACCACGCTTCATCCACCCGATTACGGGACTGGATGAGGCTGTTATAGATGCCGATCAGCCCTAACACCAGCAATATCAATATTATCCAAAAATATAACATAATTAGTCCTTTCTAAGCTCATTATAAATGTGGTATAATTAATTATCAAATATGGCAATTTCCCTGGATGAAGTCAACAGAATTGCAAAGCTCGCGAGGCTTTCTTTTTCTGATGAAGAGAAACAAAAATTACAGCACGAGCTGTCGGAGATTTTGAATTATGTGGACCAGCTCAAAGCCGTGGGTGATAAAGTAGAGACAGAAACCTATGACGCGGACGCTTTAAATCTAATGCGGGATGATGTGGCGGAAGAAATGACTGATCCGGAAATTTTCTTGGCACAAGCACCGGCAAGAGAAGGGAAATTTATTAAAGTTAAGAGCATCCTGGAATAAATGGACTTTACAGATCTTACAATCAAGTCCGCGGCTGAGCTGATCGCGCACAAGAAAGTCTCCGCCAAGGAATTGGCCGAGATGTCGCTGAAACGAATCAAGGAAGTGGATGACAAACTGCACGCTTTTTTGTATGTGGCTGAAAAAGAATCACTGGTGCAGGCCCAGAACGTGGACGAGATGGTGATTGCGGAGGGAGAAAACTTTTCGTTGACCGGAATTCCATACGCGCTTAAGGATAACATTTTATATAAAGGCATGCAGGCCACGGCAGCATCCAAAATTTTGGAAGGCTATAAAGCCACTTATGACGCGACAATTGTAAAAAAATTGAACGAAGAATCACCGGTACTCATGGGCAAGACCAACCTTGATGAGTTTGCCATGGGATCATCCACGGAAAATTCGGCGTTCGGTCCATCTCGAAATCCTTTTGATACTTCGCGCGTCCCCGGAGGCTCATCCGGGGGTTCGGCTGTGGCTGTGGCGTCAGGCCAGGTTTTGTTTGCCTTAGGGACTGACACGGGGGGTTCGGTACGTCAGCCCGCGTCTTTCTGTGGCATTGTGGGATTTAAGCCCACATATGGCCGCTGTTCCAGATATGGACTGATAGCATTGGGTTCGTCTTTGGACCAGCCCGGGGTTTTGGCCAAAACCGTGGAAGATGCCGCCGCCGTGCTCCAACTCATGGCAGGTAGCGATGTCCATGATTCGACCGCTTTACTCAAACCAGTTCCTGATTATTCGCAATTTCTGAAAGAAGATTTGAAGGGCATGAAAATCGGCGTGCCTAAAGAATGTTTTGGTGAGGGCATAGACCCAGAGGTTAAAGCCGTGATCCAGTCAGCGATCAAGAAAATGGAAGAAATGGGAGGAACAGTTTCTGAAATGAGCTTGCCGCATTTTTCGCTGGCCTTGGCTTGTTATTACATTATTTTGCCAGTGGAAATTTCTGCCAATCTTTCCCGCTACGATGGCATCCGTTATCCGCTGTCGATCCCAGGCCAGACGCTGGAAGAAGTTTATTATAATACGAGATCTCAGGGCTTTGGCCCGGAGCCCAAGCGGCGAATCATGATCGGGACATACGCATCCTCGGCCGGCTACTTCGACGCTTATTACAAAAAAGCCCGTGCCGCGCAACAGCTTATCCGCAAGGATTTCATTGATGCATTCAAAAAATTTGATTTGATCGTGACCCCGACCACTCCCACGCCAGCGTTTAAGTTTGGCGAAAAATCAGATCCGCTGTCCATGTATCTGGCGGATATTTTTACAGTCGGTTTAAATATCGCTGGCGTGCCTGGCATGTCCGTTCCGGCTGGAGTAACGAAAGAAGGTTTACCAGTGGGAATTCAGTTGATCGCGAATCATTTTGCGGAAGAAAAATTATTCCACGCAGGCCATGCTTTGGAAAAAGCTTTAAATCTGAAATTAAAACCAAAACTATGAAAAAATTAATATTATTTATTTTTATTTTTACTATGGCCTTTGCTCCTCTGTTAGCAATAGCTCAAACTAATCCGTGCACCGTGTCCGCAGTGCAGGGGAGTGCAGATAAAGCCAGCGCTTTGCCGCGATGCATTAACCAAATTTATGTCTGGTCGCTAGGTGTTGCAGTATTGCTCGCTCTTCTGATGATGGTGTTGGGTGGATATTATCTTATGACTGCGGCTGGCAATGCAGAACAAGCTACCAAAGGAAAAGAATATATCACAGGCGCCTTGATCGGAGTTGTGATTCTCTTCTGTGCTTATTTGCTTTTAAACGAGATTAATCCTGATTTAGTAAATTTTAATCTTAAATCCTTAGAGGGAATAAACAGTTCTCCTCAAACCACATCGCCGAGCAGGATCCGTAGCACAAATCCATGACCTACGAACCAGTTATAGGACTTGAAGTCCATGTCCAGCTAAAAACTCAGAGCAAAATGTTTTGCTCGAGCAAAAATGCCGAAAGCCAGGTGCCAAACGTGCATATTTGCGAGGTCTGCACTGGCCAGCCAGGAACCTTGCCTGTGATCAATCGCGAAGCAGTGCTTAAATCCGTCATGGTTGGTTTGGCATTGAATTGCGAAATTGCCGAATATTCGAAATTTGACCGGAAAAATTATTTTTATCCCGATTTGCCGAAAGGCTATCAGATCTCGCAGTTCGACCACCCCATCAACGGCAAAGGGGTGATGGAAGTCGTGATCGGCGGTGAAGTGAGAAAAATCGGAATTACAAGGGCACATCTGGAAGAAGACGCGGGCAAGTTGGTTCACGCGAAGGGTTTTAGTTTGGTTGATCTGAATCGCGCCGGCACGCCATTACTGGAAATTGTCAGTGAACCGGACATCAGATCTTCGGAAGAAGCGAAGCAGTATCTACAAGAATTACAGAATATTATGCGCTATTTAGGCGTGTCAGATGCGGATATGGAAAAAGGTCATTTGCGCTGTGATGCGAACATCAGTTTGCGCAAAAAAGGCGAAACAGGATTCCCACCATACAAGGTGGAGGTTAAAAATATGAATTCTTTTCGAGCCGTGGCGAATGCGATCGAGTTTGAAATTACGCGCCAGTCCGAACTTTTGGACGAAGGAAAAATTCCTGACAAAGAAACCCGGGGCTGGGTCGATGATAAATCAATCACCGTCTCGCAGCGATCAAAAGAAGAATCCCAGGATTACCGATATTTCCCGGAACCGGATCTGCCCGTCATGCATTTTACGAAAGGATGGCTGGAGGAATTGCGAAAACAATTGCCGGAATTGCCAAAAGTACGAAAGGCGCGGTTCATGGACGAATATGGGTTGAACGAAAAAGAATCGCAGACCTTGGTGTCTTACAAAGAGCTTTCAGTCTATTTTGAGCAGGTTATGAGTGAATTGGCGGAATGGACTAAATCAGATCAAAAACGAGGTTCCATGGTCGCAGGCTGGATTTTGGGTCCGTTTCTGGCCGCGATCAATGAGAAAAATTTATTGCCCGAACAATCAAAAGTTACCGCTGAGAGTTTCGCCGAGCTGATCAAACTGATCGGGGAGGGGAAAGTTTCTAACTTAGCGGCCAAAGACGTGTTTGCGAAAATGTTTGTGACTGGAGAAGATCCATCCAATATTTTGGACGAGCTTGGTTTGCATCAGGTTTCGGACGAAAGTGTAATTTTAGAAGCGGTGAAGAAAGTAATAGCTGCAAATCCTAAGGGAGTCGAGGATGCAAAAACAAAAGGCGAAAAGTCTTTTGGCTTTCTCGTCGGCCAGACTATGAAAGAGCTGAAAGGCAAAGGGAATCCACAAAAAATAAATGAGTTACTTAAGAAAGAATTGAAAAATTCTAATGAATGATGAAGAAAAGAAAGCTTCTGATGAAGCGTTGGCATATGTTCGGAGTCATAAGAAAGAATTAATTTCTAAATATATAGGCTCGGCAACTGGCGTTAACTATACTGTTCAACTACCAATAGCTTGGAAATATGTTAAAATAATAACATGAAAGAACTAATTAGAATTATATTTGGTAATAAACCTAAGCACAGAAGCGTATATTCCTTTTTTACTGAAGCCTCTTCGGAAGAACGTAAAAAAGTTGTTGGCGCAGCTGTTAGAGCTGCTAATGATGAACAGAAAAATCTTGTTAAAAAATACGAAAGAATGTTTTCCAGATAAAACCGCCGCTAATACGGCGGTTTTATCTGTCTAAATACTTGTTAATTAGTTTCTCGGCTTGTTTTTCGGTGGTAATCCATTTGATGCGGGAGTCGGTCTTAAACCAGTTCATTTGGCGTTTGGAGAATTTGTGAATCGCATTTTTAAGCTGGACCACCATTTCCTCGTAAGTTAAATGTCCTTGCAAATGCAATGAAACAAAACGATATTCTAGTCCCATTTCCTGCAGCCGCTTATGGCTGACTTTTTGTTTTAAGAGCTTTTTAACTTCTGCAATCATACCTTGTTTAAGCCTTGTCTCAAGCCGCTCGTCGATTAGTTTATATAATTTATTCTGATTTTTTTTAAGGCCAATTAAAAGAGATTCCTTACGCAATACCCGTTCGGAAACCGGGACTGGCTTACCTGTAGTTTTGACAATCTCAATTGCGCGAATCAATCGGCGTGGATTTTTCGCGTCAATATTTTTTGCGCGCCTCGGATCCAGTTTTTTGAGCATGGCAAAAAGTTCAGAAGTGGATTTTTTTTCCAGCTGTTTGCGAAGTTTCAAATTCGGTGCGACTTCGGGAATTTGTAAATCATCTATTACAGCATAAATCCAAAACGGCGTGCCGCCGACTAAAAAAGGAACTTTGTCTTTCGACGTAATTTTACTTATCGCCAAATTCGCGTATGGTTTAAATTCCGCGACTGAAAATTGTTTTTTCGGGTTGGCAATATCCAGCAGGTGATGGGGGACCATTTTTTGTTCGACTCTAGTCACTTTGCCAGTGCCGATGTTCATGCCTTGGTAAACCTGGCGGGAGTCGGCAGAAATAATCTCGCCCTTGAATTTTTTGGCGAGTTTGATGGCAAGCGACGATTTGCCAGATGATGTGGGACCCAAGATGACAATAAGTTTATTCATAGTATTATTTTTTAGCCACCTTTGTGCCTAGACATGTTATTTTTTCTTTACAATCTTGAGTCCGGCGAATTTGGAGGGGTGCTTCAAAGACGCCCCGGAAATTTTCATGCGGGGACGTTTTTTGATTTCCCGTCGTTCAGCTTTTAGATTGTGTTCAGTTTTTTTCGGCATAATATCCACAAGTTTTAATTTGCTATGATGATGTCCTGGAGGGGGGATGAGAAAAACCCGGATAATACCGGCGAAAGCTGGCAAGAAAGCTGGCAAGGTTCAGGTAATCAAGTGTTATCCCGGGTTGCCCTGGAGCGACGCGGGGGTCCGTCGTTGCGATTGTTGCAGTCGTTCAATCGAGGAAGGAGGAGTCGAAGAAGGTCGAAATATCTACTGCGATGAGACGCATCAGCTCATTGCTTCCCGATATCGGCTACTCTGTGAGCAAGCTATAGCAGCTGCCCAGAAGTACCCTCATCCTGATCCGGTCCGTGGTCATAACATACAAATCGATTACTCGGATGCGGATAATTACTTAGCTGCGGAACTAGCCGAGCTCAAACCGATTCGGGGCCTTTCTTCTGAACCAAAGTAACTCACGTCTGCCTAACTCGGCCGGCGTTCTTTTTTTATGCTCGATCTTGGATCTCTTCGGAAATTTGCTTTACGAATTTATTCAATTTCATAACTCCCAAGTCTTTCTGATTGCGGCCACGGACGGCTACAGATTTGGCTTTCTGCTCTTTTTCGCCGACAATCAACATGTAGGGTACTTTTTCCATTTCCGCTTCGCGGATTTTTTTGCCGACGGACTCGTCGCGATCGTCAAACTCCACACGGATACCACTTTCTTTGAGAGCCTCATAAACTTCCTTGGCATATTTATTTTGTTTCTCGGAAATCGGAAGAATCTTAGCCTGAACAGGGGAGATCCAAACCGGAAACGCGCCGGCGTAGTGTTCGATAAGAATGCCGATAAATCTTTCCAGCGATCCATATACCACGCGGTGGATGGCTACTGGTGTTTTTTTGCTTCCGTCAGGGGCTGTGTATTCAAGTTTGAACCGCAATGGTTGCTGGAAATCAAGCTGGATGGTACCCATCTGCCATTCTCGTCCCAAAATATCTTTCATAAGAATATCCACCTTGGGTCCATAAAACGCGCCGTCTTTTTCCGCGATAGTAAATTTCTTTTTGCTTTTGGCGAGAATATCCTTGAGGGTTTTTTCGGCCTTATCCCAAGTTTTAATTTCCCCCATAAAACTTTCGGGTCTGGTTCCTAAACGGAAAGAGTATTCTAATCCAAAGATCGAATAAAATTTTTCCACGATTTCAAAAATTTCTTCGTATTCTTCGCCGATTTGATCTTCTGTGACAAAGCAATGCGCGTCGTCTTGGCGGAATTCACGTACCCGCAGCAATCCATTGAGTGCGCCGGAAATTTCGTTGCGATGCAGCGTATCCGTATCAGACAAACGCAGGGGCAGATCTTTGTAGCTGCGCAATTGCGAACCAAAAACAATCATGGCATTGGGGCAGTTCATGGCTTTTACGCCATATTCTTCCTTGTCTTTGGTCTGCACGACAAACATATCTTGCCAATAATGTTCGTAGTGGCCGGAAGTCTGATAAAGTTCTTTTTTATTCAAAAGCGGGGAGACAATTTCGTGATAGTTTCTCTTATTATGTTCGGTGCGCCAAAAGTTCACCAGCTCATTGTATAACGCCACACCTTTCGGCAGCCAGTAGGGCATGCCTGGGGCAGTGTGATGGAACATGAACAAACCCAATTTCGGCCCAAGTTTTTTGTGATCGCGTTTCTCAGCTTCTTCCTGAAGTTTTATATATTCATCCAACTCTTTTTTACTCTCAAAAGCCAGACCGTAGACGCGCTGCATTTGAGGATTGGCCTGATCGCCGCGCCAGTAAGCGCCGGACATTTTATTCAGCTTAAAGCTTTGCGGATCAATCTCCGAAGTATTTTTCACGTGTCCCCCGCGACAAAGATCCGTGAATTTTCCGGTTTTATAAAGCGAGACAGTGAGTTGTTCTGATTTGCTGACTTTTTGTTCGTCTTTGAGTGATTCATCAGTGTTAAGAATTTTATCCATCTCCGTGGTCCCAAATTTTTCTATATCTTTGATCAGCTCAACTTTGAATGGTTGAACCGCGTGGTTAAAATACGTTTTGGCTTCGTGGATCGACATTTCCTGCCGTTCAAATGGCAATCCTTCTTTTACTAAAGCCCTCATTCTTTTTTCAATTTTTGCCAGATCTTCAGGAGTAAGCGGGCGGGGGAGGAGGAAATCGTAAAAGAAACCATTTTCAATCACGGGCCCCACACCTAGCTGCGCTTTCGGAAACATTTCCAAAACAGCACTGGCTAATATATGAGCGAGCGAGTGGCGGAGATTGTGTAGTTTTTCTGAATCGTTTTTCATAGTTTTTAAGTTAATAAAAAAACCAAGCACTACGGCTTGGGATCCTCGCGGATGGTTCCACCCAAATCTTGCTTCGTTTACTCTTTAACGCAAGAGTTTAGCGTAAGGGCTCGGCGATTGGTAGTCGCGTTATTACTCTTAAAGATTATTTGATATGCAAAGCTTCTTTGATACGAACCATGTCTTTTTCAAGTTCAGCCATACGATCTCGTACGTCAAGTTTTTCAATTAAGAATTCTTGTTGTGCTTGAAATCCGTCGTTAACAAGGCGTGCTAATTCTTCACCGGCATCTTTAAGGTCTTCCTTGGTCGCAAGGTTTTTAAGGTCTTCCTTGGTCGCAAGGTTTTTAAGGTCTTCCTTGGTCGCAAGGTTTTGGAGGTTTTGATCTAGATATTCTTTAGTTAATTCAGCCATATCAAAATTATAGTCTCTATTGACAAATCCGTCAAAAAAGCGTATACGTTCATCTGGATTATCCTCCTCGGTTAATTGCCAAGGAGTTGTTTTATTTTTAGTTTTAAATCTTCATTTAAATTGATTCGAAAAGGTGTTCGGACTTTTTGCTCTTTGATCATGAGATTGACACTCATCTCCCCGGGAGCGGATTCGAAAAGCTGTTTGAGCTGGCCGAAAAATTCCTCGGTGGCCGCTTCTGGGATTTTGATCGTAACGGAAGTCGGCTCCGCAGGCAGAGTTGATTGACCGAATTCCCGGATTTCATCTGCCAGAAATTTCGCCTCGCCATCTTTGTCAGAAAGTTTGCCTGTGACCAAAAGAATTTTTCCCTCCATGATTAAATCTTTATATTTATTGAACAGGGCAGGGAAGACTATAACTTCAATCGTGCCGGTGGTGTCTTCCAAATCCACAAAGGCCATTTGTTCGCCTTTTTTAGTAAGAATTTTTTGAACCCGGGTAATAATGCCGCCCAATGTCGGATTGCCGATCTTATTTTCGATCACCGGTTTGATAGATTGGGTAATTTTTTTAAGTTTCTCGGCGTATTCCTCCAGAGGATGAGAACTGACATAGAGACCGAGTAATTCTTTTTCCCAAGCCAGCCGTTCGCGTTTGGTGGCCGGCTCGACTTCTCTGAGTTGTAGTTTGGTTTGCGGCATCAATTCCGTGCTGAACAAGCTTACCTGATCAGTGGTTTTATTTTGGTTTCGCGCAAATTCCAGAACAGCTTCCGTATTGGCCAAAAATTGGTTTCGTTCACCCAAAGAATCAAGGGCGCCTGATTTTGCCAGCGCTTCCCAGGATTTTTTGTTGAAATTTTTAGTTTGGACGCGTTTGACGAAATCATGTATTGAAGAAAATTTCCCGTCGTTTTTTCGTTGCTGGATAATAATATCCACCACATCGGATCCGAGATTTTTAATGGCAGTAAGGCCGAACCGAATATTATTTTCATCGACCACCGTAAAGTTGGCCAGACTTTCGTTGACATCGGGAGGCAGGACCTGGATATTCATTTTTTTGCATTCTTCCACAGCTTCGGCGATAGTGGGCATATCTCCGGCTTCAGCGGTCATCAGGGCCGCCATAAATTCCACAGTATAGTTGGCTTTCATGTATGCTGTCTGATAGCTGACGATGCAGTATGAAGCGGAATGGGACTTGTTAAAGCCGTAAGCGGCGAAAGGCTCGATCCACGCCCAGATCTCGCTGGCTTTTTCCTTGCTCCAGCCGGAAGTCTGCATGCAGCCTTTGATGAATTTTTCTTTTTGTTTGGCCATTTCAGCCGGAATTTTTTTACCCACGGCTTTGCGGAATTTGTCGACTTCTTCCCACGTGTATCCCGCTAAGTCGTGAGCGATGGTCAGAAGATCATCCTGGTAAACCAAAATGCCATAAGTTCGTTTAAGGATTTTTTCCAAAGCCGGATCCATGTAAGTTACGAGCCGGGGATTGTGTTTGCGCTTGATGTAATCAGGAATGAATTGCATCGGACCCGGGCGATACAGGGCGATCATGGCCATGATGTCAAAAATGCTGTTTGGTCGCAGATCCATAAGATAGCGAGTCATGCCCGAAGATCCCATTTGGAAGACGCCGAAAGTATAACCTTCGGATAAAAGTTTAAATGTTTTGCGGTCTGGTTGTGGCAGATTGTAAATATCGATTTCTACATCGCGACGCTTCTGCACGATTTTTACCGCAGCTTCCAAAATCGATAAGTTGCGAATGCCTAAAAGATCCAGCTTCACGACACCAATAGCCTTGCTATTGGCGTTAACGTCTAGTGCGTACATATCAAACTGAGTAATTACGCGCTCACCGTCAGGTTCATGCTGCAGCGGCATGTAGTCCGTCAACTCTGTGGGCGTGATCACGATACCCGCCGCATGCACAGAAGCGTGTCTGGCGCCGCCTTCCAGTTTTTTCGCGATATCAATAATTTTTTTGGTTTCCGGATCTCTTTCGTAAACTGATTTCAGTTCAGAGCTGATTTCTATAGCTTTATCTATATTCATGTCAAACCCTTGTTTGCCAAAAGGAATCATTTTCGCGATCAGATCGCATTTGCTGTAAGGGACTCCCAGGGCGCGACCGACATCGCGCAGCGCAGCTCTAGCCTTCATAGTTCCGAATGTAATGATTTGAGCGACTTTTTCCTGTCCGTATCGTTGGGTGATATACGCGATCGCTTCATCTCGGCGGTTGTCAGCGATATCCAAATCAATATCAGGGGGAGCGGGGCGGAATTCGGTCAAGAACCGCTCAAATGGCAATTCATAATAAAGAGGGTCAACGTTGGTGATACCTAAGATGCGACCGACGATTGATCCAGCCGCACTGCCTCTGGTATTAGTAATCGCCCCGATTTTGTGCGCGCCTTCCACGACGTCGGCGACCATCAGAAAATAAGTATCGAACCCGGTTTTAATAATGACGGAAAGTTCGTAATCAATTCTCTTTTGAGTTTCTTCGGGAATGACTCCGTTTTTGCCGTATAAAGGAAGGGCGCGTTCGTAAGTTAAGTCGCGCAGATATTCAGCAGTAGTTTTTCCGGCCGGCACTTCGACTTTCGGAAAGTATCGTTGGTTAGTTTCAATTTTAAGATTGCATTTGCCTGCAATTTCTGCAGTATTATAAACGGCTTCAGGAATGTCTTTGAATCGCTCCAGCATTTGTTCTTCTGATTTGAGTGACAAATCCCAACCTCGCATGTCCAGGCGGTCGGTGTCGTTTACGGTTCGAGCAGTGCCTATGCATACCAATACATCCTGGGCTTCAGCGTCCTCGGGATGGATATAATGGCAATCGGCAGTCGCGACCAGTTTAAGATTTTCTTTTTTTGCCAATGCGATTAATTTTTTTGTCTGAGATTCTTTTTCAATTTCCTCTGGAGAACCGATTCCTTTGCCATTGCGCTGGATTTCAATATAAAAATTGTCCCGGCCAAAAATATCCAGATATTTTTCAAGGACAGCCTGAACTTCAGAATCGGATTTATGGGCAACGGCGCGGGAAAGCTCGCCGCGCATGCAACCTGACAGACAGATTAGTCCCTGCGAAAGTTGTTTTAAAACTTCCAGGTCAATTCTAGGCTTATAGTAGAAACCATCGATATGAGCGATGGTAGTCAGCTTCAGTAAATTTTTATAGCCCTGATTATCGGCAGCCAGTAGGGTTAAGTGATGATAATCAGCATCCACTTTTCCGTCTTTATTATGCAGGCCGCGGGGAGCGATGTAAGCCTCCACTCCGATAATCGGTTTGATCCCGGCGTCCCAGCAGGCGTTATAAAATTGGATTGTGCCATACATTACCCCATGGTCAGTCAGTGCCAGGGACTCCATGCCTAATTCTTTGACACGGCTAACCAGCTCGTCGACTTTGGAAAGGCCGTCAAGTAGGGAATAATGCGAGTGAACGTGTAAATGTGTGAATTTCCCCATAACTGGTTTCATTATGGTATAATTTTTATAGTCGATCAAGCGAACTGATCAAGAAATTTTTCTTGATCCAATGTGAGCGCGTGATGACTATATGGAGCTAGCTCCATATAGATTTTCAATCCTTATCAGAACAAATTTCATGGCTTTAGATGAGAATGAAAGACTGCAGGAGTTTGTACTCGTAGCAGGCGATAAATTATCACTTGTAGATAAAAAATGGTGGTACGGGCTTTTGATTACTATAATTGCGACTACTCCGTTATATTACGCAGCCAAGGCGGGTTTTGTGAAATTGACCATGCTTAATTATCAAGCTCCCAGGATAATTCACACGACTGCGGTCAAACAGCCTCTTGAAATCATAGGCAAAGGAATTTTTGATTTGGGCGATAATAATTATTCGGCGTACGTAAAAATAAAAAATATCGAATACGACTGGGGAGTTCCAATTCAGGATTATACGGCTGAATTCAAAACTTTGGGTGGGACCAGCATCACGAAAGTTGCAAGCTCCACCTTCGTCCTGCCGGTGGGGGAAAAGCTAGTAGTGTTTTCCCGGTTCAAAGCAGCCCAAAAACCTGAACAAATGATATTTACTTTGGGAGCCACAAAGTTCACCCACCGGCCGCAGCGCAATTTCAACTATGAGATAGAGAGGTTGAACGTCAATAATAATTCATCAGGTTTGGTAGTTTCAGCTGGAATTAAAAACACGACTCCTTTTACTATAACGCATGTAAATTTGCCCGTGGCCGTGCTCAATTCCCGAAATGAATTGGTGGCCGTGAATTTTACCTACATCGACGATTTATTATCCGGAGAAACCAGGACATTTCAATACACTTGGCCTAGAGCAGTGGCGGGAGCGGTAAGAGCGGAAATTGCACCTGAGGTAAATATTTTTGACCGTAATATATTTCAGGTAGGCCCGGGAGGATCATCATTCTGATCTATGCGCAATTGGTTAAATAACTTTCGTTACTTTGATATTTATATATTCGGCAGCAGTCTTCTGCTGCTCGTTTTAGGTTTGCTGATGATTTATTCCACCACGCTTGAAAGTCCTGTGAATTTGCTGACGCGCCAATTGGTCTACGCCATTCTCGGGTTTTTTTGCATGTTTGCTTTGGCTTTTTTTGATTACCGTAAATTAAAAAGCCTAACCCCGATTCTGTATGTGGTGATTGTCGCAGCGTTAGTATTCGTCTGGTTTGTGGGATTACAAATTCGCGGCTCTTCGCGCTGGATTGATTTGGGAATTTTTCGGATCCAGCCAGCTGAGTTTGCGAAATTAGTAATCGTCATTATCATGGCTAAGTTTTTCGATCAAAGCGGGGAGAAATTAAAAGATATCCGGTATGTTATTTTGTGCGTGTTGTATGTGGCTATCCCGGCCGGTTTGGTTTTGATCGAACCGGATCTTGGTTCAGCGCTGGTGATTTTTTTCACGTGGTTTGCCATGCTGCTGTTTTCGAAAATAAATAAAAAGCATTTGGCTGGATTGCTTTTGGTCGGATTGGTGCTTTCTTCCTTTAGCTGGTTTTTTGTGATTAAAGACTATCAGAAAACCCGTATTTATACTTTTATAAATCCCAGCTATGATCCGAAAGGAGCCGGATATAACGTCTTGCAATCGATTATAGCAGTCGGCTCAGGCAGCATTACGGGCAGAGGCGTGGGCCGAGGCTTGCAATCTCAGCTTAAGTTTTTGCCGGAAAGACAAACTGACTTTATTTTTGCTTCGACGGCTGAAGAACTGGGATTATTCGGCAGTACATTTATCATTGGATTGTTCGGCGTAATTTTTTTCAGATTGATCAAAGCTACCAGGCATGCACGCGACAACTTCGGGATGTACCTGGCCCTGGGAATATTTTTTATGTTTTTAGTTCAGGTGGTTATTAATATCGGAATGAACACCGGACTACTCCCCGTAACCGGCATTCCTTTGCCTTTCTTAAGTTATGGCGGCAGCTCGCTTATTACCACCATGCTGGCTTTGGGCCTGGTACAGAGCATAGTAGCTCGTCAGAAAGCCCTGAGGTTTGGCAATTGATTGACGTGAAAATATAAACATTCTACAATTAAATCAACCAGACAATATGCCAAAATTTGATTTTAACAAAATAATTCAATGGTTGGCCTATATACTGAAGTGTCCTGTTTGTGGACAAAAATATAGTGCTGAGCAGACCAAAATTATCGATTCCGGTGAGGACAAACCTCTGAATGGTCGGAGTTTGCTGGTGCACACTGATTGCGAGCGATGCAAGAGCTCAGTAGTGTTCTCGATTGCCATAGATGGTCCGGAAATTTTTTCGATTGGCATGGTTACAGATCTTACCTCGCAGGATACGAATAAATTTAAAAACAGCAGCCCCATTACTTCTGACGAAGTCTTGGCTACTCACGAGTTTCTGCGAAGCTTTGACGGAGACTTTAAACAAGCACTTAAGAAATAATTTGCTATTTTTTTGACAGCAAAAAAGTAGCGTCAAAAACTGGCGACACGGGAAAATTTACCAGAATTTATAGCTCACTCGGTACCAAAAATCGCGACGCCTAATCGACGGCGCGATTTTTGTTTACCCTTATGCCTCGTTTGCGTCAAATTCTGACTAAATTTTTCCAAGTGTCGCGGTAACTGCTGACTAACCCTTAAGTAAATCAAGCAAGTTGACCGGTTGGCTGAAAAGTGCTACTATATGTCGGCTATGGAAAAAATTGCAATTACAGGAACAAAACGAGAAGTTTTGGGCAAACGAGTCAAATCCTTACGAACCGCAGGTAAACTGCCGGCTGTTTTGTATGGACACAACGTAGAAAATAAGCAGATCGAGATTTCAGAACGGGATTTTGCCAAGGCATTTAAGAGCGCTGGCGAAAGCACCCTGATCAATCTCGTTGTAGACGGTAAAACCCAACAGGTACTGATTCACGAAGTTCAGCATCATTACCTTCATGGCCGTCCTATCCATGTGGATTTTTATGCCGTGAACATGACTGAGAAATTAAAGGTCCATGTGCCGGTTCATTTCGTCGGAGAATCACAGGCTGTGAAAGCTTTGGGCGGCACTTTAGTTAAAAATTTATCTGAAGTTGAAGTGGAATGTTTGCCAGGAGATATCCCGCCAAGCTATGAAATTGATATTTCTCTGCTTAATACTTTCGAAGATGCGATCCGCGTTTCTAGTCTTCCTCATGACGACAAGGTGGTAATTTTGACTCCAGCTGATGAAGTTATGGTCACTGTGGCTGCCCCTCGATCAGAAGAAGAAATTAACGCGCTAAATGCTGAAATCAAAGAAGATGTGGCTGCTGTGGAAGGCGTGGTCAAACCTGAAGAGACTGCTACAGCTACTACTGCTCCAACGGATGATCAGAAAAAAGAGAAAAAGGAAGAGAAGAAATAACAGCATACCGATCGCGACCGGATAAATCTTTATAAATTTTGGTTTTAAAAGCTGGCAGAAGTTTCTTTGCCAGCTTTTTGATTGGAAGTCCCTGATCCCTGCCGATTTCTATAAACAGGGTACAAGGGATGGGGGACAGAGTACGGAGTTGTTTAAAAAGCTCCTGGTACAACTTCAGGCCTTTTTTGGCCGCAACTAAGGCCCCGATTGGTTCATGTTTGGTAGAGGGATCCACGAGCTTGGCTAAATATGGAAGATTGGCAATGATTACATCGAAGCGCTGTTTGCCCCAGGGTTCCAGCAGGTGACCATCCGCAAATTTTATTTTCACCTTGTGAAGTTTCGCATTTTTTCTGGCCACAACGATAGTTTTGGGAGAAATATCAGAAGCGAATAGCTGAGTATGGGGTACAGGGGACAGAGTACGGAGTTGTTTTCCCAGGCTGATGATAATGTTTCCAGAACCAGTACCAACGTCGAGAATTCTCAAAGGTTTTTTATCTTTAAACTTTAACCTTAAACCTTTAATCTCTTCCATTGCGAGTTCGACTAAGCCTTCTGTCTCAGGTCTGGGGATCAAAACATTTTTGTCGACATAAAGCTTTAGTTTGTAAAATTCTTTGCTTTTCGTAAGATATGCTACTGGCCACCCTAAAAGGCGGCGATTGATAAGCATGAGGAATTTTTTTTCCAGTTTTGGATCAATTTTTTGGCGCGGGTTGGCCAGTAAAAATTCCTTGGGTTTATTCAAGACAAAAGACAAAAGCACCTCGGCATCTAAAGCTCTGGAGGCGCTGATTGTGAGTTTTTTTATCCCAAGATTTATGAGATCGTGAATGGTCATTTGTTCGCGGCTTCCAATTGTCTTTTTTGATCTTCAGCAATCATGGCCTCTGTGATTTGTCCTAGTTCACCGTCGATGATCATGTTGATCTGGTTCCAATTTTGGTTGATGCGATGATCTGTGATTCTGTCCTGGGGGAAATTATAAGTGCGGATTTTTTCAGACCGATCACCTGTACCGATCTGAGATTTTCGTTTATCGCTCAATTCTTTCCTTTTACGTTCTTCTTCCAAAGCCAAGACTCGGGCGCGCATGATGGCAAAGGCTTTCTCCCGGTTTTGAGCCTGCGATCGTTCGTCCTGCATGACCACGGTAATCCCCGTAGGCAAGTGAGTCAGCCGAATGGCAGAGTAAGTGGTGTTTACAGACTGACCGCCGTGACCAGAGGCCGTGGTGGCTTCCATCTTTAAATCTTTCGGATCGATTTTGAAATCTACCTCTTCGATTTCCGGCATCACTGCCACAGTGACCGTTGAAGTATGGACGCGGCCGGATTTTTCAGTTTCGGGAACTCTTTGCACGCGATGCACGCCGGATTCGTATTTAAATTTGGAATAAGCTCCATGCCCCAAGACTTCGAAAATTATTTCTTTGAACCCGCCCAGAGAGTTCCGGCTTGATGAAGCCACGACCACTTTATAGCCTAACCTTTCCGCATATTTGCTATACATTCGAAACAATTCAGCCGCAAATAATGCCGACTCATCACCCCCAGCACCGGCGCGAATTTCCACAATGATGTTTTTTTCATCGTAAGGATCTTTTGGCAGCATGAAGACACGGATTTCTTCCAGAAGCTTTTCCTGCTCGGATTGAAGGGAGGGGAGCTCGGCCTGGGCCATTTCAGAAAGTTCGGATTCTTCCGCGATCAGTTTTTCGTGCTCGGCAATCTCTGATTTTACTTTTTCCAGCCGGTTGATTTTAGTCACCACTGGCAAAAGCTCGGATTGCCGTTTGCCGAGCTTAGCTAATTCCTGTCGATCAGTCGTTTGGGAAAGTTTATCGTTTATCTGATCGTATTCTTTTTGCAGATGTAAATAGTTGAGTTCCATATATTAACGAAAGGCGAATTACGAATTAAAAAGACGCCATCAAAGATATTGTATCTTAAATGACGTCTTTTGAGTATCTAAACTTTGGCTAGTTTCTTCGTGATGCGTTTGGATTTCAACTCAGCGGCTTTGGAAGTTCGTTTTTTGAATTTATCAATCGTACCGGCGGCGTCGATGAGGTTTTGCTTGCCAGTATAGAATGGATGGCAGTTGGAGCAAATTTCAACATGGAGTTCCTGTCTAGTGGAACCCGTGGTAAAGGTATTGCCGCAAGCACAGACAACCTTGGCGTTAGTAAAATATTGTGGGTGTAAATTTATTTTCATAGCTATGGGATTATAGCGTAGATTGACATATAAGTCAAGACAGGATATTATTGGTTGTTAGCAAAGGGAAGGAGGATGTGTGCAAATCGTAGCCATTGCAATTGTTTTTCTATCGTTGATCATCCGACGCATCCTTGTCATCCGACGAAACCAGCTTCGCAAAAAGAGGTGAAATCATGACTCATGTGTTGATCGTTCTCGTGGCAGTTCTGGCCCTGACCGGTGAGCAGACGCGGAAGCCGAATCCTCCGAGGGCGCCGACAAACGTGCGCGTGGTCGAAACACAGGCACAGGAGTGGAAAGTCGAGGATCTGAGGAGTGAAGAATTACTCAAGATCTTTGAAAGACCGTACTACTCAATTCCAGGCTGCAGTGTGTTCGTTCTGAAAGATCGCAAAGGCCTTCAACTGAACGCATCGGAACAGCGTGGTGATACCAGTTCCAATACTGTCATCTACATCAATGGAAGACGTCAGTCTCCACACGTTTTTAGTGAGAAGAAGATGAAAAATGGAATGTTTATACCTCCTCTCGAGGGACAGAAATCACATCCGAATATCTTCGTGAGGAACTGTATCGAACCCGCCAAACGGCTACCGCCGGATGTGCGAAAACTCTTCTTTGGCTACGGCGGGATTCAGTAATAAGCCTTTCCGGGCAAACCGGCAAGGCTTTTTTATTTGCTACTTTTCTTCTAGAAGAAAAGTAGCGCAAAAAAAGTCGGAAATTTGCCGGACTCGCGACATGGACAAATCAAAGCCGATTTTTAGTCGCTCGGACAGCGGCAAATTTCCCCTGGGCTGCAGGCTTACTCCTTCGCGTCAAATTCCGACAACATTTTTCAAATGTCGCGTTTAAATGTAGACAAATCCTGCTCTTGCCACCAGCACTTTTATATGCTAGAATCCATGAGCTATTAATCATACATGCTCACCTGATGTGTTTAGGCCTTGTTTCGAGGATCAAGACAATGAACCTCGAGATTCCTAAAACAGATGACGGGAGCAGAAGTATAAAGGATCAATAATTTATGAAAACCATCAATTTGATGGAGATGCTTAAGGCTGGCGTGCATTTTGGCCACAAGACTTCCTTGTGGAATCCTAAAATGGCATCTTATATATACACGCAGCGCAACAATATCCATATTTTGGATTTGGAAAAAACTCGCAAGAAGCTGACTGAAGCTTTGAACTTTGCCAAAGAAACAGTTGCTCGAGGCGGAACGGTTTTATTTGTCGGAACCAAAAGACAGGCAAAAGAAGAAGTGCGCAAAGCTGCCGAGTCCTGTAACATGCCTTATGTGGTCACACGCTGGCTGGGTGGGACTTTCACTAATTTCCGTACCATTCAAAGAACCATCAAGAAGATGGAAAAGATGGAAAAGATGATCGAAAGCGGGGAGATCAAAAAATATACCAAGAAAGAGCAGTTGATGATCGCGCGTGAAGTGGAAAAGATGAAAACTTTCTTTTCCGGAATCAAGGATATGAAAAAGTTGCCTGAAGCAATTTTCGTGCTCGACACTAAATATGATCACATTCCGGTGGAAGAAGCCCGCCAGTCAAAAGTCAAAGTGATCGGTCTCGTGGATACAAACTCGGATCCGACCAACGTCGACTATATGATTCCATCTAACGATGATGCGATCAAGGTGATAAGCTACATGACTTCGGTCATGGCGGATGCGATCAACGAGGGCCGCAATAATATGGCTCAAACGATCATGGCTCAAACTGAGGGCGCGGCAGTAGCCAAATAGTATAAAGTATAAAAGGAGTACAAAATGCAAATTACAACAGAAGATATTAAGAAACTTCGAGATGTTACGGGCGCGGGAATGATGGATGCAAAGAAAGCTTTGCAAGAAGCAAAGGATTTTCATGAAGCCATAACCATTTTACGCAAAAAAGGTCATGCTTCACTTGCCAAAAAATCTAGTAGGACCACGAAAGAGGGAATCGTCACTTCCTACATTCACGCCGGCGGCAAAGTGGGTGTACTGCTGGAGCTTAATTGTGAAACTGACTTTGTGGCCAGAAATGAAGATTTTCAGGCATTGGCCCAGGAAATTGCTCTGCACGTAGCCGCGGCCTCGCCTTTATACGTCTCGCGCGAGGAAGTGCCGCAGAATGCCATAGATAACGAAAAACAGATTTACGCTGAGCAGATCAAAGGCAAACCGGCAAATATGCAGGAGCAGATTCTCACCGGCAAATTAGAAAAATATTACGAACAGGTTTGTCTGCTGGACCAGCCTTACGTGCGCGAGCCGGAGAAAAAAGTCAAAGACTTGATCGCTGAAAGAGTGGCGAAACTGGGCGAAAACATCCAAGTTCGTAGATTTTCACGGTTCGTAGTCGGAGCGGAGTAAGATGATTATCTCCTTAGTTGTTGTTTTAGCAGTCGCGGTTTTGGTTGCTGTGAGTTTGTTTTTATTCAAACTCGGCCAGCTTAACAGCCGGCCGCAGATTCGATTGCGAATTACACCAACGACAACTCATCATTACGATCTTTGGCCTTACATCAAGCAGAAGTTGGGAATCGTGGCTCACAAGCTTTGGCGTTTTATTTTGGAAGCGAAGGATTTGAAACCCGCCGCCACGAAAACTTTTGAGAGTCAATACGAAAAAGTGAAAAGCGCTTTTCGGATCCGTATCAGATCTTCTACAGCCGATCCGCAGTGGCTGCCTGAGGCGGCTGAGTTGAGCATTAAGCCTTCCGCGAACCAAACCCCCGAAGATCTTTATCTGGCGGCGATTAAAAAAAATCCCCACGATCGAGAAGCTTATGAGGCGCTGGGCAGATTGTATCTGCAAAATAAAAATTACGCTGATGCAGTACAGACTTATGAATATCTGGTCAAACTTGATCCGACCAGAGATATTTATTACAGCAATTTGGGAATGTCGCATTATTCGCTGAAGGAATACCAAAAGGCGAAAGAGGCATACGAGAAAGCCCTGAGCATTAACAGCAAAATACCCACGCGGTGGGTAAATTTGGGGCTGTGCTTTGAAGCACTGGAGGATTATACCAAAGCTGTAAAAGCCCTTTCTTCCGCGGTCCAGCTGGATAAATTAAATGTTAATTACCTCAGCTTGCTGGCAGATGCTTATGTGAAATTGGAAAATTACGTGCGTGCAGAGGAAGTCCTGGAACAAATCCTGGCGCTTGAACCGGGCAATAAAACCGCCCGTGAAAAGTTGATGAGGCTTAAGATTTAAGATAAAATTAGTTGTTAGCAATTTTTGCCCCCTTAGTTCAGTGGCAGAACAACAGTTTTGTAAACTGTAGGCGGTAGTTCGATTCTACCCGGGGGCTCCAGAAAGATAGTTGGTTAAAAGATATGGGGAGTTACCGAAGTAGTCAAACGGGGCTGACTGTGAGAACAATTGCAGCTCTTGGGGGAAACTTCAAGATGAACATTCCAGGATAACGGTGAACGCTAAAGCGAAAGCCAAGCCAATACCGTGGGAATCTCCAAAAGAGAGCCCGTAGAGACTAGATACTGGAACACCTGAAATGGTGATGATATAGTCCATGCCTTTGGGAAACCTTAGGAAAAAATGAAATCAGCTGGCTTTAGCCTTCGAAGGTGCAAATCCTTCACTCCCCACCAGAAAAAAGTCTTTGATAGAAGTCAAAGACTTTTTTCTTTGGATAGTAGGTTTTAATAAGGGGGTGGTTCGTCGTTCGTGGGATAGATTAGCTGGGTTTTTTCTTTTTAGTCAGTATATGCTATAATATTACAGTCAATTTAACAAGAAAAGACACAAAAATATGGTAGATAAAAAAATTAAGGTTTTGATCGTCGAGGACGAGGAAATCTTGCTTACCGCGCTTTGCGAGGAGCTGAAACAAGAGGGTTTTGAGGTCGTGGGCGCCAAGGATGGAATGGAAGGAGTGGAAAAAGCCGTTTCGGAAAAACCCGATCTGATCCTGCTGGATTTAGTCATGCCCCGACTCGATGGGATAGGTGCACTCAAGCAGATGAAAGAAAACCCGGAGACAAAAGATATTCAGGTGGTGATTCTGACCAACCTCTCGGATTATGATAAAGTTTCAGAGGCTTTGTCGTTGGGAGCTATGGATTACCTGGTAAAGGCGAATTATCGTTTGGAAGAATTGGTGGCTAAAATTAAAACCGTGATGAAGCGACGCGGCGAACTGCCTAAATAAACCCATGGCACAATTAGAAGATTATAAAAAACTAATTAATGATATTATTGTCAAACAAACAATAATTTTAGGATCTGATATTGTTTTACTCAAAGCCCGTAGTGTCCCAGGATTAACTTTGGCTAAGGATGGCATGGTGGAGAATATCGAAGGGGATCCGCAAACTGTCCTACAAAACCTGATCGATGAATACATCGCTCTCTCAGGCCAGATCGTGAAAAATGTTCTTAACCCTGTTCTGGCCAAATACCCTGAAATAAAAATTAACATTAATTAAATATAGCGAGGTAAAAACCAAAATGTTTCAATTTGAATCTACTACTAATTTGTTTATACAAGGCTGTATAGCCGTTGTCCTGATTGGGGTCTTTTATAATTTTATGATCACTACTAAGGCATATGGTGGAATAGTGGGCAAGGCTATTCGGCTCTTGGGTATTGGGATTATATTTTTCTCTCTCTCAGCGATTGAGCACGCATTGGTCAATTTTTCGATTATAAAGCCAACTTTACAGTCTGCAATTCTTCAGGACATCATGAGTTTGATAGGGTTGGTTTTTTTGGGATTGGGATTTTCCAAATTAGCATCGGGTACCAAAGTTTAGCTACCACGTTCACGAGAAACAAAAAATAATGGCGGGATTTGAATCAGGACAATTTTTTATAGTGCTGGCAATTTACACAGTGATTGTCTTTGTTTTTGTTTGGATAGAAAATGCCCGCATACGCAACAATTTGAAGAGCAAGGAATTCGAAATGCAAAGGCGGATGTATGAAGTCTCCATCTTGAAAGAATTGGGGGATCGCATCGGTTATTCTTTAAACGTACAAAAAATTGTGGACGTGGTGACCAGTTCTCTGCGAAAACTAATGGATTACTCCACAGTGTCTTATCTTATTTTAGGCGAAGAAGGCCGGGTAATTTTCCACTGCATAGTCGAAGAATCGGTGAACAAAAAATTTATTGATGATGTAGAAAACCGGATGATCGCATCGCTGACTGCCCTTACTGCCCGGGAAATCAAATTGGAAAACGTGGATGAAAGCATCTCCGGCACCATCACTGACGAATCCAACAAACATACCATAAAATCTTTATTTAACGTGCCAGTCGTAATCAATGATCAGCCGGTGGGGTTGCTTAATGTTTCTTCCACTAAAGTAGGATTATACAAAGAAGAGGAAATGATGATCCTTTATACCATCATGCACCAGGCTTCGACAGCGGTTTCCAAACTGGAAAATATTTTAAACCAGGAAAAAGGCAAACTCAATGCTATGGTCGAATCCATGGCTGATGGCGTACTCATGGTGGACACCAGAAACCGATTGTTGGTTATCAATCCCACGGCCAAGCAAATGCTTTCCATTTCGAAATCCCAGCCGACAATTCTGGATATTTTGGACAAGCTTTCCTCCAAAATGGATTTGCGGACGAAGATGGAAGAAAGCATGCGCAATGACAAACTGATTGTGGAGGAACAACTGAAGCTCTCGGATAAAGTTTTGCGCGTGCTTATAAGTCCGGTGAAAGATACACAAAACGAGCCTTTGGGTGTCGTAGTTTTATTTCACGACATCACCAAGGAAAAAGCGGTAGAAAAAATGCGCGATGATTTTACTTCTATGATGGTCCACGAACTCCGAAGCCCGCTCACTGGCATCCGATCCATAGCCAACTTATTGAAAGAAGATAAAATTAAAAACGAACAAAAGAAATATCAGGAGTTTATCGAGCTGATCGTCTCTAATGCCGCGTCCATGCTCGACTTGGTCAATGATCTGTTGGATGTGGCCAAACTTGAGGCAGGGAAATTTCAATTGCTGCGAAGAGACACCAACATCGCTGATGTCGTAAAAAATCGTACTCAATCATTCGCATCCTTGGCGGCCGAAAATCATGTCATTTTGGAAACCAAAATAGATCCAGAATTACCAGCCAGTTTTTCTTTGGATGAAAATAAAATTTCTCAGGTTTTGAATAATTTTTTATCAAATGCGATCAAATTCACGCAACAAGGTAAAATCACAACATCCGTCTTCTTTATGAAGGACGGGGAGAGCCTGCTTAAAAAAGTAAGCAGTTTGGGTATGATCTGGCCAGGAATTAAGGAAATATCTTTTGATTCTGACCAGCTCGTTTTGGCCGTCACAGACACAGGGGTTGGTATTCCGGAAGAGCATTTGCACAAATTATTTAATAAATTTACTCAGTTGGAACAAGGTGTTATGTCGGAAAAAAAAGGCACGGGCTTAGGGTTAGTTATCGCCAAAGGGATTGCGGAAGCGCACGGCGGTAAAGTGGAAGCATTCTCGCAGGCCGGGAAGGGCTCGACTTTTTTGGCGCATTTACCTATAGTCAGTAAATAAATTTAAAAAATGGCAGGCAAAAGATCAAAGTTAAAAAAAGAAAAAGAAGGCGACTTTGCGTCGGATTTCGCCAACTTGGCTTCGCATCAACTGCGAACACCGCTATCAGGCATGAAATGGATGCTGGAATTGCTCCAGCGGCCAAGCTCCGGTCCCCTGAGCAAGAAACAAAAAGAATATATAGAAAAAACAGTTTTTTTTAACGAACGCTTAATTGCACTGGTGAATGACTTGCTGGAAGTTTCGCGTGTGGAAAAAGGGGAAACCAAACTCTATCTACAGCCCACTGATCTTACCGTGATTATCCGTAGCCTCCTTAAAGAGAAAGAAAAAGAAATCCAAAGAAAAGGGTTGCAAGTGTCCTTCACTGTCGAACACGAGCCTTTTCCGGTGGTCCGCACGGAAGCGAGTAAGATCAAGCAGGCGTTTAATAATCTCATTAACAATGCCTTGGCCTACACTCCGCAACACGGCAAAGTCACGATCGATCTTCGGGTCAAGGAAAATGACCTTAAAACTTTAGAGTGCGCGATCACTGACACAGGCATGGGTATTCCCAAGAATCAACAAGCGCAAGTGTTTAATAAATTTTTTCGAGGCAGCAATGTTTATAAAGTAGAATCTGTAGGCACTGGCCTGGGGTTGTTTATTGCCAAAGCTTTCATTGAGGCTTCAGGTGGAAAAATTTGGTTTAAATCTATACAGGGCAAAGGTACAACATTTTATCTCACCATGCCGATAATCAGGAAATAGCATTGGGTTGATTTTTTGGCATTTTCCTGTTATATTATGCGGGTGTTTTAACGCGCCGTTGTAGCTCAGCTGGTAGAGCAACTCCATGGTGGGACACAAAGTCTCCTGCCCACTGCTTCGGAAACTTAGCAGTGAATCCCGAATTACGGTCAAAAACCTGCAATAGGTTAAGACCGTAGCGTAATTTCTGTAATTACGCTCGAACGACTGACAAGGGGCGCCAAATCGCAACAAATTATTGCGACACGCGCAAGATACAGTCTAACCCTTTGATAAATGCGTTTTGAAACAAAGGTGTAAGTGAAGGAGTAGGTCTCCGGTTCAAATCCGGACAACGGCTCCATAAATTAAGAAAGGATGTATGTCACAGGATAATTTGATAAAGATGGAATGTACGGTTTGCCATCATATAAACTACCATTCCCGAAAGAACAAAAAGTTAAATACGAACCGATTGGTCATTAAGAAATTTTGCAAATGGTGCAAGAAGCGGACTGAACATAAAGAGACCAAATAATGGTTAAGGATTTCATTGAAAAATTTGCCGGGATCAGCAGGAGTATTGAACTAATAATCATGGATATTTATTAGGCCCTAGTCACGTCACTAATCCTAGAGTGGAAAAAGCGCTGTATTAATTTATCTTCTAACGGTTATTAGTATCCTGGCAGTAATCGGATTAATTTTCCTTGAGACTTTGTTGCTAAGATTATTTTTGGGGTCATTCTTATAGCTTCAGCATGTTTGTTATTTAGAATCTTAAGACAGACTTCCAGATAAACGAGGGGGCTTAGTACAATGGTAGTATCTTCCTCTCCAAAAGGAAAGATGTGGGTTCGATTCCTACAGCCCCTGCCAAAAACACATTAACCTTGCTAGTTTTATCGGTATTCTTTTTATATGAATCAATGTAAACATTTGACTGAAGTAGATCAGAACATAACCCCCAGGACTCCTGAGGGATGCGAAGAATGCCTAAAAATTGGGGACAGTTGGGTCCATCTGCGGTTGTGTCTATCTTGCGGTCATGTAGGTTGTTGTGATAATTCCAAAAACAAGCACGCCACAAAACATTTTCATGCCACGAATCATCCTATGATTCGATCATTCCAGCCAGGCGAAGACTGGAAATGGTGTTATGTAGATGAAATATTTCTATAATTAGAAGTGACGTTGGAAAAGTTTATCTAAGCCCCTTATAATCTAGTTTTTTGTTATGCAGGAAGTGCTTGACAGAGTGGAACCCTTGAATATATACTATTCAAGTAATCATTTGAATACTTGAATAGCTAATATGCCTACTATAAACGAAATCGAACGTAAAGCCCGAATTTTTGCTCTGTTTGGCGATCCGACCAGGCTTAGAATATTGAACCTCTTGTCCCGTAAGAAAACAGCGAACGTATCAGAGATTGCCAAGGAAGTAGAAATGAGCGTCGCATGCGTATCCCATCACCTACAGCTTTTGAAGGATAATGCCGTAGTTGATTCTAAAAGAAAAGGAAATAACATCTATTATCAATTAATTTATGACCCGCTTGTAAAAAATTTACAGTCGTTGGTTAAATAGGAGAAAGTTTTATGAACAGAACTGAAGCTAAGATTGTGGAAAAATTTGCAGTGATTCCCGCTGACGAGACAATCAACAAAACCGTGGAAAGTTTGAAAGCTAACGGCATTGATGCCATGGTGGTAGAAAATAGCGCTGAAGCAAAGAAAAAACTGTTTGAGATAATTCCAGAGGGTGCGGAAATTATGAACAATACTTCAATCACGCTGGATACTATCGGAGCCACAGAAGAAATTTTACATTCAGGAAAATATAAACCGGTCAGGGACAAATTATATGATCCAAATGTTTCTCCGAAAGAAAAAGCAATCTTAGGAACTACGGCTGACTGGGCTACTGGCAGTGCGCACGCTGTGACAGAAGAGGGGACTATCATGATTGCTTCGAATACGGGCAGTCAGATTCCATCGGAAGCTTATGGTTCTCCAAACGTAGTATTAGTGGTTGGAGCGCAAAAGATAGTGAAAAATCGCGACGAAGGATTCAAAAGGATCTACGACCATGTTTTGCCTCTTGAGTCGGAGCGTGCGAATAAAGCATACAATATCACCACAGGCAGTTTCGTTAGCAAGCTTTTGATTATAAATCGTGAAATCAAACCCAATCGAATCCGATTGATTCTCGTCAAAGAAGCTCTGGGATTCTAGGCTTAGAAAGCTCGGGGTCATGAGGAATAAGGCCTGGCGGAGAGCGCAGCAAAAAAGATTGACAATTCGGTCGATCTTTTTTGTTTAGGGAGAGATTGATGCGGATGCTAAAAGCTGCTATGCTGTCTTCCGACGGAGGATTAAACTAGCAAAAACCGAGGCGAACCATGCGTCAACTCCTTAAGCTTCTAAGAGTACTCGTGCGTTTCCCGCCTCCTCCCACGAAGGAGGCTCAAAAGGCGGCTGCTCAAGTTCAGCTAACTCAACTTATGGTCAAATACCCGCAAACCATCCCCAAGGAAAAGAGGTGAGTCTTGTTTCGAGCTTTACGAAACCTCATGGCGTACATCAACGGCAAGGACAAGTTCTACCGGTGGAATCACCCGGATGAACCGCGAGATCCCGAGTCTGTCGTCGTTCCCGCTACACGCGCGACGCGCATGGTGTGTGGCCTCTGTCATGAGGATCCATGCGATCCGGCGTGTCCAACGATTCGTGCAGATAACCCTTGCTCCATGTTGAACTATCAAGATGGGAGACGTCACGCACTGCGTGAGTTGCCAATCGCGGCGTGGCAGGCGGATGACCCTTCGTACCAGCTGGGCCGCCGAATCGGGGACAAGCTGCGGCTACGAGACGAAGGCCCAACCGAAGCCGAAATGCTCGCAAGGCGTCTTCAAGCCACCAACTAGACAGGGCTTCAGTTTCTCAGAGGCTTCTGGCGAGTGCTGCTGAAACTCTTCGCCACCGGCGGTGTGTGGCAAGCTACCCATCAACGCGACTTGTAACACCTTTCGGAAAGATGGGAGATCCAGATGGTCTTTAATCATTCGCGGTTTGCCGCTGGCTATCCGGAAGAACCCGGCTGGTCTGTCACAAGACTCACCCAAGATGGAGGAATGTGCGAGCCGCTGCATGACGGCACCCTGACCCTGGGCGACGCCATCAAATTTGCCGCTCGTCTTGAGATTGAGGGCTCAGCCGCTGGAGTGGTGTTTTTCAGCCCAGAAAACGATCCCATTCCTATTCAACCCGGCCTTGCAGGGAGCGGGTGTCTGGACTTTCCAGACCAGAATACAACTCTACCGTAGTTTTGACTCAAAACTACGGTTTTTCTTTTGTCCCAATTTGACGCTTGCCAGATTGGTGTATTTATTGGGAATTTGCTATACTATTTTACAGATTGTTAATAATTCTTAAGAACCCCCGGACGCCTTTGGCTTAAGGGGGACAAAAAGGATCCATATGGCCAAAGGAATGACCAAGTCAGAAGTGCTCAATGCACTTGCCGAAAAGACCGGCAAAACCCGCAAAGAAGTGGGCGAAATGCTCGATGCTATCGCAAATCTAGCATACGCTGAAGCTAAGAACAGCGGGGAATTCACCCTCCCAGGCTTGGGAAAGCTGTTGAAAAAGCACCGTGAAGCCCGCATGGGCCGCAATCCAGCCACCGGCGAATCGATTAAAATTCCGGCTAAGACTGTCGTGAAGTTCCGTGTAGCAAAGGCTGCCAAAGACTCTATTCTCTAAGAAAATGTTTTTAAACACAAAGCCCGCTCAAAGCGGGTTTTGTGTTTATTAGCCGTTCAACTACCAATAGCTTGGAAACCTTTTAGGACCGCCGCCGGGGTTTTGAAGGCTAATCCCATATGTAATCTGTCCTGGTTGTAATAATTAATATA
>WNFI01106073.1_pt2 | contig 81149 bp, 65 predicted proteins | sample 5400471 | NCBI WGS metagenome assembly WNFI01 (sample SAMN13153348, study PRJNA577476) | soil metagenome | isolation source: 100 cm saprolite on Douglas fir-dominated hillslope | place: USA:California | collected 2013-09-17 | reverse complement strand
CTTCATAAGTGGCCTCGGAAATGCTCTTATCCTGTAATAAATAATTTTTGGCCTGGTTGATCCGGAACTGGTTAATAAAATCCGTGAAGGTCATCTTCGTATGTTTCTTAAAGAACCGGCAGAAGGCGGCGGTGGTAAGGTTTACCTGCTTTGCGATCGCATTTACATCGGGCTTGCCCCGGTAATTGGCCTGGATATACTGATAGATGCTATCCATCCGCTTTTCGGCTTTCTCAAAAGATTTATTCAGCGCCGGCCGGTCATTCAGGAGTATTACTTCGTCCGTCGTGGCCAGTAACTGGAAGATCTGGAGTAATAAGATCAGTTGATCAAAATGGTTGAGCCCGGGCAACTGTTTGAGTTTTTCAGCAACGATCTTTTATGTCTCTCCTGTAAAAGACAACCCATAATCAGCTTTATGGAACAGCGCCTTGATGGCGAAGAATTCAGGGACATCCAGGAAGTCGTTACCCAGGAAATTCTCCTTCAATTGGATGATAATCTGTTCACATTCCGTATGAACCCCATAATCGAAATTGAGATGAGGGATGTAGGGACCGATGAAGACCAGGTCACTTTGTTCATAAAGGGAGATATGGTCGCCTACATGCCGGGTGCCGCTGGATCCTTCTACATATACGATCTCGTATTCCGGATGAAAATGCCAGAGGAAAGTGTCGTTCAATCCGGGTGTCAATAATATTTTAAAGGAGCTCCCCTGATCAGGGGTGATCTCTTCCCGTTTGATGTTCATGATGGCTGATGATTTAGGATGGCCGATGATTTTTAGGAGGGTCGATTCCCCCTAAAATATACTCATTTTACCCCGATGGGGCAAAAATTGATCAATACGGTACAAATTATGGTCATTCCAGCGGTTGTCCCGGCTGTGATATCCAGATAATTTTGCTCTTGTAACTCACCTTTAAAATTGTCATATGCAACAACAAACCATGGCTACGGGGGCGATGGCCCTCACGCCCGCCAATGCACACACCGACATACCCGGAAATCCTTCCACCGCAAAAAGCAGTACTATAAAGTTAAATGACCGGAGCAATGGAAAACCACTGCGCGTACTGAGTGAAGAGGACTGGCAGTTCTGGCTGTACAACGGCTACATCGTCATTAAGAACGTAGTGCCCAAAGAGCAGGTTGAGCGGCTGGCCGGTTTCCTCTGGGAATTCGAAGAGAAAAATCCCGATGATCCCGAAAGCTGGTATGCTCCTCCCCGCGCCGAAATGAAAATGAAGGAACTGACCAACACGGGAATGGTAGAGGTGTATAACCATCAATACCTTTGGGATAACCGGCAGGTTCCCCGTATCCATGATGCTTTTACAGATATCTGGGGGACGGAAAAGTTATGGGTGACTATCGACCGGGCTAATTTAAATTTTCCTTTGCGGCCGGGATTTGAATACAAGGGTTTTATTCATTGGGACTACGATCCGGAAACAAAACCGCAGAATGTGCAGGGGGTCCTGGCGTTGGCGGATCAAACTGATGAAAATATGGGAGGTTTTCAATGTGTACCGGAACTGTATCGTACCTATGAGCATTGGAAGTTGACGCAGCCCGAAGACCGGGATCATTTCAAGCCTGATATTTCCGGTTTTGAACTGGTAAAGGTGAAAATGGAAGCAGGCGATCTCCTGATCTTTAACAGTACCCAGCCGCATGGCATCCGGCCAAACAGAAGTGGAAATAAGGTCCGGATTGCCCAATATATTTCCATGATGCCGGCACAGGAAGATAATGAAGAACTTCGTCAGTGGAGGATCCGGTCCTGGAAAGAAAGAATAGCGCCTGAGGGGTATGCTTTTCCCGGCGACCCGCGCGGTTGGGAACAATCGAAATATGCTACCGCTGAATTATCTCCTTTAGGCCGGAAATTATTAGGGCTGGACAGGTGGTGAGAGGTCGATGGGCGGGCGGCTATTGATCTTTCGTCATCTTCAAAAAGCGGGCTAATAAGAACAGGGAAGCCAGGGTGAGCCCGGCGATGAATCCCAGCCACATGCCCGAAGCGCCCATGTGGAAGACGAAGGCCAGTACATATCCCAGCGGCAGGCCGATTACCCAATAAGCAACGGCAATGAGCAAGGTCGGCTTTTTTACGTCTTTGATACCCCTTAATAAGCCGGCGCCAATAGCCTGCGTGCTATCCGAAATCTGAAAGATGGCAGCAAACAGCAGTAATACGCTACCCATTTGCATGACGGCTTCGTTCCTGTTAAATGCTTTCGGCAACTCATTTCGCAGCAGAATAAAACCGATGGCGCAAAATATACCGTAAAGCAGGGCCGTCACCAGGGTACTTCTTCCGATCAGGGATATCTTCGGCCAGTCGGCCCGTCCATAGGCGTTACTGACACGGATCGATCCCGCCTGAGCAAGCCCCATGGACACCATAAACGTAAAGGAGGCGCAACTGATAGCAATCTGGTGGGCAGCCTGTGCGATGGCGCTGATCGTACCGATTAAGATGCCAGAAGCGGCGAAAGCTCCAGTCTCCATACCCAATTGCAGGCTGCTGGGGATGCCTATATACAGCAATTCCCGCAGCGTCTTGCTGCGGAGTCTCCACTGCCTGCGGCTCACGGCGATATATCTGCGGAAAGTACCATGTTTCAGAATGACGATGGCCAGAACGACAAAAAGCAGGGTCCGGGTGATCAGGGTAGCCCATCCGGCGCCTAACAATTCAAGCCTTGGAAAACCCCAGTTACCGTAGATCAGCAGCCAGTTCAAAAAAATATTGACAGGCATTCCCGCCAGGGACAGCAGCATCGCCGTTTTGGTGAATTCCAGTCCATCGGTAAATTGTTTGAGGGTCATGAAAAACAACATAGGAATGATGGACCATCCCATCAATCGCATGAAAGGCAGGGCAAAATGAACAACTTCCGGATCCTGCCCCAGGTGAAACAAAATACCCCTGCTGGATACCAGCCCTATTGAAATGACGACGGCGGTAAGAGCGCAAAGGCAAAATCCGTTGAAAAGATAATGGGAGACCAACTGTCCATCGCGACGGCCATGTGCCATAGATACCATTTGCGATACCGAAATGGTCATGCCGATCCCTAAAACAAAGGGAATATTCAGGACATTCACCACTAAGGCCACTGCGGCTAATTGCTTGTAGCTGATAGCTCCTACCATGGCCGTATCGATAATATGCAGGGCCATTTGCGCCAATTCACCGATGATAATGGGCAATGCTAATCGTATTGTAAAAAAAGCCTCTCTACGCATAAATGGCGAATATATTGCTTATTTTGTACGAAACAATTATGCTTTACCCACTATGACCTCACCTCTTCCGACCGTACCGGATCCATCAAAACGACCTCTCATCCTGGCGGGAATACTTATTTCCTTTTCCATCTTCTTTTTAGGTTCGACGATACTTACCCTGTTATTAAAACCGGCACATCTTAGCGACGAGACCATTCTATTCGTTTCCAGGATCTTCTTCTGGTTATGCCTGCTGGCGATGGTTGCCTATGCCGTTAGAATAGAAAAGCAGCCTTTCTTATTATGGGCGGAAAAAAAGTATTCTTTCGGATATTATTTGGCTTCGGTTATTGCGATCCTGCTGATATTGCTGGCAGGTGTGGCTATTCTTTCCCGGATCGAACTGGCTTTTGGCATACTTAAAAAAAGCGATAAACTGAATGGGATGGTGGTGGTCCTTCGGCGGAGCAAATGGTTGCTGGTATTCACCTGTCTGACGGCGGGTGTAACGGAGGAGCTGATCTTCAGGGGTTATTTAATTCCCAGGCTACAGTTGTTCTTTAAAGGCTCCTACCCTTCCCTGATCATTTCCTCCGTATTTTTTGGGCTGGCCCATATAGGTTATGGGAATATCGCCCAGGTCATCGGGCCTGTTTTCATTGGATTCATATTTGCCCTGTACTATCAGAAGTACAGGAATATAAAGGTTGTCATCATCTGTCATTTTCTATGGGATTACCTGACCCTGCTTGTTATGACACGTTGATCCTTTCAAAGATTGGGTTTGTTATTTCAGGCAGGAGTCTCTAAGCGCCTTCATATACACCTCTCCTTTCTGCCGGGCAAACCCGATATTACGTTCGGGTATCTTTTCAGGATCGGGATAATTTGCCAGGGCCCTCTCCACCTGGTCTTCCCGCAACAGATGCAACATGGGGTAAGGAGAACGGTTCGTATAATTCGCCGGGTCATTGAGCGCCGAACCGGCAAAGTGATATAAAGGATGAAAGCTGGCTACCTGGTAGATGCCTTCATACCGATGGTTTTTCAGCAGTTGGTCCACGAAATGACCAAGCTCCAGGTATGATTTGAACCGGGAGAAGGTCTCCGGAAAGATCAGAAAGCTGGTGTCGATAGCCGGATTTTCATCCAGGCGCCGACATTCCTGCAGGAATGATTGTCCGCAAATTTTCAGGTCTTTCGCTGTCTCCACCTGGTAATGAACCGTGTCCATTTTTATCACCCGGGCTGCGAAGGGGCAGAAGTTACAGCCCATCACCACTTCTATGATCCATTTCTTCGTCTGGGAAATGATATTTTCCGTTTTATCCATTTGCTGCCCGTATTTTTATTGGCCGAATATAGTATTTTATATAATGCATTAACCGATAGGTTGATGAGAAGACCCATTATGATGACAAGACCTCTCCTGTTATTTTTATTCCTGGGTATGGGCGCCGTGTATAGTGTAGTTGCCCGCAAATTGACGGTCATGGCCGCCCTTACCGGTGTGGCGCTGGCGCTATGCATCTATGCGGGAGCCGGTTTTACAGGAATAGGGATGATGGCCTTCTTTTTCCTGGCGGGTTCAGCCGCTACTTCCTGGAAGCTAAAGTGGAAGCAGCAACAAGGCCTGGCGGAAAATGAGAAAGGGACCCGAACGGCGATGCAGGTGATGGCGAATGCGGGGGTGCCGGCGATTATTGGGCTGATTGAATCACTGTATACGAACCCGGGCCTGCCGGTCATGATGGCGGCGGCTTTTGCTGCAGCCACCGCCGACACGCTGTCCTCCGAGTTAGGCAATGTATATGGCAGCCGGTATTATAATATACTCAGTTTTAAGAGGGACCAGCGGGGCCTGAATGGCGTCGTCAGCCTGGAAGGAACGCTCTGCGGTCTGGTGGGAAGTATCCTCATTGCTTTTATTTTTGCGGCGGCCTTTGAGTGGAATGCCCGTGTCATGGTGATTATCATCCTGGCAGGTACGATCGGCAATATTACCGACTCCCTGCTGGGCGCTACCCTGGAGAGAAAACATTGGATCGGCAACAATGCCGTGAATTTTCTGAATACGGTGATTGCGGCGTTGAGTGTGTTGGTGTTGAAGATTATTTAATTTTCGCTTGTGGATATTTAAATAAAAAACGAAACATTAATATAAAGAGCTTTGCAGTATATACTGCCGTTATGAAATATCCGAGATATCCGGTTGAGGCGACTGATGATTATCGTTTGTACTTATTCTTTAGCGAAGGAACCAAGGGAAGAATTGCAAAAGGTATTACTTATTCACAGATCGAAGGGGATCTTTTCAATCTTGGCTTCGGCGATTGGAATGAAGAGCTTCAGGAGTTGGATGATTCCAGCAGGAGCAATAACGGGGACCGGGACAAGGTGCTGGCAACAGTAGCTTCCACGGCCCTGGACTTTACCGGTAAATTCCCGGATGCCCGAATATTCGCAGAAGGCAGCACTTCCGCGAGAACGCGGCTATACCAAATGGGCATAGGGGATAACCTTCTGGAAATCAACGAAAATTTCGAGGTGAAAGGTTTTATAAATGAACAATGGGAACTCTTTCAGCGAGGGAGGAACTATGAGGCGTTCTTGATTAAAAGAAAATAAATTCGTAAATTTGATTCAATATAATTGATATGCCTACTACATCGGATAACAAGCATTTACCTGGTATCACTGTAAATCCTAACATACCAGACTTCAGTAAGTCTCCTTTTATTATTAAAAAAGTGGAAAGAGCACGTGCATTCATAGCCAAACATGGCTTGCCAAAGGAAAATAAGCCTAAGAAGGGCAAATAATGAATTCCTACTGAGGTTTCGGGTTGTTAATTTAGAAAACTTGCTTTCCGCACGAAAAACAGCGTATACATCAGGCATTTATAACCTCAAAACTGGCCAGCCAACATAGTGACCAGCGGGTCCTGATAGTATAGAAAAAGATATATAGACCCGCTTGAGTCCAAAGATTTCATTGCCAGGACAATCCCTGAGAGTCCTAATAGCTCAAATAGCCCGGATCAATCCAAACATAGGATCGTTGGTATCTATGTCAGCCGCTTCTGACACCTGCAAGGCCTTTACCCCATGCTTCTCCCTGAAATACCGCTCCTTCGATACTGCATTAATCGGATCCGTCCTGCTGAACCGGCACTTCACTCAGGCTGATCAAAAGATATTTAGATTAGGACCAGCAAAATCGTAAATCGTTACTAGTATGAAATCGTTAAAAAACATCGAGAAAGAGTACACTCCCGAAGAAATCGCGGAATCGTTTGTTTTCCCCGGCCCCAAAGCCCCAAAGGATCGGGAAGCGCTACTTGAAGCATTCCGGAAACACAGGAAAAAGGTCTCGGATAAGCAGTCCGAGAGAACGAAACTCATTTCGCAGTTGCTTCAATTAAAATTCCTGATCGAAGATTATATAAAGACCGAGTGCTTGAAAAAGATCGGGCTTATGAATTGAAGCATCACAGAGAGATCATCGACAGCGAGAAGAAGAATGTAAAGCAAAAACTCGAATTTTCATTATAGCAACTGAGCCTTTCCCCCAGGGATATTTGCAATATTGCCCCTGGGAGAAAGGCTCACCACCGAATTATTCGGAAGTATGCATCACGCCCTGGGTCTTATTTTTAAGCACTACCCACACTGACTGCAATTCCTCCACAAAAGACACAGATACCCCTACCAGTTCAGCGATCTTGTCAATGGAGTAATCCGTATTTGTCAGGAATATATCTACAGCATTTATTTGTTCCTCACATCGTAGCACCCTTTCTGCTACATAACGCACCAAATCTATTTTTTTTCCTCCGCCTTCAACGGCCTCCATTGCTCTCATCTCCGCAATTTGCTCCTGGAAACCTGCCGGGTGTTCCTTCATTTCCCCATAACCGTACCGGGCCATTGTTATTTCTACAAATCGGACGGAGACTCCCAGCATACCGGAAATTTCTTCCGCCAACATTTTATTATTAACTCTTAGAAAATCACGGGTGAGACCATCATAAGTCCTGACCATGACCATAAGCCTAGCCAGCTCAAAACTCATTTTTTTGCCGCTTTCAGCCAACTCCACCACCAATTCTTCCGCCAGATAATCATTAATTCCCATAGCATATTTTTTTAAGGTATTAATAAAGAATCGTTCAGTATCCAGGTACATTTCCATCAAATATTGCATCGGAAAATGCCCTCAAATGCTTACCCTGGCTGATTGTAGGAATGTTGCGAAGGAGAACATAAAAATACAAAATATTCATCACCCAATAAAAAATTTCAGGTAGTTACAGTACCCATTTCCGTTAAATAATGTTGGCGATAAAAACGTCCTTAAATTTGAATACCTTTACGAGTAGATTTCTCCAAAAAAATCCAGGCGAATGGAAGACAAGCAAGAGATGAAATTCGGCAATGGTACTATGACCCGTACGATCTGGCAGTGTGACGGGATCAGGCTGGGGCATGCCCTTTCAAAGTCCAAAGATTATACGCAGTTCTCTGCCGGTAACCAGGATGATGTAGTCCGGATGCATTTTGGTCTTAAAGGGAATTACAGTTTTTTCTACAAGCAACTCAACCAATCGTTCGACCTGATCGGAAGCCACCATAATATTATGTATTCCCAGGGCTTTGACATGGTCGTACAAAACAAAACCCTGGAAGTAGAAACATTCGGTATTCAATTCCCCAAAGAGCTGTTCATCGCCTTCACCCAAAATGCAAGCGATCTCTTAAAACGTTTTTCCGAAGACATTCTAAAGGGAAAGAATGTCCTGCTGTCTCCGAATTGGGCGGCGATCGATTCGCCTATCGAGCAAGTCATTCAGCAGATCATCCATTGCAAATACACGGAGGGCCTTAAAAAACTATTCCTTCTCTCAAAAAGCATAGAACTGCTGGTATTATCCGCAGATGCCTACAATGATGCGGCCAGCCGGAAAGAGGTATTCATAAAAAATCCAACGGATAAGGAAAAGCTCATCGCCGTAAGGGACCTGATCAATGAACGGGTACACTGTCCCCCGAATCTTACGGAGATAGCCCGGACGGTGGGGCTAAATGAATATAAGCTCAAAAGGGGTTTTAAGGAGACTTTTAATAACACTGTCTTCGGCTATCTCACCGAACAACGCCTGCATCTGGCCCACCGGTACCTGCTCGACACGGAAAAGACGGCGGCAGAAATATCTTTTGAGCTGGGCTATTCTACTCCGCAGCATTTTAATACCGCTTTTAAAAAGAAGTTCGGGGTAACGCCGACTGCAATTCGAAAAAGTTGACGAAGACGTATGCACGTCTCCGTCAACGATCTAATGATGGGCCTTCGGCCAAAACGCCTGTGGCGTTTTATAGATGCGGTTTACCGGGCCGGTAGGCTCCTTCGAAGGGATTGGCGCCACGGACTTTCAGTTTGCGGCGATACACTTTATCCACGCAGGATACATACAGGATGTTGAAGCCGGCGCCGCCAAAAGCGCAATTGGAAGACTGCCCCGAAGGCAGGGGCAGGATCGCATTCACCCGTCCTGTCTGGTCCAGTACCTGGATACCCATCCGGGAAGCGATGTACACCCGGCCTTCCCAGTCGCATTTAAGACCATCCAGCCCGGCGTTCTCCGCATTGTCAGGTACCTGCAACCATCCATAACGTTGCTTGTTGGTGAGGATGCCATCCGGCCGGACCGTATAGATCCATGTCCAGTGAGAGGCGGATTCGGTGACATAGAGTTGGGTCTGATCGGGAGTGAGGGCGATGCCATTGGCGAATTTTATTCCTTCATCCACCACTATTTTTTCTCCATTGGGCCGGATGAGGTAGAGTTTGGAAGGCTTCTCCATTCCGTCCGGGGCTGTCACGTATATATTACCGTTACCTGCTACGACGAGGTCATTCCCGGAAATAGAATCGGCGATGACCGTCTCTTTTTCATCGGCATCGTAGCGCAGGATCTGTTTAGTACCGCCGGCAACGACATAACGCCGGCCATCGGAGCCGAAGGAAGTGCCGCTTGCCCTTTTGGCGTCGATAGCCAGGGTCGTCAGTTTACCGTCCAGTCCTACTTTATAGGTCTTTGAATTCGGGATATCCTGGTAGAAAATTTCCCCTGCGGCATTGGCCGCTACGCCTTCCGTAAATCTATACCCCTGCCCTACCAACTCCCAATCTTCGCCGGGGATGAGGATCTCGCTTAGCAATTGGTTCTTCGAAGTTCCCTCCGTCACCGGTTTGGGCCAATCCTTCCAAAGCCAGCGCATGACCTCGGGAAAAATGGAATTGCCCATGGCGCCGCTATGTGCCCCTTCGCCCCAAGCATGCCGTACTTCATAACCCGCGAATGTCAGAGCCCGTTCCATGGTTTCATTGGCTTTCCACCAGTCGCCGCCATAGATATTCAGATCATTCGAGCCGTCCTGTAAAAATATCCGGATCGGTTTCGGCTCGTATTTACGAATAAGTCCGGGGTAACGGTCGCCTCCCCGCAGTCCCACATACGTACCGATCGCGCTGAATACGCGGGAGAAGGCTGCCGGGCGTTCCCAGGCGGCCGTAAAAGCGCAAATCGCTCCGCTGCTGGATCCGCCGATGGCCCGGTCATTCCCTTTTCCCGAGAGGTGGATAGCCCGGCCATCCGAGGTCTTCTGTTTTTCAACTTCGGGGAAGATCTCGTCCAAAAGGAAACGAACGTAGGCATCTCCTAATCCGTCGTATTCAAAACTGCGGTTGAAACGGTCAAGAGAAGCCGCCGTGTCGGCAGCCAGTACCCGTCCGGGGTTTATAAAAATGCCAATGGTGACCGGCATTTCTTTACGAGCAATGAGATTATCGAATACGGTGGGGGCTTTCCATTGGATCCCATCCTGGTTGACATATACACAGGCCGGCTTATCCGGACGGTATTGAGCGGGAATATATACCCAATACTCCCGCCAGGTGCCGGGGAATATAGCAGAATGCTGAAAAGTAAATTTTAGTACTTCGCCTTTAGGAACACCCGGCCACTCCAGGGAAGCAGAATCGACCGGATATTTTTCCATGGGGGCCTGGGCGAAGACACCGGTTTGCGTAAGGAGCGCCAGGAAGAAAGTGATTTTTTTCATCACGGATAGTCGTTTTAGATAATTAGCCAAATGGAATGGCAGGAATCTCCAAATTACCTAATTTTAAACGGAATTGGGCCTTTTGCAGGCCCCCAGAAAAAAGTTAGTAGCTATCAGATAATTATATCCAAATGAAAGCAGAACTGATTGTAGATGCAGATATCGTGGGAAAGAAGAGAATATTTGTAAAAAAATTCGCTAAGCCCTATTTTAATCATCCTTTGCACTTTCACCAGTTCTGCGAGCTGGTTTGGGTAGAAAAGGGGCATGGGAAAATAATTATCGGCGACTATGTGGGTGATTTCTCCGAAGGGGATTTGATCATGGAGGGCGCCGGGCTGCCACATTTATGGCGGAGCGATGAGGTATTCTATAAAAAGAAAAAAGGAGTGATCACGGCAGTCACCTGTATCTATTTCCCGGCGGAACTGATCGAAAACATCTCCGATGATGACGCGGTGCTATCCGCAGGCAGGAATCTGTTAAATAAAGCCCAGCGCGGGCTGCGTTTCTTCGGGGCCACCCGGGAGGCCGTGATCCAGCTGATCAGACAGACAGCGGAAAGCAAGGGACTGGAACAACTGGCGAATTTCCTGAAGATCATCGACCTGCTGAATAAGACCAAAGAGGTTCAGCCGCTGGCTGGGGTGATCTATAAGAACTCTAATAACCCCTATGATATGGACCGTTTTAATGAGGTCTATCAATTCCTGCTCAATAATTTTCATCAGGATATCATGCTGGAAGAGATTGCCAGGATCTGCAAGCTGACCCCGGCGGCTTTTTGCCGGTATTTTAAAATGCGAACACAAAAGAATTTCAGCCGTTTCTTAAATGAGATCCGGATCGGGCATGCCTGTAAGCTATTGCAGGATGAAAGGATGTCTATCAAGAATATCTGTTATGAATGCGGCTACAATAATCCCGTCAATTTCTTTAAGTTCTTTAAACTGATTGCGAAAATGACTCCCGGCGAATACCGTAAGAACATTCAGATGCAGCAAGCCTGAGGTCAGGTCATATTCCTGCCGCCATGACCTCCTTCACTTCTCCGTTGACCTTTACTTTTACTTGCCGGGGCTGCGCCGAAGTGATGCGGTAGCTGGTTATTTTTCCGTCCCTCCATTTTATATCCACGATAAAATTGCCCCGGGCTTTCAGTCCTTTTACTTCCCCGGAAGCCTTCCAGGCATCCGGCAGGGCGGGCAGTAATTCGATGAACCCGGCATGGCTCTGGATCAACATTTCGGCGATCCCGGCCGTAGCTCCGAAATTACCGTCGATCTGGAAGGGGGGACCGGCGGATAGCAGGTTAGGATAAATGCCTCCTCCAGCCCCGTAATTCATATTGGTGGCCAGGGTAGGGTTTATTAGTTGCAGGAATAGTTTATAGGCTCTGTTGCCATCGTGCAAACGTGCCCACCATAATAATTTATAGGCGATACTCCAGCTGGGGCCGTCATCGCCTCTTGCTTCCAGCGTCCGTCTGCAGGCCTCGGCCAGATCAGGAGTCGATTCGGGAGTGATCAGGGAGGCGGGATACAGGCCGTACAAATGGGAGACATGGCGATGGTGTACATCGGTCTCTTTATAATCTTCCAGCCATTCCATCAGTCTTCCGTCTTTGGCAATCCTTCCGGGTGGAGGAAGTTTTTCCAGCCTGCCTGCCAGTTGTTTCCGGAGGTCTTCGTCCGCCCCTAATAGCTGGCATGCCGTGATCACATTTCCGAATAATTCCCGGATGATCTGGTTGTCGATCGTCGGTCCCATGCAGATGCTGGCGGACTTCCCGTTGGGCAAATAGAAAGAATTCTCCGGGGAGGAGGAGGGTGATGTCACCAGCCAGCCCGTTGCAGGCTCTTCGATCAGCATGCTGTTATAGAATAAGGCGGCACCTTTCAGAACAGGATAGATAGAACGCAGATAGGCCGTGTCGTTGGTAAAAGCATAATGCTCCCAAAGGTTATTGCAGAGCCAGCCGGAGCCAACTTTCGTCACGCCCCAGCTGGCGCTCTCCCCGGGCTCGGTGAATCCCCAGATATTGGTGATGACATGCGCCACCCATCCTTCGGCGTTATAGTAGGCTTTCGCGGTCCGCTCGCCGTGGGGGACCATTCCGCGTACCAATTCGGCGAGGGGGAGGTCCAGTTCGGAAAGATTGCCGACTTCGACGGGCCAGTGGTTCATCTGCACGTTGATGTCCAGGTGATAATCTCCGTTCCAGGGAGTATGGATCTGGTTGGCCCATAGGCCCTGGAGGTTGGGGGGTAACAGGCCTACCCGGGTGCTGCTGATGGTCAGGTAGCGGCCGAATTGAAAAAACAGAACGGGCAGACCGTTGTCTGCGCTATGCGACTGGTGAAAGTTGTTTATCCGGACGTCTGTGGGGAGATTGGCCGGTGACTGGCCGGTCGTTGCAGGATCGCCCGTTGATGGATTAGCCGTTGCGGAGTCCCCGGCGACTCCTGTTCCCAGGTCCAGGCTCACCCGGTCAAAGAGTTCCTGGTACTTGGCAATATGCTGTTGCTTTTGCGCTATGTACGATTTTTTCAGGGCTGCTGCCAATACCTGCCGGGACTTTGCTTTGAAGGCAGGGTTTTTCCAATCCGTCGCCGCGGCCACATAGATAAGGATCTCCGTAGCGTTGCGGATGACCAGGGAATTTTGTTTTGTGCTGAGTTCCCCATCTTTTAGCTGCGCATGAACGGTTGCCAGGAACTGCATGCCTTTTCCATCGGTGCCGTTGTCCAGGCGGCCGCTCATTTCCAGCTCCGTTCCCTTGGTGGAGATAAGGGCTCTTTCCGGGCGGCTGATCGAGATCCGGCAGTTCAGTTGTCCCGGCTTGTCCGCCGTGATCCGGATGAGGTCGATATCATCGCTGAAGCTGGTAAAGTATTCCCGCTTATAGGTAACGCCTTTTACCTGGTAGGAACAGCCGGCAACGGCATTGTTCAGGGAAAGCTCTCTTTGGTAATGGTCGAAGGATACGCTGTCGCCGGAGGTGGTTGCGGAAGGACCGTTGTTGCGGGAGGGTTCCTGGCCGTTGACGGCCGGGGAAGAACCGTAGTCGAATTCCAGGTCCAGATCGCCCAGGGTCTGGTAGCAACCGAAAGGCACGTCCCCGGAGCCTTTGCCCGTACAGATGAAAGACTGATCGATCAATGCCTGCGCCTCGTTATTTTTTCCCTGCAGGAGTAATTGACGGATAGCAGGTAGTTTTTTATAAGCCTCATAATTATTAGCGTCCTGCGGGGCGCCCGACCAGAGGGTAATATCGTTCAATACAATTTTTTCTTTGGGTACGCCGCCATCCGGCATCATGCCCAGGTGCCCGTTACCCAGGGGCAGGGTCTCTTCCCAATGACGTGCAGGTTTGTCATACCAGAGCTGCAGGGGGCGGGTAGGGCTGGTCTGCCCGAAGGACAGGGTGGAACCGATCAACAAGAGAAAGGGTATGGATGAAAGACATTTTTTTATCATGGCAAGTAGTTGCTACCGATCCGGCGAAATTTGGTAATTACCGGGTAAAATTAGGGGGTTGCGGCCAACCGGAAAATAGATAATTCTGCGAAGCAGATGGATAATATTATGAAATCACTCCTGTTTGACCGCCGTCTTCCAGGTATAGATCCTTTTGAGCGTCGGGTTCTTTTCCAGCCGGGCGAGACAGGCGTTGCTGATCTTCGTTTCATTCAGGTTGATCGCTTCCAGGTGCTTCAGGGCGACTACATCATCGCTGATCCCGTCGGAGATCGGATTTTTCTCCAGGCGTAATTTCTCTACATTGGAAAGCAATTTTAAAAAGCCCAGGTCATTTTCCGTGAACCCGTTGTCCGATAAATTCAGCCAGATGATATTTTTCCCCAGCCGCACCAGGTCGTGCTGTATGGCGGCCATTTTCATTCCCGAGCCGGCAGGCAATGCCACGTCCAGCATCAGCGGTCTTTGCAGCATCACCCTTACCATCAACCCTTTTTTACGAAGGCGGCCCACCAGGGCTGTATCCGTGACCGGCGGGATGTCGGGGTTGATATGTTGTATGATGGCGGATACGGCCACACGTCCGTCGGAGTCGGTTGTTCCCAAGCCCTGGGAAGATCCGGGGGCATCGGAGAGACCGCCGGCCAGGTCGCCGGATGCAGCTCTTCCGCCCAGCCCCAGGAAAAAAGCTACCTGCGGGGAGATCGTTGCTTTGTCGGCCAGCTCGCTCATTTTTTTGCCTTCGGCGGCCATGGCTTTTTCGATCCACCAACGGATAATAGCCACTTCCGTTTTTGTCAGGGGAGGCTTGCCATCGGAGGGCATGAATTTCTCGTGAGCCGGGTTAAGGGTGATCCTTTTGTACAGCTCACTTTCTGCCGGTCGCCCTGCCACGATCGCAGGTCCTGTCTTGCCCCCTTTGAGGAGACTTTGCAGCGTCTCCATGGAGAGTCGCCCTTTCAGTTTACCTCCCTCGTGGCATTGGCCGCATTTACTTTCCAGCATCGGGTGTACCACGTCTTCGAAGATCAGGGCATCTTCCACGCGGGCCGGGTGATTCCGTTGCCCTTGCGTCAGTACTTTCAGGTTCAGGTAATCGCTGCCATGGGTAAGATTGCCTCCCTGGTGGCCGCTGTAACCGATCAGGATGACCAGGCCGATCAGGAGAACGCTGAAAAAGGCAGGAGGAAGCTGGTAAAAGGCTTTAAACCGGGCCGTGGTCGTAAAAAACAAAACCCCAGAGAGGATGGCCAGGGTAATGCCCGAAATCATATGATGGTTGAGGATGACAGGATCATAGTCGCCCGTCAGGGACAGCAAATAGCCGAAAATGCAGGCTAATACGGCAGCAACGAACCCTGCCAGCAGGGTAAAGGAGACCGCCGGCTTCAGATGCCCGTACCCTTTGAGATGGGATAGCCCATCAAAAAGAACGGCCAGCAATAAGAACCCGATCGGCAAATGAACGACGAGAGGGTGAAGCCGTCCCAAAAAGGTAAAAATAGTCAGCAGGCTCATATACTCGGGAGATTGATCGGATGGTGTGAATTTCTACACCCGGGTCAGTTTTACGGGAGCCGTATGATTGGCGTTCCACTGGCAGACATACAAATTCTTATCGTCGTCCACGCATACGTCATGGCCATGTTGGAAAACAGGGTTAGGCGCATGAAGGGTCGGCTGTAATAATCCGTTCTTATACACAGGCGCAGCCCCCCCGGGATTGGAGATCACTTTATTGTCTCCGTCCAGGATGGTGACGAAGCCGGAGTTATCATCCTGGCGTTTGCCGGCGGCATCTTTAGACCAGCAAATACCCGCATAGATGTTTTTTCCGTCGGGCACAGCGCGGCAGACATACATCCCCGGCAGGTCGATGCGCCGGATGAATTTGCCATCCAGCGTGAATAGTTTAAAGCAGTTCTCCTCACGGGATGTACAGATCAAGGTGGGATGGTTGCGATCCCTCAGATCGACGGTGACCCCATGCGCGTTCACGAGATTGTGGTCCTTATCGGCATTATTATGTCCCCCGAAATGCCTTATGTATTGTCCTTTACTGTCGTACTGTATAATATAGTCAGATCCATAGCCATCCGCCACATAGATATCTCCGTTAGGGGCCACGGCCGTTTCCGTGGGTTTGAAGGGCTCCTCGTCCTTGTAGATCCCGATGGTGCGGGGATGTCCGATAGCAAACAGCAGCCGTCCGTCCAGGTCGGTCTTTACCACCTGCCCCGATTGGCCTTTCCAGGCTCCCGTCCTGTCCTGGTACCAGCCACAGTCCGTGATCAGCAGAAAATCTTCTCCTCCTTCTTTGGTGAGGGTGAGGCCGTGTCCTCCGGGATAGGCGCTGCCCCAGTAATCCAGCAATTTTCCTGACTTATCGAAGATGAGGATATTATTCTTTACACAATCCCCCAGCATGATCAGCCGTCCCTTGCTGTCCTGTACCATTTCATGGCAATTGAACAGCGGATTGCTGTTGACACTGATCTTTGCCCAGGCTTTATCTACTTTATAGGTGTATTCGCCATGCCCGATGACCGGGTCTTCCGGCTGCCGGTCTTTATGCAGGATAGAGAACCCAAAGCCCGGTTGTGTGATGGCCAGTCCGGAGACCAGCGCTGAATTGCGGATAAACTTTCTTCTCGATGGCATAGCGTTAAAAATTAAAGGTTGAATTAAGCCAGGATGTCCCTTACCACTTTCCCCTCCACATCGGTGAGGCGGAATCTTCTTCCCTGGAATTTATAGGTCAGTCTTTCGTGATCGATGCCCATCAGGTACAGCAGGGTGGCCTGGAAATCATGTACGTGGACGGGGTCTTTTACGATATTGTAACTAAAGTCATCCGTCTCTCCGTAGCTGAGCCCGGCCCGCACCCCGGCCCCAGCCATCCACATGGTGAAGCAGCGGGGGTGATGGTCACGGCCATAGTCATCAGCGGTGAGTTTGCCCTGGGAATACACGGTCCGGCCAAATTCCCCGCCCCATATCACCAGGGTATCTTCCAATAATCCTTTTCTCTTCAGATCTTTGATCAGGGCAGCCGTCGCCTGGTCAGTGGCCTTACATTGCTGGGCGATGCCTTTGGGCAGACCGCTATGCTGATCCCATCCCTGATGGTATAGTTGTACAAATTTCACATCTTTCTCCAATAGTTTGCGGGCCAGTATGCAATTGGCTGCATAGGTGCCCGGGTCCCGGCTATCCGGTCCATACAGTTCGAAGACCTCGTCGGGTTCTTTGGAAAGATCCATCACTTCCGGCACGGAGGTCTGCATGCGGTACGCCATTTCATATTGGGCGATACGGGCCTCTACTTCCGGATCGCCGTAGGCCTCATTCTGCAACTGGTTGAGTTTGGAAAGATAGTCCAGCATTTCTTTCCGGTCCGCCCCATCATAACCATCCGGGTTATTCAGAAATAACACCGGGTCTTTGCCCGCCCGGAACTGGACTCCCTGGTGTCGGGAAGGGAGAAATCCATTTCCCCATAACCTTGCATACAGGGGCTGATCTTTTTGCCCATTCTTCGAGACCAGTACAATGAATGTAGGCAAATTATTGTTATCCGAGCCCAATCCATAACTTATCCAGGAGCCGATGGAGGGCCGGCCCGGGAGCTGGTTGCCCGTCTGGAAGAAGGTGATGGCGGGATCATGGTTGATCTGTTCCGAATAGAGCGATTTTACGATGCAGAGATCGTCCACCACTTCCGCGGTATGCGGCAGCAGCTCGCTGATCCAGGTACGGCTCTGCCCATGCTGATTGAATTTATAAAAGGACGGCACCATGGGCAGGATGCTTTGATTGGCGCTCATGCCGGTAAGCCGTTGACCTTTCCGCACCGAATCGGGCAATCCCTGACCGGCCAGGTTGATAAGCCCGGGCTTGTAATCAAAGGTCTCGAATTGCGAAGGGCCGCCACTCATGAACAGGTACACCACTCTTTTTGCTTTGGGAGCAAAATGGGGAAGGGCTGCCAGGATATCTGCTTCAAAATCCGCGGAGGGGTTGCTCACCCGGCCGGGCGCATTTCCGAAGAGGCTTTTTCCCAATAAAGACCCGACGGCCAGGGCGCCCAGCCCGAGGGAAGTCTTCATTAAAAAATTACGCCGGTCCCACTTTTTATTCAGCGGGTCAAAGCCGGGACCGTTCAAGCGAAATTCGGGGTCGTGATGATGTGACATACATTTATCTTTTTGTTAAGCAGGCATCGGAATTGAGGATAGCGCTCGCAACCACGGCATAGGCCGCAACCAACGACGGTTCCTCTTCCTTATCCGCTAAATATTGTCCGGTATTCAACCAGCCTTTTGCTTTTTCGGGGTGCTCCTTAAATTTCTTCTCTTCCGTTTCCTTCAGTGTAACCAGCAGGTCCACTTCTTTCGGGTTTGGGGTCCTGCCCGTCAGCTTACGATAGGCCTCTGTGATGACTTTGCGGGCATCGCCGGCTGCCTTCTGCGAGTCGCCGGGAGAACCGATCCTCTTCGCCATCTGTGCTCCCATCGCCCGGGCTGCCTCTACAAAAGCCGGATCGTTCAGGGTCACCAGGGCCTGTAAGGGGGTATTGGTATTTTGCCTTCTCACCACGCAATAGCTGCGGGAGCTGGCATCGAAAGTGGCGAGTGTAGGATTGGGTACCGACCGTTTGATGAGAACGTACAGGCTTCTCCGGTAGACGGCGTACCCGGAGTCAGGAGTATAGCTGGCGTTGTTGATCTCCCAGAGACCGGCCGGCTGATAAGGCTTTACACTTTTGCCGCCTATTTGCTGATTCAGCAGGCCGCTGGCCAGCAGGGCATTATCACGGATCATTTCCGCCGACATCCGGAAAGCCGGGCCATGGGCGAGGAGGCGATTTTCCGGGTCTTTCTCCCGGGCCTCCCTGGTAGCGCGGGAATCCTGGCGATAGGTCGCCGACAGCACGATTAATTTGTTTAGCTTCTTTATATCCCAACCGGATTCCCGGAAGCTGACTGCCAGCCAGTCCAGTAATTTTGGATGACTGGGCATCTCGCCCTGGTTGCCAAAGTCTTCCGTTGTTTTCACCAAGCCCACTCCAAAAAAATTCTGCCAGAGGCGATTGACCTCTACCCGCGCCGTGAGGGGATGATCTTCCCTGGTGAGCCATTGGGCCAGCCCGTAGCGGTTCTTCGGGAGGTCTTTCGGGAAAGGCAGGATGGAAGGAGGGGTATTGGGGAAGACTTCTTCGCCCGGGGCGTCGTAATTGCCGCGGATAAGGATATGCGCTTTCTTAGGGTGGGGCATTTCCTGCATGACCATCAGCTCGTCGATATTCTCCGTTGAATCTGCCAGAGCGGTGCGCATCTGCTGCAATGTCTTTTGTTCGCCCTGGATGCCGGGGTCTATGGCGGAAGTATAATAATCCTGCAAAGCTTCGCGAGAGGCCCCGACCCAGCTTGTCTGTCCAGCCAGTATCTTAATTTCAAAAGGGGTCAGCACCCGGCGATACACGGTCACATCATCTACCCTACCCTCTTTAAAGCCCTTGCCCCGCCACCAGCCGCCAATCTGCAGAGCGGGCTGTTTGTTGGCCGTGAACCCGAGAGATCCGGGCATGTATAAGATGTCCTTCGTCAACTGGTCCATGGTCGTCTCCATGTTCATCTCGGTGCCGTTGAGGAATAACCGGAACCCCGCCGCTTTGGAAGAACCGTCATAGGTCACCGTCAGCTGGATCCATTGATCGCGGGGAAGTTCGTCTTTGGTGATCTTCGTGATCGCATTGGAAGGCGCCGTATGGGCCATATTCAATTGCAGCCGGTTATCTTTCAAGTACAGCTGATATCCCCTGAAATTGTACAACCGCTCCGCCACGCACTTATGAAAGATGACTCCTTCTTTCAGATCTTTGGGAATATTCACCCGGATACCGATGCTGAAGGGCTCGGATTTACGAAACACCCCCACATCCTGCAGGTCCAGCCAGTCATCGCCATTCAGGACCAGCGCCTTTCCGTTGTCCTTTTTTTCAAAGGAGGCAAGGCCTGCTGCCTGGCCCATCTCCCTCTTCATGGCTCCCTGCTGCCGGGGATCAAGCGTATTCTTTAAAGACCCGTCGTCAAAATTGTATAAACCCTGCAGGCCGGGCAAGGGAATTTTCTCCCGGCTAAGTTTTTTATACGCTCCCGTGGCCAGCCATTTTTCAAAACCAGTGGCAGCATCCTTCTTTAACAGGACGGCTTTTTGCTCTTCCTCCCGGAGGCGGGCATCCATAAATTCTATGACCTTCTCCTTTTCCTTCGTAGGGAGCAATAAGGTAGGCGTGGGCAGGGCATTGTCAAAGGATATCTGCCCGGCTTCTTTTACATTGTTGAAAAAACTGAAAAGCTCGTAATAGTTCTTTTGGGAGATGGGGTCAAACTTATGGTCATGGCATTTGGCGCAACCGACCGAGATCCCCAGAAAAGCATTCCCGAAGGTATTGGTCCGGTCGATCACATATTCCGTCTGGAATTCTTCTTCGACGACGCCTCCTTCCATATTCTGGGGATGGTTGCGGTTGAATGCCGTGGCAATGAGCATCTCCTTCGTGGGATGAGGCATCAGGTCACCGGCCAGCTGCCACTGGATAAAGGGTGCATAGGGCATGTTGCGGTTGAACGCATCGATGACCCAATCCCTGTAAGGGGACATATCCCTCAACCGGTCGATCGTATATCCATGCGAATCAGCAAAGCGGGCCAGGTCCAGCCAGTCCACCGCCATTTTCTCACCATAATGAGGAGAGTTGAGGAGACGGTCGACCTGTCGCTCATAAGCCTCCGGAGAGTGATCGGCCAAAAAGGCATCTATCTCGGGGATGGTGGGTGGGAGGCCTGTCAAATCCAGGGATACTCGTCGAAGCAAGGTCTCCTTATCCGCCTCCGGGGAAGGCTGCAATTTTTCCTGTTCAAGCTTGTTGAGAATAAAATGATCGATGGGGTTATGGATCACCCAATTTTTATTTTTAATAGCGGGCGGCGGGGATTTTTCCGGTTGTACAAAAGCCCAGTGAGGTTGGTATTTGGCCCCCTCGCTGATCCATTTTATCAGGACCGCCTTTTCTTTGGCCGTAAGGCTCAGGTGAGAGGCGGGAGAGGGCATTCGATATTCCGGATCAAGGGATACTATCCGGTGAAATAATTCGCTGCCCCTCAGGTTTCCCGGATCGATAGCCACCTTGCCCGGGCTTTCGGGAAGGGGGGCGTAGGCGAATCCGGGTATATCCAGCCGCAACCCCGCCTTTTGTTTGGCCTTGTCCGGACCATGGCAGGAGAAACATTTATCGGAAAGGATGGGCTTGACATGCACATTATAATCCAGGTCGTCGGGCAATTCCTTATACGCCTGCGCTACGTCTTTAGGAAGATCGGGGGAGCAGGAGCACAGGCAACAGCCTGCGGCAAGCAATAACAAAAAAAAGGTCCTCATATCTTTTCCGATAAAATTTCTTTCAGCACTCCGTTCACTTTTACTTTTATTTTTCGGGACTCCGTCGAGGCTACTCTGTAATTTACCACTTTCCCGTCCTTCCATTTCATATAAACCGTAAAATTTCCCCGGGCCTTGAATCCCCTGACTTCCCCGGAAGCCTTCCAGTTGTCCGGCAGGGCCGGCAGCAATTCGATGTACCCGGCATGGCTTTGCAGCAGCATTTCCGCGATGGCGGCCGTACCCCCGAAATTGCCATCTATCTGGAAGGGAGGGCCGGCTGATAAGAGATCGGGATAAATTCCTCCCCCGTCGCCATAATTCATATTGGTAGCCAACGTTGGACGGATGAGTTGCCGGAATAGTTTATAAGCGCGGTTGCCATCGTGTAACCTGGCCCACCATAACATTTTATAGACGATGGAGAAGCTGGGGCCGTCGTCTCCCCTTGCTTCCAATGTCTTTTTACAGGCCTCGGCCAGGTCGGGGGTAGATTCCGGGGTGATGAGGGCCGCGGGGTACAGGCCGTAAAGATGAGAGATGCAACGATGGTGGGGTTCTAATTCCTTATAGTCTTCCAGCCATTCCATCAGTCTTCCGTCTTTGGCGATGGTACCCGGGGGAGGGAGTTTTTTCAGATTGGATGAAAGCAGCTGTCGAAGATCTGCGTCTTTATTTAATAGTTTGGATGCCGTGATGACGTTCCCGAATAATTCCCGGATGATCTGGTTGTCGATGGTAGGCCCCATACAAATGCTGGCGTGGTTCCCGTTGGGAAGGTAAAAGCCATTTTCCGGGGAAGAGGAAGGGGCCGTCACCAGCCAGCCGGTTGCAGGTTCTTCTATGAGCATGCTGTTATAGAATTGTGCGGCGCCTTTCAGGATCGGATAGATGCTTTGTAAATAGGCTTTATCATTGGTAAATTCATAATGTTGCCAGAGATTATTGCATAACCAGCCGGATCCACATTTAGTTATTCCCCAGGAGGCCGCTTCGCCGGGCTCGGTAAATCCCCAGATATTGGTGATGACATGGGCTACCCAGCCGTCTGCGTTATAATAGGCTTTGGCCGTCCTTTCGCCGTTCGGGACCATTGCCCGTACCAGTTCGGCCAGGGGAAGGTTCAACTCGGAAAGATTGGAAACTTCCAGCGGCCAGTGGTTCATTTCCACATTGATATCGAGGTGGTAATCGCCTGTCCAGGGTGTCTGGATCTGGTTGGCCCAGAGTCCCTGTAGATTGGGGGGTAGTAGTCCTACGCGGGTGCTGCTGATGCTTAAATAGCGGCCGAACTGGTAAAACAGAACGGGTAAGCCGTTGTCGGATGTGGGATCCTGATGAAAGTTGCTCAGGTGGGCGGTGGTGGGGAGGGCGGCTGGAGTTGCAGCGGTGGCGGGAAGGGTCGCGGGGTCGATGGCGCCGGCGGGCAATTCAGCGGCGGCTTCCGCCCCCAGGGAGAGGCTCACCCGGTTGAATAGACGCTGATAATTCGCTATATGCTGCTGCTTTTGCAGAGCATACGATTTTTTCATGGCGGCTGCCAGTACCTGCCGGGTTTTCTCTTTAAAAGCGGGATTCTTCCAATCCGTTGCTGCGGCAACATACAGAATAATTTCCGTAGCGTTGCGGATGGCCAGGGAGTTTTGTTCTGCCTTGAGTCCGCCATCTTTTAGCTGTGCACGGACCCTTGCCAGGTAAGACATGCCTTTGCCGTCGATACCGTTGTCCAGCTGGCCGGATAATTGAAGTTCTTTCCCTTCTGTGGTGGTGACCGATCTTTCCGGTCGATGGATCCTGACCCGGCAGTTTAGTTGCCCTGGTTTGTCTGCGGTGATCTTAATGATGTCGATGTCATCGCCGAAGCTGGTAAAATATTCCCGTTTATAGGTAATGCCGTTCACCTGGAAAGAGCAAGTGGCGATGGCTTTGTTGAGGGATAGTTGTCTTTCGTAATGGTCGGATTGAGGGGGGATGGCAGGTGCACTATCGGCGGCTGAGAGGACGGGAACGCCGTAATCAAATTCAAGATCCAGATCGCCGAGGGTCTGATAACAGCCATAATTGGCTCCGGCGGAGCCCGGTCCCTTGCAGATGAAAGACCGGTCGATAATCGCCTGTGCTTCATCATTCCTGCCTTCCAGCAGCAACCTTCTGATCTCAGGCAGTTTTTTGCTGGCTTCGTAATTATTGGCGTCCTGAGGGGCGCCGGACCAGAGGGTAATATCGTTTAATACGATGTGCTCGCGGAGGATCCCGCCGTCGGGCATCATGCCCAGGCGTCCGTTGCCCAGGGGGAGGGTCTCTTCCCATTGCCCGGCGGGCCGGTCATACCAGAGACGTAAAGGGGAAGCATGAGTTTGTGCTGAACAGGGGAATAACGCATATAAGCATACCAGGGCTGTTGAGAAGAGGGCTTTTGCAATCATACTATTCAAAAGTAAGACCGATGCCAATCCTTTTGGTTGCCAAAATTCATGAATTAGTAAACTTTTTTGACATAAGAATGGCCCTCAAAATCGAGGGCCATTCCAAATCAATTCCGAACGGGTATGAGAGATCTTATCATACTATTGCAGGCTGCAATTCATTGGCGGAAAGGTATTGCATACTCTCCTCGTCATTGGCTTCCAGGGAAACAGATTTGGTACCCGCGGATCCCTGTCCCCAGGCGAATGCCAGCGGAAGGATGAACAGGGCGGCAAACGTAGAAGCGATCAGACCGCCCACCACGGCGCGGCCCAGGGGTGAAGACTGGTCTCCGGCCTCACCGAGTCCGCTGGCCATCGGTATCATACCGACCACCATGGCCATGGCTGTCATCATGATAGGACGAAGGCGGAGGGCGGCGGCCTCTTTGGCCGACTGCAGGGCATTCCCATTATGCTGCCGCAATTGCTCGGCATTGGTGATCAGCAGGACGGCATTGGAGATGGACACCCCCACGGACATGATGATCCCCATATAGGATTGCAGGTTGAGTGTGGAGCCGGTGAGCAGCAGCAGGATCAGGGAGCCGAGGATAACGGCCGGCACCGTCGCCAGCACCACGGCCGATACTTTGAAGGATTGGAAATTGGCGGCCAGCATGAGGAAAATCACGACGATAGCTACCAACAGACCGCTTTGCAGACTATTCAGGGTCTCCGTGAGCGTCTGTCCCATGCCTATCTGTTCCACCGACAGACCGCGGGGTAAAGTGCCCAGTGAAGCGATAGCCGCCTGCACATCCCGGGAAGCAGTTCCCAGGTCTTTGTTATTCAGGTTAGCTGTCACGGATAACACGGGGATGGCGCCCAGGTTGTCATTCTCTCCATAAGTGGTATCCTCTTTAATAGTAGCCACGTCGCCCAATACGGGGCGGGCGCTATTGGCCAGCAAAGGGATCTCCCCGATATCGTTCAGGCTCTTCATCTTATTCTCGGGCACTTCTACTTGTACGTTGTAACTATTGCCTAATTTCTCATCTATCCAGATATTCTTTTCCGTGTAGCGGGAAGAGGAGGTAGCAGCGGTCAGCGAGCGGGAGATCTCGTCCATACCCACTCCCAACTGGGCCGCCCTCACGCGGTCCACTTCTATATTGATAGAGGGATACTTATTCGATTGTCCCAATTGAACATCCCGCAGATAGGATATCTGTTGCAGCTTAGCGATGAGCTTTTGTGCGTAGAGTTCGTTGTTCTTCTTGTTACGTCCGGAGAACCGCACTTCCACCGGGGTCGGGGATCCCTGGCTCAGGATCTTATCTGTCAGCTCGATGGGCTCGAAGGAAAGTTTGACATCGGGCATCCTGTCTCCTACCTGCGCCCGGATCTTCTCTTTCAGCGCATCCAGGTTAGTTTTATAATTCTCGTTCAACGCAACCTGGAGAACAGCTTCCTGGGGACCGGCCATCCACAGATAGATAGGGTTCACGGAGAACAGAGAAGGGTGCTGACCGATATAGGCGGAGGTAATGTCGACGTTCTGCGGACCGACGATATCCTTGATAATATTGATGGTGGTGAGGGTCTTTTCTTCCGTGCGTTCGATCCGGGTCCCTTCGGGCGCCCGGAGTCTTACCTGGAACTGGCCTCCATTCACTTTAGGCAATACGTCTTTGCCGATATGCATGAGAAGAAGAAAGGCCGCGCCGGTAGTGAGGACCAGGTAAGCCAGGACGATGGGTTTGCGAAAAGGCATCATGCGATCGATGAAGCGCAGGAAGCGGTTGCGCAGCTTATCGAAACGGCTCGTCTTCCCTCCCTTTCCATGGGGTTGCTGCAGCATTCGCTCCTTGTCTTCTGCGCCATCGGGGGTAAGGGCGGGATGTACGAATGCCGGCGTTTTCTTATGCACTTTCATGATCCAGTTGGCCATGACCGGTACAAAGGTCTGTGCGAGGAAATAAGAAACGATCATGCTGAACCCGATGGCAAGAGCCAGGGGCAAAAAGAGGGAGCCCGGAATACCTCCCATGGTGAAGGCCGGGGCGAACACGGCGAGGATACAGAGGAGGATGAGCAGTTTCGGAAAAGCGATCTCTTTACAGGCGTCCCAGATGGCCAGCCGCTTCGGTTTACCCATGTCGAGGTGCTGGTGAATATTCTCGATGGTGACCGTACTCTCATCCACGAGGATACCGATAGCCAGGGCCAGTCCGCTAAGGGTCATGATATTGATCGTCTGGCCGAAGAGGTTGAGGAATAAGATCCCGGAGATAATGGAAGTGGGAATGGTCATAATAACGATGAGGGCGCCCCGAAGATCCCCCAAAAACAGCAATACCATCAGTCCTGTAAGAATGGCGCCGATGGCTCCTTCCGAGATCAGGCTTTTAACGGAATTGATCACATAGACGGATTGGTCGAAAGCATAGGTCAAATGCACGTCTTCCGGTAATTGCGCCTGCATCTTAGGAATGGCGGCTTTCAGTTTCTGTACGACTTCCCAGGTGGAGGCGTCGGCGCTCTTGGCGATGCTGAGGTAGACGGATCGTTTGCCATTTACGAGCCCATAACCAACGGTGACATCCGCCCCATCTTCGATGGTAGCCACGTCCCGCAGGTACAGGTTCTGCACGCCGCCTTTGAACAGAGGGATATCGGCAAAATCCTTGATGGTGCGGATGGTGCTATTGGTAGGCGTTATATAGTTCTTGTCCCCGATGCGAACATTACCGGAAGGCGACATCTGGTTGTTGACGCGGATCGCCGCCACCAGTTGGTCGGGGGTAAGATTATGCGAGCGAAGCAGTTCCGGATCGGCCTTGATCACCACCGTACGGATATTACCGCCGAAGGGGGGAGCCGAGAGGAGGCCGGGGATAGACGTAAAGGAAGAACGGACATAAAGGTTCGCCAGGTCGAGTAATTCGTTGTTGCTTCTTACATCGCTGCTCAGGACCAATTCCCCGACCGGTAAGGTGGAGGCGTCAAAGCGAATGATAAACGGCGGGTTGGAGCCGGGAGGAAAGAGCACCTGGGCCCTGTTGCTGACGGCGCTCACCTCTGCGGCAGCCTGGGCCATATTGGTGCCGGGATAGAAGTTCAGCTTCATCAGGGTGAGCCCTTGTACGTTCTTGGTCTCGATACTCTTGATGCCGTTCACGAAAAGCAGGACGTTGATATATTGTTTGGCAAACAGGGTCTCCATCTGGGTGGGAGTAAATCCGCCATACGGATGGGCGATATAGAGTACAGGCATATCCAGCTTCGGAAAGATGTCTATCTTGATCGTGCGCAGGGCGCTGATGCCGAAAAAAAACAGGGCGGCTACCAGTACCAGGACGGTGATGGGCTTGCGTAAAGCAAAAAGAATCATTTTCATAATAAAATATCTGTTAAGTCATCGGTAATGGGCAGGCAATCGCTGTGGTGGTCCGGCAATAGGATGGCCGTAGGTTAGCAAGGCAAGAATAAGCAATATGGATAGACAGGTCTACCTATTATGGGTCAAAAAAAAAGCGTCAAACCAGGGTATCGACTATCTTTCTGGCGTTCTCCAGGGGTTCTGAGCTATGATAGACCGCCCCGGTGGCGAGCCCTCCTTCCAGGAGCAAAAAAATAGTATCCACCAGCAACTCATTGCTCAGGGCCTGCCGGTGGTCGACCTGGGCCACCAGTTCCTGGATCCTGTTCCTCAACCGTTCTTTGTGATTACGGACCAGCTCAAATACTTTCTTTTCGTGCTGGCTGGCCTCTGCGCTGATCTTGCTGAAGTGGCAGCCTTTGAAGTCCAGCTTGCGCTGCCGCCTGATCCGGAAATCAAAAAGAGCCAGTATTTTCTCTCTTGGGCCGGCAATAGGCCGCAGGAACTCCTCCAGGTCGGCAAACCAGTCCTGGCGGGTCTTGTCAAGATAGGCCAGCAACAACTCCGCTTTGGAATCAAAGTGATTATAGAGGGAGGCCCTGGCAATATCGGCTTCTTCTATGATCTGGTTGATCCCGGTCAGGTTATATCCCTGATCGTAAAATAGCCTGGAGGCTACGTCAAGGATCTTATCTTTTACATTTGGCTCTCGTTTTACATTTGGCTCTCGCATCGATTGTAAAGCTAGCTATTTTTCCCATAACGAACAGACAAGTCTATCTACTTTTTTACAAAGTAGGCAGGGAGGGCTTTTTATCCTGTTCCCTTCCTAAAATATTTAAGGGTATACTCTTAATAAATTTAGTGAGTCCATCGTTTATAATACAGACGGCAATCAATTAGTCGTTAATAAGTTAAAGAAAATATCCATATGAACCTGCGAAGCAGCTCACTGAGACCTTTTAAAAGACATAATGTCCGAAGTAAAAAAAGGGTTGTTGTGGGCTGGCTGCTATTTCTGCTGGCAGGCATTGTGGCCTTATTCTGGCGCTATGAATGGGTATATAATTTGCCTACTCCCGTTCCAGTCAGTTACCAGGATGTGAGACCCGGGGTTCGAATCGATCTGCCGAAAGACCAACTGGCATTGATCCGGATGACAGGCTCCGACCAGGGGCAAGGGATAGGTAAAAAACCTGTTTTCCTCCACTTCTTTAATCCCGACTGTCCCTGTTCCCGTTTCAATATGCCTCATTTCAAAGCATTGATGAAGTTATATGACCGGCAGGTTGATTTTGCGATCGTACTGATGACGGATAAAAAATACTCGGCCGGCCAGATCCGGGACCGATTCGATCTCCCCTATCCCATCCCCGTCCTTACCGGCTCAGCTCTGGCTGTTGCCTGCGGCGTCTATTCCACTCCGCAAGCCGTCATTATAGATACCGCTCAAAAATTATTCTACAGGGGTAACTACAACCGGAGCCGCTATTGCAGCGATGAAAAAAGCAGTTATGCCAAAATGGCCCTGGAGGGTCTGCTGCAGAATGACCTGGCACAACATTTTAGTCCTTTAGCTTTAAAAGCCTATGGCTGTCAATTACCTACCTGTACCCGATAATGAAAAATAACTTTATCTCCGCTCCTGATATTGCCGATCTGCAAGGTTATCAAGAATATTTCCGTGACGTAAAGGAAAGGTCCGATAGGCTGATGAATTACTTTCTGCTTGGATTCTTTTTCACCGGGCTACTATTCGCTGTTTACTATGACACCTGGGGAATTGCCTTGGGCGTAGGCGGTCTTTCGATGCTGGCTTACTATTCCGTTAAAATCGCCCTACCCGACTCTGATCTGTATCAATATGTGCTGAGTGGGGTGATCGCCATTTTTATGGCGCAGTTTATTTACCAGATGCATGGCTTGTTCGAAATGCATTTCTTCGCCTTTATCGGCGGAGCCATTCTCATCACCTATCAGAACTGGAAGCTGCAGATCCCCATGCTGACCTTTGTCATTGTTCACCATGCGGCTTTCAATTATCTTCAGTTCGCCGGTAATGACCGGATCTATTTCACCCAGTTGGATTACCTGGACCTGCAAACTTTTATCATACACATTATATTGGCCGCTGTCGTCTTTTTTATCTGCGGGTTATGGGCTTATCAATTAAAAAGATCCGGCGAGATACAGATCCGTCAGGCGGCGGAAATGGGTCGTCTGCAAAGAGAAGCAATCGTCCACATGGAGCGGAAGCGGAATGAGGAGGCGTTGGAGAAAGCTTTTTTGAAGGCAGAAAAAGCCCGCCAGGAAGCCGAGCGGGCCAACCAGGCTAAAAGTATTTTCCTGGCGACGATGAGTCATGAGATCCGTACGCCCATGAACGGGGTCATCGGTATGTCTTCCCTGCTCGGCGCGACCTCGCTGACCGACCAGCAAAGAAATTATACGGAGACGATCGCCGCCTGCGGCGAAACACTGTTGAATGTCATCAATGATATCCTGGATTTTTCCAAGATCGAGTCGGGTGGTATGGAGCTGGAAGAGGAAGACTTCAATTTACAGAATTGCATCGAGCATATCCTGGATATGTTCGGGGCCAAAGCCGGCCAGTCAGGGTTGGAGCTCTTATACCAGGTTGACCGGGACGTTCCGCTCTATATACAGGGGGACGATTTTCGTCTCCGCCAGGTCCTTACCAATCTCGTCGGCAACGCCATGAAATTCACCACCCACGGAGAGGTATTCATACGGGTGCGTTTAGCGGGGTCCGCTCAGGGAGGTGATCTGATACTGGGATTTGAAGTACGTGATACGGGGATCGGCATTGCGCCCGAAAAGCTGGAACGTCTTTTCAAAGCTTTCTCCCAGGTGGATTCTTCCACTACGCGGAAATATGGCGGCACCGGCCTGGGTCTGGCCATCTCTGAAAAACTGGTCTCTTTGATGGGAGGCGAGATGAGCGTGGAAAGCCAGCCCGGCAGCGGCTCGGTCTTTTACTTCACCATACGCACGCGGGCAGGGGTTGACATTCATCCCACTTTAGGGACCGGGGAACTTTCCAAGGACCTGGCGGACCATGCCGGCAAAAAGGTGCTGATCGTAGACGATAACCGGACGAACCGGACGATCCTGAAAAGCCAGCTGGAATATTGGAAACTCATCCCCGTGCTGGCCGAATCCGGTGCAGAAGCCCTGGATATTCTCTCGGAAGACAGCCGGTATGACCTGGTCCTCACCGATATGCAAATGCCGCAGATGGATGGTATCCATCTGTCCACATCTATCCGTCACCATCACCCGCACATTCCCATTATACTGCTGAGTTCCGTGGGCGATGAGTACAAGAAGAAACATGCCACTCTTTTCAGCGCCATCATGACCAAACCTATCAAGCAGCAGGTAATGTACCGGAATATTCTCCACGGGCTGCAACGCCGTGCCGGAGCGGGGGCGAACGAGGATGCCATTCCATCCAGGCTCCCTTCCGATCTTTCGGAGAAATATCCTCTGAATATCCTTGTGGCGGAAGACAACCCAATCAATCAACAGGTGATCCTTTATATCTTACAAAAACTGGGTTATGAGCCCACCATGGTGGAAAACGGGCAGGAAGCCCTGGATGCAGTGGCTAAGGACCGGTATGATATTATCCTGATGGACCTGCAGATGCCGGAAATGGACGGCCTCGAAGCCACCCGGATCATACGCGAATCCTCTTCCCGGCAACCCGTGATCATCGCCCTGACAGCCAATACCATGCAAGGGGACGAGGAGGAATGCCTCAAAGCCGGGATGAACGACTATATCGGCAAGCCCGTCGACCTGGAAGAGTTAGTGGGGAAGTTAAGGAAATGGGCGCTCAACCGGCGGATGCAGTGACGAGCCCGGGCCAATGATGCCTTTAATGTCCGAATAACTTCTTTAATTTTTTGTCCAGGACAGGTGGTTCCGGGTTAATCGTAATGACCTTACCCTCTTTATCCAGCAGCAAGGTGTAAGGGATCGCCCTGATGCCGTAGCTACCTGAGACATCCGCAAAATTATTTTCCCCGGTATACGTATCGAGGGCCTGCTTCCAGGGCATCTGCTCCTGCTCTACCGCTCTTTTCCAGGCTTCGGATCTGGCATCGATAGAAACACTGACGATCTCCAGTCCTTCCGTATGATAACTGGCATAGATATCCTTTAAATGCGGGATCGACGCCCGGCATGGCATACACCAGGAAGCCCAGAAATCCACGATAACGTACTGACCGTGCAGGGAAGAAAGCTGCAGGTCTTCTCCGGCGGGCGTCTTCAACGTAAAGTCAGCAGCCGGATAGTGCAGCACCGGGCGATTCGCCGGCTTCTGCGCGAAGCCTGCCAATGCCGGAAGCAATAACAGGGAACAGATTATTCTTTTCATAAGCGGGATTATATTTTTATCTCAACGAAACGAAGATACCGTCATTTCCCGGAAAAGGCAAGCCTGCCGTACTCTGCCAATCTTTATCCGAAAGGGTATGAGGACGGGAAGATCCAAAGTTTTGCTAAAATAAAATTGTTGCGCGGGGTTCATTCCCAATAGGATGTATTTTTAAATCCCTTATTCCCCTACAATTGTTAACAGATCTTAAATGAAGAATATCCAAGACTTGCATTTCGAAAAAGAGATCCTTCCCTTATTCGATTTTGTTGGCAATGAATTTTCCAGGGATGCGCTGATCCGGCTGCTGTCGGAGATCCCTCCTACTTTGGAAGAGATCCTGATACGGCAGCAGATCCTGCGCTGTTTATTGAGCGTTGAGCAATTGCAGGCGCCTGGAGCCGGGGCCGGATTGAAGAGACCTGTAGCCGCGAACGGATTATCTTCTGCCGGCTTTCTCTATTCCAAGTCGGAGTTTAATGAGGTCTATCGTACGGTGGAAGAGATAAGAAACCGGGAAGATCCTCTGCCGGGAAGGCTTTATTTACTTCTTTCCAAATCGAAAAGGGACCGGGAAAGCGGCAGGCTGAACCAGTTGATCCTCTTTTTTTATAAGCTCCAGCAGGCTTATTATGCTTATCTGAGACCTGAAATGTTTCCGGAGGTTTTTGGAGACCGGGTAAAAAGAAGTATTCGTTTCCTTGCCGGTCTGGAGCTCGAAAAATACCAGGCTATCGTCCGGAAAAGAGGTCTCCACATTGCAGAGATCTCCAGGCTGATGGGGAAGCTGGGAGAGAAGATCAGGGAGGGGGAGATGGATATCTTCTGGAAAGATCTCTTTTTACTGGAAGCTTATCTTTCTGTTTCAAGGGGAATCCGCAGGCATGATTTCAAATTTCCTGTCTTCAAGGAAGCCGGATTGTCCATCAGGGGTTTTTATCATCCGCTGCTGAAAGAGCCCGTAAAGAATAGTCTTACGGTCCGCTCGACCGTCATCCTGATCACGGGACCTAATATGTCGGGTAAATCCACTTTGCTAAAGGCGATTGGGCTTTGTGTATTGTTGGGGCATCTTGGGCTGGCCGTTCCGGCGGAGGAATGCGAACTTTCTTTTTTTGAGGTGATCTCGATTGCCATCAATCTGAATGACGATATTCAAAGCGGCTATAGTCATTTTATGTCCGAAGTAAAAACATTGAAAAATGTCGTGCTGGAAGCTACCCATTCGAAGAGATGTTTTGCCATCTTCGATGAGCTATTCAGAGGCACGAATGCGGAAGATGCCCTGGCTATATCCAGGACTACCATTTCAGGATTGACGAAATTTACCGATTCCTGCTTTTTTATATCCACCCACCTTCATCAGCTGAAGGATGTCGTTACGGCTGACCGGATCGGAATGCATTATATTGAGTGTGAGTTAGGGCAAGGCAGGCCAGTATTTACCTACCGGTTGCGGAGCGGGTGGTCCGATCTGAAGATCGGGCAGGTTATTTTTGATCAGGAAGGGTTGAATGAGTTGTTGGGTGGCCCCTTCACGGCAGGGCGTTTGCCTTGACCCCTTCGCGGGTGATCTTTACGGGCAGGATTGCACCGTCTTTATCGAAGTGCATTTCGTCGATACAGGTCACGCGGTGGTTGGCATCGGTCTCTCCCAGGGGGCGGCGATGATAGACGATATACCATTGGTCTTTGCCCGGCACCCTGATAACCGAGTGATGGCCGGCGCCGGTGGCGACTGCAGGATCCTGTTGCAACACGACGCCGATCCGTTTAAAAGGTCCCAGGGGAGAATCCGCCATCGCGTAAGCCACTTTGTAATTGGGGCCGCCCCATCCGCCTTCCGACCACATAAAATAATATTTGTCGTTACGCTTTATCATAAGGGGGCCTTCCACATATCCTTCCGGGGTGATCTCTTTAAAGGTATTGCCATCCGGGAAGGGTTCCAGGCCAGTGAAATTGTCTTTTAAACGGGCAATATTACAATGCCCCCATCCTCCGTAAAGAATATAATATTGTCCATCCTGGTCTCTGAACACGAACTGGTCGATCGGTTGAGCGCCATGGACGATGGTATCGATCAGCGGCTTGCCGAGATAATCCCGGAAGGGGCCGCCCGGCTGAGCGGATACAGCCACGCCAATGCCCCTCTTCTCTCCCGCATGCATATCGTTGGCGCTAAAGAAAAAATAGTATTGCTGCTCCTTTTCTACAATAGCCGGCGCCCACATGGCGCGTTGGGCCCATTGAACCCTTTGCGTATCCAGGATATGCGGGTGCTTCGTCCAGTGGACCAGGTCTGTGGAGGAAAATGCGTCGAAAAAGATCTGTTGCCCGTAAGGAGCCGAATAAGTGGGATAAATCCAATATTCTTTCCCGAATACGGCCGCCTCCGGGTCGGCATACCAGCCAGGGAAAAGGGGGTTGCCGGAGTATCCTGCCGGAACGGGTTTCGTGGAGCCGGAGGAGGCCGTTGCGATAGTCTGTCCGTTGGCATAATCGAAAATAAAAAGGCTGAAAAGACAGATCGAAAGCTTCCACATAATTCCTGGAATTTGTGCGTGAATATAGGAATTGTCAAATATATCTTCCGCTGGTCCGGAAGAATTTTCCCGGGTCACTCAGATTTTCGCCGCAGGGCTATATCCACCGCGTAGGAATTATGTTCGGCAAAAATCAGCAACACGGTAAAGAAGGCCACATGAATCAATTGCGAGGGGATCGCATCCCATGACTCGATCGTAGTGGACCCAAAGATCAGCAGGATCATTAAGATGGTCCCGGCTACCAGGGCCTTTTCCGTGAACAGTCCCAGTAACAGCAGGAGGCCGATGACGAACTCCGCGACAGGCAGTATATAACTGAAGGGCAAAACCAGCCCGGACGGCAGCATCGAAAACCAGAACTGGCCCATCATCCAGGTGCTGAATACCGGCAGTTTGGGCAAGCGGACCAGGCCGTGCCCGAACATACTGGCTCCTATGGCTACGCGGGATAATAAATAAGATTTTGTGTAGCGTGACATAACAGTGCTAATTTTAAGTGTTTTTGGGGAAACAGAACCCGGAACAAATTACTCATTATTTTGTGAGCCGGTCAAAAGACGTGGAATTACAGAACTTTACAAAAAAAGATAATCATGAAATACAGAATACTGGGAAATACAGGGGTGAAGCTTTCGGCCATCGGCCTGGGATGCATGAGTATGAATCACGCTTATGGCACACCCAACGATGAAGAATCGATTGCCACCCTGGAAAAAGCGATAGAGATCGGGATCAATTTCTGGGATACGGCAGATGTCTATGCTAATGGGAAAAATGAGGAACTGGTAGCGAAGGTATTGCAGCCCAACCGCAATAAAATATTTATCGCCACTAAATTTGGCTTTCGCCAGGATGCGCAGGGCAAACTCAGCACCTTCGACGGATCTCCGGCTTATCTGAAGAACGCCGTGGAAGCAAGCCTGCGGCGGCTGAAGACGGATGTGATCGATCTTTATTATGCCCATCGCATCGATCCGAATGTACCGGTGGAAGAAATGGTCGGCGCCATGGCAGACTTGGTGAAGGAAGGAAAAGTACGTTTTCTGGGACTATCGGAAGCTTCGGCTAATTCCATTCGCCGGGCTCATGCCGTACATCCGATCAGCGCCTTACAGAGCGAATATTCACTCCTGACCCGGGATGTAGAGAAAGACGTTCTGCCTTTGTGCAGGGAGTTGGGTATATCCTTCGTTCCCTTCAGTCCGCTGGCCAGGGGGCTGATGACCAATACTCTTGATCTAAAGGCCCTGGCCGATAATGATTTCAGAAAGAGTCTTCCCCGTTATCAGCAGGAGCATGCGGAGAATAATCAGAATCTCTCTGCAGGCTTTGCTGCACTTGCAACGGCAAAAGGATGCACGCCTGCGCAACTGGCCATCGCCTGGGTATTGGCGCAGGGAGAACATATCATCCCGATCCCCGGCACCAAAAGAAGAAAATATTTGCTGGATAATGCCGGCGCCGTGGACGTCAGCCTCAACGAGGCGGACCTGAAAGGCATTGAAGCCCTGCTGGCAAAATATCCCGATACCGGCAGCCGCTATAACGAGGCGAATTATAAATTCGTCGATAAAAATTAAGCAACGGCGGGTAGCGAGGTGCAGCTGCCCGCGCGATGGCGGGCAGCGGTTAATGGTCCGATATCATGACCGGCGCCGGTGTCTGCTGTCCTTTCTTTCTTGCCGCGAAGAGCAGAATGGGCAATACGATCAAAAAGATGAGCCCGATCAGCAAAAAAGCGTCCCCGAAGCTCAACAGGTTAGACTGCCGGACCACGCCTGCATTCAATAATCCAAGCGCGCGGTGTTGCGCTTCCTGCGAAGTGGAGCCCCGGGTCATAAAATAGCTGGTATAACCGGACAGGCGTTCCGTCATCAAAGGGTCGCCGGGAGTCAGGTTCGAAACCAGGTCTGTCCGGTGTACTGCATTCCGGTTGGTCAGGTAGGTATTCACCAATGCGATGCCGAAGGAGCCTCCCAACTGCCGCATCATATTGTTCAGGGCCGCTCCCTGCGGGATGTCTTTCGGTTCCAGGGAAGATACGGCCAGGGAGGTAAGCGGCACCGTGATAACGGCCAGGCCGACACCCCGCCAGATAAGCGGAATAGAGATATCGGCGGCCCCGGCTTCCAGGTTGAGCCTGGACATCTGCCAATTGAATAAGATAAAGAGACCTATCCCTATGACGATCATGACCAGGGGCGACACTCCTTTCTGTAACACCCGGGCAGAGATCATCAGGCCTCCGAGAGCCAGGATGGCTCCCGGCAACAAAAGCAGCCCTGTTTGTGAAGGCGTAAAGTTCAATAGCCGTTGGGCAAATACCGGGGTAAGGAAAACGGAGGTGAAGATCCCGATGCCTGAAATAAAGGTCATAAAGGCAGCGATGCTGAGGTTCCTGCTTTTTAATACACTCAGGTTGACCACAGGGTTTTTCGTTTTCAATTCCCACCAGATGAATAAGAAAATTCCTACCACGGCGGTGATCGTCAGCGCGATGATATAATTCGCATCAAACCAATCATCGGTCTCCCCTCTTTCCAGGACCGTCTGCAGCGAGCCGACGCCAATGGCCAGCAGAAAGATGCCCGGCCAATCGACCTTGCCTGTGTCCTGCCTGATGGAAGGCTCGCTCAGCAAGGCAGAACAAAGCAGGGCCACGGCGATGCCCAGGGGTATATTGATGTAAAAGATCCAGGGCCAGGAATAATATTCGGTGATAAAACCGCCCAGGGTCGGGCCGATGGTAGGCCCGATAAAAACACCGATGCCGAACAGGGCGCTGGCCACGTTGCGCTTCTCCTTGGGGAAGATGTCAAAGACGACCGTCTGGGACACGGATAATAAGGCTCCTCCGCCCATGCCCTGCAAAAAGCGGAAAGCGATCAGCATCCAGATATTAGTCGCCTGTCCGCACATAAAGGAACAGAAGGTGAACAAAATGACAGAGCCGATATAGTAATTACGTCTTCCTAATTTAAGGGCGAGAAAACTCGTCATGGGAATGATGATCACATTGGCAATGGCATAAGAGGTGATGACCCAGGAGGTATCTTCCAGGGTCGCTCCCAGGTTGCCGCTCATGTGCGACAGCGCGACGTTGACGATCGAGATATCCAGCAGTTCCATCATGGCTGCGACAATGACCGTGATCAGCAGAATGGTCTTTCTTGTTCCCATACTATTTTATACCGATCGGTATTTTTTGAAATAAAAAAAATTACACTAATTCATCGATTATTTTTTTCATGGATAACATAATGGCGTTCCGGTAAGCCGGCTTGCCGGATAGTTTGGCGATCATGATGCTGCCTTCGATTATCGCGATGATGGTGAGGGCGATCTGCTCCGGATCGATGGAGGCTTTAAATTCTTTTGTCCGGATCCCTTCTTCGATGAGCAGGGTAAGTCTGTCTTTCCAGGCAAGGAAGGCCTCATTGGCCTTTTTCTTCAATAAGGGATGGGTGTCATCTGCTTCGACGGCCGTATTTAAAACCGGGCAGCCTCCCATGGGAACCGGGAAGTTTATAAATTTATCATATTCCATATACACCAATAATTTCTCTTTAATGGTGTTCTTCTTGTCCATTTCCTGGCGGGTGATACCTGCTATCCTTTTCCAATTATAATCGAAGGCGGCCAGGGCCACTTCGTCCTTATTGGTAAAATTGCCGTAAATACTTCCTTTGGTCAGGCCGGTAGCATCCGTCATATCGCTTAACGAGGTCCCGGCAAATCCTTTTTTATTAAAGATCGGGGCCGTCTTCTCGACAATGAACTGTTTTGTTTTTTCCGCTTTGTTCATACGCTCATCTCTTTTTCCGGTTTTTTTAATCTCTTGCGTTCCTGCAAATATATACCAATCGGTATAATTATATGAAACTATTTTTTGGAATATATGTAGTCAACTACGTACCTTTATACGCAAATAGAACAACTATGGCACCACTCCCCCTTATTGAGCCACTCAGCAATGACTATTGCACCCGGATCGCCGGTCTTATCCTGCCCATCCAGCAAATCGAGTTCAATGTGCCGGTCACCATCGAAGATCAACCCGATCTGATGGACATCGAGACCAATTATCATCGGACGGGCGGAGGCTTCTGGGGCGCCAAAGTTGGCGGGGAACTGGTAGGCACCATCGGGCTGATTGCTATCGGTCATCATGCCGGGACCATCCGCAAAATGTTCGTGCGGAAAGAATTCCGCGGGAAGGAATTACGAATTGCGCAGCGCCTGCTGGATGTATTAATCGATCATTGCCGGTCCTGTGAAATTACCGATCTCTACCTTGGAACGGTCCACTGGCTGCATGCCGCTATCCGTTTTTATGAACGCAATGGCTTTGTCCGTATTGAGAAGGCAGAATTGCCGGGTAGTTTCCCCATCATGCCTGTCGATAATACTTTTTATCATTTCCATCTTCCGATGCAATCCTAGGCGTATGAATGCTATTAACCAGGCCGGGATACTGGCTATTTCAACAAGACTACAGCGGCTCAGCGATCAGTTACGCAAAGACGGCCTACTGATCTATAAGGCCAACGGGATTGATTTTGAGCCGAAATGGTTTCCTGTCGTATACACCCTGCACATAAAGCCGGTATTAAGCGTAGTGGAGATTGCCGCTGAGATCGGGTATTCTCATCCCTCCACCATCAGCCTGCTGAAAGAACTGGAAAAACAAAAGCTGATCCGCTCCGGCCGGGATAAGGCAGATGAGCGCAAGCGGCTGATCCGGCTCACCGACAAAGGGAAGGTCCTGGTAGAACAGATGCAGCCGGTATGGAAGATCATGACTGCCGCCGTGACGGAGCTTACCGACACGGCCAACAACCTGATGCGGGCTATCGATGAAGTGGAGGAACAAATGAAGCGGCAAAGTTTTTCCCAAAGGGCGCAGCGATTGAAAGTTTGAACGAGGATCAGGCCCGGCAAAGACACAAACCGGATGAATCTCCACGGGCCTGATCTGTTTTATGAAGGTCTGGCTATTCCGGTATGTTCAGTAGCTGGCAGACTTCAGCATAACTCATTTGCTGATAATTGCTGATCACTTTTTGCACATTTACAGCATCCAACTGCTTGCCGTTGCCGGTCTGTATTCCCGGCTTTACAGATGCGACGGCGCTCTTGGCTCCCCCGGGGATGACGATATAGCGGAATTGGTGGGCATTGGAAATACCGTTGTAATAATTCTGATCATCGACGAAACGGATCTTCAGATTGCCCGCTGTCGCCGTAGCCGTCCAGGTATCGTTATAGGTTATTCCGCCCGGAGAGAACTTATAGGATACTACAATCGGCAGCTGGCTTACCTGGGCAGTCGGCCATATGACCGAAGTATATCCGTCTAACTTCCCATAAGTAAGTACAACACCACTATCCAGCACAGCCTGGGTAATATCGGTCGTTGCCTTGGTGTAACTGAACCCATAAACATCAAAAACAGTGTCTTTTAAATAAGTAGCCGGAGTAAACCAGGCCGAGTAAATGACATTTGCCGAGCCCGTAGCTCCTGCAGGTCCCGTATCCCCTTTCTTACAGGAGGAGAGCAGCAGGAGAGTGAACAAAGAAAGAAGGAATAATGGCGGCAGGGCAGATCTGGTTTCAGGGTTTTTACGAAGGCATTTGCTTGAAAGCGTGTACATAGAAATGTGGTTTTAAGATTAGAAAAACATTTATGTACAAAGCTATAGATACACTTACCCTGCTGCAATACTCTCTTGTGGTAGTTTTATCACTGATCTGGCTATGCGAAATCCCCACTTACCCTGAATTTCATACCACTATGTGGTAGTATTATTTTATTACCGTGGTTGCATGATTACATATACCTGCTGATCGGCAGGCTGAATAATATAGCGCGTAAATTGTTTACTTCTCACCTCTTCCACCATCTGGTCAACGTAGAAAGCGACGGTTGCACCTCCCACAAAGACTACATGGTCTCTTAAGGGCCCTAGAGCATTATATACAGCTTTGATCCGGACAAGATTTTTACTGTGGTTCATACAAAATGATATTTCTCAATTCATCAATGGCTATGGCTATTTCTCGTAATCTCCCCACCCTGATCACGTCCAGCAGGGCCAGTAATTTGTGTAGCTCTGTATCTTCCTGTTTGAATGCATTGGGAATAAACATAGGATATTGTTTTAAATAGGCTGATTACCTACTGAAGCCTGAGAAGATTCTATTTCTTCTTTATACTCTAAATGAATATTGGGGTTATATATTTCCAGGATACAGGAAGGGTTAGTAAGATCCTTAAACTGAAATTGACGATATAAACCATGTGCATCGCTGGTATTCAGCATCTTCCTTCTCAAACGCCTGGACCAGGGCTGCTCCAATATATAGGATAACATTTTTTTGGAAATGCCTTTTCCCCGATATTCAGGTAATACAAAAAAATCAGCGAACCACCCGAAAGTGTAATAATCGGTGATCACTCTTCCAAATCCGACCTGCTCGCCATTTACAAAGGCGCCGATACAAAATGAATGGGTCAGCGAATGGTCTACCAGCGCATAAGAAATGTCTTTAGCCCAGTAGGAATCTTCTTTCAAGAAACGATATATCATTTTAACATCCATATTCTCTTTACCTGTTTTAATGATTGCTTCTGACATATTTATTTATAATTTTTATGCAAAAATAGGCAAGGATAATCAATAAGCACAGTCACAGTTTTGTCTATTTTGATAGACACAGTTATCTTTATAGAATGAAGAGCGATTTTCTATACGTTGAGATATCAAACAATATTGCCAAATTGATCAGAAATGAAGTTTTAAAAACAGGCGACCGCCTGCCCTCAGTCAGAATGTTATGTCAGGAACACGGCATTAGCATGAACACCGCTAAAAGGGTATTCCTGGAACTGGAAGCTCAATCGCTCATCGAGTCAAAACCGCAGTCCGGATATTTTGTAAGCCGGTTGCCTTATCAAAGGCTTCCACTTCCGGAAGTAAGCAAGCCTTCACAGGTCAGTAACAGTAAAGAACCGGAGGAATTGATCAGGAAAGTCTACGCTAATATGGGCAAAAATGACCTTACGCTTTTTTCCATTGGAGTACCTTCCGATGAATTATTGCCTTTAGCAAAACTGAATAAGGAAATGATGCATGCGACCCGGGAACTTAGAGATAGCGGTACAGGATATGAACAGTTGCAGGGCAATGAAAAATTGCGGAGAATGATCGCCGCCCGCTCCTTATCCTGGGGAGGAAGCCTCCATGAAAATGACCTGGTAACTACCGCCGGTGGGATGAATGCTTTATCCTTTTGCCTGATGGCTTTGGGAAAGCCTGGTGATACCATCGCTATGGAAAGCCCGTGTTATCCAGGCATCTTACAACTAGCCGGAAGTTTGAGGCTAAAAGTACTTGAACTGCCTACACATCCAACCACTGGTATTGAAATGCAAGCCTTAAAGAAAATAATCCCAAAGATCAACCTTTGCCTACTGGTTCCGAACTTCAATACGCCTTTGGGCAGTTGTATGCCTGATGAACATAAAAAAGAGGTTGTGGAGCTTTGCGCCAAACATCGTATTCCGCTCATAGAGGATGACATATATGGCGATCTTTACTTTGGAACTCAACGTCCAAAATGTTGCAAGTCATTTGATAAAGATGGAACAGTGTTATGGTGCAGCTCTGTTTCCAAAACCCTGGCACCTGGCTATCGTGTGGGTTGGGTAGCGCCAGGCAGATACAAGGAACAAATCCTGAAGCTAAAACTGGTTCATGCCATATCCTCCTGTACCATTACGCAGGAAGCGGTAGCCAACTTCCTGAAAAGCGGCCGATATGAAAATCATCTTCGCAAGTTGCGTCAGACCTTGCAGAGCAATTATCAGCATTATATACATGCCATAGCCGAATATTTTCCAGAAGGCACCAAAACAAGCAGACCACAGGGTGGGCTTGCCTTATGGGTGGAGTTCAATAAAAAAGTCAATACCACAGAACTGTTTGACAGAGCCATAAAACAAAAAATAAGCATTGCTCCGGGAAGGATGTTTACCTTACAAAATCAATTTGAAAACTGCATGAGGCTTTCTATCGGCTTACCTTGGTCGGAAGAAGTTCAGCATAAATTAAAACTACTCGGTAGAATGGTTCCCCTCTCCTCCAGATAGTCGAAGATATTCTTGACCCAAAGGGACATTATCAGATCATTGGCATTATTAAGTCGGGTGAAAATGCGCAGCGGTTCTGTCCGATCGATCATCGAAGACTTTGTAAGATCACATATACCTGCTGATCGGCAAACAGGTTACGACTTCCACTTTTTTATAAGAATCCGTTGTATAGATCTGATCGATGAAATCGATGGAAGGCCCCCTGCTGAAAATTCCATGGCTCACGATGAGATTGACCTTTCCGGCCCCTTTTTCTTTTAACATTTTAGCCGTTCCGGCAAAGGTTCCGCCGCCATCGCAGATATCGTCCACGATAAAACAGGTCTGACCCTGCAGGTCTTCTGTCATCGCTTTGAAATTCGTAAGAGCCCCGGTCTTCAGATCCCTTTCCTTCATACATTCCACCACATTCCCGATACCCAGGAACTGAGCCAGTTTGTATATCTTCTTCAGGGCGCCGGCATCGGGGGAGACCAGGCAGGGTGCTTCGCCGGCATGGCTGTCAGCATAATCCTCCAGGGCGTCTTTTACGAAAAGGTGATTCGTCACCGCATAAGAACGTTCTATCAATGCAGTCGATACTTCGGAATGGGGATCGAATATTTTTATCTTTTTAAAGTTGGCCTGGTTCAGGAGGGCAGCTACCACTTTCAGAGAAAAGGGCTCCCCATCCAGCATAACCCTGTCCATCCGGGCTGCCAGGAGGTAGGAAACGTGTAATTCGATCTGTTCAAATTCCAGGTAGTCCAGGGTATTTTTCATCAAAAGGGCCATCATCAGGTCATTGGCATTATTCAGCCGGGTAAAGATGCGGAGCGGCTCGTTCCGGTCGATCTTTTCCACCTGTGGCATGTCCAGTTTTATATGCGGTTGTCCATCGGGGAAGATGAGGGCTTTGAAGGGGATCGCTGAACGCTCGGGATAAATAAGATCTACAGTCTTCATGTTTGGTGGTTTTATTTATTTCTGCCTTTCTCGCCAGGGTATAGTTGTTGTACGATATCACTCTGCCAAAATTCTTTTGTTTCGATATTCAACGCGGAAAGCCTGCCGTCAAATGCGGCGCCGGTGTCAATATTCCAGACATTATAGGCATGCATAGGCTCTTCGACCCCATAATTGACGGTAGGGGTATGACCGATATAAATCTCGGGATACAGCAACAGCCGCTTGGGATAAAATATCGAATCCTCCCCTATCCGGTTGTCCAGCGCCAGCGCTGTCTCCCACAGGGTCCGGTCCCAGTAACAATTACTTTCGAAATGTTCGTGGGCGGGTCCGCGCATGGAGCAGAAGCCGGCATGAATAAAAAGTCTGTTGACCTCGTCGATATAATAGGGGCGCATCCTGCTCAAGAAAGCCAGGTGTACGTTCTTTTGCCGCTTCGTGAGCGGGCGATAGCTGTCGATGGTGGCCTGACCGCCGTGGATTACCCAGGTCTCTTCTGGATCTTCCCCGCTGAGCCATTCTTCACACCAGGCATCGTGGTTCCCTTTGATAAAGGTACAGTCCTGTTTCTTATCCAGTTCCATCAGGAATTGGATCACCTGTTGTGACTGCGACCACCCATCTACATAGTCGCCGAGGAAGATCAGACGATCTTCCTTTTGCAGGTTGATTTTTTTTATGACTTGTTCCAATGCTTTTAAAGCGCCGTGTATATCTCCGATAACGTATGTCTTTGCCATTAGGATCCCAATTTTATTTTCCCTTGAACTTATCTCTTACTTCCATTAATGCAAAGCCTAGCAAATTCTCTCCTCTCCAAAGCGCCGGGTCGCGGGCGGCCGGATTTTCTCCGGGCATCCCGATTCCCCATATGCGATCCCGGGGGCTGGCTTCCACCAAGACCTGGTCTCCCGTATTCAGCAGAAAGGTTTTCAGTTCCGGGTATGCGGCAAATTTGCGAACATTGCCGTTGACGACTATGTCAAATTTATGTTCGTCCCAGATGGCCGGATCGAAGTTACGAACAAGGCGGCCTCCTTCTTTAGCCTTTGCTGGCGTTTCGGATGCCAAGATCACCTCTAGGGCGGCTTCATCGCCGAAAAACCGCGCTTTACCGGCCATCATCCAATGTTCTGCCGTCTGGTAAGTAAGACCGTCCGCTTCAAAAGGAGCCACCCACCATTGACTGAAGCAGCTTTTGGTAGTACTGCCATCTTTTGAAGGCTGGTGTCCCCAGAAGAAGAGGAAAGGAATATTCTTCGGATCGGTATATTTTTGGGTTAGCCAGTTTTTGTTAAAAATTATGTTCATGTCAATAATGCTTTAGTATACAAATCATAATTCTCTTTATCAAAACAAACGAATAGGATCGTTTCAAAAAAAGAAGCGTCTTTAAAATTCCGGACGGCGTCAATGGCTATAATTGCTGCCTTGTCTTTTGGAAAATGATAAATACCTGTGCTGATATTAGGGAAGGCGATCGTTTTCAACTTGTATTCCAGCGCAAGCTGCAAGGTATTTATATAACAATCCCGAAGTAATTGCTCCTCTTTCTTATTTCCGCCGGTCCATACGGGGCCAACCGTATGGATCACATAGCGAGCGGGGAGATTACCTGCCGTCGTAATGACTGCCTGCCCTGTCGCGCAGCCGCCCTGACGGTTTCTTATCTGTATGCATTCCTCCAGAATAGCACACCCTCCTTTTCTATGAATGGCCCCATCCACTCCTCCGCCACCTAATAAAGAGGTGTTGGCTGCATTCACAATCGCATCTGCCTGGACGGTGGTAATATCTGTTTGGATAATTTCAATGTTCATAAAGCTTTTTTTAATCGCTCCCGGATCGCGGTCAGCGTCCAGTCGACGATGAGTTTGCCGTCTTTAAAGACGGTCTTCAGTTCGCCCTGTGCTTCTTCCTCCCAGGTACACTGGTCTTTCAGGGCCAGCTTGCCGGTAGCGGGGTTGCGGTAGACCTGCATCAATCCTTTAGCGGATTTCTTGGTGCCGTCATCCGTTTTGGGGTCTTTAAAGATATCCCGCCCCACTCCATTCACTTCTCCATAAGTGGCTTTCATGGCGAATCCGAAGGTATCGCGGGTTACATATTCGTAAGTATAAGAACCAATGCCCAACACTACATTATAGCTGGCAAATCCTTTGTTCTTCAGTCCTTCCAATATGGCGAGCTGCCGCTCAGTGGTAATGCTGTCACCATAGATGAGGCCGATATGGCCATCCAACAGCTTATAGCCTTTCTCCGTGATAGTGCCTCCGAATGTCTCCCACAAACATTCAATGGCGCCTTTGTATTCCGGGCTACCGACCGGCGCATCCGGATCTCCGATAATGATCTTCACCGGATCGCCGCTGTCAGGTCGGATCACTACTTTACCGTTCCTTGCCAGGATCTTGTCTTTCAATTCCGGTAAAAATCCCGTGATCACCTGCCAGAAATCCCAGGTATCACTGACAATCGACACGATACCGGCAGGATATACTTTTGTAATCAGCCGTTCGAAGGTGCCGATCTCGTCGCCCTGCGTGCCCATACACATCACACTGTGCTCCGTAGCAGGTACCGAGCCCCCGATCAATTCTTTTTCAGCATCCGCCCGGTAATATTGCTCCAGAAAATCAATGGCCGGGATCGTATCCGTTCCGGCAAAAGAGAGTAGGTGCCCCGCCCCGCTCATCACCGCATCTTCGATCCCGCTCATTCCCCGGAAAGAGAAATCATGCCCCTGCCAGGGGATAAAACTCAGATCCTCTCCTACCGTCTCTTTCGCATAACGGGTAAAAGCCCTCAGGTATTCAAAGCCAGTCGTAGCAGAAGTACAGGGTTTCCAGAGGATGGCGCTCAGGACCGTTTCCAGCATATTGGTCAGCCAGAAGAATTCCGGCAACGTATTCTTGATCGTGAAGATCGGAACCCGCATCGGCACCAGGCTACCTTCCGGCAAGGCCTTGATCTCCAGCGGCAGGTAGCCAAGGTCATGCAAATCGGCAATATGCCGATAGGTGATGCTGTCCTTTCCCAGGTAGGTATCCATTCGTCGCGCATATTCTTTTACCACGGCGGCCTTGGGGCTTTGGAAGAACTCTTCATCAAATTGGCGGATCAGGTATTCTTTAATAAAATATTGCAGCCCGAAAAATACGATCTCATTCACCTCGGCACTCCTGGATTTGCGTGGGGTAAGATTGGAGTATACGAGGGTGGTGCCTTCAGGGTATTGAAATTTATGTCCTACTTTATAACCATCTTTTAATAAAATCGGCGACATTCTCATGATATAGGGATGTTAAGTTGAAAATTATTTTTTTTGAGCTTGTTATTAAATTTATACAGATCGGGATGCCTGTTCTGCAGCCCTTCTCTTTTAGTACCTGTGTTGATAATATATTCCGAGTCAAGGATCTTCCTCCGGAAATTTCTTCTGTCGATCGTAATATCCAGGATGCATTCATATAGCTCATGCAATTCAGTCATCGTAAACAGGTCATCCAGCAATTCAAATCCAACCGGAAAATACAGGATCTTCGAACGCAGTCGCTGTAACGCCTTTTTAAAAATTTTCGTGTGGTCGAAACCCAGATCCGGCATCTTCCTGCTATCATGCCATTGCACATCATTCGCCATCGTACCGGCAACGACTTTAAACTTCCGCGGATTGACCAGGGCATAATAAGAAACCGATATAACTCTGCCCCGGGGGTCCCTTTCCGGCTCATCGAACGAATACAGTTGCTCCAGATAGACATTGTCCATACCCAGTTTGGTCTTCAGAACCCGCGAGCAGGCTTCCGAAAAGCGTTCCTCCATCTGCAAAAAAGCGCCGGGTAAGGTCCATTTATCTTTAAAGGGCTCTTCTTTCCTGTTGAGCAATAATACCGACAACACATTCTCATGATACCCAAATACCACTAAGTCGATGGCCAGCGCCGGGTTTTTGTAAGCATGGAAAGGTTTCATATTATCTGTGTTTATGTTTTGTTTGCGTTAATATGACGCAAAGTAAGGGTCTTTTTTTGAAAGGAGGAAATTTATGTCTAAAAAAAGCGGTCGGGTGGATTGTTACCCTGGAAGTTGCTGGTTCAAGCCAGCGGTGGAAACAGAAAATGAAGTATAGAGTAGTTGAAAACCGGCAACCATAAACAGTCATTTAACGGGCATGATGCAATAGGGAAAATGCAAACAGTTGAAAACCAACAAGCTGAATAGTTTCGACGCAATTATGATGCAATTACCGAACAATCCGAACAATTACCGAACAATTCAGTTTGGCAGGATATATTTGGCACCCCGCCCTTTGGTCCCAGCCATTTTTAAAATCTTCTTTTTAACAAGATCCTGCAGTTCTTCAGAAGAAACTGTTTGTTTGAGATTACTAATCTTTTGATATTCAGAATTTGTGATCTGCCCTTTTTCTTTAACATATAGCACCCCCCTTACTTGCCTCTCATTCAGACCCAATTTGCGCAAATATTCTTCCGTATATATATCTTTCAGGAAGGTGACTACTACCCCACCCCAGGCTTCTTCAAATACCGGCTCAGGCAACTCCACTTCCTGGCAAGCCGTTATTATTTTTTCAATACCCCGCCCCCAGGATTCTATATAACCCGCACGGAAAAATATCTCTGCAATATGCTTATTGCGTGGATGCGACGAATGCTTTTCCTTTAATTTTTCCAAAGGAATATCAGTAGGTAATTTACCGGGATTCCAAAGCATTAACTTATTATCATATACACTGAGCTGGATGGTGGTGCTTGTGTAGTCTTTATGTACGATAGCATTCAAAACAGCTTCCCTTAATGCTGCTTCCGGGTACTCCAATTTTTCAATTCTTTGGATGCCTTCGTAACTGATCGGTGAAATAAGATACCTTTCTTTAAGCAAGCGTATGATCTTATCCACCATTTCAAAAATGTTGCCTTCAACGGTATCCTGAAATTTTAAATCAGAATCAGAAATACCAAATTTGCCAATTTTAAAATAGCTGTGAATAAAATACCGCATTGGCCTTTTGCCAAATAGAAGAATAGCCGCAGCCTTAAGTTTGCCATCAAGAGTAATTAGATCCAAATTTTTCAATAGGGTAATGATATCATCTTTATCAGCGCCCGGATATATACGCCCACTCCTAATAGCCGCTTTCAGGAATGCGTTTACAGCAGCTTCATCTATTTCCTGAACAGAAACATTCTCTATTACAATATCATCCCAGGTTCTACCAATCTTTCTAAGTAAGAAGTCGTGCAAAGAGGTGCCTTTCAATTCTTGTTTGGTACTGCCACTCCGGTAATGATACGCGCCATGATAAGAAATAGGTACCGTGCTTACCGGGACGTCGATCTCTACATAATGTTTATTTTCCTTCTTATGAAGGTTAACATCTACCATCAGTCCCAAGTGGTTCACGGTTTTATTCGGTATATCGTCCATTAACTTCTTATAATCATCTACCCCAACTACCTCACTACTATCATCAATCCCAATAAAAATTTTTCCACCCTGCGCATTAGCAAAACCAGCAACCCACTTGAGATATTCATCTCTCCAGGATTCCTTATATTCAACATTTTGATTCTCGGTCATAAGTAAGATTTATAACCCAAAGTTAATTTTAATCGGTTTTAATATTTTTTCTTTTTTACATGCAGTCTAGTTATCCGGAAAAAAATTTCAACAAAATGGATCGGTGAGGTGCACCCTTATCGCCGTATAAAGCCCATGGAGAAAGCCGATCCCACTCCAAGAAGGGCGCCGGCAGCCACGTCCGTTGGATAATGCACGCCCAGGTACATGCGGGAATAGCCTACAGAGGCTGCCCATAGAAAGGATGGGGCGATCACATACCATTTGGGATAGGCCTTTGACAGGGAGGTGATGGCGCCGAAAGCCGACGAAGTATGGCCGGATGGAAAGGAATATTCTCCCGGCCGGTATACCGGCCTCAGCTGAATATTGGAGAGGAATGGCCGGGGCCTCTTTACCAGCTTCTTAATGGCATAATCCAGTAAATACGAAACGGCGGTGCTGCTGAAAACGTACCATGCGTTCTGCTTCATATCCGCATCGTTCCGGATCAGTCCCGCCAGGAGGCATCGCCGTATGAAACGCTGCAATTCCATCCTGGCAAGATAGGAAGGCATGGTGTGATATTCCTACATGATCCCATTTATTTTTTCAGCGGCAGGGGTCGGGTTCATGATCCTTCTGTATCCCAATTCTGCGCCGCCGCTCACCGGAAGGATGCTACCCGTAATAAATCTCGCTTTCCCAGATACGAGGAATACACAGGCATCGGCCACTACATCTCCTTCGGGGCAATACCCCAATGCGTGGATGCCGTCCAGGTACTTTTCAATGTCAGCCGCATCATGTTGTGCCTTTCCCCATTCACGCAACATGCGGGTCCAGACACCGGCGGGAGCTACCGCATTCACGCGGATCTTATAAGGCGCATAATCCAATGCCATGGATTTCGTGAGCGCATTGACGGCTCCTTTGGTGGCCGTATAGGCGGCATGGTTCTCCTGCCCGATCTCGCCCACCAGGCTGCTGGTGTTAAGGATACAGCCTTCGGATCGCCGTAAAGCGTCCAGGCCATATTTAGTGGTATAGAAAATGCTTTTAAGATTGATATTGAACAGGGCCTCCCATTCCGCCTCGTCTGTCTCATGCACCGGTTTTGAGGGATGGGCGATACCGGCGTTGTTATGAATAACGTCTATCCTTCCGTACTTCTCCAGGGTTTGCCGGATGGCGTCTTCCACGTCCGATGGTTTGGATACATCACAGAGGATTCCGCTACTCCGGTCTCCCAATAGTTGGATCGACTCGGCAAGAGAAGTGGCGTCATTGGAAACAATGGCCACCTGCGCGCCGGCTTCGATGTATTTCTTTGCGCATTCCAGGCCGATGCCTTTGGAGCCCCCGGTTAGGAAAATGATCTTATCGTCCAGTAATTTCATATAAAGGTCTTTTAAGGTTGTTAGAAGTGTTAGTTTGTGTGGAATACTTCCTTCATATTCGTCCATATTTTTTTCTGCCCGGCCGCCTCCGGCAAAGGGAGTTGTGTCGGATCCGTCTCCTCCCACCAACGCCGGGTCATGCTGTCCTCAGCCATCTTTTTCATATCCCCGTTAAAATCTGCACCCGTATATTCAAAATAGCTGAACAGAAAATAAGCGGAGTCTATTTTCTGCAGGTAGATCGAATAGTTCTGAATGTTGCATTCCTTTATCATTTTTAGAACACCGGGCCATACGGCGGCATGCAATTGTTCGTACCGGGCAATTTTATCGGGCCGGATTCCCGTCACCATGCCGTAACGCTGTATAGCAGCCGGCCGGTCCTTCCCCTTTTTACAAGCTGCTATGTCAAAGAAAAGGACGGTAAGCAGCAGGATAAAAGAAACTGTTCTCATAATGCTATTTTTTACCGGAATATCCAATACAGCGCTACCATCGCCACCAGCAAGATCACGGATAAGGTCTTATAATTACCCAGCCCTTTCCAGCCCCGGTCCCGCAAGGGCTCCAGGGGGGACTTCCAATAGAGCGCTCCGCTTTCCAGGGTGTGCACGACAGGATAGATCCAGGATAGGGTTATCTGCATCAGCAGGCAAACTACAAAAAGGTAAAAGGCGATCATCATAAAGGGGATCTGCGCCAGCCAGGTCTCCGGGTATATTTTGTTCACGGCGTATACGCCGGCGCCCAGGAAAGACCCTATTAACAAGGTGTACTGGGCTGCCTTGGCAGAGGCCCTTCGCCAGAATACTCCCAATACAAAAACACAGGTGATGGGAGGGGCGATATGAGCGATGATCTCATTGATGCCGCTGAAGATGCTCTCGTAGTGATTCAGCAGGGGCAACAGGGCGATAGACAGCACCAGCGCTACGCCGGCTGCGATCCGGCCCATTCTTACCAATTGTCTTTCATCGGCCCCGGGTTTTATCCGGCGGTAGAGATCGAAGCTGACCAGGGTGGAAATGGAGTTCAGCGCGCCGGATACCTGACTCATAAGCCCGGACAATAAGGCTGCTACGATAATACCTACCAGGCCCGTGGGTACCAGCTGCGTGATCATTAACGTGTAGATCCCTTTACTGTTCGTCACGGTATGGCCTGCTGCATCGGTGGTCTGTAAGGCCCGTATATCCAGCAGTCCTTTTTGCGCCAGCGTATAGGCGAAGAGTCCCGGCACGATAAAAATGAATACCGGCAATATTTTTATGAACCCACAGAACAAGGGGCCTACCCTTGCGTGATCTTCATCTTTAGCCCCCAGGATCCGTTGTACGATCGTCTGGTCGGCGCACCAGTACCAGATGCCCAGGACCGGATAACCCAGGAATACGGCGTACCAGGGCAGGCTATCGCCATGCGGCCGCAACATGACCAGTTTGTCCATATGGTGGGTCTCCTGTAAGGTGGCGACCATGGAATGCCAGCCACCCATCCGGGTGAAGCAGGCTGCGGTGATCACTATGGCGCCCGCTACCAGCACGACGGTCTGGATACTTTCCGTAACGACCACAGCTCTGAGCCCGCCGATAATCGTATATACGGCAGTAACGATGGCGATAACGGTGACGCTGGTATACATATCGATGCCAAAAAGCGTTTGCAATACAATACCGCCGGTCAGCAAAGAGAAGGCAATATGAATGAGTATGGCTGACAGGATCGACACAAAGGTCAGCCAGTCCCTGCAGGCACGGTTGTATCTTCTTTCTAAAAAATCAGGTAAGGTGCTGACGCCGCTGCGTATATAGAACGGCGCGAAAAATAAAGCCAGCAGGATCAGGGTAAAGGCGGCCATCCACTCGAAGTTGCCGCTTAACAGTCCGGTATCGAAGCCGCTTTGAGCCAGGCTGACCAGGTGCAGGCAGGAAATATTGGTGGCGAACAGGGCCAGCCCGATCATAGGCCATTTCAATGTTTTGCCTGCCAGGAAATAATCGCTGGATGAAGTCTCTGGAGGGGCGCCGGCGATGTGGAGACCTCGGCCAGGCCGCCTCCGGCGGCTTTTCAGCCCGACCCATAACCCGACGGTGACGATGCCGAGGATATACAGAACACTGATGATGATATCGGGTGTTTTTATCATTGCCCGGAATATTAAAAATTAAGATCGCAACTGCTACCCGGCTCTTGCGGCGTCCGGTATACCCCGCCTTCAATATGCACCGGGTGTATAAAATGCTTTTGCAGATGGGGAATATGCTCCAGGAACAAGGCCTCATGCCCCAGGGTAATATGATTGAATAATACCAGGTGCTGGTGTAACTGTCCCATATCCCCTACATGCGGCACCACGGGGATGCCATATTTCCGGCTAAGCAGGCTGATCGTAATGAACTCACTGACTCCCCCTACCCTTACCGCGTCCACCTGTATAAATCCCGCACACCCTGTCTGCAGATAATTCTTAAAGATTACCCGGTTGGGCACATGTTCGCCCAGCGCTAATTTAACGGGCGCTATGGCATCTGCCAACACCTTATGGGCCAGCACATCGTCAGGGTGCGTCGGCTCTTCGATCCAGTAGGGGTTCATGGCCTGCAATTGCCGGCAGATAGTCAGCGCCCGGGGCAATATCCACTGCTGATTGGCATCCAGCATCACTTTCACCTGGTCGCCTGCTGCCTCCCGCACGATGAACGAACGGCGGATGTCCCGCTCCGGATCAGGCGACCCGACCTTTAACTTCATGGCGGTAAATCCTTCGGCCACCGCTCTGAGCGTATTCTCCCTCACCTTTTCATCCGGGTAGTTAAACCAACCGATGGAAGTATCGTACCCGGGATAACCCTGCTCCAGTATTTTCGTACGCGCTGACCTGCCCGGAGCTTCTCCTTTTATCAGTTGCAAGGCCTGCTCCCTGGTCAGTTCATCTTCCAGGTAAGAGAGGTCAAGCGTATTTACGATTTGTTCCGGTGAAAGATCGGTCAATAATTTCCATAAGGGGACTCCTCTTTTTTTGGCCCAGAGATCGTAACAGGCATTGGTCACCGAAGCCAGTCCCAGGTGAACGACCCCTTTATGAGGGCCCAGCCACCGGAACTGCTGTTCGTTGGAAAGAAGGTTAAAGGTGCTTCCAAAATCGGACATTAATTCTTCGATGTCTTTTCCCTTCAGTTTGTCTGCATAGAACTGTGCTGCCTTACAGACCATATCATTTCCTTCGCCGAGTGTAAAGGCGAAACCGGTGCCTGTAAGCCCGCTGTCGTCCTGTAATTGGGTAACGGCATAAGAATACACAGGGTCCCGGTGTATCGCGTCGCTGCCCGCCCCTTTGCCGAGGGGATACCGGGCATCAATAATGGCTGTTTTGTTTATCATAGTATAATATAATCCCTAATTCTTACTGGCTGCAATGATGGGAAGGTCTTCCGCGTTTTTGTCAAGCTCCAGTACAACTACAGAACTATTGACATCGGGCTGGTCCGGAAGATAAATTTTAAATCCCTCGCTGTTTTGTTCAAACTTCACCTCCCCTCCCTGCATATAATATGCCTTTGTAATCATTGCCTGCGGCAACGCGGGCAAGGACAGCATCGTCATTTTATTTTGAAATACATGAAGATATATCTTATTCCCTCTGCGTGTAGTGGCAAACAGGTCGTTAGGGGGAAAAGGTCCTCCTTTGGTGCCATAGATGCTCTCCCCATATTTTTTCAGCCAGACGCCCATCTCCCTGAGCCTTTGCACCTGCCGGGCTTCCATGCGGCCGTCCATCATAGGGCCGACATTAAACAGGAGGTTGCCATTACCGCCGGCCGTTCGCACCAGGGTCTGGATACATTGTTGGAGCGACTTGACATGATCATTGGGTCTCCAGGCCCATTGGTTAGCGATGGTGATACAACTTTCCCAGGGTTCCTTCATATTCAACTGGCCTATCGTCTGCTCGGGGGTGAGGAAATCCCCTACGGACTGCGGGTCGGACAGAGAGGAGCCGCCTTTGCCAAGCCTGTTGTTGACGATAAGGGCCGGGTTCAGCTCCTTCAGATACGCGTAGATCTCCTTTCCGTCTTCGAGGGTCCAGTATTTCTCCCAGTAACCGTCGAACCACAGCATGAAAGGCTTGTATTTCGTCACGAGCTCTTTCAATTCCATTTTCATTGTCGTGACGAACCGGCCCATGTCCCCCTTTACATTTTTGGTGCTGTCATAAGGGCTTTTGGTGGGATAGTCCGGATCGTGCCAGTCCAGCACGGTAAAATAGATGCAGAAGGTGATGCTCTGGCGCCGGCAGGCCTGTGCCAGTTCTCCCACGATGTCTCTTTTAAAAGGGGAATTGCCGATGTTATAGGAAGAGACAGCCGTGGGCCAGAGGCAGAAGCCGTCATGGTGCTTGGCGGTGATCGTCAGGTATCTCATGCCGGCGTCCTTCGCCGCCTTCACCCAGGCGTCCGCATCGAAGAGGACCGGGTCGAATTCACGGTAGAGGCTGTCATAGTCATTTTGCGCCACTTCGTGGTTGCGGCTCCAGCCGATCTCCGTTCCCCGGAGGGTTACGGGGCCGAAATGGATGAACATACCGAACCGTTTGTCCATGAACGCTGCGATCGGCGTCCGCGAAAGCGGCAGCGTCTGAATGCCGGGGGAGCCGGCATCATTCTGCGCGAATCCGGCTCCTCTGGCGAATAAAAAGACAAAGAGAATAAGAATTTTTTTCAGCATTTCGATCCTCTATTTAGTAGAGTATTCATGGTACGGATAGCCGATTCCTATAGCCTGTTCCAGAAGGTGACCTGGCTCATGTTAGCATATCCCGAATTATCGGTTTTCAAGATCCGGATGATAATAAACCGTATGGGAGGCGGGTTACTGATAAGATCAGCATCGAAAGGCGCTACCCCATCGTCCGTCCGTATTACCTCATTCAACAAGGTCCATCCTTTTGCCTTGACATCCGCGGCCCATCCATTGTTCCCGGGCGCCAGGCTACTGATGGCGCCAGTGGTATCGGCGATCCCCCAGACTTCGAAATCAACGGGGTTATGACAACAGTTACGCCCCGTCTCTTCGATTCGGCCCAGGTTGGCATAGACCTTACCCATATCGAAGGTAATGGTGCCCGGTATTCCCGGAGAGCCGCTGCTATGGAAGATCGTGGGATAGCCCCGGGGCTGCATATTCCCGTCCCATATCCTGGCCAGATAGGTGTTTCCATCATAGGCCTGCAGGTCGTAGGGTAAGTTAATTGTATTGAAGACGCTTTTATCACACATTACGTAAATGAAGATACGTGGAAAAGCGCTATAGGCCGATGTATAAAAAGTGTCTATCGCACTCTTCGCAGGTACAAAGGACGACTGATACTGCACCAGGGTCCCTGCCTTGTATTGGGTCAGTTTAATGGAGTCGCTGGCCGGTGAAAGGTAGCTGAGTACCGTATCGCCATTGGTATTGACATATTTGATACGGGTGGTGATATTGATGGTATCGATCGGCGCCAGGAAATACAAGGTTACGGACGAATCGGGATTAGCAAGATAAGGATTGTTGGTGTTGTAGGGCCGGTTATGCAGGCCTGACTGATAAATAGGGCCATATACCCGCGCATTGTCGATCTCCGTCACGACGGACCGGTTGCCATTCCCATCGTAAGAATAAATAAAGAACGAATAGATATATTCAGAGAGGTTGTTGATAATACAGCTTACCGTATCGGAGGTCTTATGGGAGACCGCATTCAAAATAAGGGAATCCGCATTGTTGTTCCAGTAAACCACGTATTTCGTTATACTGGGGTCGGGGCTGGGGTTCCAGACAAGCATGAGCCGTCCGTTGCCAGGCCGTATGGCCGCATTGCCCACTTTTCCCGGATAGGTGATTTCCGTTCCGCCGAGGAAGGAGCGGTAGTCGGTGGGCTTTTTGCTGCATCCCCAAAAGATGATGAAGCAAACCAGCGGGGCCAGGATATAGCTATAATAATTTTTCATTGTCGTTGTTTTAAATCGTTGTTATCATATAATGCAGGGTACCTCGATTAATTTATCTCGGATCGCCCCAGAATGTCAATTCCTCGATGTTGAAGAAATTATTGGTTAAGGACACATTCTGCAGGCATTCGAATCGCATATACCGCACTTTCGGCAGGGCCAGTGAAAAATTAAAGGAAAACCCTGCATTCCAAAATGCCAGGTCTGCGTTGGTATATTGCGGATTGGGGAGCCCCGAGGGTTTAGGAGGAAGGGTAAAAAAGCCCAGGTTGATCCAACCCTTGGGGCTCGTTCCACCAACAGGGGGAAGACTATTCACATCCGGCATGGTCTCGTCGACAGGCGCGTCGGCCCTGCCCCAGAGCACCCAGGTGAGGGGGGCGCCTGCCTGCCATAACCAATTCCCGCTGCCATCGATACCTCTGTCCCAGATGGTATAACGGCTCAGTTTGGCCGTTTGGCCCATATCAAATGTGATCACGGCCGGCCAGACAAGGGGTTGTATCGGCTGAGCGGTATGGTAACCCGGCGAGCCGGTATTCTTGTCCCATAGATTCTGTATGACCCATCCGAAACCTGTAGCCACATCTGTATTCAAAACATAAGGCTGGAACTTCGACTTATCCATCTGCGCCTCATAGATAGGCACTATATTAGAAAACAGCGTATCGGATATATTTCCCCATTGGTCGGTGATGTATATCCCGAATTGCCTGGATACCGTATCGAATCCCCGCAGGCTGAACGAGATGGAATCCTGGCTGGTATAATGCTGGTCGATGATCTGCAGTTTATTTTTAGCATCCGGGGTGATCGTGATCACACCGAGAGGGGCCTTCATGGGATTGAGGGCAGTGATGTTGACTCCTCCGAAATCCTTTTGAAGGATAACTGTAGGCCGTACTTTCAGGTAGGCCGCAGTATCGGGATGTACAGTTAAGACCAGGGAATCCGACTTTACGTTGGCCCGGGAGACGGTCCATAATGTCACCTTATAATCCTGGCTTTTGGCGAAGCCGCTGACCGTAATGCTATCCGAATAATAAGAGGATTTTGTCTGACGGGTGATCTTATCATTGATATTATACTGGGCCTGTACGTACAAGATGTTTTTGGAATTGGGAAGATTGTACGTGATATAGGCGCCGCCGGAGAAGTTAGTCACCTGTATGTTGGTGACAGGTCCCGGCTTGGTCATATCGGTGGAAACGATGGCATTGTAGCCGTCCGTCTTTTTACAGCCCGGCTGCACAGCCAGTAAGACCAGGAATATCCATCCGGGGATGGCCCCCCGGCGTGTATATCCTTGTGTGAAAAATTTTATCATGTTGAATGTCATAAAAATAATTTAAAGTGCTTAAGCATTTAATAAGGCGAACAGGTTTACCAGTAAGGTGTCTGTACCAGGTTAGGATTGGTCAGGATATCATAGTCCTGTATCGGGTAGAAGTAATTCCTCACGCCGAACAAAGGCTGGAATACATTTACTACCTGGTAGTAACCGCTGACTGTCTTATTGAATACATTCCATCCCTGTATGGGGCCGGTAAGAACGCCCTGGAGTTCCTTCCATCTCCTCAGGTCCCATCCTGCCTGCCCTTCGAAGGCCAGTTCGATCCTTCTCTCCTGGTGGATGATCTGCCGGAGACCTTCTTTCGTACCGGGCTTGCCGGGATTGCCGGAATAGCTGGCCCAGGAAGAAACGACTCCCTGCAGGCCGGCCCTTGCCCGCACCATATCGATATAGTTGTAGGCATCGGCCCCGGGCCCGTTGGCCTCATTCAGGCATTCTGCGTACAGGAGCCAGAGGCCGGTGAGCCGCATGAAAGGCCAGGAGTAACCATACCCTACGCTGGTCTGCCCGAATACCGTTTGCCAAGGCGTTAATTTTCTCGCCCAATAGCCTGTTGAATTATACCGCAACTGATCGGGTGGAGCAGCGTACCCGTTGACGGCATTTACATAATTCTGATTGTTATCGTCCGTAATGCCTGAACCGAACCAGTTGCTGCCATCGAAAGCCACATCGGCATAGTAGCGGGGTTCTCTTTTGAAATTACCCTTGACGGTGGGATATTTATAGTGTATATAGTAGAAATGGGCCGAATCGCCATTCTGCATCTGGTACCGGCCTGAATAGTCCCAGGTATTATCTTCGGCGATGGGCACGCCATGATTCGTATAGAAGATCTCGGATTCGGCCAGCGGTACGGAAAGATCGGAGTACACGGCAAAGACATTGGCCGCCGCATCGGCCGTCACCCGGGGAGATACCATATATTGCCAGCCGAATCGTGGATTCAGGGTCCAGATCTGCTCTGCGTTCCAACTGTCCGTGATAGCGCCCTGGATGGTGAGTAGCTGCCGGGTGCTGTCGGACAGGTGAACGATATTACCGGTTAGTTTTAACTGATACAAGGAGGCGCCTGCCGCACTGGCCGCATCGACAGCCGCCTTACAGGCCGTCAGCGCTTTTTGCCATTTTCCCGCGTCATAGGCAGCCGGGAATAAGCTCGTCCCGCCCTTGCCCTTCCAACTGGCATAATCCGGATTGCCATTGAACAGGGGACTAGCCTGTGTAGCCAGCACTTCTGCCTTTACGGCCAGGGCGATGGTGGAAGTGATCCTACCGGCCTCGGACACGCTGTTCTGGATCACGGCAGGCAGGTCGGGAATGACCTGGTCCAACAGGCCGACCACGTAGCTGAAACAGGAGTCCAGCGATTGTTGTTTGACCCTGACCTGGTCGGTGGTGGCATTGACCGGAAGACTTTTATCCACGATGGGAATAGGTCCGTACATCCGTATTAGCCAATAGTGGAAATAAGCCTTCAGGAATTTTGCCTCGGCGATCCATCTTGTCTTATTGTAGGGTGCAAGGTCCGGTGGTATATTGATATTATCCAGCAGCGTATTACACCTGCGGATGGCCTGCCAGAGATTTTGTCCCTGATTATACCCGTCCCAATAATTCAATATCGGGTTGGCGCTGTTCTGCGTACCCCGCAGGATCTGGAAGCCGGCATCTCCGCCCTGGCCCCCAAGGATCGTCTGGTCCTGGATCGGATATGGGAACATCATTTCCCCGGAAGTCGTGAAGCCTGCGTTCCCTCTTATATCGGCCAGGTTCTGGAGAGTGGCATAACATCCGAAGAGGTATGCCTGGGTCTCATTGGCATTGGAGAAGGCGCTGTTGAGTGTAGCGACATCGTCGGGGACGACATTCAGGTACTTCTTACAGGAAGAAGAGAATAGAATAACAGGCAGCAAAATTATCAGAAATATATTTGCAATCGTCTTCATGGTGATATTATTAAAGGTTGACATTGATCCCTACGTTGAATACCTTTTGGATGGGGTAGCCGAAGCCCTGGCCCGCCATTTCCGGATCCCATAATTTGAAATGGCTCCAGGTTACCAGGTTCAGGCCGTTGAAATAGATACGCAGGTTATCGAGGTACATGCGCCTGGCCATCGCCTTGGGAAGGGAGTAACCCACTTCCAGGGATTTCAGCCGTAAAAAACTGCCATCGCGCAACCACCAGGTACTCTGCTGCTCGTTATTGACATTATCATAAGTAGAGAGCCTGGGCCATAATGCATATAAATTCTGGTTCTCTTCGGACCAGTGATTGTCAGCATAGGCCTTCAGCACCTGCCCATTACTCGCGAAAGGCGCCGTGCCATAAACACCATAATACCTGTTATCGACGGAGGTGGGATTGATGAAGAAGGATTCCCTGGCAAGTCCCTGGAAGAAGGCATTCAGGTCAAAACCCTTATACCCGACGGAAAAGCCGAAGCCATAGATGATCTCAGGGGTAGTGGGAAGTCCGATAGGCACCTGGTCGTCCTGGTTGATGATGCCATCCTTATTCACGTCCCTGTATTTGATATCACCACCCCGGGGCTGGCTGGCAGAGCCGAATGACTGGGAAGGCGAGTTAAGGGCTTCCTTATCGTCTACGAAAAGTCTTTCGGCAATGTACCCGAAGGGCTGATTGATGGGCTGGCCGGACTGGGAACGGTAAGGATATTTATACTGCGGCTCTTCATAATGACCATATTTGCTGGAGGTGACCGTAAGATTTCCCAGTACGGAAGCCCAAAGGTTCTTCGAGATGGTCTGTTTGTAATCCAAATGCAGGTCCAGCCCCTTGGAATAGGCAGTACCCACATTGGCTTTGATGGGAGCTTCCAGCCCGTCAGTGACGGGAATATAACTGCGGCTCTGCAGGATATTATACCGGTATTCGTGGTAGATCTCGGCTATGATATTAAGATTTTTTAATATGGTCAATTCCAGGGCCAGATTGCTCTTCTTGGAAGTCTCCCAGGTGACGTCCGGGTTAGGATAGTTCAGTATGGCCGTACCATTGAGACTGACGGAATTATTGGTGCCAAAGCTTGCCCCACCCCCACCACCGGGCACTACCCCGGAAAGATAATAAAACCGGGTGTTGTCTATATTGTCATTGCCCACCAGGCCATAACTGCCCCTTAGCTTTACACGGGTCAGGATGGTCGAGATATTGTGGTCTTCCCAGAATTTTTCATTCGAGACGACCCATCCCGCCCCGATGGTCGGGAAGAAGCCGTACCGGTGCTGGCTGGAAAAACGTTCGGAGCCGTTGTACCCGAAATTACCTTCCAGGTAATACCGGCTGGCATAGGAATAGGTGAGCCTGCCGGAGACGCCCAGGTTACGGTAAGGCAGGGAATATTGCAGGGAAGGGTTTGCATTGTTGGGATCCACGGCATTCGCATTCAAGGTCTGCTCCCGGGTACCCACCAGCGTGGCGCTGATATTGTGCTTGCCGAAGCTGTGACTATAATCCAGATTACCCATCATGTAGATATAGGTAGTGACGTTCTTCGTGCCAGGATAATAGCTGAGGAATTCCTGGGCTGCGCCGGGCTGGTTGTTCAACCAGGTAAGCGAATATTGTTTGGAAGCCGGATCGTAATTCTGGATGTTGTAATAGAACGGTTTGTAGGCACGGCTGAGATCGAAATAGGAATACCGGTTGGTGCTGAAAAGCCCATGAAAATTCAAGCCTTTGGTAATAAAGTCAAAGTTCTGGTTCAGCTCGAACTGGGCGGACATCCTGGATTCTGAAAAACTTTTATAGCCATGCATCTCGTCGGCATAGGGATTGTCCTGCAAACCTCCTGTGGTCAATACGGAGTTGCCGAATAAAATGTGCTTGGCCAATAAATTGGCGCTGTCGGGAGGATAAAAGGCCGGGAAAGCAACGGGACTGGTATGCAGCGCCCGATCATAGAGGTCAGTGGCAAAGCCGGACTGATCGTCGGTGATAGGTCCCGTATAATCATTGAAATTACCCCAGAGGCGAACGACCACTTCGGTCGTTTTGGAGATCTTCATATTGACATTGGAGCGCAATTGATAATTCTCATATTTCATGCCCGAATTAAAATTATTCACGGGGTTGACCTGCAAAATCCCGTTATCCCTGTCGTAGGACCCCGATATATAATACTTCGTAAACTCGGTTCCACCACTGAGGCCAAAATTGGCCCTGTTGGTAGTGGTCTGTTTTTTGAACAGGGTGGTCATCCAGTCGGTGGCAGGGTATACATAAGGATTGTAACCCGGGGTATGGTTCATCGTTGCCTGCGTACCTATGATCTGGTTGGGCGTGAATTGCGGAGTAGCCAGCGGGTCCCGGGTGGTGAGGGCCTCGTTGTACATCTTCATATAGGTGACGGGGTCGGCCAGCTGAACGTTCTGCGTCGGTTTGGACACGGAATTCTCATAACGCAGATTTATTTTCGCCTTGCCCGGCTTGCCTTCTTTTGTGGTGACGAGGATCACCCCGTTGGCGCCCCTTGCTCCATAAAGCGCAGCGGCGCTGGCATCCTTTAAAATGGCAAAGCTGGCGATATCGTCCACGTTCAGGCGGGCCAGGTCGTTGGCGCTGAGCTCGATATTGTCTACGAGGATCAGCGGGCTGGCGCTATAGCCGAAAGTGGTCACCCCCCGGATAAAGAACTGGGCGTTGTCCCGTCCCGGCTGGCCTCCGCGCTGGAACGAAATCACCCCGGCGATCTCCCCGGCCATAGCATTGGTCAGGTTGCTGGAGGGGGTCCTCAGGAGCTCGGGATTGACGCTGGTGACAGAGCCTACGATGGCTTCCTTCCGCTGCTTCTGCCCGTACGCGGTAACGATGACGGCGTCGCCCGCAGCGGCGATCTGGAGCACGGCATTGATCGATCTTTGTTCTGCCGAGACCTTGATCTTATAATCGGCATATCCTACGTAGGAAACAACGAGGACGGTGCCGGGATCCACGTCCAGGATGAACCGGCCATTGGCATCCGAGGACGTGCCGACATTTCTTTTGGTCAGGGCGAGAATACTCGCGCCTTCGATCTTTTTTCCTGCGGAGTCGGTAATGGTGCCGGTAACGGTGATTTTAGGGGTGCCCGCCGGTTTGGGCGGGGCCTGGGAGAAGGCATCCAGGGTAGAGATCGACAGGAGGAAGACGATCAAATACTGGTATCGCCTGAACTTTTTCTTCATAAACAAGCATCGTTTTGGTTAATTAAATCAAGCAGTGCAAACTAAGGAGGACCAAGCCTCCTGGCAAACCTGTAATAATGACATCAAAAATAGAACTTCGGGATGCCGGGGAAAATAGGTTATTCGTTTATTTTGATGGATTATTCGATGATTTATTTATCTTGGCATTCTAAACGATGCCGATGCCACAACCAAAAGAACGCCACAGGCGTTCCGCACGAAGCGCCATTATTAATGATAGGCCGGAGACGAATTACGTTCCGGACCATTCGTCTCCCGGCAAGAAAATCCGGGATGGATTCCAGGGAGAGAGACTGATCAGCCTGCCGGATTCCGTATGGAAGAACGCTATCAAAGCCAACCCTGTATTAGGTCAGCTCTATGTCACTCATATCGGTTATTTCCCCAAAGCAGCCTTCCATTACCGGGAAAGGAAGAACGGATGTGTGGACAATATCCTGATCTATTGTCTCCGGGGGAAAGGCTGGTATATTATAAAAGACAAACGTTTTGAAGTGGGTGTCAATGAATTCTTTATCCTCCCGGCCACCCGTGAACATGTACGATATGGTGCGGATGAGGAAGACCCATGGACTATTTACTGGGTTCATTTCAGCGGAAAGGACATGGATACCTTCAATCGTTCTTTCGGGATCGGTCTGTTGGACGGTGCCCACCCCATCACTTTCAATGAAAAAGGCCTTCAGTTATGGGATACGATGTATCAAAACCTGGAGATGGGCTATAGTAAAGAAAATCTCTGCAATACCAATCTCTGCCTCTACCATTTCATTGCCACTTTCCTGTTCCCTGACAAGCATCTGAATGAGAAGAAACAGGACACGAAGGATATGATCAATGAGACGATCCTCTACATGCGAAAGGATATAAGCGCCCGGCTGACTATCGAGGACATGGCCCGGAAGAATAATCTCTCGGCTTCTCATTTTTCAAGCCTGTTCCGAAAGGCGACCGGCATGTCGCCCATGGATTATTTCATTCACCTTAAATTGCAAAAAGCTTGTTTGCTGTTATATTCCAGCGAAATAAAAATAAAAGATGTCGCTTTGACCGTAGGGTATGAAGATCCCTATTATTTCTCCCGGCTGTTCAAAAAATATTTGAATCTGTCGCCGGATCAATACAGGATTTTGAGAAGAAAGGAGACGTAAGGCGCCTAATGCCCCGTAATCACCCCCTCCAGTTCTTCCAAAGTCTTCCCCTTGGTCTCTTTTACATTTATCCAGATGAATACCAGGCCCAGTAAGCAGATAACGGCATAAATGTAGAACACGCTATCCTTCAGGAGTTCGAAGAGGATGGGAAAAGTAAAGACCAGGATAAAATAGGCGGCCCACAAGCTCAGTACTGCAATGGAAGTAGCCGCTCCCCGGATCTTATTCGGGAATATTTCCGAGATGAGCACCCAGGTGACGGGCGCGAGCGAAATGGCATAGGTTCCGATGGCTGCCAGCAGATACCAGGAGACCTGGGCGGACCCGGCCGCTAACATACGGGCTACAATAACGTACAGGATCGCCAGCCCGCCCGCGCCTGCCAGCATCAGGGGTTTGCGGCCCAGCCTGTCCACCAGCATCATGGCCAGCAGGGTAAAGGCCAGGTTGACGCCGCCGATAAACACGGTCTGCAGGAGCTGTCCGTCCTGTGGCACGCCGATACTTTGAAAGATGCGGGGAGCGTAATTGAATACCACATTGATGCCGCACAATTGTTGAAAAACCGCCAGCCCGATGCCGATCAGCACGGCGGGGAATACGGCCTTTCCGAAAGCAGCCCGGTAGCTCATCTTGTTGTTGCCGGACATCGACCGGGTAATGGTGGCCAGGGATAACCGGGAGTAATCCGCCCCTCCTATCTTCTCCAGGATAGGCATCGCTCTGTCAGCCCGCCCTACGCTTACCAGCCAGCGAGGGCTTTCCGGCAACCATAAAGCGCCCATAAAAAATAAAGCGGCGGGGATGGCTCCCAGGCCGAACATCCAGCGCCAGGCGTCTTCGCCGACCGTACGCAGGCCATAATTTACCAGGTTGGTAATTAAAATCCCGATCACCACCGTCAATTGATTGATGGCAACCATGCGGCCCCGCAAATGGGCGGGAGAAATTTCGGCGATATACATGGGAGAGAGCATGGATGCCATTCCTACCCCGATGCCTGCCATAAAACGGGCGCCTATAAAAAAAAACCGTCCCGGGGCCAGGGACATGGCCAGGGAAGAAATGCAAAAAACAGCCGCCGCCAATAACAATCCTTTTCTGCGCCCGTATCGATCGCTGATTGTGCCGGCCAGGAGGCAGCCTGCAATGGCGCCCAAGGCCAGGCTGCCCGTAGCAAAACCTTCCCAGTAGGCATCCAGCCCGAACTGATCCCGTAAAAAGGGCAGCGCTCCGGTGATGACGGCGAAGTCAAAGCCGAACAGATAGCCACCCAGGGCAGAGATAAAAGATATTCCAAGGATATACCGGTTATTGAAGGACGAATGGGGCATAGCTGATGGTTGATGATCGAATGATTTTTGATCGAAAGGCGATCGGCGATCAATAGATGATCGGCGATCGTTGTTAAAATTTATTTCACGTCAAACTCAAAAACGGTGGTGGCCCGGTAGGTATCGCCCGGCTCCAGGATGATACCCGGGAAAACCTTATGGTTAGGGCTATCCGGGAAAGCCTGGGTCTCCAGGGCCACTGCGCCATGCTGCCGGTAAGGTTTCCCATCGGGTGCGTGCAGGCTGCCATCCCACCAGTTGGCTGTGTATACCTGGAGTCCCGGCCGGTCGGTAGTCACCCGGAGCCTTCTTCCCGTGGAAGGATCATAGAGTTCGGCGGCCGGCGACAGTCCTCCCGGAACCGGCGATGGCCCTCCCGGAAGTTCGCCGTCCAAAACATAATTATGATCCAATCCCCTGTCCAGTGGGAATCGGTCGATATGATCTCCTATTCTTTGGGGGACCGAAAAATCCAACGGGGTTCCCGCGACCGGAAGGATCTTCCCGGTAGGAAGGTTGTTGCCATTCTTCTCTGTATAGTTGCCCGCATGGACTTTTAAAAGATGGTCGGTGATCAGTGGATTGTCAAATCCTGTCAGGTTGAAATAAGAATGGTTGGAAAGATTTACCGGCGTTCTTTTATCGGTCACGGCGGTATACTCCATCCACAATTTATTGTCCGGGCTCAATACGTATTTCACCTGTGCTTCCAGGTTGCCCGGATAACCTTCTTCCCCATCCCGGCTGGTATAGGAGAAGGCAACTCCTACTTCTCCTTCTGTGTGGATCACGCCGGCAATATCCCATATTTTCCTGCCAAAACCTTCGAAGCCTCCATGGAGGTGATTGGCTCCGTCATTCAGCGACAGCTGAACGCTGTGGCCGTCCAAAGAGAATTTCCCCCCGCCGATCCGGTTGATCGTCCTTCCTACCACACAGCCAAAATAATAAGGATTCCGTTGATAATCTCCCGGCTCTTCAAATCCTGCCACTATATTCTTTCTTACTCCTTCCCTGTCGGGAGTATGAATAGAAGTAATAATGCAGCCCAGGTTGGTGATACGCACCACGGTATCTCCGTTTCGGAGGGTGATCCAATATACGTCCTTCCCCCGCAGTTGATCATAAAGGGTACCCGAATAAGCCGACGAAGCAGGTTCCTGTGTAATATCTAGCATGCCATACCTTGTTTTAGCGCCTCTTCAAAGAAAGGGAACATTTGTAAATAGACAGCGGCTCCCTGGTGATTGGCATCCGATTGAATGACTGCCTGCAAATATTTTTCAGCCATCGTAAAGTCACCCAGTCCCAGATGTCCCAGGCCGATCAGGTAGTTGCAATGTGTTTGGTTACGTGCATTAATATCCTGGTCAAAGACGAGCATGTCCGGCAGAGAGACGGCAAAATAGTCAATGGTGATCTTGTCGTTCATATGCTGCCGGCCAAATTCAATAAATTGCCCGAAAATATTCCGGGCTTTCTCCGGTTCATGGAGTTTTAGCCATGCCAGCGCCTGGTATATGATCTTGTCGGGCTGGGGGTCATTATAATAGATCGCCTGCACGGGTTTGCTGATCCCTACTATGGCCTGCCGGAATTTTTCTATGGCTTTTTCGGGCATCTCCCACCCTTCGTACACACATCCCAGTAAGTAATCGGCATCATTCTCCGGCGCTCCATAGAGCTTGCCTTCCCCCAGGTGCGCCGGATAGGACCGGGTGGCAGCCAGCAGATCGAAGGCCCGTTGAAACTCCCGCTGCGCCAGGGCCTGTCTGGCCAGTTCAATATGGCAAAGCAGGTATTGGCCTACGACTTTGCCTTCACCTCCTTCCCAGGGATGGAATTTCCGGGCTGCCAGTAATTCCTTCGCCTTTTCGTATTGCTGAAGATTATTGTACAGGGTTACTCTTTCCAGGTAGAGATCGTCCCTTTCGTTTACCAGGAGAGGATACTTTTCCAACAGGTTCAGTCTTTCTGCGAAGGGCCGGCCGGTGATCTTGTATAGCTGATCCAGTTCCATCAATACCCGGGAGTCGGAGGTATCCAGGGAGAAGGCTTTTTCCATGTATTCCACCGCTCGGTCCTTTCTACCCAGCTTGTTATAAGCCGCCAGGGAAAGATTGCGGAGGACGGTAGGAAAATGATTGTCCATCTGTGCGGACTTCTCCCAGTTTGCGATCGCCTCGGGGTACTGCCGTTTGTCATACCAGAAATTTCCCAGGTAGTAATGGGCCCGTGCATCGGTTGGATTAAGCAACAGGGCGCTCTGCAGTATCAGCACTTCTTCTATTTTGTTGGGGAAAACACCTTGCGGGCTTTGTTGGGCTGCTTGCAGATAGAAAGACAAGGCATCTTCGCCACGGCCATCCTGTAGGGCAAACCATCCTTTATAATAAGGGATGAGCGTAGGCAGCAGCTGCTTGTCTTCGCTAAATATTTTCAATACTTGTCCCGCTTCTTCATAAAGTCCGGCCTGTGCATAGTCCAGCGATAGTTCCAGATAGTTCTGTAAAGCATCCCGCATCAGTCCCTTAAATGTTGTGAGGGCGTTGGCGGCGGACGGCTCTTTGCTTTCGTGCTTATGAAGCAGGTAAATTTCGAAGAGACAACCGAAATTGAATGGGTCGATCGTTAATGTCTCTTGTATGAAGGCCGCACGGGCGGCGACGGAAGCTCCTGTCTTACGCAACAGGGCAGCTTTTAATTGGCGGGCGGAAGGGCTGTGGTAATTGCGGGCCAGGGATTTCTCCACGAGGACCAAGGCATTTTTCCAGTTTTTGTTCATGGCGGCAATCCGGGCCAGGGCCAGAAACCCGTTGTGTTGCCAGGCATCATTCCAGGTGGCCTTATAAAAAGCCTCGTATGCTTCTTCCAATCTTTTTTGTAAAAGTAACGACCATCCAAGATTATAATAAGGTTCCCCGTCATAAGGGTTGGGATTCCGTTGGGTGATCGTCCGGATGGCCGTGCGGAAATAGGGTTCGGCTTTTTCAAATTGCCCTCTCCGTAACAGCAGCAATCCCAGGGCATTATTACAACGGATATCCCCGGGGCTTCTTCTCAGGGCCTCTTCATAATAATCTACCGGATTAAAAGTAGCATGACGGTATTGTTCGAGATGGAGTCCATTCAGGTAAAGGTCTTCCACCTGTTCGATCTCTGCGGGCAGTTTGGCTGCGGTAGCCGCGGGGGGGATCTCCTTTTTCCCAGCGGGTTCAGGCTGATAAGATACCAGGGTATTTCCATCGCTATCCGTGACGACGACCTTCCAGTCTTCGGGCAGTCCTTGTGCGCCGGATAATCCATGGCCGCCGGGTGATCCTTCCTCTCCGGATGCCCCTTTCGATGCCGGCATGAAGGATTCCAGAAAGACCTCGTAAGGGGAGATCGTGGTCCTGTATTCTTTTATCAATGCGTCATTCTTATATACGCTCACCCGGGCATTGTCATATACGGAAGTGGTATACACTTTTATGAGCAGGCTCTCCCCTTCCCATTCCAGGTTGAGCATGGCTTCTTTCGTAGCGTTCTTCACCATGCCTACCTGCGTATAGGGCATGAAGTATTGTTCGAAGGTCTTCTCTTCGTTGGGTTGCAGCCAGGAAAAATCCGGCTGGTTATCCGTGAACACGCCCGTCATCAGTTCAATATAGGGACCGTCTTCGTCCGTCAGGTTGCGGTCCCAGGCCTGTCCGAAATCGCCATTGCCCCAGGTCCATTGTTTCTTTCCGGGTGAAAGGTGATGATCGGCCACATGCAGCATGCCCGCCTGGGTATCGTTCTCATAACACCCCATAAAATCGTATTTCGAGCGGATAGCCATATATGAGGTAGGTACGGGAATATTGGCATAGCGGGAAATATCCGTACCCGGTGCGTAGTTGACTTTATAATAGGTGCCGGTGGCGATCGGAAAATCGGAGACATCTCTTTTGCCGTGGTCGAAAACGGCATATACGTCCGGAGGAAATACGGACTGGTAATGGTCATTTACTTTTACCGCCGGGTTAGCCCACCAGAGAAAGGTCTGCGGGAAGGGTGTTCGATTGAATAGTTTCCCTTTGATCTCCAGGTAGGCCTTGTCTGGATATAGGGTAAATCCGGCCATTCCTTTGGTCCGGAACATCAATTCTATTTCATTCACCCAGACGGTCTTGCTGCCGTCGGTATTTTCTTCGATGGTGAAGTCGACGGGGCTGTACGTGCTGGGCCGGTGGTGCTGGGGCCAGTTAAATTCTATTCCCCCGGAGATCCAGGGTCCGGCCAGCCCTACCAGGGCCGGCTTAATGACCTGGTTGTAATACACGAAATCACGCTCTCTCACCTTATCGTATGCCCGCTGTACCCTGCCGCCCAATTCCGGCAATATCATGATCTTCAGGTATTCGTTTTCCAGAAATACGGCTGTATATTCCTGGCTGGTCTTTTGGTCGGCGATCTGTTCGATCACGGGATGAGGGTACACGACTCCGCTGCTGCCCTGGTATACTCTTTTTTCCAGGAATAGGGGGTTTTTCTCAGGCTGGCCGATCTTGTAGGTGGGGATGGAGATCTTCTCCACCCAGGCTTTTGCTTCCATAGCTATTAATTTGTTTCTCGAATAATCTTTACCAGGTAGGCATCTTTTTCCGGTACGTTGAGGGAAACAGTATCCTGGCCATTCTCAACGATGCCCAGCACCGTATCGGTCATAAAATCCTTCAACACATATTTCCCTTTGGGCAAGTTCAGGATTTCCAGGCTGATATCTTTTTTGAATTCCTGCTTGTTACTGAAATTGAATAAGGCCAGCAGAGGGGGGGCAGCATTGCCTCCGGCGGCCCCGGCCTTCAATGGACCCACGTCTGAAGGATCGGGCTTTAAATAAAAAGCGAGTTGTTGGTCGAAACTGTCCCCATCCGCGAACTGCAGGGGGGTAAAGGCTTTGGGGTGGCTGAAAAAAGCGCATACAGATGGATTGTTCAGGAATTTCCGGGCCCTTTCCGCCGCCAGCGGCTGCCGGAAATCCGATCCGTCTCCCAGGATGCTGCCCATCGCCATCATGGCATAGATCCTTACTTTGATCTCCTGCTCGCTGAGATCAGGATTCTTCTGAAAATTTTTCATAATACACACATCCAGGTTGGTATAGGGCCAGAGGGTCCCTTGTACCCACCACAGATGAGAGCCTGTCGCCATAGAGGCTTCCGTGCTGCCCCAGTTTGGAAATCCCGGCTGATCATCCCTCAGATGGGAGTATACGTCTGTCGAGACAAAACGGGCATGTGCATATTGGTGGGGGAACATGGGAGAGATCGCCTGGGTGATAAATATATCCGGCCCCAGGATGGAATCGATCAGGTGTTTGAGCATTTTCATGCCCTGGTTGTATGCCTGCATGCCGGAGCGCACCGAAGGGTCATAGCGGGAGGAAGATTCCAGAGCCCCGGCCGTTAAAAAGTCGATCTTGAGAAAGGTGGCATTAATGGCTTTAGCCTTTTGCAGCTGTTTGATAATAGAGAGCCGTGTAGCCGGATGCGTAGGGTCCAGCGGAAAGGCCCCCCAGTCTCCGTCCTTATAGGCGATGGGGTTATTGTCCTTGTCTTTCAACACCACATCCTTCAGGTTATAATCCGTGCCGGCGACGGGTGTCCTGTCCATAGCATTTCTCCAGGTCCAGACGGCAAAGGGGATGAAATAAAACCCCATCTGCTGATGCTGCTTCTTCCCATATTTACTCAGAGAGGCCAGCAGTTCGGTGGTATAAATGGATTGGTCATAGGAATCGATGCTCAATACAGGGGCTGCATAGCGATTGAAATTATCCAGGGTATGGATATAATCGGAAATTTTTCCCACCCCTGCCGGCATCATAACCTTCTCATATCCCAGCACTCCTTCTACGCCAAAACTGTTCCAGTAGACCGGCGCATAGCCCTTCCAGGAAAGTCTTCCGTTGATCCGGGCATTTATATCTCCATAGCCGGTAAAAGCGGGTCGAACATCCTTCATCCCGCATATATATATGAGTGGGGAATGAACGGTGGGGCCTGTCATCGTTCCATGGGGCGCGTGGTCATGGGTGCCGTCCTGACCTCCGTAGGCATGAGGCAGGGAGGGGTCGTCGGGGGTAGCTACGCCGCCGAAGACGTTGAAGGAATCGATCTGTCCTTTATCGGCTCCCGCCCGGTAGGCGATCCCGGTCTTCCAGAAATCATGCGATACGCTGCCGATGACCAGCCCGGAGAGGGAAGCATTGTCGTAGACGGAGCAGACCTCGTAGCTGATGCCCGAGACGCCGGCGGCTTTCGATGACGAGCCGGGGCTTTGCTCCGGCCCGACGGGCCATTTGCGTTCCACGACGCCTACCCAGTCGTCATTGTCGAAGGGGACGTCCAGGATCCTTGGCTCACTGCCGGGAATGGACAACCGGCCGTTCTGAGCGGGAAGGACGGCGATAGGTGCAATATTCCGTGTCTCCGACAAGGGCCCCTGTCCGGTCAAACGGCCGGCCTCCGCATCGATCAGTATATACGGGTGACCGGCATACAGGGTAATATGCTGCAGCAGGTATAGAGGCTGCCGTTCATCCATGTGTTTGATATTGATGCGCATGCCCTTACCCAAACTATCCTCTATTGGGTCGATGCTATAAGGATGCTGGCTGCAATCGGTGGCGGTCAGGCGGCCCGAATGGATATCCTCCACATAAGCCACGGTATTGTCCAGGGTGATGCCGTTAGCAAACCGGTAATTGAGTTTCCCGGTGGTCGTATTTAGGATCACGGCCACCTGGGAATTGGAAAGGACTACGCTATCATTGTATTCATGGACGGTCTGGGCCTCCGAAGGCTGGTGCAGCAGGCTCAGGAATAACAGGGCGAATATGGAACGACGAGTTTTCATGCAAAATTTTCAATTTAAGTGGTTGCATGCCATCCTCAATAGCCTGGATTTTGGTCCGTCAACGACAGGGCCGAGTTGGTCTGCAATTCGGCCAAAGGTATCGGATACAGGGTATTGTGGGCCGATATATTTTGGGCGGGATGGGCGTCCCCGGTTCCATTGATGGGTACATAATGAGCCCTTGGATTATTATGGAGCTGTACCCTTGCCACCAGTGTGCCTGTCCTCTTCAGGTCGAACCAGCGCCAGCCTTCGCCGCCCAGTTCCCGCATCCGCTCGTCCAGCAATTCCGCCCTCAGTTCCGCCTGTGTGGGGGTCCTGCCCCAGGCAATTTCGAGATTTTGCAGGCCCGCCCGGTTACGCACTTTATTAAGCGGGACCAGGGCTGGAGCTGCCTGTCCCCCTTCGTTGAGCACTTCCGCATACATGAGGTACACATCGGCCGCGCGCAGATAATACAGGTTCTTGCCTGAATTGTAAATATCTATATCGGAGCTGCTGATATCATATTTCTTAATAGTAGGCAGTCCCGGGTCTACCCACCAGTCCATGGTGTTGCCGCTACCATCATAGCGATGGGGCCAGATAGAAGCTAAATATCTTTTGTCATTTGCCTGATCGAAAACCGTATCGGAATAATAAGCAGTGGTCGTGACCACGGTGCCGCCATAACCAGGAGTATGGATGTTGAATGCCTCACCGGAGATACCCGGGCCGGCATAGGAGCCAAAGAGATTTTGCAAGCCCTGTGTATTATTGGGGTCGGTCGAATACTGGATCTCGAAAAGCGACTCTGCGTTATTCTCATGCTGACCGTCAAAAAGCTGGGTATAATCTGCCAATAGGGTCAGGCTGTTGCTGTTCGTCAGATCCTCAAACTGGGTCTTCGCGTCGGCGTAATCTCCCTGGGTAAGGTATACTTTTCCCAGCAAACCTTTGGCTGCTTCGATGCTGGCGCGGCCGATGCCCGGATTCTTGCTCCTGGCCCAGCAGTTGGCGATGGCAAATGTAAGGTCGTCGACAATTTGAGCATAGACATCCTTGGCCGGCGTGCGCTTAACGCCTGCGGAGAAGGGAGTAGTTTCCAGGCGCAAAGGAATATCTCCGTAGAGCTGGACGAGATAAAAATAAAAGAGCGCCCGCATGAATTTAGCTTCTCCCAGCAACCGGCTTTTTACCGTAGGGTCTGCGATCGTTGCGCCGGGAATGCCCAGGATGGCGGAATTCGCATTGGCAATCCCCAGGTAACAATCCTGCCAGAATCCTGACAGCTGATAATTCTGGCTGCCGAATTTAAGATCGTATACGTCCAGGCCGGTCACATTCGCCCAGTAATCGCCATAGCCCTGGGATTGGTAAGTGCAGCGGGCTTCATCCGTGCCTACGATGCCGATCAGCGCATAATCCGATTTTTTCAAGGTCTGCAATTGTGTATAGATACCAGTGACGGCGGCCGTGGCGCCTGCCTGGTCCTTGAACACCTGGGTCTGGCTGACAAAAACCTCAGGGGTATAATTCAAGGTTTTTTTGCATCCGGCGGCAAGCAGCAGCAAGCCTGCTAGAGACGCTGCCAGTCCTATTTTAAATATATAGCGAGGGAACTGTTTCATAAATATATTTTAAAGAATTATAGCCCTAATTTTAAACCAAGCAAAAAGGTCCTGTACCTGGGATAGTTCTCCAGCTGCGTCGGGTTGCCGTTATCCGGGTCCAGTCCTTTGTATTTGGTGAAGAGGAATGGCTCCGTCGTCTGGAAGTAGACGTTCAGATTTCTCAGCTTCAATTTTTGCGTCACGCTGCCCGGGATATCATATGCCAGGGAGATACTCTTTATCCGAATGTAATCGCCTTTCTGGATGGAGTAGCTGGAACCCTGACCAGGCCCTCCTGGCAAAGGTTTCAGGGAAGTTCCGAAAATATTCGGCCTGGGAACGTTGGTATGGGTATTAGTCGGCGTCCAGTAATTACCGCCTTCTTTCGTCACATTGCCCAAACTGCCGTACCAGGAGTTATAATACGTGAGGTTGGTATAGGGCAGGTTGTTCAGCTGCTGACCATACTCATAAGAAGCGAGGACGGTGAGTGCCACGGCTTTGTAGCGGAGGTAGTTCCAGAAGCCGCCCCAGCCACCAGGGATATTGTATCCCACGATCGTCTGGTCCTGCGGGGTTATTTTGCCGTCGTGATTGATGTCCTTTATTTTAATATCACCTGGTTTACCATTGGGGTTTAAACTAAAGTCATCGCCTGCCTGGTAGAGGCCGTCATACACATAGTTGACCAATACGCCGCTGGGTGGCTCCCCTACCCGCAAAGAAAGGCTGATCGAATCTCTTCCCGGCAACAGGGAAGTGATCTTGCTTTTGTACTTCGACCAGTTGAAGGTCATTTGCCATTCGAAGTTCTTTGTCTTTACCGGGGTAGCCTGGAAGTTGATATCGATCCCTTTGGTGTTCATGGCGGCTACATTGATCTGCTCATTATAGAACCCGGAAGAGGGGGCCAGTGTAAAAGGCAATAGCAGGCTGCTGATATTTTTATTATACAGGTCCACGCTTAATGACACCCTGTTGTTCAGGATGGCAAGATCCATACCCAGGTTGGTCTGATGCTGGCGTTCCCATTCCAGGGTCGGGTTGCCGGCCGTGCCGCCTACCTGGTATCCGCTGGTGGCGTTGGAGCCATTGAAAGGATATTGTGAATTATTATACCGGGTGTAAATGGCATCATAGGGAAGATTCTGATTACCGATGAGACCGTAACTGGCTCTTAGCTTCCAGTCACTCAAGACTGTCTTGAGTTTATAACCAAGGAAGGGCTCCTCGATAATGCGCCAGGCAACGCTGGCAGAAGGGAAGAAGCCGTATCGGTTGTCGGGGCCGAAACGGGAGGAACCGTCCCGTCTGCCGGTCAGGTTTAAGATATATCGCTGTTTGAATTTATAAATAGCCCGAGCCAGGAAGGACTGAACGATCCAGCCATCATAGCTCGTATTATCCTGGGTCTTGATGCCCGCGCTGCCCATATTCTTGAACGTGAGCAGGTCGGTGGGGAATTGCGTGCCCTGCATATCCATGGCGGTATTCTCCCTGCGTTCGTAGGTGGCTCCGCCCAGCAGGTTCAGGTCATGGTCACCTTTGGTAAACGTGTAGGTGGCTGTATTTTCCCAAAGCACATCGGTCGATTTGGTATTATAGACTTCAGCCTGGCCATTGGTAGAAAAGCCGGCGCCCGTATTTCTCGGGTTGTAGGTATCGCTCTCGCTGTTGAGCAGGTCGGCGCCGATGCTGCTGCGGAGCACCAGGTTCCTGATGGGCGTCACCTCTAAGTAAAGGTTGCCGAAGGTCCTGTTGGAAGTGTAGTTGGCCACAGAGTACAAGTCCGATGTCACCGGGTTAATGATGGTTAGCGCACCCGTGCTAATGTCCGTGATCACCAGGGGGGCGCCGGTGGAATCATAGATGGGCATCAGCGGGCTTTGGGTAAGCGACTGCTGGTAAACGCTGCTGTGGACGCCTTTGGTGAAGTTGTGGTCCAGGTTGACACTTCCACCTAACTTTATTCCTTTAGCGACATCCGATTCTATGCTGAAATGTCCGTCATACCGGGTGTAGCCCGTATTGACGAGAATCCCCGCCTGATTCTGATAGTCACCGCTGAAATACACTCTATTCTTTCCTACGCCATTGCCTATGCCGATAGAATAGTTTTGCAAGGGGGCCTTCTGCCGGGTTACGGCTTTTTGCCAATCATAGGACTTATAGCCGTTGGCAATACTCTGCAATTCGTATTTATTGAATATTTTGGCATCGGAAGTACCCAGGGGATAGGTGATGGGGTCGGCGTCATTGGCCCCTATTCTCCTCAGCTGGGCATAGTCTTTGGCTCCCAGCATATGGTAAGGCGAGTTGGGCGTTTGAATGCCATAGTACATATTAAAGTCAATGGTAGCTACGCCCGCTTTGCCATGTTTGGTCGTGACGATGATGACCCCGGCGGAGGCCCTGGAGCCGTAGATGCCTGCTGCCGCCGCATCTTTCAGGATGTCTATCGATTCTATGTCATTCGGGTTGATATCACGTATATCTCCCGTAAGCGCTACCCCGTCTACGATATACAGGGGGCCTTCGCTTTGTGTGATGGAGTTGAGCCCGCGTATGTTAATGGAGTTGCCCGAACCGGGTGCGTAGCCGTCGCTATGCACTTCTACGCCCGGCGCCCGCGAAGCCATGGCATCGGCCAGGTTGGTCACCGGCAGCTCATTGATATCTTTGGAAGAAATACTGGATACGGAGCTGGTGAGGTCGGCCCTTTTCTGTTTGCCATATCCGATCACCACGATATCATCCAGGTTGGAGCTGGATTTTTCCAGGCGGATGGTGATGGAGGCGCCGTCACCGGGAATGGAGACTTCCTGGGTCTTATACCCGGTATAGCTTATACTCAGGAGGGTTCCGGGGGCAACGGACAATGTAAATTGTCCTTTGCTGTCCGTTAGTCTGGTACTACTGGGAGCGCCCTTTACCTTAATAGTAATCGTTGCCAGGGGGAGGGGGTTGTGAGAAGCAGCATCCTCTACTACTCCCTGAATTTCTTTCTGCTGCGTCCTTCCCTGCAATACACAGCCTAGACAGATGGTGAATAGAATGATTAACTTTCTCATTTTTGTTTGGGTTTTAGCAGTTGATTGATCTTTTTCATATACAAGACATATTAAACGTTAGTGAATTACGGTGTTGGGAAAAAATACCGGGTCAGGCCCGGGACCAGAGAAGTACGATGCAGATTATTCGTACTGCGCAAAAAGCCGAAGAGGCTGAAATAGCTATAGACAGTTGTTTCGGGCATTACAATCGTTTTTACTGTTAGAGCTTTAGAAGAAGGAACAGGTTTGAAAGCTCAAATTTCGCATTTGACAAGAGAAGAAAGAATAGTATTTTTTATGAAAATGATGGATTATTTTCTGCTTTTCCATATTTTGCAATATCATTATATATGAAAGACAAAATTTTCAGAAAGAAAGAGGGATTCGAGGGGCAACGATTGATCGTGCTTCCCAAAAAGATAAAAACGGACTTTCTTATGAAGGATCCGGTGACCAAACAGATCTATATCACCGACATCGGATATTACCCAAAAGCCCTGTATCACTACATGGAGCGGGCTGGCGGCGTCAGCCAGCATATTATTATTTATTGCGTGGAAGGGAAGGGCTGGATCGAGATCGATAAGAAAAGAATAGAGGTCACTCCGTCCCGATTCGTCGCTATTCCTGCCGGCGTACCGCACAAGTATGCCGCCAATGAAAAAGATCCATGGACAATATACTGGATACATTTCAAGGGGGAGATCGCCGGTTATATCGTGGAGCTGATCCTTCAGAACTCGAAGAACTATAAGCCGGACCTCACCTATAATGAGAACCGGATCAAATTATTCGAGGAGATCTATTCCAACCTGGAGAAAGGGTACAGCGGGGATAATCTGCGTTATGTCAATATGATCTTTTACCATTTCCTCTCTTCCATCCTTTATGAGGAGAAATTCAATTACGTGGAAAACAGGAAAGAGAATGACATCATCGCTCTGACGATCGAGCTGATGCAGAAAAAGATCCATACCATTTTTACGTTACAGGAGTTTGCCAATTTTTCCAAGCTTTCCGTCTCGCATTTTTCAGCCGTTTTCCGGGAAAGGACGGGGTACGCTCCTATTGAATACTTCAATCATCTTAAGATACAGAAAGCCTGCCAGTATCTTCTCTTCACGAATATGACCGTCAAGGAAATGGCTGCCAGCCTGGGGGTGGATGATCCTTATTATTTTTCCCGGATGTTCTCCAAATTGATGGGCGTGTCGCCTATTGAATACAGGAAGAGGAATAAGTCGGGGAAATAAGGAAACCATTTATTCGTTTATAACTTATAACCTCTAACATATATATGAAATTCCCATCCCTGAACTCATTGGTAAGCAGTGCAGTTAGCACTTTCCGAAGGTTTGCAGCGGCCATTGTCGCTGCTGTTACGGTCAGCGTGTTCAGTATGCTGTTGCTGCACCTGTCTTATGAACAAACAGATAGCCACCATTGGTACTGGAATATTGTAATAAGCGCTTACCTTGGGATGCTGCTATTGGTAGCGCTGGCTGTTTTTGCCGAAAGAAAGAATTTAGGGTACTCTTCTAAAATTTTATTGCAATTGGCAGGAATTGCCGTCTCCGTAGCCTATTATTCTTCTCTGCCGGATCATTTTACTGTTATCAGCAACCTGCGTACTATCTTATTTGCGCTGGGATTACATTGGCTAATTGCTTTTATTCCTTTCACTAATTCCGGTGAGCTTAATGGATTCTGGCAATACAACAAGACCCTTTTCCTCCGGATACTTACCTCGGCCCTGTACACAGCTGTCTTGTATATTGGCTTATCCCTGGCGTTGCTAGCCATAGAAAATCTTTTCGGAATAAATATAGACGGTAAACGGTATGGCGACCTATGGATCTTTTTAACAGGTATATTCAATACCTGGTTCTTTTTGGCCGGCTTCCCGGCGAATTACACAGCGCTCAACGAAAGAACGGATTATCCCAAAGGGCTTAAGATATTTACACAATATGTGCTGCTGCCTATCCTGGTCGTTTATATAGTGATCCTTTACGTCTATACGTTCAAGATCATTTTTACGGCGCATTGGCCAGTCGGATGGGTATCTTACCTGGTACTAGGGTTTTCTGTGGCAGGCATCCTCTCGTTATTGCTGATCTATCCGGTAAGGACCGAAGAGAGCAATAAGTGGATCCTGAGTTTTTCGAAATTCTTTTATTTTGCCTTGTTTCCCCTGCTTATTTTATTGTTCTGCGCTATTGCAAGGAGAATAAAAGATTATGGATTGACGGAGCTCCGCTATTTTGTTTTGTTGCTTGCACTCTGGCTTTTACTGATCGCCGTTTATTTCCTGGTATCTGTAACGAAGAATATTAAGCTAATCCCTATGTCCCTATGTCTGATCGCTTTTCTGTCTGCTTATGGCCCCTGGGGAGCTTTCAGTATTTCATTAAAAAGCCAGGAGAAGCAATTGGTAAGTTTGCTTAAAAAAGATAAATTACTGGCAAATGAAAAGGTTATAAGGGCAAAAAGCCCCCTGTCTTTTACGGATCGTAAACAAATCAGTTCCATAACGGAATACCTGGTAGACATGTATGGTTACCGTGCGCTGCAGCCCTTGTTTGCTCAGAACCTGGACTCTCTGATGAAACGGGATGGCATCAATAAAAGCGGTGATTCCTATGATCAGACCAAAGAAATCCTTTCCCAGATGAATATCACTTATCTCAGTAAGTTTGAAACCGAAGACCCGGAAAATGGTTTCTTCGAGTTTTATACAGATCAAAGTGACAATGTTCTGAATATTGAAGGGTATGATTACCTGATTTCCGGGTTCCAGGTTTATACACAGGATATGGCGGGGGAATCCTGCTCCACTTATCAGGCTGGCAGCAAAACTCTGAATATTTGTTTTGACCCGTCGAAAAGTAGTATCGCTATTTTAAATAATAAAGATTCCTTATTGGTGGATATGAAGCCGATGGTACGAACCTTGCAAAGCGAAGGAGTCGACTTTGATAAAATGATAAAGCAGGAGGAAGGAACCCTGATCGCCGCCGGCAGGGAATTCAGCTTCAAAATAATGGTCAAAAATATTCACGTTAGTAAAAAAGCAAACCCTTTGCGTATCATTAGTTTTAACGCCGATATTCTCGTAAAAAAGGTCGCTTCCATCCAGTAAGGCCCGGGTTAGGAAAAGCCTTCATACCTTCTTAATCTTTGTCGGATGGCTGAGCTTGTAGTCGAATTTGCTTTCGTCGATGCCTGCCCGTCTGTTGACATATCCTTTCTTATACTTTTTAACTCTCGCTTCGAACCGGATCCTGTCTCCTTCCGCCAGCTGGCCTAAATTTTCAAATCCCTTCGTGAGGTTAAACCATAAATGATCGCAGATAAAGGCGCCGTTGTGATCCCGGATCTGCACCAGGAGCACCGTCTCCGTAGAGGGCCCTCTATAATTGGTCTTCAATCCATATTTTGAAAAAACGCCGATGAACGACTCCCGTTGTTCCTCTATCTTTTTCAGTTCCTTCCTCATTAGGAAAAAATTATTTTTATGTTATGTTTACCGGATTCCGGGCTTAAAATAAAGGCCGGGGGCCAGTGATGAAATCCCGGACGGCAAAAAAAAACTATTTTACAAAATTATGCCTACTATTCCCTTTTTTGATAGAGATCTGAGCTGGCTTTCCTTTAATTACCGGGTATTGCAGGAAGGAGCCAGGGAAAATGTCCCTCTTTTGGAGCGGATCGGCTTTCTTTCCATCTATTGCTCCAACCTGGACGAGTTCTACCGGGTTCGTATTCCGGCCCTCTCCGCGCTGCAAAAGATCAGTAGTAAAAAGATAGTGGCGACCATGGCAGCGGCGGAGATATTGCCGGGAAATGGCTCTTTATTACAGCAGATCGAGGCGGTTGTCAATGGTCAATTAGAGCATTTTGGCCAAATATTAACCGGGCAAATACTGCCCGCCCTTGCCAGTCAGGGGATCCATTTCATATATGACCAGCCGATCCCTGAAGCGGTAAAAAGAGGAGCCAGGGAATATTTCTTTACCCAGCTGCTCGCTTTCCTGCAGCCTGTGCATCTTTCCCGGGCAAAGGACACGTTCTTTCCTGAAAACGACAAGATTTATTTCGCGGTGGTGACGGGGGGGAGCGCCGATAGTGAGATGGCCCCTACGGAGGACGCCAGCCGGGAAGATATATATATCCTGAATATCCCGTCGGACGGTCTGCCGCGGTTCTACCAGGCGGAGGCCGACAATACCCAAACCATTCTTTTTATCGACGATATTATCCGGGACAACCTGAAATTTATCTTTCCAGGTCTCTCTATCAGGGGAGCTTATAGTATTAAAATCACCCGGGATGCCGAGCTGGACCTGGAGGATGAATACGACGGCGATCTCGCCGAAAAAATAGAAAAGAAACTGGCGAAAAGGGACGCAGGGCTGGCTACCCGCTTCTTATACCAGCCCGGCATTCC